>NPID01000250.1_pt4 | contig 351651 bp, 347 predicted proteins | sample 8637491 | NCBI WGS metagenome assembly NPID01 (sample SAMN07420843, study PRJNA396082) | bioreactor metagenome | isolation source: sample BA6 brine-fed electro-methanogenic bioreactor BA | place: Japan: Kochi | collected 2016-06-14 | reverse complement strand
GCATTTGATCTGAGAGATACCGAGTACTATATATTGTTATTTATCCATGCTATAATTATAGATACTTTTTAATAAAACTTTTCGTTTAAATATAAATGAAAGCTAAAACTCCAGTTTTCTGGAATGAGTCATCTACCTATGTTTTAGGTATCCTCAATTACCTACTTTCTTCTTTCTCAAAGAATTCAATTTCCAAACTTAGTTATATCCAAAATAACCTTAAATTAATCATTCTCCGATAATAGAGAGATTGCTTTATATATTATTTATCTTAAATTTAAGGTTATCTCTGTAATGAAAAATAAAAACAAATTAAATGGTAAGACTATTTTGATAGTAAATACCGGTTCTAATCATAAGAAATTTATATTTCAGAAATTAAAGAAACTTGGGGTCAATACGGTTGTTCTCAATCGTGAAAAGAATTGGGCAGACTCATATGTCCAACACTGGATAATAGCGGATACGAATAATTATAATGATTCACTTAGTGCAGTTAAAAAGTTCTTGGCTGAAAATCCTGAAATAAAATTGGACGGAGTTGTAACGTTTTGGGAGGAAAGTGTATTACTAACATCTCAGATTACCGATTTTTTAGGACTTCCGGGCATACCATATTCAATTTCAAGTAATGTTAGAAATAAATATTTATTCCGCAATTTCTGTTCGGATAATGGCATACGAGCGCCAAAGCATTTATTGATAAAAGATGTTGATAATATTTCTAAAGAGGTTGAGGATTTGACATTCCCAGTTGTGATAAAGCCTGTATTTGGGTCCAGTAGTGCTTTTGTTATAAAAGTAGAAACCAAAGAAGAGATTCCGAATATACTATCCTATATAAAGAAGACAATAGCCACACATCCCGACTCGTCGGAGTGGGATTCGCTGGAATTTCTGGTCGAAGAGTATATTGATGGGAATGAAGTTGATATCGATATGGTTGTTCAAAACGGAAAAATTAAACTAGCTATTGTGTCAGATAATTCTGAAAAAAATCGGGGGAAATTCTTCTTGGATTCAGAGCAAACGACCCCATCGAATTTACCTAAAGAAGAACAAAATGAACTGATCCAACTAGCTGAGGTTACACTTGAGAAGTTGCAGATATTTAATGGGATTATTCATTTTGAAGCCAAATATTCGTCCAAAGGCCCAGTTCCTTTAGAAATCAATTTGAGAATGGGGGGGGATTATGTTTATACATATATAAAAACAGCTTGGAATGTTGATTTAATAGAATTATCGCTCCTATTGGCTATTGGTGATTATATTGAACCATATAGGGAACTAAAGAATAGATTGTTTGTAATCGGTAAAGATATTGTAACAGAAGAATCTGGAATTATAAGTGAATTTGATTTAGATGAGGCTCTAAAAAATCGTTTTGTTAAAGATAAGATGATTTACAAGGAGCTTGGCGATCCGATATTGGTTCCACCAGAAGGGTTCGAAACTGCTGGCTGGATTACAGTCTCTGGCGATAACCCTATTGACATGAGAGATAATTTAGACGAAGTATTGGAGCAGATCAACTTCAATGTTGTACCTTTTGATAATGAATCTTTTGTAGGGAGAACAGTAAGGAAAGATAAGTTTTCAACTGCAAAACTAAATAAGCAGATGATTTTGAAAAGTGCAAGATTGGAAAAGTTTAGAAAATTAAAAAAGAAGGATCTAAAAAAGTTATCAATAGCAGTAGTAGGTGATCTAGATGATTCAAGGGAAAATATAGTAAATAATTTGATGACACTTTCTACTAAAGATGTAATTACTACTTTACAGGATAACGGATACAAAACCAGCTTATATAAATCTGGAGAGCCGGATGTCCTGTTGCATGAACTGAAATCGAATAAAATAGATCTAGTAATAAATCTTACCAAAAAGATGGGAGATGCATTAACTTCTGAAAACAAAATTGCATCTATTATCGATCTTTCAATGATCCCTTATACAGGTTCTGATATTTTCCCTCTTACCATTTCAAAGGATAAGATTACTTTTAAGAAATTATTGACGTTTCATAATATCCCTACCCCTAATTGGGATTATCTTTATGATTTAGACGAGGATATTGATGAAGATCTTGAGTATCCATTGATAGTCAAGCCAGCTAACAGGAATAATTCTATTGGTATCACGAATAATTCAGTTGTGAATAACGAAAAAGAACTGAGAAAACAGGTAAAAAAAATAATGGAAGAGTTTAAAAGCCCAGTTATAGTAGAAGAATATATTGAAGGTGATGAGTACAGTATTGTGATTCTTGGAAACGATAACGATGATTATAAAATCCTTCCATTGAGAAGAACGATTTTCGATAATCTTCCAAAAGATTACTGGCATATACTTAGCTATGATGCCAAGTGGAATAAGGATAAGGTGTATGAGAATTTAGTAGTTCAGAATCCTCCGCATAAAATGAGTAAAAAACTTGAAAAACTGATCTCAGAGATAGCATTGGATGTTTATAGTATTACTCGCTGTAGAGATTACGGCCAGGTTGAGATAAAGCTGGATGATAATGACAATCCTTATGTTCTGGAACTAAATACGAATCCATTCTTGAATAAAGGTAATATCGTCGCTAAATCTGCTGAAGTGGCAAAGATTGATTATCTAGAATTACTAGAAGAGATAATTATGGCTACTATCAAGAGATACAACAATCAGTCAACAATTTTATTTTAGAGATTTACTCAGCTAATCAGGATGAAAACAAAAATCGGTCTATTTCCTAGAGATAGGGATTCAATTATGTCCACTGAGGCTGATAGTTATGAGTTTTGTTATTTGGTTGCAAAGAATACTGCTGAGTCTGAATGGGCTCATAAATTTCTTCCAGAAGCAAAGACATTGGAATTTGATATACAAAGTATCAAGAAAAACTATAGTTGCGTTGAATTATCGGAAATTCTTAGGTATTCAGACATTGTTAATGTCCTAAAGAAAAACAAGATTTATAATCTGTATGTTGATATAGCTACAGAGGAGTTAGATTTGTGGGCTAATGATAATAATATAAATCTGATTGTTACTCCGTTTAAGTTTAGAAAAATTTATGAAGATAAAATATATTTTGATGAAATTCTACAGAAAAATACCCTTTCAAAGCCAGAAAGTAAAATAGTTGAATTCCAGAAAGGTATAAATAATCTTCCGTATGAAGGGATAAATGTAGTTCAAGATCCATACTCAGCAGGAGGTGAGGGTACATATTTTGTTGATAAAGAAGACAGCTTGGATAGTTTAGTTTCGAAAACAGATCTAAAATATGACCAGAAGTACCTTGTCCGAAAATTTGTAACAGGTAAAACCTATGGTATTACTGTATTTATAGCTTCGGGAATGATTGTATTAAGTTCTATAAGATCTCAATGTTTTGATAAATCTGTCTATAGAGGAAGAAATATTTTTTTAGGAATACAATGGATACCTAGAAAAGATATTAGTGATAATCTGGTTAAGAAGATCGAAGAGCAGTTTCATCAAGTCGGACAGATACTATATAAACAAAACTTTTTTGGCTTTGCGAATTTCGACTTTATTGTTGATGAAGTTGAGGATTTGTTTATTATTGAGTGCAACGCTCGCTTTTCAAATGCTACAGTTCAGCAATTAAAATTCAAAGAGTTAAGCGGAGGAATAGACATCAGTGAGATTTTTATAAATCAATCTATACACAAACAAGCTTATAAACAAAGCTTCGATCTTTCTGGTTATCCTGATACGAATTTCGAAGGATCGACAATTAAGTTAAATCTTTATCCAGAGTTGAAGAATGAGAAGTTTACTATACAAAAAGTTTTTCCTCCCGGTATTTACAATGTGACAGACGGAATTAAATTTATTGATAGTGATATCAGAAAGTTTTCTGATCATCCAGAGATGTTCATGTATTATTCAGATGTACAATTTGGGGAGGTATATACAAAGTTTGCGGAAATCGGGAGAATTGTAACTAATTATAGACTATATGATAATAGCGGTACAATAAATCAATCTGGAGAAAATCTTATTAATTACTTTAATTATTTAAATTAAAAAAAATATGAAGTCCCAACTAAAAACAATAGATATCCAAAAGTTTCTGGATATAAGTGAAAAGAAAAAAAATGGTAATTTACTGCAAATAGTAGATGAAGTTTTGGATAAAAAAGTTGAGATACTGGATATTGTACAAGATCACCCTACTCCATTTTATCTTATAGATAGAAAATCACTTAAAGAAAGTATTGAGACTTTCAAGTCTTCTTTTATGAAAAATATCCCAAACTGCCAAATCTTTTACGCTATGAAGTCCAATGACCATCCATACATTTTAAAACAGGTGGTGAAGGCAGGCTTAGGAGTAGATGCTTCGAGTGGTCGAGAGTTGTTACTTGCACTTGAGAATAAAGCTGAGAAAATCCTTTTTTCAGGCCCAGCAAAGACGGAAGAAGAACTTAAGTTGGCTTTGGATAATTCTGACAAAGTAACGATAAATATGGATAGTTTTACAGAACTTAAGAGGTTGGGAGAATTAGCAAATAAATTGAAAGTAAAAATAAATGCTGGTGTTAGAGTTTACACGAAGTATCACGGCAAATGGAACAAATTTGGAATTAATCTAGAAGAGTTGAATAAGTTTTGGAAGGAGTCTAAGAAATATAAGAATGTAAACCTCGTTGGAATTCAATGCCATATGAGCTGGAATGAGTCAGTTGAGCCATATCAGAATATGATAAGAGTAATAGGGCAATATCTAGGCTCAAAACTGGATAAAATGTATTTAAAGGATTTCCAGTTCGTAGATCTTGGTGGGGGATTCACACCTCAATATGTTGAAGGTGATTATCCTTGGGCGACTCCGCAGGGAAAGGTAAAGAAAATAATTTCGGAATATTTTGGTGCAGAAGCTGAATTTGATTCACCATATTATATAACTGAATCAGTTAGTATTGATACCTACTCTACTGGCATCGCGGAAGCCATTGAGGATCATCTAAATATATTACCCCAAAATGTGTCAGTTTATTTTGAGCCAGGTAGAATAATATGCTCGAAATCAATGCATATACTACTTAAAGTAATGGATATAAAAAATGATTTTGCAATCCTTGATGGCGGGACAAATATAACGGGCTGGGAAAAGGTTCTGAATTCATATTCACCACTTATCAATCTATCAAATCCTTCAAGAGAAGAAAGGCAGATGAGGATGTATGGTTCTCTTTGTACTCCTGATGACATATGGGGGTATTATTGTTATGCCTCAAAAATTGAAATAGGAGATATAATAGTGGCACCTTACCGAGGAGCATACACGTATTCTTTCTCTCAGGATTTTATAAAACCGATTCCAGAGACTTGTTATTTGTAGGATTCTATTTATATCCAAAACCTTTTATCGTGTTATAATCCGCTCATTATGATGGAGCAGATATTTTTCGATCCGCCTAATGAAGAGGACAAAGATCTTCTAAGAGGCTTAACCCATGATGATCTGTCTCGAATGGGTGAACTTGCTATTGGCCTAGGTAAAGCAACCCCCCTAGGTATAGATTATGCTAGACAAGCTGCGATTGATCGACCGATGGCGATTGCTTATAACCCAATACTTTTTCGTTGGTTAGACTGGGATCGGACTTTGCGTACAACTTATCCTGAAGCTAGAGATAGAACTGAGCTTTTTCTCGCTGCTGGGAATGCACTTCTTACACTAAGACGCATGAGAGGTGCCCTCATTCCAGAGTTTTCGAAGGAGCATCCAGACCAAGATTATGTCGATTATGTATTGGAAAGAGCTCATTTGTTGGGGATGGCTTTTGGAGAAACATCTGTAACGGGTGACTTTGAGCATTTTGCATCATGTCATACAGAGATTCAAACTCAATTCAAACATCAACCAGCGATATCTGCTTACGGACATCTTGTTGGTTTGGAGGCTACAGCTGGAGCACTAAAGTCAATTAAGGAACACCCGGAAGCTTCTGGTTTATCCAAATGTAATATCTTTAACTATGATTATGTTCTTAATACTGATACTCTTGATCGCATATCAGCTGGAAGAAATATTAGAATAGTTACTGCTTTGGCTTCGGGGGCGTTATTACTAGGGCCAGTGATATATGATCTTAAACAACGTGGATTTGATGTATCTTTTGACATAGCAGCACTGGCTCCAAAAAGTTGTCTTCAAGATGATTCAGATACATCAGGGGTTCCAGTGGAGTTAATAGGCAGGCCTCTTTTCCCTTCTGCAGATGAACCTGAGTTTTGGATTATTGCCGATGATGCAATAAGTGCAAGGCCTAGAACTTTCCCTGTTCTTTCAATGAGTTTGAGGGAACGATGGCCAAATGCCTCAACTATAGAGTAATCATTCAAAAGGTAATTCTTTCTCGAAATCTGGATTTAATTCATTTTTGCTCTGCATATCCTGTACAAGCAAATTCTCAAATCCAAGCCCTAGAGCATATTCGACAACGTCATCATATTCTTTTTTATTAATTGGTCTATTTAACATGTTGTTTCTCAAAGCCTTGTAGCAAGGATTGTACTGAGACATTAAGCTTATGTTTAATGTCCTCGATACTGTTAGAAGAAAATCAAGACAATCAAGGCTGCCTGTTATATTGTTTGGAAGAACTAAATGTCGAATGTTTATACCTTTATAAGCGATATCATTTTTATCAGTCTGTAGTTTACCTACCTGTCTATACATCTCTTGGATAGCTAGACGATTGTTTTCAACATAGTTTTTCACTTTTGAGTAACTTTTTGCATTTTTATTACTCGAATATTTTATGTCGGGTAAATAAATATCAACTACTCCATCTAGAAGTTCTAGGTATTTGACTGAATCAAAACCGTTTGTATTATAGACAATTGGAATAGTCAGGCCTTTCTTGAACGCGTAATATAATGTTTCTAATATTTGAGGAATGTAATGTGTGGGAGAAACTAGATTAATGTTATGAGCACCAATCTTTTCTAAGTTCAGCATTTCAAGGGCTAGGTTTTCTGGAGTAAATTCTCTTCGGAGAGATGACTTCTCAGGTTGGCTTATTTGCCAGTTTTGGCAGTACTGACAACGAAGGTTACAGTGTGTGAAAAATATTGCACCAGATCCTTTAGTTCCAGATATGAAAGGTTCTTCTCCAAGGTGAAGACCTATATGAGAGACCTCAAGTTTATCTGTTGAATTGCAAAATCCTGTTTCGCCAGTCGTTCGATTTATCCCACAATTTCTGGGACAAATATCGCACTTTGACATCCCATGCTTTGCCTGCTTTATTCGCTTTTCTAATTCACTAAGTTCTATCTTCATTCTCTTATTATATTTTACCTGTCAAAGTTTTGTTATGCGATATTATTATTTCTAATATTGCGAATATTAGTAGTATGATATTTATATTGGAATTTTTTAATACTAGAAAATGAAAAAGAAAAATGTATCGCAGAAATTATCTTGGCGGATAAAAGTTCCCTTAGTTTCGAATAATTTGGTTTTCAAATCTGTAACTACTTTTGTAGTAATAACTGGGTTGGTAATGTCAATTTTTTTAGGGTTTATTTTTATTGCAATTGATGAATTTGATGCTTTAATTCCAATGCTCTCTATGATAGGTATTGTGACTTTTGGCTTATGGATTTTCATGCAACTTATAATGCTGGTATTGTTTGGGAACACAATGAAGATGTATTTTCAGATAAATAAGAATGGAGTTAAATGCAATCTAGAAAGTTCTGTTTCTAGGTTGGGGAATAGGGTTTCAGTTATTCTAGGATTTATGGCGAGAAATCCAAGTGTTGCAGGAAGTGGCATATTGGCAATGTCTCAAGAATCAGTTCAATATGATTGGGATCAGATTAAGTCTGCAAAATATTATGATAAAAAGCAGGCTATAAGCCTTAGGAATAGTTGGAGGGAACTTATAGTTGTTTATGCCACAGCTGAGAATTATGAAAAAACCAAAAAGTTTGTCCAGTCCAAAATAAAAAAACAGGACAAAAAGAAGATAAATCCAGTTTTTCTATTTATAGTAAGATCTTTCCTTGTGTTTTTAGCTTGTCTGCCTCTTTTCAAAACTGAATTTCCAATTGAGATTGATTTACTAATTTCGATAATAATACTTACTTTTTCATTGGCTACAGTATGGTTAATTCCCCTGTTCGGTTATGTCGTAATTGTGGGAGTTATTTATGTGATAGGAGATATTTTTGTAGATGGATTGAGAGTATATGAGAGTTCATTATCATTTATCCCTGCATTTAGTGGCTTTGAACTGCTAGATGAAACAGATTGGGTTGCATTATCTTTGTTGTCTTTAGGTATGCTTTATTTGTTTATCATGTCAATAAGGGCTATAAAGGGTTACGATGAGTCTGCTTTGATGAAGGATTAGATCGTAAAAATGCCTTGACAAAAAATATCTAATGCCATAAGATATTTGAGTGCAAAAATTTAAAGATGAATAAAATAGATAAAAATTTAATTTTACAATTTATAGAAACTGGAACGAGATTACATAAGGCTTTATCGAGTTTGTCCTCTGTTTCCAATAGCGAAAAATTAGTAACTGGCATGCAGATGCATGGTTTGAAGTTGATCTCAGATTCTCCAGGAATTACTGTTGGAGAATTTGCAGAAACATTTATGTTCTCTTCTGCTTCAGCAGCACAATTTATCAAACGACTTGAAGATTCTGGCTGGCTAGAAAGAGTCGCCGATGATAATGATAAAAGAATTTTTCATCTTCATTTAACTTCTAAAGGTGAGGAAGAATTGAAAAAGCTATATTCGAAATTGGTTTCTAAGATGGAGAAAGTTTTGGCATTTATGTCAGAAGATGATTTCAATACTATAATTAGGATACAGAACAAATTACTAAAAAATATCGAAAAAAGTAATGTCAAAAGTCTTTAAATACATAAAACCTTATTGGCTCTCGATAATCCTTCTTGTTATTTTTACTTGGATTCAGGTTTCAGTAAATTTGGAGCTTCCTGACTACTTAGCCAGGATTATAAATGATGGAATAGTTCAAGAAGATCAAGATTTTGTAATAAGTACGGGAATTGATATGTTGATTATCGCTTTTGGCGGTGGAGTTGCGACTGTTATAGCTGGGTTTTATGCAGCAAGAATTGGTTCTGGATATGCTCGTAAGCTTAGAAATGAAGTTTTTGAAAAAATAGAAAGTTTCTCTCTAGCAGAATTCAACAAGTTCTCTACTTCATCGCTAATAACCAGATCGACAAACGACATTCAACAAATTCAGACTGTTCTGATTATCACATTTAGATTACTACTCATGGCTCCTCTAACTGGTGTTTGGGCTATTATCAAAGCATATAACAATGCCCCTTCCATGAGTTGGATTATGATAGTTTCTGTTATCTCTCTAGTAGCAGTAATCTCTGTGCTGATATACTTTGCGATACCAAAATTTCAACTCTTACAGAATTTAACTGACAAACTAAACCTCGTAGCTAGAGAAAACTTAACTGGAATCAGAGTTATTCGTGCTTTCAATACAGAAGAATTGGAAAAGAGTAAGTTTGATGAGGTGAACGTTGATTATACTGGCACTGGATTATTCGTAAATAGATTGGTTTCTATTATGATGCCAATGATGTTTCTGATCATGAACCTAACTAGTGTTGCGATTATATGGGTTGGTGCACATTTGATCGCAGACAACAATTTGCAGATAGGTAGTATGCTAGCTTTCTTACAGTATTCCATGCAGGTGATAATTTCATTTTTACTAATTACTATTGTTTTTATAATGTTGCCTAGAGCTTTAGTTTCTCTCAGAAGAGTTTCAGAAGTTTTAGGAACCGATCTTGCAATTAAAGATCCTGAAGAATCAAAAACTTCTAAAGAATCAACAGGAAAAGTGGAATTCAAGAACGTTACATTTGGTTATAACGAAGCCGAAGAACCAGTTCTTAAGGATATAGATTTTATAGCTGAGCCTGGTAAAACAACAGCGATCGTAGGGGGAACTGGAAGTGGGAAGTCAACCCTTATAAATTTAATTCCTCGGTTTTTCGATGTAACTTTCGGCTGTATAGAAATTGATGGCGTGGATATTCGGGAAATGAAGCAAGAACATCTACATGATTTAATTGGGTTAGTTCCTCAAAAAGCTTTTTTATTTTCAGGCTCAATCGAGGAGAACATAAAGTACGGCAAACCTGATGCAGATGATGAAACAATGATAGAGGCTGCTAGAACTGCTCAAGCTGAAGAGTTTATTAACCGACTAGAGAAAAAGTATCAAACGAATGTCTCTCAGGACGCAACAAATCTATCCGGAGGACAGAAACAGAGATTGGCTGTAGCAAGGGCGATTATGAAGGATCCAGAAATACTTATATTTGATGATAGTTTTTCAGCACTGGATTTCAAAACTGATGCAAATCTTCGAAAAGCACTTGATGAAAAATTGAAAGGAAAGACAATTCTGATAGTAGCTCAAAGGATAAGTACGATAATGAATGCTGAAAAAATTATAGTACTTGATGAAGGTGGAGTTGTTGGACAAGGTACTCATGCTGAATTAATGAAAAGTTGCAAAGTATATGAAGAGATTGCTTCTTCCCAATTATCTAAAAAAGAATTAGAAGACTCGCTAAATGGATAACAGCTTAAAGAAAAAGCAAAAAGAAAAATCAGGAATGCCATTTGGACATGGAGGAGGTCCAGGGGGAGCTATGCTTCAGGGGGGACAAAAAGCTAAAGATTTTAAGGGGACGATTCGAAAGTTGGTTCGATATCTGAGGCCTCACTTATTGTCTATTATTCTGGTATTTACTTTTGCAATAGGTAGCACAGTTTTCACGATAGCCAATCCGAAGATACTTGGGAATGTCACGAACAATGTTGTTGATGATTATATAAATATATTGGTTTATGATGAAATTCAGAAAACTCTTCCAGAGGGACAATCATTGCCGTCTGGCACCAAGGGAAAGGATATAATTGATAGATTCCCTCAAGAAGCTCTCGAGCAGCTTTCAGAGGACAGAATAGAGATCTTGAGAGAATTGGATCTATCTACCAGACCAACTATAGATTTCGACAGTATCAAGGGGACAGTCATTCTACTTATAGCCCTATACTTGATTAGTTCGATTTTGAGTTATATCCAAGGATGGATAATGTCTGGTATTACTCAAAAAGTTACTTATAAACTTAGGCGACAAATTTCAGAGAAGATAAACAAACTCCCATTAAGGTATTATGATACAAATTCTTATGGGGATATCCTAAGTAGAATTACAAATGATGTAGATACCGTAAGCCAGTCTCTCAATCAGAGTCTTACACAGCTTGTAACTTCTCTTACACTTATTGTTGGTATCGCAATCATGATGCTTACAATAAGCTGGGAGTTATCTATAGTTGCCATCATGGTTATACCGCTTAGTTTTGTTTTTATTGGACTTGTGGTCAAGAGGTCTCAGAAACTTTTCAAATCCCAGCAGGAGTCACTTGGTGAAATAAATGGACATGTAGAAGAGATGTATTCTGGACACAACATTGTAAAAGTTTTCAATGGTGAATCACGATCTCTAGAAGAATTTAAAAATATAAATGAAAAATTGTATGATAGTTCCTGGAAGTCGCAGTTCCTTTCCGGTTTGCTTATGCCGATAATGAGATTTATCGGTAATTTAGGATTTGTAGGTGTATCAGTTTTGGGAGGATTTCTGGCAATTCAGGGTAAACTAAAAATTGGAGATATCCAAGCTTTCATCCAATATCTACAACAGTTTAATCAGCCGATTGTTCAACTAGCTAATGTAACTAATGTACTTCAATCAGCAGTTGCTTCAGCAGAGAGAGTCTTTGAATTTCTGGAAGAAGATGATGAGGTTGCTGAAGCGAAAAATCCAGTTGTCTTAGATAATGTAAAAGGTTACGTCGAATTTGATAATGTTGTTTTTGGTTATGATCCTGAGAAAATAGTTATAAAAGGATTTACTGCTAAAGCCGAGCCTGGACAAAGAATTGCAATTGTTGGTCCTACAGGAGCAGGTAAAACTACTATGGTGAACTTGCTTATGAGATTTTATGATGTTCAAAAAGGTTCTATAAAAATTGATGGTGTTGATATTAGAGATATGAGACGTTCTGACCTTCGAGAACTATTTGGGATGGTTCTTCAAGATACTTGGCTATTCAGCGGATCTATTCGTGATAATTTGAAATATGGTCGTCCTGAGGCTACGGATGAAGAAATGATTGAAGCTGCTAAAACTGCACACATCGACCATGTGATCAGATCTCTTCCGGGCGAGTACGATATGGTACTCAATGAATCTGCGGATAATGTTTCTCAGGGAGAAAAACAGCTTTTAACAATTGCTAGAGCGATGCTTGAGAATCCACCAATGTTGATTTTGGACGAGGCTACTAGTTCTGTAGATACTAGGACGGAAATGCTTATACAACAAGCAATGGATAAACTTATGGAGGGAAGAACAAGTTTTGTGATCGCACACAGATTATCTACAATCAAAAATGCTGACCTCATACTTGTAATGGATCAAGGAAATATTATTGAACAAGGAAAACATGAAGAACTATTGGCTAAAGGTGGTTTTTATGCCAACTTATATAACAGCCAATTTTCTGAAGATTAGATTCTTTACTTTCAAACTTATAATTCCTCCATGCGCAAGTTCAGGGCTCTGTACCTGAACTTAAGTAATTCATTAAATATAAGTTTGGGGAAAGATGTCTGACGCAACTTTCGTGAAGAAAAATACCTCTAAACCTTTTTATGACACATGCTATTGTTGGTTCAGACAGGGACGTCTGAACCTGCTTAGTATCTTTACGATAGTCAGTTTTCTGAAGATTAATCATAAAAAAAAGGTGCGCCAGAGGCGCACCCAAATTTTTAATTCCTAGCTCTATTCAACTGTAACTTTCTCAAGGAAATCTCCAGTTATCAGATCAAAGTAATAGGTAGCAGTTTCTAACCCAGTTCCATATTCATCCATTTCCGTTCGACTTCTTTCGGTAACTTCCCAAACATTTTTACCGCTATAAGGGTTTGTGTTGTCAGGCAATCCAATGGCAAAGGAGTAGTAATGATTATCTATGTCGCCTCCATTAGCAAGTAGGTTTAAGAAAACTATTGTTGAGTCAGCATAAGTCTCGATTTCATTATAGGCAGTTCTACTCTCTTCAAAACTTTTGGTAAATTGATTTGTCTGGAGTTCTTCTGTTGTTGCGTCAACCTCTCCTCTAGCCCATGTAACGATTTTATTTGCAGACCTTGTTGGGGAATAGAATGTCACGTTCCAACTTGCATATTTGCCAGCACTCTCACCATAATAAATTGTACTACCATCTTCTTTTTCGTAGGAATAAGGTAATGCTTGGACCTGGACAATTCTAGCATCCGCTGCCCAGTTTATCCCAGCTTCTAGAATTAGTGGAAATGCCTCTGCGCTTGAAATAGTTTGCACATTGTTTACATAACTAGGGAGTTCTTCTCCTTCTTCCACTGTCTCTGATTGTTCCTGTTCTTCTTCTTTAGAATTTGAATCTTCATCTTTATTCATAAATAAATATATACCGCCGACAATGCCAGCCAGTAGAAGGAGTGCTAGTAAAGCACCTACAATTAAAAGAACTTTTTTGTTCTTCATATGTAACACTTTATAAAAAATAAATTATCTTGGATAAACCATATCGTTTTTTTAGAATGAAGACAAGGATATCAAGAATGGAGAATTTAGAATTTTGAATTTATAATTATTTTTAGATTAATCCTTTCTTACATCAATAATTTTCATCTGATTATCAATAACTTTTACATATTCATAATCACTCAGGAGAATAATTTTGTGATCTTGATCAAATAGTTGTGGTAATCGTTCTTGGATATTAAGTTCCTTTCTATCTGGTCTGCCCCAATGCGGAATTATTGTAAGATCTACAAGTCCAAATCCCCATTTCTTTGTGTCTCCATTTTTGTAGTATGAGGCGATATCGATATCAGCTGAAATAGAACCTCCACTTGAGCCCATATAGATTTTCCCTCTTTCTATAGCTTCTACAATCCATTTATCGAAACCACTTTTCTCAGCTTGTTGAAGAATGTGATATGCTTTACCTCCGTTCACATGGATTATGTCATACTGTTCTAAATCATTTTTTATTTGATCCGGTGATTTTCCTGTAATTGTATAATCGGTTACTTGGAAACCGGCATCAATGAGCCCTTGCCTATCCTTCTCAACCCAGTCTTGGTTTATTCCTTCAGGTTCGGCTCCAGTGATTATAAATACTAGTTTTCTAGATTCAGGGCTTCCAATGTCAGCTGCAATATGATCTGCTACAAAATATACTTCTGATGTAAGGTAGAGATTTTTCATTATGAGCTTGAACCACTAAGAACTATCATAAAAAATGCTAATGCATAGCAACCTAGAACTAAAATGGGAAATAAACCACTAATTATACTTGCAACTTTACTTCTTTTTACAACGAAGAAAAAGAAAAATGGCAGAGGCAAGGTTAGCAAGAGAGGAGTAATGAATATTACTAGATTCTGGGCAACAAGCATTGTTGGAGAAAGTTTTATATCAGGATTGGATTCAATCATACTCAACCCAAATGACATGAAGCAGGTTGCAAGTATTGAGATAGTTATGAATATCGTATAACCAGCTAGAATTATTGATTTTTTCATTTTTTAAATAATAAACATTTGTATTCTAGCACAATGTTTTAGGGTTATGTATGTTACATCACATCCCAATAAGTACGGATTATTATCCAAAGTTGTTAAATCATTCAAGGATCAGGTTGTGAAGACAGTTCGAAAAGAATATGAGGATTATGATTTTTGTTTGCAGCGAAGTTTTTATGATCCTATTATTATGGATGAATATGGGCTAGAGAATATTCGCGAGTATATTCGATGTAATCCCGAAAATTACAAGATTTAGGCGAGAGGTTTATCTACCTATTTATAAGGCGAATACTTTATGCTATTTTATAATTATCTAACAAATTAAATTGAAGTAAAGATGAAAAAATTAATACCGATATTTTTAATTGCGGTCTTTTTTATTTTTACCCTTTCAGGGAGTTATTATTTGTATACAAGGAATGAAAGATTAGAAAATGAAAAACAGAGCTTATTAGTAGAAAATAATGAGTTAAAATCTATTAACAACTCTCTGGAAGTTGAAAGGAATGAATCGAATAATCAAATTTTTCTTCTTAAACAACTACTTTCGCAGTCTCAAAAGCAAAACGAATCAACGGAAAATCCTGATTATGCGGAGCAGGCACAAAGTGCTGCACAGAAGTTCTATGATAAATTAAGTAAACAAGATGATATTAATCTTCGAATGGGAGATAGTCTTGTTGAAATTAGTGGTTCTGAGTGGGATGGAGTTTTTACCTTTGGTTATGGCGGAATGGGAATATGCGAAAATTATTATCGTAACGAAGAGTATCTAAATACAGATCCTGTAGATCAATTAGTTCAACAAAGATTTACTTTTTTAGGAGAAGACGTAACTCTAAACGCTTTTAAGTGTCTTCCTTCTGATACAACCTATGATGTAGTGTATTTTGAAGTAGTAGAAGATCGGCTTGTGACTACAAGTATAATGTTCAGCGCAACTAAAGTAGAGGATGTTGTTTTGGATACTTTGATAAATGAATTGTCATCAATGAGTTTTGTTAGTGAATGAAACCATTGATAGTTAGGGTTATAACTCAATTGATTTTATTCCCGACTGAGAGATCAAACTGCCTAAGAGGATTACATTTCTATTGTGGTCATCATCTATAGTCACTTCTAGAAATTCAATTTCTTCTCCAAGTAAGCTTATCATTTCATCATAAGTTGTATAGGGTGGCGCGTATATAATTATATTTGGGGTGATTTGTTTTATGTCTTTAATAACTTTTTTGAAGTCTGGGTTATTTTTTAGCAAATCCTTACCATGGTCATACCAATATGGAATATCATATATAACAACATCAGCTACCATCTGTTCTAACTTAGAATTATCGCTTATATCAAAGGAAAGAATTTTTGTCTTATTATCAATCCCAGCGAAATGAATATTTTCTCTTGCCTGTTTAGCCACAGTTCGATCTTTATCAACTCCTATTAATTTCTCGAAATTTTTTTCTAGATAAATCAAACTAATCCCAACACCACAACATAACTCAATCAATGATTTATGATTGCCTATTCTGGAAGAGATATATTTGAGTAAAACTGGTTCAGTAGAGATAAAAAGTGAAAGACCACCACCTTTAATCCACTTAGGAAGTTGCCGGCGACTTATTATGTCTTGTCTGTTGTATTTTTTATCCATTTTCGTATTCTAGCACAATGTTTTAGGGTTATGTATGTTACATCACATCCCAATAAGTACGGATTATTATCCAAAGTTGTTAAATCATTCAAGGATCAGGTTGTGAAAACAGTTCAAAAAGAATATGAGGATTATGATTTTTATTGGCAGCGAAGTTTTTATGATCATATTATTAGGAATGCGTATTCATTAGAAAACATCAAGGAATATATTCGTTGTAATCCGGAAAATTATAAGACTTTGGTGTGGAAATAGGTGTAGAAATTTATCCCCTGCCATTTTTAGGCAGCCGACAATCATCTCTCACCAAGCATTGACCACATACACGTGAAGTTAAACTTCTAAGAATAAACCCTGTGCCGAGTTCACCAAAATGGAATGGTGACAGCTCCATTTCGACAACTGCATCTTGTACCGCTGGATCATCCAGTAAATCTTCTACTGTTTCTCCATATACAACTTCGTCAAATGCCTCATCAGGCAATTCATCTTCGAAATCAGCGGCTTCTGTATCATCACTAAGATTATATATTTCAACTTCATCTAGTTCACAGCCTAGAGGGGTATTCGCTGCGACAATTGGCATTTGATCTCCTGTAACAATTGCCTTATGAAATTTGATGGGGAGAATATCAATATGCCCCTGTCCATTATTTCCTACTACTAGTCCTGTTGCTTGATAAGTTTCGCCTGGCATGGTTTTATATTTAATTGAATTAGAGTTGGATTATAACAGATAGGAGTTATAAGTTGTAAGTATTAAGTTTTAAGTTAAAAATATCTAAATTTTTAATTATTAATATTCAATTATCAATTATTTTTGTTACATTCTGAGTCATGAGTTATGAGCTATAAGCCGTAAGCCTTAAGCTATAAGCTATAAGGGCTGCTATGGAAAAGGGATTTGGATTTTGTTACAGTCTGTGTAGTATGTAAAAAAAAATAGTTTTATATTTATCTAAGATGAAACCTACTAAAGAAATCCTAAACTGGCTGCTTGAAGAAGATAATCCGGATGTTAGATATTTGACGTTAAAGAATTTGTTAAACAAAAAATCTAATGATAAAGAACTTTTGGTAGCTAAAAAAGCTGCTTTGACAGAAGGAATGGTTGGAACAATTCTAGAAAAGCAGAAGAAAGAAGGTTATTGGTTTAAGCCTGGCCCAGGTTATAGCCCGAAATATCAAGGAACTGTATGGACTTTAATTTCTCTAGGACAATTGGGTGTCATAATAGATGATGATCCTAGGATTAAAAAGGCCTGCGAATATTACCTCGATCATGGTTATGCTGAAGGAGGATTTTTTGGATATAATGGTACTCCATCAGGAACTATTGATTGCCTTCAGGGAAATATGTGTGCGGCTTTGTATGACTTGGGAATAGAGGATGAAAGGTTAGACAAAGCTTTTGAATGGATGGCAAGAAGTGTTACTGGAGAAGGGGTTGCACCAAAAGGAGATAAAACTACTTCCCAAAGATATTATGCTTACAAATCCGGTCCATTATTTTCATGCGGAGTAAATGGTGACAAGTCATGCGCCTGGGGAGGTGTCAAAGTCGTACTTGCTTTAAGCAAGCTTTCAAAGAGTAAGAGAACAAGGTTAATAGACAAAGCAATTCGGGAGGGGGCACAGTTCTTGTTAGCACATGATATTGCTTCTGCGGATTATCCAACCAGGGAAAATACTCCTCCGAGTCGAAGCTGGAAGAAATTCGGATTTCCAGTTTTTTATGTAGCAGATATTCTCCAAAACGTAGAGGCTCTTGTTAATCTTGGTCATAAAGATCACCCCAGTGTGAAAAAGGCAATTGAATTTATAATGAGTAAGCAGAATGAAGATGGCAGCTTCAATATGGAGTATCCTTATCGAACATGGAAGAGCTGGGGACCTAAAGGCAAGCCAAATAAATGGGTGACTTATAGAGTGTATAACACTTTGAAAACTGTTTGATAAGTACTAAAGATTTGGTTCAGACAGAGACGTCTGAACCCGCTGGTTGGTCAGCGTTCGCGGGTTCAGGGCTCTGTACCTGAACCTTGACGTTTGGAATGTTTGTAATTTGGTATTTAAGTCCGTCAGGACTTTTTATCTTCCTCTACTCTATACTGTGTAATTTTTTTTATTAGGGCATAAGGAATCTGTTTATCCAGAGGGAATTGTACTGCACCTTTCGATTGTTTATAAGGAGAAAGTTCTTTCTCAAAAGCAGTTATGCCAGAAGGGGTTGGATAAAATCCAATATGTTTTTTGTATCCAGCAAAATGAACTAGGTTTTTATTTTGTACAAAAGTTGGGATTCCGTATTTAATTTCTTCAGTCGCATCTGGTGCAGCTTTTTTTATAACTTCTCTAACTCCTTGTAGTTTGACTTGTGTGCTTTTTGGGAATTGGGATATATATTTGTCAATGGAATTTTTAGTCTTTGTCATTTTAGCATTAACAAAAATTATGTAGATAGACTTTTTGTAAAACGAAGAATGAGAAAGCTATCACCCATAATAATAAAAGAATGTTGGTTTAGACGGAGACGTCTGTAATTGTTAGTGGGTTTTAAATGCCGGGAACAGGATTTGAACCTGCACGAGATTGCTCTCACGGCGCTCTGAACACCGCATGTCTACCAGTTCCATCATCCCGGCTTTATGTTTTGTTTTAAAAGTGAGTCAAGTCGGCAGACAAATAATTTTGTTCTTATCGGGATGCCCGGACTTGAACCGGGACTCACGCGAACCCGAATCGCGCATTTTAGCCAATTAAACTACATCCCGCTGGTGGACCTGATCGGGCTCCCAGCCTGCCGGCTGGCAGGGAACCGACATTCTTATTTCTCAATGGAGCTAAGGAGACTTCCACCTACACTACGTTACGGCGGACAGGCGAACTCATTTAACTCAAATGGACCTGATCGGGCTCGAACCGACGATCTCCGCAATGCGAATGCGACGCTCTACCAAACTAAGCTACAGGCCCGAATTATTACTGTGTTAACCATGTAATCGAATCAGAATTTTTTAACTCGCTACGATCTAACCACTTTATCTCTATGATTTTTCCAGGTTCTTTAATTTCGGGAGTTCCAGAGATAATTCTTGCTCCATACAATATAAATAACCAATAACCATCTTCATATTTTTCCTCCTCAATTCCTTCGATACCGGTTATCTCAATATCTATATCTAATTCTTCTTTTACTTCTCTTATTACACATTCTCTAACTGTCTCGTCTTGTTCAAGTTTTCCTCCCGGAGGTACGAATACACCACCAACGAATTCTTTGTTTAATCGAATAGCTAGTATCTTCCCTTCATCATTTTTTATGAGAGCTGAACCTACAACTTTTATCATGGCAAGAATTTGTAATTATTTTATAAATAAATCGAGCTGACTCGACTCCCCTTCGACGAGCTCAGGACAGGCTTCTCAGGATGACAACTTCGGCGGACGGGCATGTACCCCACTCTGTCAAACATCGGGCTGACTCGACTCGAACGAGCGACCTTACGCACCCCATGCGTACGTTCTAGCCAACTGAACTACAGCCCGATGTTTGACATCTTTCCTTAACAAGGAAAGTCTCCGTACGTGCCCGAAAAATATTCCTTAAAGTACGGGAATATTATACTTCAAATGGCTTTCCGCAAACAATCTTTGGGAGTTCAAATAATCATTCTTCACTATATTCAATTCTTTCTATTCGTAATAAAATAGGAAGACATTAGTTATACATATATTATTCACTTTAAAATCTACTTCTATGAAAAAGAATCTAAAGAAATTTACTATTCTCCACTCCAACGACATGCATGGTGATATACTGGCTGAGAATAAAAAAGAAAGAGGTAAATTAATTGGAGGTTTGGCTCTGTTATCTGGATATATAAATAAAGTCCGTGCGGAGGAAGAAAATGTCCTTTTTGTAATCGCGGGAGACATGCTTCAGGGTTCCATCATTGATACAGAATATAAAGGGCTTTCTACTATAGAAATTATGAATTACCTTGCTCCGGATGTTGTGACGATTGGAAACCATGAAGTTGATTATGGTCTCCCTCATCTTTTGTTTATAGAGAAAATTGCAAACTTCCCAATAGTAAATGCTAATTTGTATATCAAAAAATATAATAGAAGATTGATGCTTCCTTATTTAGTTTTGAATGTTGCAGGTTTTGATATTCTCTTTACCGGCATCATTACCGAAGATATTATGGCGAGTATAAAGCAAGATCCTTTGATAGGAAGCTTTATAAGTCTAGAAGAAGCGAGTCAGGAGGTTGGGAAAATCTGCAATGCTTACAGAAATGATGATATAGACCTAACTGTACTTCTCACTCATATCGGGTTCGATTCTGATAAAAAACTAGCTGCAATGCTCGATAAAAACTGGGGGGTAGATATGATACTTGGAGGACATTCGCACACGGTTCTAGAACAACCTGAAAAAATAAACGATATCCTTATCGCTCAAGCTGGAGTCGGTACAGATCAGATTGGAAGATTTGATATTACAGTCGATGATGATACAAATAGTATTGTAGATTATAAATGGCAGCTTATTCCAATAGATGACGATATTGCCAAACCTGATGAAAGACTTACGGAGTTTATCGATTCTTACAAAAAAGTCGTTGATAATAAATATAATGCAATAATCTGTAAATTCACAAAAAAACTTACTCATCCGAAACGTGAGACTGAGACTTCACTTGGGAACTTAGTTGCAGACGCCTTCGCTGAGACAGCTCAAACTGATGTAATGCTAGTTGGAAGCGGTTCTATCAGAGTTAAATCAGCAGGTCCGGTTGTGACTCTCATGGATCTGATGACAATGTTTCCTTATGATGATTCGCTTTCTAGATACGAAATTAGTGGCTTAGAACTGAAAAGAATTTTCCAGCATATTATGAGGAAGGAAAATAGAAATCATGAAGGAGAATGTTACCAGGTAAATAATAAGGTGAAGGCTGTTTTCAGCGAGAAAGAAAATAAACTCAAGAAACTTACAATTGACGGGAAACGAGTTCTGAATAATGAGCGTTATACAATTTGTATGCAGAATTTTCATTTTTCCCAATCAGCGGATTATTTGAATATTACAAATGAAGAATTATTAGCTTCTGGAAATTCAAAGGTAGTTACTACTTCGGCGAAGGAGGTTTTGGAGGAATATCTTCGTAATCATCAGAACATCATGAGTGAAGTTGAGGGGAGGTTGGTTTATGAGTAGTACCAGCTATAAGCTATAAGCCGTAAGCTTTGATCTGTGATATTTCTATTAATTTGAGTTATAACAATTAGGAAGTTATCGTAAGAGATTGTTTGTTGAATTTTCGCCTAAAAATATGTAATATTGGGTATCTTTTACAGTTTATATACTTCTGAAATTACATTAATTTATTATTGGAGTTTTTATATGGAGCAGATTGAAATTGAAATAAGTGGAAGAGTTCAGGGTGTGTATTACAAGAGTACAGTTGCCAAAATAGCTACTAACTTAAATCTCAAAGGTTATATTGAAGACAAAGAAGCCGATGTTGTATATCTTGTGGCTCAAGGCAGTCATGACAATGTTGAAGAATTACTTCGCTGGACTCAGAAAGGTTCTGGCATTTCAAAGGTTGTCGGTATGAGTTTTAAATATTCAGAACCTACAGAACAGTTCAAAAAATTTGAAGTTAGAGAGAAGAATGGATTTGTAAAGTCTAAGCTCAGAGGTGTGAAAAATTTAGGGAGACGTGTAAAAAGAAGAGTTGTTGGCCCGCAGGAGCTAGTTAGCGTGCCAAAACATGTGGCAATTATTCCTGATGGAAACAGAAGGTGGGCAAGAGAAAAGAATTGGCATCCTTGGGTTGGACATCTACAGATCACAAAAGACAAGAATAAACTTATGGAACTTTTCAAGGAGTCCATGCGACTCGGTATCGAATATGTTACTTTTTGGGGATTCTCTACTGAGAACTGGAAAAGGGATGAAAAAGAAGTAAATGTACTTATGAATATGATGAGAAATTTCTATAATGAGTTCAAGAAGCAGGCGATGGATAATAATATCAGGTTCAGACATATTGGGAGAAAAGATCGATTTCCAGTTGATATTATCGAGAAAATTGAGGATCTTGAGAGCTCTACCGAAGATAATGATGGATTAAATATTCAGTTTGCATTGGACTACGGTGGGAGAGATGAGATTGTTCGGGCTTTTCAGAGGATGCTTGCAGATGAAGTCCATAACGTTGATGAAGATATTGTTCAAGAATATTTGGATACAGGAATGGGGATTCCTGATCCAGATTTGATAATCAGAACTGGCGGTGAAAAAAGAACTAGCGGTATGATGATCTGGCAAGCTCATTATGCAGAGATGTATTTCACTAACGTATTATTCCCCGATTTTGATGCAGACTATCTTCGAATGGCTGTGTTGGACTATTCTCATAGAACAAGAAGATTTGGAGGGGATAACAAAAAGGATTTTAAGGAGATAAATTTAGACGAACTACATGAGCCTGAAGAGTCTGAACTTGCAAATTACGCGTTAGCTTAACTACGGCCCGATTAAGGATCACCAGCTCGGTGATCTAAATATTTTTGACTTTTGGAGAAAACTTTTATGGAGAAGAAAGATCTTTCCACCAAACTTGATGCTGGTGAAATCAAGTTGTATGAAATCGAGAATCATGTTGATTCAAAGTCCGAAGCAATAGAGATTAGGCGAGAATATGTAGCTTCAAAATTAGGTTTAGATTTTGAGTTTATAAACAAGATTAATTTCAATCCCGACCAGATTTATAAGGCTAACTGCGAGAATGTTATCGGAGCTGTTTCGCTTCCAGTTGGACTTGCTGGGCCTATGAAAGTAAATGGTCAATTCGCTAAAGGAGAGTTTTTTACTCCTATTGCCACGACCGAAGGAACATTAGTTGCTAGTATAAGCCGCGGAGCAAAACTCATTCACGTTGCTGGAGGGACTACAACCTCTACTCATTACCATGGAATTACACGAGCGCCAGTTTTTCGAACTAGTGGTATAAGAGAATCAGAAGAATTTGCAGAATTTGCTAAAAAGAACTTATCCAAACTTCAAGAGATTACTTCACAAACTGATAAATTTATTAAACTTAGAGATTTTGATCCAATAATAAATGGCCGATCAATATGGCTTAGATTTCATTTTGATACGTCTGAAGCAATGGGAATGAATATGGCTGTGAAAGCTACAAAAGCTATGAGCGATTATTTAGAATCTGAGACAAATGTAAAGACGATTGCAATTTCAGGAAATGCTTGTATAGATAAAAAGCCTTCAAGTATTAATTCCCTACTCGGACGAGGACGCACTGTAACTGCCGAGGTGAGGCTTTCTGAAGAAATCTGCAGGAAATACTTAAAGTCTGAAATAGATGATATTGTAGATGTCGGCAATCGAAAGATTTGGCAAGGAAGTACTATGGCAGGAAGTTTGGGTTATAATTCGCATGTAGCGAATATGATTGCTGGAATTTTCATAGCTACTGGACAAGATCCTGCTCATACTGTAGATGCTTCCACTGCGACAACTACTTTTGAAAAAGATGGAGATGAACTTTATGTTGCAGTTAGAATTCCGACTCTGAATATTGCAACCGTAGGTGGTGGAACTGGATTATCAACTCAAAAAGAGTTATTATCTATAGCGCTCACAAATTTGGAGGACGGAAAATTGATAGAAAAAGATAGAACTGCAGCGTTTTCTGAAATAATTGGCACTGTTGTTTTGGCTGGCGAGCTAAGTCTCGCAGCTGCTTTTGCAAATAATACTTTTGTGAAAGCTCACGAGGATTTGGGAAGACCGAACAAAGTTTAGCTGTTGGCTATTGGCCTTTAGCTCTTAGCCATTCCCAAACAGTCTTAATATAATTTACTAATAGCCAAAAGCTAATAGCTAATAGCTAATAGCTAATAGCTAAAAACTAATAAATGAAAAAAGTTAAAAGCAAAGTAGGAATTGTTTCTTATGGCGCTTATTTACCAAAATATAGAATAAAGACAGAAGAGATTGCACTTACTTATGGTAAGGATGCTGAGGCTATAAAAAGTGGATTAGGCATAACAGAAAAAACGGTACCAGGAAAAGATGAAGATACAATTTCTATCTCTGTAAATGCTGCAAGACAAGCATTCTGGAGATTACAGAAAGAAGTTAACATCGGAGCAATTTATGTTGGTTCTGAAAGTCATCCATATGCAGTGAAGCCAACTTCTGGAATTGTAGGAGAAGCACTGGGAATTGATAACGAATATACAGCAGCTGATCTGGAATTTGCCTGTAAGGCTGGAACTGCTGGAGTGCAAATGGTTGCTGGTTTAGTTGATAGCGGTAGGATTGAAAGCGGACTTGCGATTGGATCTGATACAGCCCAGGGAGCTCCTGGAGATGCTTTGGAATTTTCTGCAGCTTCTGGCTCGGCGGCTTTCATCTTGGGAAGAAAGAATGTAATTGCAAACTTGATACATACAACATCTTATACATCTGATACACCTGATTTCTGGAGACGAGAACATCAAAAATATCCAAGCCATGGTGGTAGATTTACTGGAGAACCCGCTTATTTCAAACATGTTCTCACAGCGACAAAGATGATGCTTGAAGATTTGGGAGCAGAGATAAATGATTTTGATCACGTTGTATTTCATATGCCAAATGGTAAATTTCCATCTGCAGCAGCTAAAATTTTAAAAGTAGAACCTGGAAAGATGAAACACGGACTTGTGGTTGGAACGCTTGGAAATTCTTACTCAGCTTGCTCACTTGTTGGCTTAGTAAATGTACTGGATAGTGCGAAACCTGGAGAAAAGATTTTGATCACAAGTTATGGTAGTGGAGCTGGTAGTGATAGTTTCGTTTTTGAAATGACTGAAGAAATTACAAAGTACAGAAAAAATTATGGAAAAATTGAGTACGACAAAAGTCTGAAAGATATGATGGAATCGAAAATATATTTAACTTATGGACAGTATGTGAATCATACGAGGAAGCTTTGAGCCTTAAGCTATAAGCTCTAAGCTAAAAACTTATGAATGTATATTTAGCCGGAGTTGGCATGACAAAATTTGGAGAGTTGTGGGAAAGAGATCTGAGATCTCTAGCTGTGGAGGCTTCCCTCAAGGCTGTAGAAAGTTCTGGCTTGGAGATGAAAGATATTGATGCAATTTATTTTGGCAACATGTTGGCTTCAAGATTGGTTGGACAGGATCATCTCGGAGCATTGATTTCTACTGAGTTAGGATTATCTATTCCTTCTACGCACGTTGAAGCCGCATGCGCTTCAGGAGGAGCAGCTCTCAGACTTGGTTGGATGGATATTTTATCCGGGAACTCAAAAAACGTTTTGGTTGTAGGAGCGGAAAAGATGACAGATGTTGGAAGTGATTATGCTACAGTTGGACTATCTGGTGCGAGTGATGAAGAGTGGGAAGCTTATTATGGAGTTACATTTCCTTCGCTTTACGCAATGTTTGCTAGAGAACATATGAATAGATTTGGCTTAAGTAAAGAAAGCTTATCCAAAGTTGCAGTTAAAAATCATAAACATGGAAGTATGAATCCGTTGGCTCAGTTTCCAAGAGAGATAACTTTGGAGCAGGCAATGAACGCTACTATGGTTGCTGATCCGCTAAACCTCATGGACTGCTCACCGATATCAGACGGAGCTGCCGCAGTGGTTCTATCCTCAAAAAAGAAAAGTGAAGTAACTATGATTTCTTCTGCTCAAGCTCAGGATAGTTTGGCCCTACATGATAGAAAAGATATTGCGACTTTAGCTGCAACAGTTGAAGCCGGGAAGAAATCTATGAAACTTGCAAATGTAAAGCATAAAGATATAGGACTTATGGAAGTTCATGACTGTTTCACTATTGCAGAAATATCAGCCTATGAGGATCTAGGCTTTGCAGAAAAAGGAAAAGGTTCTGAACTTATAGAATCGGGTAAAACATATTTCGATTCAGTGTTGCCTGTAAATACGTCTGGAGGTTTAAAGTCTGCTGGACATCCAGTTGGCGCTACTGGGGTTAAACAGGCAGTTGAAATTTATCTACAATTATCCGGACAAGCCGGTAAGAGGCAGATCAAACATGAAGCTAAGTATGGTCTTTCTCATAACGTCGGAGGTAGTGGCGCAACAGCGGTAGTGTCGATATTTAAGAAGCTATAAGCTTTAAGCCCTAAGCTATAAGCAGTTAGTTATTAGTAAAAATTCTAAATTAATAATTAAAAATTAAACCTGTGTATCGAAAATCACCAAGTAAAATTTGGAGAAAAAGAAAAAGTAAATATAGATTAGAAGGAAATAAATTTGGTAGTGATCAATACTATCCTCCTGTAAATGTTGTGCCTGGTACATTAAATACAAACCTGAAACCAGTGACAATGCCACAAAAGGCCAAATTAGTTACCTGGTCAGAAGTCAAAGTCGCTCCAGAAGGATTTGAAGGTCAAACACCTTATGCAGTTGGCATTCTAGAATTTGATAATGGAGAACGATTAACCGGGCAAATAGTAGATGTAGATTTCACTTCACTTCAAAAAGGCGATGTCCTCTACCCTACTTTTCGCAAAATTTTTGAAGATGGGGATGATGGGGTGATACAGTATGGGCTGAAATGGAGTAGATAACCAGCCTTTGGCTGAAAACATACCAAACCCCAAACAGTCCAAACATTCCAAACAAAATTCAAATCCCATACTTCGACACCCCTTCGGCAAGCTCAGGACTTCGGCTCAGTATAAAAACCGTCCAAACATTCCAAACAAAATTTAAATCCCAAACATATAAAACTTTTTAAACGAGTTTTCTACATACTACGCTCCATTTTTTACTTGCCAAAGAGATATTAAGAGTTGTATAAGTAATTATAGATTTATTTTAAGTGAATTGATTAAAATTAAATTTTTAAAGTTTTAGTATGTATATTGTGCTTATAGTTATTTTGGCAGTTATATTAATAATTGTCATAACTGGATTAAAAATAAATCAAAGAAATCGAAGACTAATTCATTGGGCTAATGCACTTCCGCTTTCAGAGAACCAACTTGAAGTCCTAAGAATACTTGCAGAAGCCGAATCTAAACATGAGGTACCTGCTAAAGATCCTATTAGTTTGCTTACAGAGGAGGAGCGAGGGGAATTATTATATCTTTGCTCTCCCTCTGGTCCACCTCAGAAACTCGCCCCTGGGGGAGAAAGATGGTGGGTTGTATTTGTTTTGCGTGCAAAAAAAATGGGATTTAACGAAGATCAGTCTATGATTTTGGCAGGCATGGATTACTGCCGATTGCATCCAAAATATCGAAAAAACGTTCAGAAAAGTTTCTAAGTGGGTTCAGACGTCCCGGTCTGAAACTAATTTAAACCTGCACTAGCAAGTTGTCAGTTCATTTTTCACTTGCAAAGAAATGTCGAGAACTGGTATAACTTATTATATTGTAATTTTCGTAGGAATCTATAATTCATGCTTTTAAATTAAGAAGTGAGGTTTGTTCTCTCTGTTTTTATTTTTTTGAGAATTTGTTTGCAATTTATCATATTAATTAATCAATAATAGTAAGTTTTAATTTATGACTTATTTCAAGAAAATTGCCAAGTTAACTGAATCTATACCTGCGAGCCTTGTCGATTTTTCTCTACCTCGAGATCTAGCAAGAACTCCTACTCAGGCTTCATCAAATTTTATAACCAATAAAGAGCAAGGAGATTGGGCTGAAAATTTGATAATAAAAGCATTCAATCTAGCATCTAAAAATTATGTGGCTATAAAATATGGAAAATCGGATGACCTAGTAGCAGGGGAGAAAGGTTTTGGTACCTTTTACCAAGAATTCCAATATGAATTAGATACAATAGGTAAAAGACCGGATGTTTTAATTTTCAAAAAAGAAGACTTTGATGAAAAGTTAGGTTTGGACATAAGTAAAATCCCTCATCGAGAGATTAATGAATATGTAAAGAAAGCCTTGGCTGGGATTGAGGTGCGTTCAAGTGCATTCTTAATTGATCGTTATGAAAAAGCGATGTGTGAACGAACATTAAAATTCACGAATATCGCCTTGGAAACAAAACAAAAAATCTTATCTGAATTTTCAGAAGAATTAAATTATCATACGAGAAAAAAGTATATCCCAGTCATACAGGGAATCAACGAAGAAACATTAGGTGCTGTAGATTTTAAAGTGCCGGGGTGGAGCTCCACTGATAGATTGATTGAATTAAACAATCATTTTAAAACACTCAAAAATGCAATAAGAGTGATTCAAAAAAGGGATTATCTTTCTATAACCCCAAAGGTTGAAGACATAAAAGTAGTTTATAAATGGATAGAGACATTCAATGTGCCACATTACTATTTTCAAGTCTTCTTCGATAAGGTTTATGGGATATCTTTTGAACAAATATTATCAATAATTTCAGATCCAGACAACGAAGGAGTGATTTTTTCCATTGAGAAAGATACAAAAAATCAAAATAAAACGACCATTAAAATTAATTCAAAGTCTGGAATTCAAATAGCTTATAAGGTTGATGAACCTGAACATAAAAGCGTGCGTAAAGAGATGTCTCGTGGAAGATTACTTTTTTATGTTACTTTTCAAGGGGGAACGGCATATTTAGACATTAACAATTTAAGACAAGTTTTAGGAATAGATAGCAAACAATTTTAGGATACAAATGGCGATTAATGATTTCGAAATCACATATTCAAAAAATACTCCGATTGCGCATAGAAAAAAGTATGCTCAGTTTTTTACACCTCCTCAGATAGCTGATTTGATGGTATTATGGTTACTCAAGAATTATAAACTCTGCAACGTATTAGAGCCAGCTTTTGGATTGGGGATTTTTTCCAGGATACTATTAAATTATAAAAGTGATTTAAATATTAAAGGATTTGAAATCGATTCTAAGATTTTTGGAGAAGCAAAAAAGATTTTTTCTAAGAAAAAATCAGTTAATCTTCATCTTGAAGATTATATGTATAATGACTGGGATAATAAATACGACGGGATTATTTGTAATCCTCCCTATCAAAAATTTCATGATTATGATAATAAGCCTGTTCTGGATGAGTTGAAAAAAAGGTTATCATTACATTTAAATGGTTTTACCAATTTATATGCACTGTTTATACTCAAATCAATATATCAGTTAAATAATGAAGGTCGTGCAGCATATATTATACCTTCAGAATTCTTAAATTCAGACTATGGTAAAAAGGTTAAAAGATATTTGGTAAACAGTAAGTTTTTACGAAACATTATAGTAATAAATTTTGAGGAAAACGTATTTGATGACGTTTTAACAACGGCTTGCATATTACTTCTTGCTAACGATAATAATGATCAGGCTACTAAATTTTGCAATATATCCACCCTGGATGACTTGGGCCAGGTCAGAGATTATATATTGAATTACCCAAATCATGATGATAAAAATTCTATAGATGTGAAAACTCTAAATCCCGAGCTAAAGTGGAGATTTTATTACCAAGAACAAAATTCAAAAAAATATAAAAAGGTCGTACCTTTTTCTAGGTTTGGTAAAGTGATGCGTGGGATTGCAACCGGAGCTAATAAGTATTTTACATTTAATAAATCAAAAGCCGAGAAATACGGCATACCTTCTAATTATTTACTCCCGTGTATTACGAAATCTGCCAACATAAATACCCCTTTCTTCTTGGAGCAGAATTTCGGAAAGCTTGTGCACTCTGATGAAGATGCGTTTCTTTTCAATGCACAAGATCTAAAGAATGAGAAGGTGTTAGAGTATATAAAACTTGGAGAAGAAAAAGGAGTTCACCAAAAGTTTTTGACATCAAGAAGGTCTCCTTGGTATTCTCTTGAGAAAAGATTACCAGCACCAATTTGGGTCTCCGTTTTTAATCGTAACGGATTAAAATTCATTAGAAATGAGGCCAACATCTCAAACTTAACTACTTTTCATTGTATATATCCAACTCAAGATACATTATTAGAATCGGTAGATATTGATTTATTATTTGCTTATTTACTTACTGATACTGCCAAGCTAATTTTTGAGGATAATAGGAGAGAGTATGGAAACGGTCTTAAAAAGTTCGAACCTAACGATATAAACAGAGGGATGATGCTAGATTTATCAATTCTTAACCGAGATAAAAAGCGGAAAATCCTAAAGTATTTTCATTTATATAGAAAATCAATTATAGAAAATCAAGAAGATACAGAATTGTTAAATAAAATTGACAATATTTTTACATCCGAATATACCTAAAGTAAGTATTATAGATTTTAATTCACACTCTCCATCTAGAAAAACTCTATTACCTGCAAAGGTAGCTAGAAATTTAAATAAGAGTGATAGATGACATGACATTTCAACTAAACACCCTTTAGAACACAGTTATATAATTCACCCGATTGTAATTCACCCATCTTAATTTTGTGGTTCTATTTGAATAAATGTTTGTGTAATATTAGAATGAAAATAGATTTGTAGGTTCAAATTATCGCAATCTCATATAATAAAATGTTTTGTATTTTCACAACTTCTTTAGACTATGAAGGCACTAATTAAAAGAATTATTCCAAAACAATTGAAGAAATTTATATTAGATGCGATTGGCTTATTCTCACTAAAATTATATTCTCTGAATTACACTCCTTTTATCATAAGAAAAAACACAACAGATGCTGATGTGTTTTTTAGTATATTTGTTGAAGGAGAATTCAAATTACCAATAATAATAACTCCTCAGTTAATAATTGATGCTGGTGCATATACAGGTCTTTCTGCGATATATTATTCTACAAAGTATCCTTCTGCAAAGATAATATGTATCGAACCAGAAGAATCCAATTTTAGAATATTAGAAGAAAATACAAAGCGTCTGCCAAATGTCAGAAGAATTAAAGCAGGCTTATGGAATAAAAATACATTTCTAAAGGTGAACGATAAGGGGACTGGGAAATGGGGGTTTGCTGTTGAAGAAGTTTCCGAGTCAGAAGATTATGACATTAAAGCTGTTACAATTGATAAAATACTTGGCGAATCAGGATTTAGTACAATCGATATTTTGAAACTTGATATTGAAGGCTCAGAAAAACAATTATTCTCTAGCAATTACCAATCTTGGTTAGAAAAAGTAAACATAATTGTGATTGAATTACACGACAGACTTATCGCAGGCTGTACTGAGTCTCTCTATTCTGCGATCAACTTGAAGGAGTGGAGGGAATTTAAGGAAGGTGAAAAAGTTGTCTTGATTAGAAAAGATTATTACAAATCCAATGTTAATTAATATAACCGGATATTCCTGACTTATTTTTTATAAAAAGCTGTACACCACTTCCTCTTGTTGAGGATAATTTTTTAACTAACATTTCCTCCCAAACACAGTAATAAAATTCACTCGATTATAATTCACCTTTGGTGAGTATTCGATATCGATAATCTCGAATCCTGCTTTTTCGATTAGTTCCTTCAGCTCATCATTTTCATACCTTGCGAAAAAACGAGGTGTATCCTTTGGATATTTCGGATCTTCGAAGAAAAGCTCTTCGTTTCCTTCTATTACTGAAAGGTACAAAATGCCTTCTGGCCTTAGAACTCTTCTGAATTCTTCCAAAGTTTTTTTACCCTCAGATTTCGGTATGTGAAGAAAAGAAGCTGATGCCCAGATGCCATCAAATTCATTATCAGGAAATTCTAATTTCCGCATATCCATATTAAAAAACTTCGCTCCTGGAACTCGTTTTTTCGCAATTTCTAGAAACGCATCTACATTATCTATCCCTATTGCCTCAAAACCTTTACTTATAAAATAATCAACTGCCCTACCATTGGCAGTGCCAATGTCTAGAATCTTTTTTCCTTTCAAAAGTTCTAGAAAATGATCTGCATATTTCTGAACTATTCCAAGATCCTGATAATTTTGGTTGTAATCTGAGGCAATTATTTCATATGTCTCACGAGTTCGTTTTGTGGGGTTGTTAGAAATTACTTTTTTTTTACGTTATTTGAGAAGAGATCTTCTGCTGCAGTTACAAGTGTCTCATCGAAAAGCTCGGTTTCATCTTTTTTGATTTTCTGTAAAACATAATCTTCACCTTTTAAGTATTTACGAAGCTCGGGAGTTCTGTTTTCTATCCCAATTCTTACACGTAGAAATTGAGTTGTGCCAAGTCTACTTTCTACAGAAGTGACACCGTTATGTACCTTGGGTCCCTTCCCCATCTGTATCTTGTATTCGCCAATTTTGAGATCCAAATCATCGTGGACCAAAATTACATCTTCGGGATTAATTTCATAATAGTCCGCAACGGCTCTCACACTATCTCCGGATTTATTCATGAAAGTCTGCGGCTTTAGCAAGATAACTTTCTGCCCATCAACCGATAATTCAGTTACTTTGCCGTTAAATTTAGAAGATAATCCTTGCTGTTTAGTTATCTCGAACTTGTATAACTCCATGACTTTATCTAGAAACATGAATCCAGCATTGTGTCTGGTTTTTTCATATTCCTCTCCAGGATTTCCAAGACCAACTATTAGAATTGTTTTATGTTTATTTTCCATATAAGAATTATACAATGTTTTGAGCTAGGTGCGTAGGTTTATTAGGTTGCAGGGAGGAGGAAAGTAGGTTGTAGTTATGACTCTAGTATAAATGTTGCTGGGCCGTCATTCTCTAAATTTACTTTCATATAAGCTGCGAATTCTCCAGTTTGAACTTTCGGGTACTGTTCCTTTAGCTTTTCTACAAATTTATCGTAAAGAATTTTTGCTTCCTGAGGTTTCATTGCGTCTGTGAAAGAAGGCTTTTTACCTTTTCTCAAGTTTCCACATAATGTAAACTGAGAAACAACAAGTATTTCGGCTTTTACCTCGGTTATAGATTTAGAAAAATATCCCTTCTCCTCTTCACCTTCAAATAGTCCAATTTTTAGTAGTCTGTTAATCACTTTATCAATATCAGATTCTGTATCATCAGATTTTATTCCCAGAAAGATACAATACCCGGTTCTGATTTCGGAAATAATTTTATTATCAACTTCTACTGAAGCTCGATTTACTCTTTGTATTAGTAGTTTCATATAATAAAGTTGTAAGTTTAAAGTTGAAAGTTTAACCTGCCTGCCGGCAGGCAGGAGTTCTTTTATATCATTGCGAAAGGTTGAACCTTTCGCAGTAACTGTACTTAGTCAAAGGTTCAACCTTTGACAATAAAAGTAATATAAAAAAAAGTAACCTCTAAAAGGTTACCTTAAATTTATCATTAAGTTCAAATTTATTTCTTCTTTGCAGTTTCTTCTGGAAGTACATCAACATAGTTCTGTCCTCTGTGGAATTCTTTCATTCTTCTGAATGATACCACTCCATCCATTTTTGAAAAGATAGTGAAGTCTCGTCCCATACCCACATTTTTTCCTGGGTGATATTTAGTTCCTTTTTGTTTAACGATAATTTCTCCCTGGTTTACCTTTTCTCCGCCAAATCGTTTTACCCCTAGCCTTTTACCAGCTACGTTTACTAATCTGTTTGCTGCTCCTTGTGCTTTTTTATGTGCCATTTCTTATGATTTAAATATTTTATTTAACGGAAATTTTATTAATCTTAATCTTTGTTAATTGCTGTCTGTGTCCGACCTTTCTCCTTGTTCTTGCCTTAGCTTTGTATGTTTGCTTCACAACTTTTTTACCTTTAGTATTTTCAACAATTTCGGCTTTGATAGATGCGCCTTCTACTAGAGGAGTTCCGATTGTAGTTGTGTCACCATCTTGAACTAATAGCACATCAGTAATTTCAATCTTTGAGCCTTCTTCTTGACCCAAGTTGTTAACTGTTAGAGTATCATCTTCTTTGACAAGATGTTGTGCTCCACCTAATTTAATTATTGCAAATTTGTCATTCTTACTCATAGCGCAATGATTATATCACCAAAATAATAAAAAACCAAATAAAAATGGGTAAATGATTAATACTTAAAAGATAGTACCAGTATCCTCTAATTTAGTCAACATCAATATAATATAGGGGCTTTTTTTGTGTCGAAGTTGATCTAATATAGATTGATTGAACTAGTCCAAGGCAGATCATATTTACAATTATCGAATTACCTCCATAACTAACTAATGGAAGCGGGACGCCTGTTACAGGAAGGATACCGAGATTCATACTTATATGAACAAACATATTTAGAAATATTATGATCGCAGAACCCGCCACTATTATTGATTCAAAATTATCTTCAATCTTGCTTGCGATGTATATCAGTCTTAGTATAAGTATGAGATAAACAGTTACTATTCCAGACGTCCCGACAAATCCAAATTGTTCGCCAAGTGCTGCAAATATAAAGTCAGTATGTGCTTGGTCCAAAAGTCTCAATCCACTTTGACTTCCCCGTAGAAATCCTCTTCCATATAGTCCTCCAGAACCAAGGGCAATTTTTGATTGGATAACTTGATATCCAGCTCCATAGCGGTCAGATTCGGGGCCTTGGAAGAATATCTCAACTCTTTCTTTCTGATAGTCTGCGAGCATGCTATTCCATATCCATCTGGTTGTTGGGACTAACGTTAAAAATGTTACGATAGAAAGAACGATTACCATAGGTCTGAGTTTGAGGTATAAGAAGGAAATAACGGTTAATACTAGAGTCAGAATAAATATCCCCATATCAAATCCGTTAAATATTAGTGAAATTCCTATATCGTCATACAAAGTCTGTAAGCTTATAAGCTTATAAGCTGATAAGCTTACAGAAATGCCTATCACAAAATATGAAAGCAGTTGCAGCCTATTATTCAGCACCACACTAACCAGACTCAGGTTTAAAATAAGGAGAATTAATGTATTTCCCAGTGCAGGCTGTATGAAGACTAATACTAGAATTGGAATTATTAGAGCAAAATTCAAAGCAATTGAAGTAAGTCTGGGATCATAGTTTAATAACTTGTTTACAGGTTTCAAAGGTTTATTAATTCTTTTAAGTCTTTTATTTTTGAAAAGGTAGCTAAAACTAAAATTTGTGGTTAAAACAAACGAAGAGATGATAAGTATTGCTATTTTTGCGTATTCTGAAGGTTGTATGTTTATGAATCCAATTTGTATCCATCTTTGAGTCTCTGCAACAGTTTGCCCAAAGAAGACTAAGTAGAGAAGCAAGCCAATTATTCCCAAGTAGATTAATGCCAAGCCCTGTTTATATTTAAGCCAAGTTATATCAAATAAGGATAGAAAAATATATATTCCTATTCCAGCCAATATAAACAATAGTTGTCTTTGATAACTTCCTGCGCCTTCGGCTGCAATCTCTGTATTGTAAGTTGTGGAATAAATAAGTACTAAGCCAGTTATCAGAAGTATTAATATAATTCCGGATATGATCCAGTCATGGTTTTGGAGTACTTTGAGTTTCATACCTATTATTATACGTTAGGAATGAAAGAACTGAAAAATAACGAGGCAAGGAAAAGAACAAAAAGTAGTACAAGAACTATTCCTTCTCTGACATCGAGGTCTTTTCTAGTAAATAGAAATGATAGGAAAAATATAATAATTACACCATAGAAGAAAAGAATCACTAAGACAAAGCTGTTTACTGCGAAGCTCAGGGGGTTAATTAGCGCTATAAGACCAACGACTAGAGATGCGTTTGTACCTACTGCTCCCATCAGATCTCCCAATGACAATCGTTCTTCATTTCTCGATACCACTTTATACTCAAAAAATAATTCTGGTAGAGCTGTAACTGTACTAATAATTAAAGCTCCAATTATTATTAATGGGATATCTAGTTTGTACCACAAGTTATATGATGAATCAGTTATTACATCAGCTGTAAAAAGAAGAGTAATAACTGCCAGGAGAAGTATTCCTCCCGTTTTTAATAGTTTTGGAAGCTCTAGCTTTATTTTGGTGATTTTGTCTCTTGCACTGCTATACCAGAGTTCAAAAAGATACAAAACATAAGTGAAAAGAAGTATTGCCCCGTCAAGTCTATTTAGTTCTCCATCAACCAACGCAATTACGTTATAAGCGACCATGAACGCAATCAGTAAAGCCAATCGGTTTCTATACATGTTTTTTGTCTTTATCCCTTTTCCTAGAATTATTATGAGTCCTGTTATAAGACTTAAATTTACAATATTTGATCCAATTACAATACCTAATCCTAATTCACCAATTCCTTTAGTAGCAGCTACAAAAGATAGTATGAGCTCAGGGATTGTTGTTGCAAATGCAAGTAATATAAAAGCCATGGAGAATTTTCCAATCCCGAATAAGTTACCCAGTTTGACGGAATATCTTACGAGAACTGCTGATAGTGATAGGAGCACTACCATTGCAAAAGTGAAAATTGTAAGTTCTACTAATATTGATCCCATATTATAAATTTATAGGAATTGGGAAGACTTGTAAAGATGAAGGCTAGTTCTTATTGGCGAGTTGTCCGCATGCGGCTTGTATCTCATCCCCCATAGTTATTCTCATAGTAGCTGGGATGTTGTTTTCTTCGAGTATTTCAAGAAATCGTTGAGCTCTATCTTTTTTTGATTTTTTTAAGTTTAGTGGGGTTTTGATAGGATTTAGTGGTATAAGATTGACATGAGCGAGCCTTCTTCTAAGTAAGTTTACTAGTTCAATTGCATTTTCCTCAGAATCATTAACACCATCTATTAATGTATATTCATAAGTAACTCTTTTATTTGTATATTCCTCCCAGTCTTTTATGAACCACATTAGTACTTTAAGTGGATGAATTTTGGCTACCGGCATCAGTTTCTCTCTTAGAACTTGATTCGGGGCATGTAAACTTATAGCTAATCTTGTTTTGAGATTCTCCTGCATAAACATTCTAAGCTGCTTGATATAACCTGAAGAAGAAAGAGTTATACGTCTAGGGCTTAGTCCAAATTCTTTCTCATTTGTAAGAATTTTTATACTTTCAACCACATTATGATAGTTGATCATTGGTTCCCCCATACCCATATATACAACATTGGTTACTTTATGAGGGTTTAGCTTGCGTGCAAAATACAATACCTGGTCAACTATTTCTTGTGGAGTTAGATTCCTTTTCAGTCCCATCTGTCCCGAAGCGCAAAAAACACATCCCACGGGGCATCCTACTTGAGAAGATACACATATAGAATTTCTCCCATCTTTGAAACGCATTAAAACAGATTCAATTTTAAGCCCGTCCTGCAATTCAAAGAGTACTTTAAAAGTTGTTTTCTTGGAATCAACAATTTCTTTAATTGGGGTGATAGTTGAAAGTTTATAGTTGTCATTTAGGAAATTTCTCTCTTCTTTCGAGAGTGATGTAATTTTCTCAAAAGAATTATCGGGGTTTTGAAAAAAACCTTTATTGAGGATATTTACTTTGTATAGCGGCCAATTGTGTTTTGAGATTAGTTCTTCGAAATACATGTTGTATTATACAGCTTTGAAATTTGTTATACTATAATATACATAAGATTTTAAATTATTTCCCAATGGAAGATAAAACCGCGCCGGAAAAGAAATCCAACAATATGTTAATTATTGTGGTAGGAGTCATAGTTGCACTTATAGTTATATGTCTAATTTGCAGCGGTATCTGGTACTTTTTTGTTAGAGCAGCTGATGAGGCGGTAGATAAGGTTACCGATAAAGCTATGGAAGAGGGAATCGAAAATATGGTTGAGGAAGGAATTGAGCAAGGTTCTGGAGGAAATACGGACTTCGAGTTCTCGGGTGATTTAGCAGCTGGTTTTCCAGATGATGTCAATATTTATCCTGATTCAAAAACTGTCTATTCATATTCTAATGAAGAAGAAGGCTATGTTGCCAATTTTTCTGTAGAGGGGGTAGATGGAGGAACTGTGATGGATTACTATCTTGAGGAGTTGCCTTCAGCTGGCTGGGATATCACAGAGCAGGCAAATCTTTTCGGTACAATGCTTGTAGCCGAAAAAGGTTCAAGAACATTGACTTTAAGTGTTGTGAGTCTTGAGGATAATATGGTGACCTATACGGTTACAGTCGTTAATGAATAAGTATTAGTTCTAAAAAGATGCCTCAGAAGCCACTTCTCGAAGTGGCTTTCTACTATTTGGTTTCTCACTTTCCCTGAGATCTGTTGGTAGCTTGTCAGGAGAGTCATTATAGCCTACAGCGATAGCGCAGATCACTTTGTATTCATCTTCAGGAATGTTTAGAAGTTCATAAGCCTTTTCGGGATGTATCCCTCCCATGGCATGAGCGTATAGATCTAGTTGTCTGGCTCTAAGTGCTAGTGACATCCATGCTGATCCAGCATCAAATTCTGCTTTACTATTCGGTCTGTTTTTATAATCATAATTAAGCTTAGTTGCTAATACCATGAGTAATGGGGCATATTTAGCCCATCTTCTATTACTCTCATTTACTATTTCTCGAAAAGTTTCTAGATCTTCCTCTGTTTTGGCGTATATGAATCTCCATGGCTGCTCGTTCATTGATGATGGTGCCCATCTAGCTGCCTCGAAAAGTGATTGGATTTTCCAGTCTTCTATTGGTTTTGAACTAAATGATCTAGGGGACCAGCGATTGATAAATAAGTCATCGATTTTTGCTTCTGGTTTTCTAGGATTATCCATTTTTGTAATTTTCATAAATTTTGATTGCTGATATCATACCCATATCAACGATTTTTTCATCTCTTATCATTTTATTAATTTCTTCTAGAGTATTGAAGGTAATCTTAGGATTTTCATCAGAATCAGGATCAGCATCTTTTTGATCTTTAATTTTAGCAAGTACAACATGAGCAGTCATATCACTGAAAGAAGGTTGAGCTATGAGGCTAGTTAATAACTTGCATTCTGCATTATACCCAGTTTCTTCTAGGAGTTCTCTCTTTGCAGCCTGTTCTGGGGTTTCCCCCTTCTCTATCCATCCGGCTGGAAGTTCAAATATTTCTTTACCAATTGCCCAACGGTAGTTTTTCTCCAGAACTATTTTTTTCTCCTGCTCTGCCACAACCAAGACATAATCCGGCCTATTTAATTTAAAGTATTTTGCTTCCTGCCCATTAACTTTATAAATGTTTTCCTCAATACTCATCCATGGGGTATCAAATACTTCTTTTTTCTCTTTTAAATCCCATTTATTCATATTTTTAATAATCAAATTCATTAAAATCTGGCTTAACTATTCGATTGTTTCTGTTTAACCCGTCTAGCGATTTAATGTCTTCTGGCGTAAGTTTCCATTCTAGACTTTTGAAGTTATCTTCTATATGGTTTCTTGAAGAAGATCTTGGAATAGCAATTATTCCTTTTGATAAAAGCCAATTCAGAACAACTTGTGCAGTAGATCGTTCATACTTTTCCGCAAGTTTCAATACTTCTGGTATTTTCAAATCCTGTCCTTGGGCAATTGGAGAATAAGCTGTGATCGCAATATCATTTTTTTCGCAAAATTCTTTTAGTTCATTTTGATTCAGACTTGGATGAAATTCTACTTGATTCGTTACAAAGTTTTTATTAGCTACCAGTGCGTCTTGGATATGATGAACAGTGAAATTTGATACCCCAAATGATTTAATAAGTCCGTTTCCCTTCATTTCTTCCATAGCTTCTAAGGTTGTTTCAATTGGTACATTCTTATTTGGCCAGTGCATAAGGTAGAGATCAAGATATGGAACTTTTAATTCATCAAGAACTCTTTTGCAGGCATCTATTGCTGGTTGTTTTTCGAAGTCGGTAAACCACAATTTAGATGTTAGAAAGAAATCTTCTCTCTTTAAACCACTCTTATCTATTGCTTGTCCCACTTCTCTGTGGTTGCTGTATGCGTCAGCTGAATCAATATGCCTATATCCTATCTCAAGTGCATCTTCTACAGACTTTTGGCAGGTAGAACCCTTCAGTTGCCAGGTACCAAAACCTAGTCTTGGAATTTCATTTCCATCTTTGAGTTTTATATTGGGGAACATTTGTTAAAAGTAAGAGTTAAGATTTAGGATTCAAGGTTCAAGAATGATGAATCAGATAATTAAGTTATAAGTTGATTGCCACGTAGGTTGAGGCTGCACAATAAATGATACAGCACCATATAAGAACAAAAAGTATTATCCCTACAATCAAAGTTATTTGTTTCTTTTGTTCTGGATTTAGACCTTCTTCCATAACTCTAATTTAACATATGTACACTTTTTATTAAAGATGATGGATATGATGTATAATTGTGCAGGTTAAAAATAAAAATTTATGCTAAATATTGATTTTGAAAATTTAAATAAAGTCAGAAAAGATAAGTATGGAAGAGTTTCAGGAGTTTTGGCTCTGAGAAAAGAGAAAGGAATAACGTCTCATGATGTTGTAGATCAGGTTAGAAAGAAACTAAGAACTAGAAAAGTAGGTCATGTTGGGGCACTTGATCCTTTCGCTACAGGACTTTTATTACTTCTTGTCGGAAAGGATACTCGGAAAACAGAGATGCTTCTCAAAGAAGATAAAACGTATACTTGTCGTGTGCTTCTTGGTATTGAGACTGATTCACATGATATCGATGGTGAAATCTTATCTAGTGAAGAAACAAGTTTCTCTGAGGATAAAATTAAATCTGTCGTTGAGCAGTTTCCAAAAGAATATAACCAGTACGTACCTATCTTTAGTTCGGTTAAAGTTTCTGGGATGAAACTCAGAGAATTAGCTCGTAGTTCTGAAAGTTATGAGATAACGGAAGAAAACAATATTAAATATGCAAAATTTATTTTAAAGCCAGAAACTAAAGGTAAACTTCGGAAGAAATCACGGGATGGTATTGTTGAAATAGAATTACCTTTTCGGGAAGTGGTTGTTGATATCAAATACCTTTCATCCGGTAATCTAAGTGATTCAGATTTGAATAATTACGGACTATCATTGAAAGGAAAGTATCAGTATGTTGATTTAGAAGTGGCTTGTTCAAAAGGAACTTATATTCGTCAGTTAGCTTATGATATAGGAGAAAAATTAGGAACCAAAGGAATTCTTATCGAGCTTGAAAGAACTCAAGTTGGAGAAGTTTCACTAGATCAGGCTGTAAATCCAGCCGAACTACCGGATCTTTAATTGTTTGTACTCTTTATTAATTCCGGTGAAGCCAAACAGGGCTATTGACAGGAAAAATATTGGGAATGACGCGGTGAGGTAATTATTATCTCCGTTATGGTTTCTTGGCAGATCGCCGTTTTTAATCGGTGAATTTTCTATGTGTAATGCAGGAGCCTTAAGCTCTAAGCTGTAAGCTTTTGAATTTTTTGCTAGAACGCTGGATGAACTTTTCGTACTTTTTGTATTGTTATTGATATGAGTTATTTTAATGTCTTCAATTGATCTTGGCAGGATCCGGTAGTTCGGCTGTCCATTATCAAGTAATCCCCATATTGATACAATTCCAATAACTTCAGCATAATCACCCTTTGATTTAGACAAACCTTCAATTCCAGTAGAATCCAAGATTGATATTTTTAACTCTCCAGAAGCTGTCTCAATATAAAAAGTAGAACTAGAGGTTTTTGAGATATTGCCTTTCAAAATTATAAGTCTTCCTGCATAGTTCGATAGTTCCCTATTTACTTCAGTTGGGACTGGCAAACTGTTTTCACCTAATAATTCAACGTTAGTAGAGTCTATCTCATACTCTTCTCTACTAATATCTAGCTTCCCACAAACTCTGACTTTATCACCTAAAGTTATAATTGGTGTTTCTTTGTAAGTCACTCTAATCCCAGAGGTTTCATCTTGGATGTAAAAATAACTTTCAGAAAGAGAATCTGGATTCGCAGTTACATATCCTTGAATACAAACTTCTAAGTCCAGAGGCATTAACTTTGTCTCTGATATAGTGAGTAAATTTTCAGTTATATTTGACTCCTTTTTAGGTTTATTGGATTCTCCAGGTGTAAGTTCGTATAAATCAGTCCATATTCCTGCTCCATCAATTGTTCTGGATAAACTTTGATTTTCTTGTGTTGCTTCATAAGATAACGAGTCGGATAATAAACCTGTTGGAGTATATAAATATACTTCTTCGTTACTATTGTTCAAAGTAATGGAGTTATAATGGACTAGATAATTATCTCCAGAAATGTTTACTGTTTCTTGGGAACTTTTATCTTTGAGAATCCATTCATCCAAATTTATAGAAGGTTTTTCTGAATAAAACTCTATCCACTCATTTCCTTCGTCACTTCCTTCAGGATTTGGCATAATTTCGTTAAATTTAATTCGTGGAAACAATTGGATTTGGAAAACTTGTTCGATCTGCTCAGAATTAACAGAGCTTTGTATTTTCAGATCATGCGTACCAATTTCTGTGGAGTTAATTGCTATTACAGTGCCGGTTCCAGAAAGAGTATCATCGAAATACCATCTTGTATTTTCATAAGTATATGAAATTTCAGTTACAATTTGTAAGTATAAATTTTCGTTTGCGAATCCTGTATAATTATTAGAAAAACTAACATTATCTAAAGAAGCTTCTATTTGAAGTGAGACGGTATCTTCGCAATAACCTGCCTCATAATTATCGTTTATTTGTCCAATAGAGTTATTTTCTGGTGATAACTCTATATTATCAGAACAAAAATTAATCCTCTCCCAGCTCACACCTTCGATTGAATTATCGTACCTAATAATATCCGTAAATGTCCCATTTGTAAGGATGATTTCATCTGCAGAATTTTTGAGGCTTATACTTAGTTTGAGAACGTTTTCTAGATCGGGGTATCTTTGTAAAAGGTTTTCCTTATTATTCGCTATTACTACAAAGCCACTAGGCGATAATTCAAAAGCCTCGATAGTTTTGCCATCTAGTTCCCAGTCTTCTAGCTGAATTGTTTCGTTTGATGAGTTATAAAGTTCAATCCATTCAAAATCTGAGTCGCTCCCTATTGGATTTGGCATGAATTCGTTTATCACGAGAGGAGAATTAATTATATCTTCTGAACTGTCAGCAAAAACTTTGATTGGCAAAAAAGATGAAAGAATTGTTGATAAGATGCTTATTGTCAAGAGCGTCTTTTTCATGTGTTTATTAGGTTATATAAAATCCTGGACAGATTTTCTATTAGTTTCAGTAGTAGTTGTAAATCTTCTTCATTTATAAACCCAGTGGTTTTTGCCGCTGCGGTATGGGATTTGAGTTTACTTAGTGCGCCATTTGCTGATTTTAGAAAGTGTTTTATCTCATTCAAACTACTCCTCTCTGCAGCTTCCGAAATATTTGCATTTATTGAAATTACAGATTTTCTGAGAGCTTCTTTCAGTACAGAATCTGTAAATTCTTTTTTATCAGTTACAAAATAAATTTGTTTTATAAGATTGAGGCTTTGCTCTAGTACCTGTATATTTATGTCTTCGTTCACTTTTATGAGTAATAAGTTGTAAGTTATAGTTATTAAGTATCTATGGGTATTATTACCTATAAAAATTACTTGCGCATTGTATCGCAATACAAATTTTGAAGAAATTTTTTTTAATATAAGTATTAAGTCTAAATTCTAAATATCTAATCAAGTCTAAAGGTTCAAGTCTAAGTTCTTAATAAAGTCTTAAGTACAAAGTCTAAACTAGATAATTAAGTCCAAACCTTTAAGTATAAAATTTTTAATTATTGCTTTGTTATTTAGTATTTTTAATTAGACTTTAGAGTTTAAACTTTAGACTTTCTGGTTGTTTGGAAAGTTTGGACTATTTGTGATATTTGGGGTTTGAGCTTCACTATGGGTTGACTGCTTGTATATAAATATTATATACTTTATTCGCCTGTTTATTGTGCATTTATGCCAAAAACAGGTGCTCTTTTACAAGGAAACAGGTAGAGTTGCAGCTTTCCAAGTTTGGGAAGAATTTAGAATCTAGAATCAGGAATCAAGAATATTGAATTTGATTTAGGATTTATGAATTATGATTCAAGAGGTTGAATTCAAATTTTTATTAACTCATGAATCGTAAATTTTGAATCATGATTTTTTCTAAGCTTGGAAGCTGCAATTTAGCGGCTTAGTATAGAAGGAGATTCCTGTGTCTGTACAGGTTTACCCCACGATAGCAGTGCAAATAGAAGAGGCTTTGACTAGCCAGCTTCAGGGATTCGAATGGGAGTTCACTCGTAAAAACAGTGAAATCCCAGTACGGATCAATGTCACTGTTGTGTCTGTACAATTGGGTATGGAGCTGGAACGTCTTGGCTTCAATCCGATGAGTTTTCTCTCTTTCGTTGAAACTGTTGAAGGGCGTACTATGCTCACCTCTCTGTTGGGAACTGCCGTTTATGGCACATACCCTCCAGAAGTTTACGAGGGGGCTATTGCCATGCTTATGATGGAGCTTAGCAAATAGCTTAACTGGTGTCCGCGCAAGAAGTGCGAATGGAATTATCCAAATATCCGTACGCGCGGACACCACCCTTCGGGGTCTTCTCTCCTCCATCTATCCAAAAGCCAACCTGTTTCCTTGTTTCCCACACTTCAAAGGTTTAAATCTAAGGTCTAAATATTTATCCAAGTCTAAAGGTTTAAGTTTAAACTCTTAATTAAGTCTTAAGTCTAAATTATTAATGTTTAATAAAGTTCTAAGTTCTAAGTTCTAAGTATTAAGTATTGAGTATTGGGTAATGAGTAATGAGTATTGAGTATTGGGTATTGGGTAATGGGTATTGAGATCTGCGTTCAAAGTCTTCCGTTTAAAGGATTATTTAAGTTGTAAGCTATAAGCTATAAGCCATAAGCTATAAGCCTTAAGCCATAAGCCTTAAGTTGTGAGCTATGGAGCTAGTTAATGATTATTAAGAAGAGATTTTTGTTAGTTAGCCAAATGCCAGTAGAGTGATTTAAATCCGTTATTACAATTATTTCTGTCTTCACATATAATTGCGTAGTTTGCGTAACCTCCATTACATTTCACCCAGGTGAGGTCATAACAATATTGCCTGTCATAGGTGATCCAGCCATCATGTGCAGCTACAACTGCTGCTCCACCACCAGTACTTATATCAATCGCAGCATGGAAGTCATAAGCTCTCCAGCCATAATAACTGGTTATAATTCCATGTGGAGAAAGCGGCCACTTAAGCGTCCCATCTGAAGTTGCTGGACAATTCAAGAAATTACATGGATCTTGTGTAGTACCATTAAAAGCTGTGCCGAAATGGAGATGCGGTCCTGTTGACCAGCCAGTATTTCCTTCTATTCCGATAATCGTACCTTTCAATACAAAACTGCCACTAGGGACAGAACCAATTTCATTAAGAATTTGTTGCTGAAGATATGTTTGCTCTGCCAGTAATTTCTGTTCTGCTTCGCTAGATTGATCTAAAGCAAGTTCATACTGTTGCTGCTGTGACAAACTTTGTTGCATCTTGCTATTTAGCGCGACTCTTTGTTGATCCAAAAGTGTTTTCTCTTTTTCTAAAGCCCCTTTTTGTTCATCTACTAAGACTTTATCTTTCTCTACCTGAATTTTATCTTCATCCAATTGCTTCTTTTTTTCTTCTAGTTCCTTTCTCTTGTCACTTAATTCTTGAATTTCACTTTGAGTATCTTCTTGAATAGCTTTTTGATATAAGTCCTGTTTTACATAATCAGCACCTGATTCTTGATTGAAAAACCACTCGACATCAGAGAATGTCTTTTGGTTTAAATACATTTTTGTGAGAGTCTCCGTAGTTTTTTCCTCAAGCTCATCTACATATTCTTCCGTTTCTTCAATGTCAGCGGTAGTTTCGCCAATGTTATATTCTAAGATCTCAATCTCTAGTTTCAATTTTTCTATCTGGAGTTGAAGCTCGTCAATTTCAGCTTCTTTCAAACTTATTGAATATGTGAGATTTGCTATCTCAGCACCATATTTACTTTGATTTGCGGCTTCAGAATTTATTGAAGCTGCAAGCTGTTGCTTTCTAAGCGCTATTTCAGCCAGCTCTCTTTCTACGGCCTCTAGATCATCAGTCAGATCTGTCGCAACAGTATCTCTTTCTGTGAAATTTACAGTAGAACTACCTGTATAGTTTAAGGTTATGATTAGAAGAAGTAGGATTAATACTATAGAAGTTAGCTGTTTAAGTCTTTTTTGCAATAACATCATAAAATAGTTAATAGCAATACCAGTTTATCATAAAGGTTTGAAAACCTGCAATCGACATATTTATTTGATATAACGTCTGATTGCTATAAGACTATTAATTGATCCGATTATAAAACCAAGGAATATCACTCCAAGAAATATAGCCACAAATCCTACTATGTTTATATCAGGCCATGGCAGATCACCAAACATCTTAAGTAAGAAACTTTTAGTTGTAGATGTTGATTGGGAATACCAGGCAAATGAGCCGAACAACATAATTAGTAGATTTGATATCAACGCCCCAACCATACCATAAACACCACCTTCAAGGATGAAAGGAAGTCTGATGTACCAAAGGCTTCCACCAACCAACTGCATGATTTCTATCTCTTTTGATCTGCTGTATGTTCTGAATTCAACAGTTAATAATGTGAAGAATACAACTACAATTACAAGGAGAATAAGGACTATACTTCCATATAATCTGAGCCAGAATACTACATCTTTGATGTTGTTAATAGTTTCCTGACTATATCGAACGTCATAAACATCAGGATTAGTATCTTTTTCATTTTCAACTATATCAATAACCTCTTGTGCATCTTCTATACTGACAAGCCTTATGGCTAAACTTGCTGGAAGAGTTCTGTCTTCATCTTGAATTTCAGCTGCTATCAATGGATTATCGTTTACTTCATTATGTCTAGCAAACTCTTCTTTTGCCTGTTCTTCAGAAGTATATTCTACAAAATCTATATTTTTATTCTTCTCCCACTCGATTTTTTTATCCAGAATGTTTTGCTCCTCAACATTTACATTAAAGAATACGTATATGTGAGGACTATTTTCCAGCGATTTAAGAAAAAGTTGAGATACAAAGGCAAGTATACCAAAAATCGTAAGTACCAAAAAAGCCAATGTCATTATTGAAATCGATGCTAATGATAACCAGCCTCCCCTTGCAATTTGTTTTCTTGTAGTTGACGAAGCCCGTTTTAGATTTGTGAAAAAACTCATAATTCTTTTTCAATAAATTTAGCTATTGCGTCTCTTATATTTTTGACGTCTTCTTTAGTAAGTAGTTCGATTCCTTCTACACCATCTGCACCAGCGTTTATTAGGCTTTCTAAATCCTTAAATCCATTTGAAAACAAAATATCAATTATCTCCTTAGGTAGATCCAATCTGTTTAGATCGGTTTCATCCCTTTCATTTTTTTCTTCTTTCTCTTCACCGTCAGTATCTTTTTTGCTTTTTTTCTTCTTTTTTTTCTTTTTTGACTCTTTATCATCACTATTTGACTCATCTTCAGCTTCTTTTTTCTTACTTATTAAACTGATTTTTAACTTTGGTTTTGGCTTTTGAGTAAGTGCTGGCTTGCCCTCTCCCTCTCCCTCACCCTCTCCCTCTCCCTCTTCTTCTACCTCTCCCTTATCTTCATTTTTATCATCTTTTTTATCACCTTCCTCCTCATTGGATAGTTTTTTTTCAAATTCCTTTTTATGCAATTCCTTATCTGTAACGTATTTCCCTTGAAGTTCATCTGTTATTAGAAGGCCGTTTTCTAATTTGATAACTCTTTTTGATAATTCATCAACGATATCTAGCCCATGAGTGGACATCAGAACCGTTGTCCCCCAGTTATTAATTTTTCTCAATATCTGTACTATATCCCAAGCTGCCTCGGGGTCTAGGTTTCCTGTAGGCTCATCAGCAATTAGTAATTTGGGATTGTTTGATAAAGCACGTGCTATAGCAACTCTTTGTTTTTCTCCTCCAGAAAGTTCTTTCGGGAAAGCGTCTTGTCTATCAGCTAGTCCTACAATATCAAGAACATAAGGTACTGTATCATGGATATCTTTTGGCGACTGTCCTGCTGCCTCCATCACAAACGCTACATTTTCAAATGCAGTCTTGTCTTCAATAAGTTTATAGTCCTGGAAGATAACTCCAATTTTTCTTCTGAGATTGTAGATATCATTTCTTCGATATTTAGTTATATCATCATCATCAAAATAAATCTTTCCCTCTGAGGGAAGTTCTTCTCTAATCAACATTCTAATTACTGTAGTTTTACCTGATCCTGAAGGACCGATCAGAAATACAAATTCTCCCTCTTGAATTTCAAAACTGATATCTTCAAGGGCATTGATACTTCTCGGATATTTTTTTGTTACATTTACAAATTGAATCATCAATATTCATGTTTAGAAAAAATATATTACATAATAGTATAAACTAAAATCAACATTAAATTAATTTCCCAGCCATATTTATCTTGATAAACGTCAATTATTGATGTTTTTTAGTTAATTAAAAAATTTAAGATATAAGAGGCTGATCTATTTGGTTCTGTAAAAAGATGGTTATGGTCAGAATTATTAAGTCTGACGGGTTTAATCCCTAAATAATCTGAAAGTTCAATGGATTCATCATGAATGAAATCTGGCTCGTTATCCCCCAAGATAACCATAGATGGAATTTGTTTAAGATATGGTTTGAGCCAGTCTTTGTCTGAGATAGACTTCCACACTTCAACAAGGCAGTCTATTTGTGATCTTGTATCCTCTTCCAGAACTTGTTTGTATAATGGGTGATTTAGAATATCAGGTTTGGCGGATGTATTTAATTTTCTTTTTATAAAAATAGATGCAATTTTTTGAATTATCGCATCATCTATATGTAAATTGTTTACCAGCTCAAATGCTTTAAAGCCGATCTTATTCGCTTCATAGACTTCATCCCCGCTATGTATTGTGGAAACATAAATAGTTTTTTCAGGAACTGTAACACCTTGTAAATTAACGGTTTGAGCTAGCAATCCTCCAAACGAGTAACCCAAAATATTAAATGATCTAAGGTTAAATGATTTAATAAATTCCTGGATAATCCTTGTGTAACTGAAAATATTCGGTTCTAAGAGCATTGTATTTGAGTATCCTCCCCAGCCAGGAAGATCTGGAGATATTATTCTAATTTTTTTTCCAATTTCATCTGAAAGAGGAATAAAAACAGATGAACCTGACGGCCATGGTGGCAGGCAGAATAATACAGATCCTTCTCCCATATCTTTATAAGCAATGTTCATTCCAAGGATATTTTTTGTTTTATTTTTTATTGTTGTATATTTACTCTTCAAAATACTTACTTAAACTTAAAATATTCTAATTTTATTATTCAGATAAATCAAACTACACACATGGTATCAACCTACCACTTTTTTTTACTCTTGTTTTTTAAATTCAAAGTTTCTATAATCAAATAACAATCTGCCCCAAATGTTCTTCAACTCTTATTTTATGCAATAGCTATGGCGAAAAGAAAAGTCGCATCAAGAAGCAAATCATCAAAAGATAAACCTGTAGTTGTTAAGATAAATAAAAAAATTTTTACTAACTTATTCAGGCGATTTTTTGCTTTTGTGCCAATAGTTCTAATTGGACTAGGTACGATAATTTTGGTTTGGGGAGTGTATGACTTCATCTCTTCTAAAATTAATGAAGAAGAAACACAAACAGAAACAGTTATTGAAGATCAGGACGATGAGGAAACAAATGATAATGAAGAAGATGTGCCAACCGAAGAAACAGATGAAAATAATGATGATAATGACGAAGAAAGTGACGAAAATGTAGATATAGAAGAGGAAACTGGGGAAATCCTTGATGAGGGTATAATAACAGAAGCGGACGCATCTGATTCGCAAGATACTGAAAATATTGCCATTATTTCAAATAATCTCTCAGGTGAAGAAAAATCTAAATTGAATCAAGAAAGAATGGTTCGGGAGGGTAGATGGATTGCCACTGATTATGTTTATGGAGATATTGATAAAGGTAGTTATACAGTTCAAAGGGGAGATACTCTTTGGGAACTTGCGGAGGCTGTTTATGGAAATGGTTCAATGTGGAAAATTATTTTAAATGCTAACAGCGATAGTGTTGGTTTTTTACCTAATGGGTCACAGGCACTTATTGTTTCGGGGCAAGTGTTGGAAATACCATAAAAAATCAAATCCCAAACGTATCAAACAATCCAAACCTTCAAACAAAGTTCTTAATAATGGTTCAGACCGAGACGTCTGAACCCGCAGCTGAGTTTGGCTATTAGCCATTAGTTACATGTTGTTTGTGTTTGTTATATTTGGTAAGTTTGGGTGTTTGCAATTTGTTTGGACCGTTTGGGTATTTGGGTTTTGGATATTTCTAGAGTCTTACTTCTGCTTCGATGAATTCATCAAGCTTTCCATCCAGTATATTTTCAACCTGGTCTGTTTCCACACCAGTTCTCAAATCTTTGACCAGTTTATATGGATGAAGAATATAGTTTCTAATTTGATTACCCCAGGTTGCTATCTTGTGATCACCTTGTTCTTTGGCTAGAGCTTTCTCCTGTTTTTCTTCCTCGATTTTATATAACTTACCTTTCAGCAAGTTCATTGCATACTTCCTGTTCTGGAGCTGGCTTCTCTCACTTGAACAAGTGACCACTATGCCAGATGGTTTATGAAGAATTCGGACTGAAGAACTTGTTTTGTTTACGCTTTGGCCTCCTGGCCCGCCTGATCTTACAGCAGAAAATTCTAAATCTTCATCTTTTATATCAAGTTCAATATCATCTTCAATAAGCGGGGCAACTTCTACCCCAGCAAATGAAGTTTGTCGAAGGCCCTGTGCATTGAAAGGAGAAATTCGTACAAGTCTATGAGTTCCGTGCTCTTTCTTAAGGTAACCATAAGCATATCTTCCATATACTTCTAAAGATACACTTTTTAGTCCTGCCTCCTCTCCTTGAATTTCGTTTATTATCTCAACTTTCCATCCCCTGGTTTCGAAAAATCTAAGATACATTCGAAGTAGCATATCAACCCAATCACAGGCTTCTGTACCTCCCTGCCCTGCATGTATAGAGAAGATTGCATTATGCGGATCATACCTACTCGAAAGGAAAGTTTCTGTTTCCATTTTTTTTAGAAAAGATTCAATCTCTTCTATCCCCTTTGTTAAATCTTCTTCAACATTTTCACCCTCATTTGCTAGCTCGAAGAAAGTCTCAATGTCGTCTATTTTCGACCTTAGCTTATTTACTGAAGCGACTTCTTGCTTGAGATCTCCAAGTTCCTGCATCTTTTTCTGAGCTGTTTCATTGTCATTCCAAAAGTCAGGAGCTACAGTTTGTTTTTCTATCTCTTTGATTTTTGCCCCAAGTTCAGCAAGGTCTTTGTTATCAAAGATCTGTATGGCCCTACTCTTAATGTCTTCAAATTGTTTTTTTATTTCATTATCCATTTATTCGCTGCTTTAAAACTTCTCTATTATATACTATAATTAATATAAATTTCAGCAATTTCCCTAGACTGATGGTGGATTTGGTGATACAATTGAAATTCAATTTCTAGTTTTTGAAATCATATTTACATGGCAAATACAAAAAGTGCTAAAAAAGCTATTAGAGTTACAAAAAGAAAAGCTGCTATTAATAAAAAAGTGAAAACTTCTTTCAAAGATGTGAGAAGAGATATCTTTAAACATCTTGAAAATGGAGAAGTTAAAGAAGCAGTTAAATTGGAGCCTAAGTTCCAAAGTGAAATAGATAAAGCTGTGAAGAAAGGTGTTATCAAAAAGAACACTGGAGCAAGATATAAATCAAGAGTTGCTGCTAAACTTCAGGCTGCTCAGTAAAAGTGCGATAAATTAAAAAAACTGTCCATGTCCAAATCTCTGATCAAATTAGTTGATTATTCAATCCTACCTGCTGCATTACTTGTAGTAGGCAAGTTTCTAGGTCTTTTTGTAGCTGTGAATTTCTTTAGTCTTGACTGGGGGGTTGAAAGTATTCCTAATTCAGTTTTTTCCGTTAGACCATTATTTTATTCAGAGGATATTCTTCTTGCCTCTTCATATTCTGATCTTATAATGTTTCTAATTTTGGTTACGGTTTATTCTTTCATAGTACTCCAGGCAGTACTTTTTCATAATACACATATCAGCCCGACAGTATTGGCTAGGTTGGCGAACAACAATCTTCTAGGCCTTGTAAAAGGAACATTTGAGATCTATCACAAAGCAGCTATTTGGACAGTTTTTCTTTGGTTAGCTAATGTATTAATTTTTTTGAATGTAGCCTTGGGTAAGACTTATCTCTGGATAACAGCCTTTACAATAATCACCTCCGTAGTTCTAACTGTAATGTTAATTCGTGACGCTTCCCAGGAAATTGAGCTTTCTAAAAAAGAAGTTATAAAGAAATATTGAACTCCCTCTTTGATATAATTAATCATATTTTTCTAAAGACATGAATAAGTATCTAACTGAAAAAGATATAGATGATTTTTTTTCTAAAGATTCATCCAGTGAAGTGGATTCTTTCACATGTGGGAATTGTGGTAAGGAAGTATCGTTCATAATTCCGGGTAGTAAACACCGAAACCATTGTCCTTTCTGTTTGTATTCACTTCATGTGGATAATAACGTTGGGGACAGAGGGGCAAGCTGTAATGGACTTATGGAACCAATCGGTAAGTTTCTGAGACCAAACGGTGAAGAGGTGATAATACATAAATGCCAAGAATGCGGAAAATTCAGTAACAATAGAGTTCTTGGCGATGATGATTTCGCATTGGTAAGTGAGCTTCCAGTAATACAAGAAGAGGATAAAGATTTATAGCCTTTGAATTGTAAAACTATGAATAACTATTGGTTTGTTGATATAATTGCTTATATTATATAGAAATTATGCAGAAAACATATAAAATTGAATTTACAGCTAAAAATATTTTGATAATAGCTAGCATCTTGGTTGGTTTCTTTCTTTTATGGAAGTTGCAATTGGTTATATTTATGTTTTTCTTGTCGTTCATACTTTCTTCTGCACTAAGACCTTTAGTTGAAAGACTGAAAAAATTTGGAGTGCCGCGTGTTTTAAGTATTGTAATTATCTATCTGCTTGCTGTGCTGTTTTTTAGCTTTGTTGTTTATATTACTGGTGTGACTATTGCAGACCAGGTTCAGAATCTGACGAGCAATTTAGGAGGAATAATTACAGACACACTAGTTAAGCTTGTCGATACTTTTCCTTGGCTTAAGGATGCTATGAGCCTAGACCAGGCTATGGAAATTAGGCCACAGATCCAAGCACAAGTTAATGATTTTCTTGATAACGGTGTAAGCGGATTTTTTAGTGCAGAATCTATAGGAGGGGCAAGCGGTACTATTGTGAGTGCTATAAATAACATTGTAGCAGTAGTTTTTGGAATTTTCACAGTAATAATTGTATCTGCATATATGATTCTTACAGAAGATAAGTTTTATGCTGGTATGCTTTCACTACTTCCCAAAAAGGAGCAAGATTATATTCAAAAAGTAATAGACAAGGTTGAGATGAAGCTAGGTAATTGGGTAAGTGGACAATTTTTATTAATGCTAATCGTAGGTCTTATGACATATATTGGACTTGCAGTACCAGGATTATTTTTTGACACAACTGTCATAGCAAAATATGCTATTCCATTAGCTCTAATTTCAGGTGTTTTGGAATCTTTGCCCAATGTCGGTCCAACAATCACCTGGATAGTTGCGGTTATAATAGCGATTGGTAGTAATGCAGGAATAATTGAAACTAGTTATGTTGCGTTTTTATTCTTTATAATCCAGCAGTTAGAAGCAGTATTCGTAGTGCCAGTTGTCATGAAAAGAGCAATTGGTATCGATCCCATTGTTACGATCCTAGGGCTTATCGCAGCTACTACACTCTTTGGAGTTATCGGTGCAATCCTAGTGTTGCCAATAATTGCTACAATTCAGATTCTTATTGACGAGATGTTGCATAGGAAAGCTTAGTTTTTATTGAAAATTATTGAGTATGATCTTATAATGTTAATACTATGAATAAAAGTAAGTCAAAACAAGGCTCTTCCAGTCGCAGTCAGTCAAAAGTAAGGATACATAATCCTGTAACCAATACATATTATCAGGTGAGAAGAAGGAGTACATCTGCAGGAAGAAAAGGGACAATTATTGGTAAATGGTCGAGTAAGACCAAGGGGAAATAAGATGGGACGCATTTTATTATATTTAGATACAAGCGTATGGATTGATTTTATCCTTTACTCAAGAGATAAGACTAAATATAAGAATAATAGAAGTAAAACCTTGAAGATTGACTTGCTTGATGCAAATTTAGCTGAAGTACTCATTTCTGAGATAAATTTGATTGAGATTTCCGAAAAGTTAGCAGATGAAAAAAGGATGGAGAGATGTTTTGAGGATTCTTTGTCAATATTAGAAGTAAGAAAAACTGATTTGGAAAAGAAGCAAATGTCAAAAGACGATATAGAGATGATTAGGGATGAAATATCAGATACAATCATGAGTCAGAGCGTCATCGTGTCTGACAAAACTCCATCTATCAGTTCCCGTGAACTAAAGTACTTAACTGAAATATGTTCTCAATATTCAATTTTTTTCATAGATGCTTTACATTTTTTCTTGGCAGACAAAATGGGTTGTAACTATTTTGTAACTGGTGATGGAGATTTGTGTAAAAAGTTGCAAAAACTCTTAAAAGATACAATCAGTAAGGAAGGTGCCGCCATACATGTAATACATACAAAAACATTTGTATTACAGGAGTTTTGTAAATATCAAAATAACAAATAGTTAGATTTAGCTTCATCAATTAACCAGTTCATATTCCTCCAGAATTTTTGTTTTATTGCTCTGAGTTTGCATTCGATATAATTTTGCGTAAGTTCTGTTCAACTTAAGTAATTCATTGTGGCTCCCCTGCTCTGCGACTCGTCCATTTTCAAGGACAAATATTCTATCGGCTTTTTGAATAGTTGAGAGTCTATGGGCGATAATAATCGTAGTTCTATTTTGAATTAAATTCCAGATAGCTTCTTGTACCTTAAACTCTGATTCACTATCAAGGGCACTTGTCGCCTCGTCGAGTATTAGAATAGGCGGGTTTTCCAGAATTGTTCTGGCAATCGATAGTCTTTGTTTTTGTCCTCCAGAAAGTTTGATACCTCTCTCTCCGATTTTTGTATTCAAACCTTTTTTGAGCGTAGATATAAATTCCCATGCATTTGCTTTTTTACAAGCATTTATTATCTCCTTTTTCGTTGCGTCTGACTTACCATAAAGTAAGTTTGCCAAAATCGTATCGTCAAAAAGATAGGAATCTTGGAGTACAATCCCAATCGCATTATTCAGTGATTTTTTTTGAAGGTTTTTGATATTTATTCCATCAATTAGAATTTCTCCAGAATTGACATCATAAAACCTAGCGATCAGGCTTGCGATTGTTGTTTTTCCACCTCCACTTTTTGATACAAGTGCAATAGTTTCTCCTGCTTTTATATCAAAGCTCATTGCATCCATAACCTTTTGCCTTTTTTTGTAACCAAACGTAACATTTTTAAATGATATATCACCCTTTATTGCTTTTAATTCTATAGCATTTTCAACTTCAAGAATTTTGGGTTTTGAGTTTAAAATCTTGAAAAAAGATTTTGATCCAATTGCCATTCTTCTGAAGTTGAAGTACATCCATGTCAGATTCCAGAGAGGTTCTCGCAAAATATAGGTATAAGAGCTTAAGAGAACAAAGGTTCCAATTGTTACTTCGCCAGAAAGAGTTATAAAAATAAGATAAATCATGAGCCCCCATATCCATAAGTCGAGAAAAATATCTTTTACACTTCCCCTATCCCAGACGTGCTCAGCTTTGCGGACTAGGTTAATAATTTTGTTATTAAATTTATCTAGACGATCAAGTTCGAAATTTTGTTTATTGAAGCTTTTTACAAGTCTTATTGAGGATATAACTTCCCAAAAATGGCCGTACTCATTGTCATACAGTTTATTCCACTTTTTCTCTATAGGTTCATATTTTTTTAGGGTAATGTAGTTAACAATTATAAATGGGATAAATCCGATGAGCATAATTACTACAAAGTCCCAGCGGACTTGAGAAATAATTATTATCGCTAAAATAGCGGATAAGATATTGGGCAAGAAAAACCCTGTAATTTCGTTGATCTGGTTTGTAATTCTATTAATTCCTCTATCTAACTTAGACATAATACTCCCAGACGTCTGTTTATCAAAATAACCCACGTCTTGATCGAGTAAATGTTCGAAACCCAGCATTCTAAGATGATTCTTCATTTTTTCAATAAGCACTCCGCTCATATGCCAGGAAACCCTATTTGCCAGCCAATTTGCAATAGTTACAATAAGAAATACAGCAAACAAGGGTATTAGTCTTCGAAAAGCCTCATCTTTTGTAATGCTGCCCTCAATTGTTAATTGGATATAATCAGTAGCCGTTTTGGTTATCCATGGGTTTATCTGTTTCGATATAGCAACCACAAGGATCATTATGACAATTATAACCAAAGTCTTTTTAAATGGTTTTGTGAATTTCAGTACGTTTAAGATATCTTTCATGTCTATATGAAACTATAGATATAGTTTATATAAAATTTAAATTGGGGAAAACTTTTTTACTAGCTATTCTGAAGAGGTGGCAAATCTACATTTCGTACCTGGGTTACCTATACCTTTACACTTAACACATACTAATCCTGTGCGTTTTTGTGTGAGCGTTCTCAAAACATTATTTCTAGCTGCTTCAAGCCTTTCTTCAGAAACAATTGGTTCATTGCTCAATTCGTTATTTTCACTCCTGCCATTGGGACTTAATATAACAACTGCAACGTCTTCGGGGTAGTACCCACATTCAGGACCCTGATGATGACATTCATCCCTTTGCTCTGTAGTGATAGCCATTTGCGTATAAACACTGGCCATCTCCAGACCATCCTGGGGAGTGTCTATAAAATCAGGGTCATTTTCTTCTGGATTAAACTCCAAAACAGCATCTCTATTAACGATTTGCTCTATTTGACATGCACGAGAAGCTAGATCAAGCTCAAATGTTATTTCAGCCACAACTAATAATAATAAGATAAATCCATGTGGATTATATGAAGGATATGTATTTAGAGTCAAATATATTGGAGTTAGAATTTTCTGGCAAAATCTTTTCTAGTGTTATCTTCCTTTTGAGGTATCGGGAGGTTTTTTAATTCTATGAAGCTATATCTAAAAGTTAAGAAAAGCATTACTCCGCAAATTAGGAGAATTAGTCCTAACTGAATCTTAAGATTGCTATCCCCAAGTGCAGTTGCAGGTAATCCGCCAACGGTTCCTGTGTTATCACTAATATCTTCTGGCCCAGGCGTAATTACTGGGCCACCTCCTGCTCCTACCACAAATGTTCCACTATTGCCTGTTACAGGTGTAGAACTGTTTAGCTCCCAAAATGCATTTCCTTCTGTAAATTGGAGTATCCCTTGACCATCGGTTGTTCCCGATATTGTGAATGAACCGATGACATCATTATTCTGATAATCACCAGATTTTGATGCGGTAACACAGATGGTACTTGAGTTGTATTTTGCTCCAGAAACACATCCGTCTGAAAAGAAAGTATCAGGGCCATCTGTATATGAAGTTATAGACATTATTGAGCTTGGAATCGCTATTCTGATATCGACAGTATCCATTCCTGCACTTGGATTGACTGCTACAATATTTATAGTTGTGTTACTGCCTATATTTACGTTACCAGAGTTGGGTGAAAAGCTCATGGATTGGGCCAATACCTTTGCAGGAAAGAGAATCAGATATAATATTATTGAACCAAGAACTAGCTTTTTCTTCATTAAATGGCAGTTATTTTAATGTTATTATCGATCCATTTGGAGATATAGACTCATCTGCTATATTTATCATTGAAGTGAAATACTCCAAACCATCTTGTTTATCAACTATTTTTATTTGAGTCTCTCCTGATGCAATTCTGGTTATTGATATAGTTCCCATAAACAAGTTCTCTATGATGCTTTCATCCCCAAGCAATGTACCGGATATCTTTGCAAAACCTTCTGAACTATCGATCTCCTTGCCGGCATATACATCAAACGCGTCAGATTCATCTATTGAATTAATCCTAATTTTTGTAGGGTCATATTTGATAACTAGCTCAGCGGCACGAACTTTCTCAGAACCGAGATTAAATGAAAATCTTACATCCTGTGTACTGTTGATTGCCAAGGTGTTTGATTCTGGGACGATAACTGATGAGATCGATGACTCTGATATTGCAATATCTTCAATCACAGTTGGAGTTGGAGTATATATTTGAGTATTTACATTTTCCTCCTCTTTTTCTACCTTGGTTTCTTCAAGATAAATGTAAATTATTCCTGCTGCGCCTATTGTGAGTAGAACAGCAAATATGAATAGTAGGACAGTTTTTATGTATTTCATTTTGTTATCTTAAATAAAAGGTTATTTTTTTCTAAATGTCGCTTGCCTTTTTTTGGCAAGTTTTTTGACCATAGTTAGTTGTGAATATGCTCAAATCAGGTGCGTTAAGAGTATTTTTTCCATCAGTGTTTACCAGATCATACTTGAGATTATCCCCACTTAGAGGTGTATTGAAAAACTTTCCAAAGTTACTGAAATCATCAAGATCTACAACTGCCTGCCCTACTCCTTTTTTGTTATTATAATCACCAAGACACGCGTCAATTATGTCAACCTTGATTTCTGATAGAGATGATTTGCCCATCTTTTCTACCTTTGTAGGAACTGTAGGGTCTTGGAAGTATGAATGCTTATTTTTACTGAAAGAACCTACCGAGGGGAAAAGCGAGATCTCTTTATCAGAGCCGATCTTTATAGCTTTGAACTTAACAGTGCCAAGATTGTCTCTACCATTAAATGTTCCTTCGTTTTTAATTGTTATACTTTTGCTTACACATTTATAAGCAGTGCCAGCTTTTGTACATGGATTGCCGTCAACTACAAGATATTTTTCTGAAAAACTAAAAGCACCTGATTCAGGTAACTCTAATAATTTATGTGGGTATTGTATAATCAGCTCCATAGCCCTATAAGTATTATCTTCAACCATGCTTAAGTCAATATCAAAGGTAATAGTTTCTCCTAGGTTTTTCGTTATCGCTCTAGTACTGTCATTGGCTCCTTGAGGTTTAATAACCAGAACACCGACGCCGCCTTCAGAGGCCTCCGAATCTTCTGGTGCAGTATCTACTGCTTGTAAATAAAGTACTGTAAATATCATTATCAATATCACTGCTGCAAATATCCATAGGATCAAAAAAAGATTTAACTTTTTGGGTGAATTGTCCATCTATAGCTAAATATAAGATATATTTTTTTAAGATTATCAGAAATGTTCAGGAGTGTCTATTTTTTCGGCATGCTTATTTGGCTCTGTTTATTGCAGCGTTATGAGCTAACCATTCAATCTCATCATTTAGTGGTTGAAGCTTTATCTCTTTTCTATATTTATTCTTTAGTGACAAATAAATTAATAGATCAGCAAAATGAGGGTTTTTGGGGAGTAGTGACCCATGAGTAAATGAACCAAATACATTCTTAAAAATTGCCCCTTCGGTTTTTTCTTGTGCATTATTTCCTTTACCGATAATAACTTCTCCAATTGGTGCAATTTTATCTTCTAGAAAGAAGACCTGCCCAGCATGGTTCTCAAATCCGACAATAGTATCTTCTTTATTGTTTTGATAAATTTTGTTGATTTCTGATTTTGTCTTCGGGTTAAGCTCATAGACTAGGTTCCCGAGACATCTATCATTAAGGGCGTCACTGGGTGCTTTCGTTTCTATAGGAAGGATATCCAGTCCTGTAATGGTTCTGCCCTGAGTATCTAGAAAATACTTTCCAAATAATTCAAAGGCTCCGCAAATTAGTAGAAATACTTTATTATCCTCAACCTCTTTTTCAAGAAATTCTTTTTTATGCTCCAACATATCATCAAACACAGCATACATATCATCATCTTGTCCGCCGCCCATGAAGTAGAGGTCAGCTTCAAGCTCTAAGCCGTAAGCCTTAAGCTCTCCCTTTCCGATATTTATAACCTCGACATCTATTCCGCGCCAGAGACAGCGTTGTTTTAGTGTTATGATATTCCCCATATCTCCATATATGTTCATTTCTTCTGGATATAGGTGGGCAATGGTTAGCTGTAAGCCATCAGCTTTAAGCTTTGAATTTTGTGTTTTGTTTTTTGAGATTGTGTGGTTATTCATCAAGTGCTTTTCCTAATAAATTTTTTCTAAAAGCCAGCATAGCGGTGTAAGTTGGAAGAACGTAAATAGTTGATAATTGAGAATTGATAGTTGAAAGTTTTTTATGGATATTTTTGATGTCCCTAACCAGTTCTACTTCGGTATTTAACTCAATATTTTTGTATTTATTTTTGCTCACTTTTTCTAGTCCTCCCAGTGCGTATTTCACTCTAAGTAACATGTCTTCTGCCCGAGTTCCTGAGCAGATTATTCTTTTTGGACTGATCTTTTTTAGGATCTCAACGTCAGAATCCCAAATCCAGGAAACATCTCTTCCATCAGCGATATTGTCGTTTAGGATTAGAACGATTGTTGACTCTTTGATGTTTTTTAGTAAATTCAGCGTAAGCGTGAATCCAGCAGGGTTTTTGATAAGTAATGTTTTATAAGTTATTCCATCTTTGTCAATATCTTCGCCTCTTCCGAAAGCAGCATTGGATTGTTCCACACCTTTTTGGATAATCTTGTTACCAATTCCTAGCAATGTAGCTGAAGTGATAGCTGCGACACCATTATAAATATGAAATATTCCCGGAGCTTTGAGATTATAGTTTGTCTCTTTGACATTGAAACTCGAGGTTAGGTCTTCATTAATAACAATATTTACAGCTCTCACAGCTTCCTTTTCATCCACAAGATCTTTCTTGCCTTCATAATTGAACTGTTTTGCTAGATTCGGATCTATCCCATACAAAGTTGTTTTATGATTATTATTATCTGCTAGTTCAGATACCCTTGGATCATCAGCGTTTATTATCAAATCCAGTCCCTTAACTTGGGTAATCGAGTTTTTTATAAATTTCTGCGTTCTGTCAATCTCGCCATATGCATCTAACTGGTCTCTATAAAGATTTGTCACTATTAATTGACTCGGGTTCAAGTCAGAAATGATTTTGGGTAAAGTAGCCTCCTCTACTTCAAAAATTGCATATTCCGCTTTAACCCTTCCCCATAAATTAGCTTTTGAAATTAGTAGTGAAATAATTCCCCTCTTTAAGTTTGAGCCGCTTTTATTTGCAATATACTCAACACCAGCCTCTTTGAGAATCGAACCCAATATCGTCTGGGTTGTAGTTTTCCCATTAGTTCCTGTGATGAGGATTACTGTTTCAATATTTGAGGTAAGCTTTTTCAGAATATTGGGAGAAAGATTCTCAGCTACAAGACCTGGTAGTGCAGTACCACCACCTTTGCCAATAATTCTAGAGATTAGTTTTATAAGTTTTGCCGTCCAGACAATAAAAATTGTTTGCATAAAAAATTGTATCAGAATACTTAGTATCTGAGTAGCTAACGAAGATTAATGATAACCGTTACTTCTATACGGAGAAATAATCCTTATAAACTGTTCTGTAGGATTTATCTGTTTAAATATACTTTTTGGTGCATATTGACCGCCATATACAATTTCCATATCAACATTCCCAGGATTATCAACTATGGCTTTTTTGAGCGAAGAGATCTTATCTTTATCCTTTTCTCCTCTGATGTCGATTTTTATTTTATTACTTGTATTGTATTTTTTGGCTTCAATAATGTCATCTACAAGAATTGAAAACCTTTCTTCTCTGAAATTTGTTTTACCCCGCAGAACTAATGGATAGAATTCATTAAGTTGGTCTCTCAGTCGCTCATAAGCTTTTGTAAATACAACTCCCTCTGCCTTCCCTTCCATGTCTTCGATCTGTATAAATGCCATCGGTTTATTACCTCTTTTAGTATGGATAATTCTAACAGAGTTGATTATGCACAAAATGTCAGTATCAACTCCTTCTTTTTGTTTCTCAGCCTCCTTCAATGTTTTAAGTTCATCTGAAGTCAGCAACATTTTGTGATAATTTGTAAGTGGATGTTCACTTACATAAGTGCCGATGAGTTCTTTCTCCCAGTTAATTTTTTGCATGTTATCTTCTTTATTTACTTCAGGTAGTGGAGTAATTTCGTCATCTACTACAGAATCCTCAATCATACCAAAAAGATCTGATTGCCCATTACTAGCTTTTTTTTCCAGGTTGGAAATTCTATCCCATACTTCTGGCATTATAGCCAAGAGCTGGTTTCTTGATCCAAACTTATCTAATGCGCCAACTTTTATGAGGCATTCCAATGACTTTTTATTTATATTTATAGTTTGAACTCTTTTTATAAGATCATCCAATGATTTGAATTCTCCTTCTTTATTTCTTTCTTTTACAAGCACATCAATACTTTTGTCACTTACATTTTTGATAGCTCCAAGTCCGAAACGGATATTTTTTCTATTTTCTATTGTAAAATACATTTCTGAATGATTTATGTCTGGAGGCAGGATATCAAATCCCATATGCTTTGCCTCATTCATATCAATAACAATTCTGTCATTATCATCGATGTCAGAGTGCATCAAGCCAGCCATGAATTCAATCGGATAATGAGCTTTGAGATAAGCACACCAATAAGCAACAAGTGCATATCCAGCCCCATGGGCTTTGTTGAAGCCATAGTCTGCAAATGGTAATAAATAGTTCCACGTTTCATCTGCAATTTTTTTGTCATAGCCAAGAGCCATTACACCTTTTTTAAACTTCGGCTCTTCTTGTTTCATAATCTTCATCTTCTTTTTCCCCATTGCTCTACGGAGTAGATCTGCCTGTCCCATTGTGTAGCCAGCAATATCAACTGCAATTTTGATAACCTGTTCCTGATAAATCGCAAATCCGTAAGTATTGTTTAGGATAGGTTCCATCTCAGGAATAAGGTAAGTCGTTTCCTGTTCTCCGTGCTTTCTCTTTATATAGTCTGGAATATACTGCATTGGCCCCGGGCGATATGCAGAAACCATAAAACAGATATCTTCTAAGTTCTCCGGTTTCAGCTGTTGCAAGTGTTTTCTCATTGCTCCGCCTTCAAATTGGAATACACCAGTTGTCTCACCAGCTGTAAAAAGCTCAAAAGTTTTTTTATCGTCATGTGGAATATCATCTACATCGAGTCTCTTCCCATGATATTTATCGATCAGATCGAACGTGTTCTTAATTATTGTAAGATTTCTCAGACCAAGAAAATCAAACTTCATAAGCCCTAATGCTTCAATCCATGTACCTTCGTTTTGGGTTATTGTTTTATTTCCTCCTTTGGTTTCTTTTTGTATTGAAACATAGTTAACTAAAGGTTCTGGAGTGACTAAATAACCACAAGCATGAGTAGAGATATGTCTTGCCATTCCTTCGATTTTCTCTACATTTTCTTTCAACCTCTGTAACTCAGGTGCAGAATTGATAATCTTGGCGAATTCTTCATCTTCCTCCATCATTTGAGAAATTTTTTTCACCTTTCCAAAAACAACATGTACCATTTTGGATAATGTGTCTGCAATTTGCAGATCTATCCCCATAACTCTAGCTACATCTCTGATAGCTGCCTTAGTTTTCATTCGACCTATTGCACAGATAGCTGCTACATTTTCTTTGCCGTATGTATCTTCGACATATTTGATAACTTCATCTCGCCTATCATCTTGAATATCCATGTCAATGTCGGGTGGAGATGGTCTCTCGGGATTTAGAAATCTTTCAAAGTACAGCTCCCACTCGATCGGTTCCACATGTATAATTTCGAGACAATAAGCGACAACTGAACCAGCAACAGATCCCCTTACACCTACAACGATTCCCTGTCTTTGTGACCATTTCATAATGTCTGAAACTACTAGGAAATAGTCGTCATATCCTTTTTGGTGAATTACATCAAGTTCATAATCGATTCTTTCTTCTAATTCTTTTGTCACCTCTCCGTATTTTTCTTTTGCTCCATCAAATACTTGTTTGCGTAGTTCTTCCTGTGCAGTTTTCCCTTTTGGCATATCATAGTATTGAGGTTGAACTCTATCGAAAGTAATGTCATAATTTTCAACCATTTCAGCAATTTTCATTGAGTTATCAAGCGGCTCAGTGATATCACTGAAATTGCTTTTCATCTCTTTCTGTGTTTTCACATAGGTATCTAGGTAGCCTAGCCTTCTATTCGGATCAGTCACCAGATTGCCATCTTTGATAGCAAAAAGTATTTCTTGAGCATTTGAGTCTTCTTTATTTAAAAAGTGTGCATCAGTTGTAGCTAGAAGTGGAACCTTGTATTCATCGGCAAATTCCTTAAGTTTAGTGTTTACAATTATTTGTTCTTTTATAGTTGTTTGATAGTCATGATTAAGCCCGCTGAGGTTGACCTTTGATAAATCATCAAAGTTAAATCCATTTCGCTGAAGCTCTAAGAAAAAACCATCCTTGAAAGTCGTGTTTAGAAATTCGAGCCAGTCTCTAGCCTGGTTTTCCTGATTTCGTAATATATGTCTTGCAACTGGTCCAGCCAGACAAGCAGAAGAGCAAATTAACCCTTCTGAATATTTTTTCAGAATCTCTCTATCAACCCTAGGTCTGTAATAAAATCCTTCAAGCTGTCCAATAGATACAATTTTGTTCAAATTCTGATAGCCTTTGAAATTTTTCGCAATGAGAACGAGATGGTAATATTTCAGTCCATCAACTTCTCTCCTCAAGGTTCTTTCTTTTGGGGATACATATATTTCACAGCCAATTATTGGTTTTACACCAAAATCTTTAGCCATAAAGAAAAATTCTGGAACTCCATACATTACTCCGTGATCAGTGATGGCTACACTTTCCATTCCGTCCTCTTGTACTTTTTTTAGCAAAGTCTCCGTCCTGTTAAGGCCGTCTAGCAAAGAGTATTCGGTATGTAAGTGTAAGTGTGTAAAGTCTGCCATTGGGAGTTAGTACATGATAGCGGGCAAGTAATTCTTGTGCAAGTAAAAAATTAGGTTTTTAGGTGTTAGCCATTGGCTGTAGCTTTTTAGCTGAGTAGAAATTAGCTGGCTAGGTTATTAGAAAAATAAAACCTGACTGTGTTATAATATATTAATTATATAACATGGTGATATGTACGAAGGTATTATTTATTCACAATCAGCATTAGACATTGAATCAAGGGGAAGAGAAGCCCAGCCTTTGATGGATTTTTTTACGGACATCCCAGTTGATGAACCGAGTAATCTAGATTCGTATACAAAGGCTACGAGAGTTTTATTTGGGCAAAATCAGGATCCATTTGTTCACTACTATTGTAGAGAGTTTGATGAAATGTGGGCTAGCCCTTTCTCATGGAATCACTACAAGGACGAACCACCTCATATAAAGGTAAGAGACTTAAATTTGATTCATTATGACCGTAGAGTTGGAGATGAGTTTAATGCATTTAGTCCTGCTTTTAGAAATTTGGGGACTTGGCCTTGTTTGTCTTTGAGCTCAGGAATTGCAACGTGGGTAACTTCGATTCCCTGGAGAGGGAAGTTTCTTTTAACACCTGTGGTAAGTGGAATTAATCAAGATGGAGAAATTTTTTTCTCTGGTGATGCTACGATGGATATACCAACAGCAATTATCGCTCGCCCGCTGATTGGTATGGCGAATATTCCGCAGCTTGTTCCCCTAAAAGGAGAAAGGCCAAGTACTCAAGAGATCGAGGATTATGTTAATGCATATTACACTGATATTGGAGTTAAGGAGATGGAATCTGGGTATTAGCTACCCAAATTTTTAATTATCAATTTTCAACTATCAACTATCAACTATCAACTTGATTTATTCCTCAGCCCATTCTTGTAATTTCTTCACTTCAACTTTTGCTTCTTCCATATCTTTCATCGCTGGAGTTTCTAGAATAAATGGCAGATGCTTTAGTTTTGGATGATTCAGGAAATTTCTCAGAGCTTTTTCTCCTATGAAACCATCTCCCAAATTTTCATGACGATCTTTTTTAGAATTGAACTCAACCTTGGAATCGTTTAAATGAACAGCGGTTACATTTTCAAGTCCAAGAATTTTATCTATTTGAGAAATAATATTTTCTAAATCATTAACGATATCATGACCAGAACCAAAAAGATGTGCTGTATCAAGACAGAAATTCACTCTTTCTTTTTGTTTAACCCCTTCATAAATTCTTGCAAGATCTTCAAAAGAATCTCCTACAACTTTGCCACTACCTGCTGCAACTTCTAAAGAAAGAACTGCATCATTTTCTGCATGCTCTAAAATCCAGTTCATTCCATAGATGATTCGTTCAAATCCTTCATCCTCATTATTTTGATCTTTGAATGAACCTGTATGAAAAATAACATTCTCAGCATTTATCTGTGATGCTAAATCAAGATAATTTACAAGTGACATTTTTGATAAGTGAAATTTTTGTTTATCGGGATTTGCCAAATTTACAAGATAAATTCCATGAAAAAAAAGCTTTTTGATAGTTGTCTTTTTCCATCTCTCATTGAATTTTTTGATCTGAGATGTATCAAATGGTTTCGTATTCCATCTTTGAGGTGGCGATGGGTGAATCATTATGGTATTTACACCAAGTTCTTCTCCTCTTTCAATTGATTTGTATAATCCACCAGCAGATGAAACGAAAGCTCCTAGATAACGCATTATAGTCAGTTAACATGTTAGCTGTTAGCTTTTGGCCATTAGCTAAAGGCTAATGACTAATAGCTAGTTTCAATATTGTAGCAGATATTTTTTCTTATCTTTCCAAAAATTTAAAACTATGCCTATAATGTGCTACATAATTTTTTATATTAACTTAAAATATATGGAAATTAAAAAAGCAGTTATAACCGCAGCTGGTTTTGGCTCAAGATTTTTACCAATTACTAAAACTTTTCCCAAGGAAATGCTACCAATTTTAGATAAGCCTATTGTTCATTATCTAGTTCAAGAATGCCAAGAGGCAGGAATTGAGGAGGTAATAATTGTGGCATCTCCTGGAGAAGTCTCAAAATTTGAGGATTATTTCTATGGGCAAGCAACAAATATTCGAACCCTCATGATTCGTCAAGGAAAACTGGAAAGATGGAGTAAAGTTGAGAAAGTTTTTCAGCTACCGCGAATAACTATTGTTCCCCAAGACGAAAGGATCCCCTATGGAAACGGGCGTCCAGTATTGACGGTTAAAGAACTTCTTGAAGGTGAGGAAGCATTTGTAGTTATGTGGGGAGATGATTTAGTTGTTTCTGAAGTTAGTGCAGTAAAGCAAATCGTAGATTATTTTAATGAAAATCCAGCAGATGGATTACTTGCTGTTCAAGAAATCCCAGATCATGAGGTTGATCGTTACGGAATGGTAAAGATTAAAGAAGGAACAGAAAATGAATTAGAAACTGTAATAGAAAAGCCAGAGATAGGTGAATCACCATCCAATATGGCTTCTTATGGAAGATATATATTGACTCCAAAGGTTTTCGAATATTTGAATCCAGAGGCAACTGGAAAAGACGGGGAAGTCTGGCTTCAGGATGCAAATGATTTATTGGCCAAAAATGGTAAGGTTCTTGTAAAAGTTGTGGATGGAGAATGGTTAACTACAGGCGATCCTTTGAGATATCTTAAGGCGCATATCAAATTTGCATTAAAAGATGAAAAGATTGGTGAGGATTTGAGGGGGTTTTTGAAAGAGCTTTGAGCTGTAAGCCATAAGCCATAAGCCATAAGCCATAAGCATAGAGTGATCAGGGGTTTTACTACGAATCTGTACAGATTACAATTTGTTACTTCAATTCAATGGTTCTAACTAAGAGTCATGAAAAAAAGTATAAAAATCAATGGATGACAGTCTATGAGGATGAGATAGAGTTACCCAATGGGCATAAGGGGATTTATGGCTATGTTGAAAGGGATCCTGGAGCAGGTGCTGTTATTGTAAATGACAAAAATGAAGTTTTATTAGTGAAACAATATAGATATCCAATAAAAGATTTTCAAATCAATATACCTGGTGGTGGTATAGATGAAGGAGAAGATGTTGAATCCGCATTAAAGCGAGAAATTAAAGAAGAGACTGGGCTTGAAATAGAAATTGTCAAAAAATTGGGAAAGTTTTATCCGCTCAGTAGCTGCTCCACAGAAGTTGGGCATCTTTTTCTTTGTAGGACAACATCTGAGATTTCAAAAGGGATAAAAGGTGAAGCTGATGAGACCTTTGAGAGTATATTTTTTGTAAGTTTTGACGAAGCCTTGAGAATGGTTGATGAGGGCGAAATCACGGATGATGCAACAGCAAATGCAATTCAGATTGCTTATAGGTATTTGAATAGGGGGTGATATTTGATTGAAAAATCATTCAATATATCACCAAATGAAACACATTCAAGTAATTTATATCTACTTTTTGAACGACCAAAAAGTAGCAAAAAGTCGCCGGGTGTTCTAAATCCTTCCAGTCTCCAACGTTTGCAATATTTCCACCGGAATAGAAAACCCGGACCCGAGTTTGTTCCAACCTCTTATTTTTTTACATAAGGTGGAAAAGTTGAATATCAAAGAGCTATAGTTAGTTAGATAATATTTGGCATTTGAATAGTAATATCTTTACCATGAATAAAAATATTTACATAACCTATAAAAGAAAAGAAGAAATTGAGAGACAAGCACTGAGACCATTTAAATTAAATTGGACTACTTACATTTCAGACGCAAAAGATATTAATACATTTTTAGATGAATTTGGCTTTAGTCGAAATTATATTAAAGATAATACACTGTGTGGTTTATCAGTATCTGTTACTTGTACAGAACCTGTAGGTAATTGGATTGCAGATGTATACTATGTCGAAGTTCTTAGACAAGACAAGAAGATGAAAGATATAGATCAGATAGTTTATATTGAGACAATTAGTGAGGAGATGCAATTTGATTATTCATTGGGACAATTACTACACTCCGGATTTGGTCCGGGAAGGAGATTCTCGGAAGTAGACTTTGTTTTTAATTCAGGTGAAATAAATGCTACTTTGGGAGTCCATGGCTTATCTCGTCTAGTTGATGGAACTAACCGTGCATCCAGCTATGAATTTTCTAGAAATATATTTTTAGATTATCTGGGATAGTAGGTTTTTATTGGAATAGTTTACTAGATCAGCTTATAGCTACTGGACAAACTTATCCGTATATTCAATTATCTTTTCCAGAATACCTTCTTCACTTGAATGATGTCCGGCATTTGGAATAATTTCGAAATCTGCTTTCTTCCAAACTTTATGTAAATCCCAGGCAGTTTTCATTGGTGTAATCATATCGTATCTACCTTGAATTATCACACCAGGTATATCTTTAAGTTTTGTAGCATCTCTTATCAGTTGTCCTTCTTCCAAGAATCCGTAATTCTTGAAATAGTGAAATGCAATCTGCTGACTGCCTATAAAATTTGCATCAACGCCATCATTTGTTATGTCTTCATCATCTACAATAAGTTTCATTAATTTATCATCCCAATAAGCGAAGTGTTTACTTGCTTCTAGGCTTGTTTGTTCATTTGTGCTGAATATTCTATGGTAAAAGGCTGATAGAAGATCACTGCGTTCTTTCTCAGGAATTATGTTAATAAGTTTTTCATAAGTATCAGGAAAAATTTGTCTAGGACCTCCATTACACAGCCAATCAACTTCCTCTTTTCTAAGAGTGAAGACGCCACGGAGGAATAATTCAGTTACCCTGTCAGAATATTTCTCAGCATAAGCTAACGCAAGTGTACTTCCCCAACTTCCTCCAAAAACCATCCATTTTTCGATCTCTAGGTGCTCTCTAATCTTCTCCATGTCTTCTACAAGCTCCCAAGTTGTATTCTCTTTTATTTCTCCATATGGTGTACTTCTGCCACAACCACGCTGGTCGAAAAGTATAATTCTATATTTCTCTGGATTGAAGAACTGCCTATACTTGGGTTTGATCTTACTCCCCGGACCGCCATGAAGATAAATTACAGGTTTTCCTTTTGGATTTCCTGCTTCCTCAACATAGATTTCGTGAAGATCTGAAACTTTGAGAAGAAAGTTGTTGTAAGTGTCTATTTCTGGATATAACGGCATTAGTCTTTCATAACTGCATATGTAAGCTGTGCGAGCTCTTGGTTTAAAACCCGACTACCAATAAGCTCTAGTTGTAGGCTGAATTCTTCGTCCTCGAATAGCTTGATTCCCTTTCCGAGCACTAAAGGATGAACACTAAGGATTATTTCATCGACTAGCCCAGCTTTGAGAAAGGACCCATTAAGCTTTCCGCCCCCAATTATTAATGTCTCTGAAAATCCCAAAGACTCAATTTCTTCCAGAACTTCTTTTGGCCTGGCGTCAGTAAACCAGATTCCTTCTTCTTCCTTTTTATCTAGAAGTTCGTCATTACTTGTCATCACTACATTTAATTCGCAGTCATAAGGAAAGTCCTCTCCGCTTACTTCATATGTTTTTCTGCCCATAATTATCGCTCTGGAGTTTCTGACTTGAAGAGAGAATTCTTCCCAATCAGTATCTGATACCCACTCAGTGTTATGGCTTGGAGTTGCTATAAAACCATCAATTGAGATTGCATTGTAGATTTTAACTTTCATTTGTTAGTGTTTTGATAATTTCTTTTAGTATTTTTTGTGGTGCAGATTCAATAAGCTTTTGAAGTTTGCGCAACTCATCATTATTGGATTTAACTATTTCATTTAATCTTTTTTCTATTTCTTGTTTAAGTTCTTCAGGATTTATATCATTTTTATATTGAATTATTGTTGATAGCCCAAGTTCTTCTAAATACTGTGCATTTTTCAGTTGTTCTTGTCCAGAACTCCATGGAATCGGAATAATGATAGATTTTTTTCTCAGATAGATTAGGTCAGTCATGGTGTTTGCTCCACCTCTCGCAATTACTAAGTCTGACTTATTTAGTATTTCGTAAGTGTTATCAGCTATATATGTGTAGAATTGATATCTGTTTTTAAGTTGACTATCGAGCTCTGCTCTAATCTCGGACGCCTTATATTTATCTCCTGTAACCTCGCTCCGACCAGTTTGATGAATTATATTATTGGATTTAAGAAGATCTTCTAATATTGCAAACATTGCTGTATTGATAATATGAGCACCTTGATTTCCACAAAAAACAGTAATCAGAGGTAGTTCATCCTTGAAATCAACTGAATCAGTGTCATTTTTATAATAAACAATATAGGATGGATTTCCTGTTAGAACAGTTCTTTCTTTTGGAAAAAAGTCTTTTGATTTGCTCCACGATATCAGGATTTTATTCGCTAACTTCGAGATTATTCTACTTGCTAGCCCTGGATTTAAAACTTGCTCATGGGTAATAATCTTTACTCTGAATAACTTTGCAGCTATCACTATAGGTAGTGCAACATATCCACCAAAAGAGATAACCAGATCTGGCTTACTTTTGAAAATAATAATAAAAGCATTTAGAAATCCCCAGGGAATTAAGAATAAATCTTTGATAGCATAGCTATATGTAAATTTATTCCATTTCCGCCAAAGTTTTCCTGTATTGAAATTTATAAATGATATCTTCCGTTTATTGACTTCCTGATACTCCGGGCTCTCTGAAGTATCTCCTGTTTGTGTGTGTTTTCTACCAATCCAAAGTAGATTATCGTATCCATTTTTTTTGAGCTCGTCAGCAGTTATAAGAGCAGGCGTAAGATGTCCGCCGGTTATGAGGATTTTGTGATCTTTGTTCTCCAATTTAGTGTAAGTAATATTGTTGTAATTATAACAAAGAGCAATATGAATGTCGCAATTTCTTGGAACACACTTTCAGGTAAATATTTTATTAGATTGGATGTCTGTGGATCGAGTAACCAGTAGTCATTTCTGAACATAAACTTATGAAATAACTCGAAAGATCTGGAGAATCCTGCAAATACACCTAGTACTGAGATCGATACAATTGACCAATTTATTATTATCAAATTATTTAAAATATGTTTGTTGTTTTTTTTATAAAAGTCTTTAAAGCTTAGTGCGATTAAAAAACTTGATAAATAAACTACATAAATTCCCCCCACTATTGAGCGCACATCTTTGAGATGGACTTGATCTTCTTGACTGAAGAAATTTGTTTCAATTTCGCTATCGCGCCAGTTTATATATTTAAGTACATCTCTAAAGTTGTAATCAAGATATTCATCTGTATAGGTATTGCTGAAGTTTTTGTAAATATTGAGATTATCAAATTTTAGGAAATAATATGCATCAAAGTTAAGGAAAAAGATTACAGGTGTAAGAATTATGAATATGCTAAGTATAAAAGAGAGGCAGATTGTTTTTAACTTTTTATTCATATTACAAATATTGAAGAAAGGACCGTATAGAAAAACAGTATTATAAACATAATAGCACCACCCAGGAACAACTCTTTCACTGTATGGTTTTTTATCTCTATTCTCGCATAACCTATTAGCAAAAGCAGTGGAGTTAATAATACAAAGAATGCAGAGAACTCAACTGTTAGAAAAAAAATTAATGCAGTCCAACTTGCTATATGAATACTTAGTTTGTATTTTGTAAATTCAGTAAGAATTCCGTAAGCAAATACAATTACGAGTCCAAGAGCTAGATATCTCGTATAAATAATTGGCGCATCAGCCCATGAGGCTAAAAGTATTGTAAGTGACAAAGACATAAACCCAAGTATGTATGCGTACTTTCTTGAGTTTTTATTTGTTAGCTCCCAATTATCCAAGACCTTAAGCTTTATGAGTAGAACTGCAATTAGTGCCGGGACAACTACAATATACAAAACTCCAAGTAAGAACATGTAAACAGGGATTTGGCTTTCTTCCGGAATGAGGGTTGATATAAGATACAAAAGGAGTATAACTGCAACTGGCACATCAAAAACTCTGGAGATTATTTTGGCTATAAGATACCTTTGTTTTTTATTCATATCTAAGTGATTTAACAGGATCAAGTTTGCTGGCACGAATTGCTGGATATAATCCTGCTAAGATACCAATTAGAGCTGAGAAAAGAATTGTAATCCATACTAACCAAAAAGGAGTTGAAAAAATATTTGTAATTTCATCAATATTCAGTCCTGGGAGTACATAGTCTAGAATTATCTTTTCTGTCAGGGCAATAGCCCCTATGCTGATTAAAACACCTATTACACCGCTAAAAAGTCCTAGTAATCCAGCTTCAACAATAAAGACTCTCAAGATATCAGTATTCTTTGCTCCTACAGCTTTCATAACACCTATCTCTTTTGTTCTCTCATAAACGGACATTATCATTGTATTTATTATGCCAATGGAAGCTATTATTACAGCAATAATTCCAACTATGGAGAAAATGATAGGAACAATATAAAAGAATGTATTGAAAAGGTCTAGTATATCATTTAAAGTTTGAGCAGCTAATCCCATTTCTTCGATCTCGTCAGCAACTTCCTGTGTGTATTGTTCATCATCTGATTTGACATAAAGATAAGTAAACCCTGCGGTTTCGATGAACTCTTCCTTGCTTTCATAGTTGTATTTAGTTACTAATTCATCGATAGCATTATCTACACTAGTGATGTATTGAGCTTCATCATCGTAATCTAAAACACCAACTACGTTATATTCTTGTGGAGGGAGAGGTCTTCCTGTTCCCACAAAGCCACCTGTATCAGTTAGAATTATCGTTTGATCAATTAATTCAGAAGGATTTTTGTCATATGCTTCTGCAACTGTGCTGCTTAAGATTACTTCACCTTCTTTTAAATCAGTAATCCTGCCTGCAAGAACCTCATTCACAATTCTATCTCCTACCTGTAAATTCCATCCTGCACCAGGTGCATTGGAGATTATCCTTTTATCAAAATCTTTGTCCTTGAACTCAAGAGTCTTACCTACTATAAACATAACAGGTTCTACTTTATCGACATGGTCAAGGTTACTTATATCATCTAGAACTTTCTGATTTATTATTTGCACTTCAGACTCATCTTTTTCCTCAGCTTCAGGGTTTACAAAGTTGAAACTTAATGTATCAGGTTTTGTAACGATAATCGCTTTTACATCGAAAGAGCTGGTTATTTGGGAAATGATCAAATCATTTGCTCCGAAAGCTAGCGATACCAGAAATACAATGATAAAAACGCCGATAAAAACTGCAAAACCAGTAAGAAAAGTTCTGGTTTTTTGTCTTAAGAGTCCCAATAAAGATAATTTGAAGTTGTCTGTTAGTTTCATTCTTTTATTAATTTCTTATCTATATTATTTTTGTGTATTTTTCCATCAAGAATTTGGATTATTCTATCAGTTGACTGCGCTACATACTTATCATGTGTAACGATTATGATCGTTACATTATCCTGTTCATTTAACTCTTTTAACAACTGTAAGATAATATCTCCAGTTTTACTATCAAGGTTGCCTGTTGGTTCATCTGCAAAAATTACTTTCGGATTATTGACAATTGCTCTTGCTATACTTACTCTTTGTCTCTGCCCCCCACTGAGTTCCCCTGGTTTATGCATAAGTCTGTCGGTAAGATCTACTTTTTCCAATGCAGCTATAGCTCTTTCAGTTCTTTCTTTCTTTTTTAATCCTGAAAAAATTAATGGAAGTTCTACATTCTCCAGAGCAGTAAGATGTTGCTGTAAGTTAAATGTTTGGAAAACAAAACCTATAAATTTATTTCTATATTTAGCAAGCTCTTTTGAGTTTTTATCGCTTAGTTTAATTCCCTCTACAATAATTTCGCCATTGTCCGGTTTGTCAAGTCCACCAATTAGATGCATTAGGGTTGATTTGCCACTTCCTGAAGGGCCAATTATTGAGACCATTTCTCCCTGCTCGATTTTCAAGTCAATTCCATCCAAAGCTTTTACGGTCTCTCCGCCAAGTTCGTAATATTTTTTAATTTTCTTAACCTCAATCATTTTTTTAACTCATGAATTTAATTAATTCTACATACTTTCCAAGTGAACGCCAAGAAAAATTATAAATAAATTTAGCAGACAATACTACAATTGGGACAATTATCAAATTACCAACTAATTGGTTGTATAGAAAGGGTAATCCGTTTATGTAGCTGTCTAATAGTCCAGCGAAATTTTTTGTGTACATGGTTGTAGTTAATACAACACCGAAATTTGTCCAAAGGAAGAAAGTTACAGTTGAAAAAATTCCACCTATCTCAGAGTTGAATATCAGATTTATAAATGTATTCTTACTCAGCTTTAGGTTCTGAATTATATTTCCAAAAACAGGAACGAAAAGAAATCCTGTCCATGTGAATAAAAATATTAAGGTACTCCCTATTATGAGATCAGAAAAGAACATGATAAATAGGGGAACGAGAAAAGCAAGTTTCTTATCTTTTATAATAAGAGTTGCAGATAACCCCAACGCTGTTACAAATTCGATATTTTCTCCAAGGTGAGCTACAGTTCTGGTTAATACCCCAAGGGTAATTAATCCTAGTATAAAAAGTATGTTTTTTTTCATCATATTTATTCTTAAAATTTAATAACTTCTGTTTTGAATTCAAACGAATCACCGTTTTTCACTTTTATATCTTTTACCCCTGTCTGGGCATCTTCACCATTTACAATTAACTTCCAAAAAGAGATGTTTGGATCTGGTATAAAATTATTTATTCCAGTAATCATTACCCCAAAGTCATACGCATCATATTCAAAAGAGAAATATTCAGAAGTTTCTGCTAATCTATTCATAACATCAAAGAGATTTTCACCTTCATTAACCTTTAAATCATAGCTGTAGGTTTTGGCGTCAAATTCTATTTTGAGGTTAATAGCTGAAGGATTTTCGCTTCCAGATAGATCCTCTTTATAACTAAAATTTTGAGTTTCTTCTGAGGCTACCTCACCCTCATTAGTTAATATTGGTTCTGTATTCTCTCCTCTACTATTATTTATAAGAAGGAAAACTGCAATGGATAATATAATCATTAGAACTATGGGGAGTGAGTTTTTGAGTTTTTTCATAACTCATAAATAAAAAATAAACTCCCCGAGCTTGAGAGTTTAGATAAAGTCCTGCTCGGGACAAATATAATCAAAATTAGGTTCGGACTTTCCCCCCGTAAAAAGCCTTCGGCTTCACGGGGACCGTTGCGGCACAGTGTAGGATTTTCACCTCGGATGAACAATATTTTCATCCGCCTAACCATGTACCAATGTACATGGCGGAACTTCACTAAGTTTGAAATTTGTTATCTAAAATGTAGCCTAATAAGTGAACGTACGTCAAGAAAATTTATCTGAAAATCTACTGATATTTATAAGTATGCCTATGGCTGCTAGAGACGTAACTAAAGAACTTCCTCCATAACTTATAAACGGAAGTGGCATACCAGTAAGTGGTATGAGTCCTACGTTTACAGCAAAGTGAATAAATGCCTGCATGGAGATCCATATAGTAAGTCCAGATGCAATTAGGCTGCCTAATTTGTCTGGTGCATTTTTTGCAATTTTGAAACCTTCAAACATAATCCAGACATATACAAGTACCAAGACAATACTGCCCAAAAACCCGAATTCTTCTGCAAAGATCGCAAATATTGAGTCACTGAAAGCTGTTTCAGTTAGATATGAAAATTTTTGTTTAGACTGAGCAAAACCTTCTCCTAGAAAGCCTCCAGTCCCAACAGCAATTAGAATTTGTCTAAGCTGATAATCACGTCCATAAGGTTCTTGTATCTGACCACTAAATATAAATCCTATAAAACTTGTAAGTCTTTGAAACCTATAAGGGGCAATTATTCCTGCGACTAGTCCTGAAAGTCCCATTGTGATAAAGATGCCAGCAGTTCCGATAGTATTTAATATATCTGTTCCAGATATGTAATAAATTGAGAGGGATATTATTCCAATTAATGCAGTAGTTGAAAGATCAGGCTCGATTATTATTAATCCTGAAAAGAAACCTAATACTAGGAGAAATGGAAGTAGGTTATATTTTATATAACTTCTAATAATACTCTCTCCATTTTTTTTGACAGGCGGTTTTGAAAGCCAGGAGGCGAAATATAGAGTAAGAGTTAGTTTCGCGATATCAGACACTTGAATCGTTGTAAAACCGAGATCCAGCCATCTGTTTGTTTCATTTATCTCTGGGGTAAAAAGGACGACAATTAGTAGAAGTGCCGTGACAATAAGTCCTGGTACAACGAGCTTGGGGTATAGATGGTAATCGAAATTATAGGTGAATAAAAGTATCCCCATTCCAAGAGCAACGAAAATTAGTTGCCTCATGAAGTAATAGTATGGAGGAAGATCCTTAAGCGCTGCAATTGGCACACTCCCACTGAATACCATCAAACTGCCAAATGTAACTAATCCAATAATTGCGAAAAATAATGAACGATCACCTTTTCCCAGTGATCCTCTTTTGAAGTTATTTTGTATGGCAGCGCGTCTTCTTCTCATAAGTGCAATTCCGATTTTATAGTATAATGAAATCTATAAAAAAGACAATAAATTTTAATCTAGTATACATTATAATACAGCTTTGGCTAAGAAAGAGGATAAACCAAAAATTACACCTGATATGCAGATTTCGGAATTGGCCTTAGAGTATCCCGATATTGCCGAATACCTGACTACAGAATATGGATTCCACTGTGTAAATTGTTTTTTGGCCGAATGGGAATCAATCGAAGAGGGAGCTGCTGTCCATGGAATTTGGGACGATGAGTTTGAGGAGCTTATGAAAGAATTAAATGAAATGGCAGAAAAACAGAATTTAGAATCTAGAATTTAGAATCAAGAATCAGGAATCTAAAAATTACTCTAGATTCGATATTCTTGATTCATGATTCTACAAATTAAACTTTAAACTCACCATCTTTATAAATTAACTTCTTTTTCCCACCTTTCAGAAAAGCCTCTACTCTTCTATTCGTTGTAGCCATAATGTCTGTATGTTCAGGGGATTCATTGAACCCCAATTCTTTCCAATCTTTTTCTTTTAACTCGGATGGTTTACCAGCATAAGTATCATGATATGATGTACCAAGTGCTAAATGAGTATTTCCCCATTCACCGCCGAAGTTTTCGTCATAGAGTGTGTTTGCCATGAATTTTGTAATGTGAGAGTGACGTCTATCTGTTAGGGAATATTCTCCGATTTTGTCTGCATTTTCTTGTTTGATAAATTCTTGCAAGAGTTTTTGATTCTTTTCCGCCTTTGCTTTCACCACCACACCATCCTTGAATTCAAGGTATATTCCTTTTATTAAGTTACCGAATCTGTAGAGTGGATAATCAAAATAGATATGACCTTGAGTACCACGCCAGTCTGGAGATGTGAAAATTTCAAAACTAGGAATATTTCTTCCGCCTCCGCCATTCCACTTTCTTTTTTCTCCCATTGTTATCCATAAATCAGTATTCTCTGCTGTTACATGTAATTTTTCTATTGGCAAATCAGACAGCTTTTTCCTGATAAGATTGATTGACTTGCTGACTCGTTTCCAGGTGGAAATTGGATTATCGTCGTTCAAAAAACAGGCTTTATTTATCTGGTTCCAGAATTGTTTTAAGCTTAGATTTGCTTCTTTTGCCATACCCTCAGTTCCATACAAAGCAAGTGTCCACGTGAGCCTATTCTGGTCTTCCTTTTCGTCCATCCATTTTCTTATGAGACTATTATTTTTTTTAGATCGCATAATTTTTTGTGGATCAGCATCTTTCAAATAGAAAGGATCTTCGTCTGCTATTAGATAGATCCTATGATCATAAGTATCAATAAGCGATTTTATATATTTGTCTGGGAAAAATTCGAGCTGTTTATCATTCGCATGTTCGTAGAATTCCTTGCTAAATCTATAATCATACCCACGAACCATAGGATGAGCTCCATTCTCCAAAATCCTCTTATATACTTCTAGTGCTAGTGGCTGCGCAGGTAAATCAAATTGGATATAAACAACATCATTCTGCTTGATACCTTTTCCGCCACCAAGAGCGAAATTAACTAAAATGTCAGAATACTTTTTTAGAACATTTTTACTTGGAGAATACATAATTTAGAATTAAGAATTTAGAATCGTGAATCAAGAATGATTTGGAATTGTATCGTATTTTCCTACTCTCCTACAACCTACATCCTACTTCCTATATTTTTTTAGAAGTCCTTTTTTCTCGAGGAGTCTATAAGGATAACCACGCATATCTTCTTCTTTAGTAGTAATGCCGATTTTTTCAGCAACTTTGAATAATTGTTCTCTTGTTTCATCTACGTCCCCTACCTCCACATCAGCTTCAATTTCGACATAAAAGCCAAGGTCTTTAACTTCATCAAGTACAATTTCATATTTTTTATCAAGAAGATACTTTTTTCTTTTTTTGTTAACAGTTACTAGTGGTTCTATGCCTATTGCTGAGAATAATTTTCTAGCTTTTTCTGCTCCTTCAACCTTTAATTCGTATTCATCGCAGTACTTTGAAATTTCTTCTTCCTCTGGATACCAATGCTTATAATTTATAATTGTTTCCTCTCCCCTTTCACGTATACTCAACCATTCATAAGGATATTTAGGTTCAAGGTAATTTTTATGAGCTGGCATGAAGTACTCATCAATATTTTGCTTTACACCTTTGAACTCGCCATTTTTTTCTAAATAGTTAATAGCATTTTTAAATTCTTTTTCAGTAATTTTTATTTTTATTTCGATTTCTATATCGTCGTAAGCCATAATGATTAGAATTAAGAATTTAGATTCAGGAATCAAGAATAAATTTATTTTAACAGATTTTAATTACCGAGGAGTTCCTAGGTTGAAATTATTCTCAATAATCGTTTAACATTATTCCTAAATCCTAAATCTTAAATCTTATTTTAATGATAGATAGTAAAGTCCAGAGAGAAATTCTCTCAAATTGTAGCTTCTTTTCCAAAGGTGCTAAATATAGTGAAATGAAGCTTGAAGATATCGATAATGATTTGTATAACTATCACCTGCAGCAGCTTGTTGAGAAAGAATTTTTACAAAAAGATGAAGATAGTATTTATCGCCTTACTGAAAAAGGAAAATCTCTGGTGACAAATATTCACGAAGATAGCCATAATGTTAGTACGAATTATAAGGTGAGTGTGTATATGTGTGCTGTTCAAGACGGAAAAGTTTTACTTCATAAGCGACTTAAGCATCCACAGTATGGTTATATTGGATTACCATCAGGAAAGATAAAATATGGTGAGAGGATTCTTGATACTGCTAGAAGAGAGTTTGAGGAAGAGACAGAGTTAGTTGCAGATTTCAAAATTATCGGTAATCTGCATCAAATAAGAAAAAACGAAAAAGGTGAAGTTATTGAAGATGGTGTTTTCTATGTTTGCTATGCAGATGAGTTTGAAGGAAGCCTCCTAGAAAGACAAAAAGAAGGTGAGAATTTCTGGATAGAACTTGAGAAAGTTAACTCCCTTGAGAAGTTATTTAAGCCAAGTCTGGAATACATTGTAGAAGAAGTTCAGAAGCGTTTATCTGGAGAAATATCTTGGGAAAATAAATTTATAAAAGAATTTGAGCCAGAACCTGAAGATTATTAAGCAGCCATACCAAGTGAGCTTTTGGGAATCGCAATTGGCACATAAGCACCTGAATCAAAAGAATTTGATGGCAAGATAGTGCCTCCTAGTTTTTGTGTTGCATTTGCAACGGCATATAATCCCGTACCGCTTGTTACTGATCTCGTAGTGTCTCCTGTCATTCTCGCTTGAAGCCTATAATTCAGAACCTCCCCCATAGTCCACGTTCTAAATACCATTGGATCAAATCTCCATTGTAGAATCTTCGCAGCTTCCGAACCAAATGCATTTGCGATTGCTTTCCCGAAAGGTAATGCAAGGATTTCCTCATCAGTCAAACCAGTTTTTCCTATTGATCCAAGCTTTCTTCTTATATCGTCAATCAAAGTGTCGATACTAAATCCCCCTCCGCTATCTTGGAAAGAGAGTGTTAACAAATCTTCATTTGTTTCTACATCGATTCTTATACACTCAACCGGATCAGGAGTCATTCTTTCTCTGTAGTATCTCCTTAAATCAAAACCGGTTTCTTTTTGAGCTACAGCTTTCATACCATTTTTTGCTAAGTTATAAGCTATTTGACGGATATGGTTTGCATTTGAAGCTATAGATATTCCTTGTGGAATGTTTAATATAATTTTACTTTGAGGTGTAGCTAGCTCCGCATCTCCCGGATTTACTAATATCACATAATCTTCACGTATAAAACGACATTGCAAGGATTTCGCAATTGCTAGAAGCATTTGTTCAAGATCTTCGGGTTCACTTTCTGGCAGGTCGATACCTGTATGTAAAGCAAGGTGCTCTTTTAGAAAATTTAATGGAAATGCCATTAATTCAAAAGTTCCATACCTGTTTAGAGAAATATCGTCAATCAGATCTTTGTGCCTTTGGTTGATTCTTATATACCCATTTGGATAATCTTCGGTTGGTGGATTTTTGGCAAATACAGCAAATGCATTTAGGATTTCAAAGGGATGCGATGGTGATACGTGCATAAAATCATGTCTAAGGAATGCTCTCATACCTCTTACTGTAGGATCAGTTATATCACCCAGTGCATCTGAAAGATAGCGTACTCCTGTTACCTCATCAATTCCTGGATCCCAACAAATATCAGTTGTTTCTGACGCACTTCTGATTATTTGGGAGGTTTTCGTATAAAAGTAATTTTGATCCCAGATATAAAATATTTCTCCATCTTCCTCTACTACTTCGGCTGCTGCCATAAGATCTTCATGTTCGTGTACCATTTGTTCGGCCAATAGACATGCCTGGGTTTGGATTAGATCACATGTAACATCAATCATCCCCACGAGATGTTGAGCAGTTTCTAAATCTATTTCATTTTGTTGGAGTCTATCTTCTGGCATTGTTGATTATATTATAAAATAACTCGAATGTACAATATATACGCTATATATGGTATAATTTGAGGAGTTATTAATATATATATTTATGGTTACTGAAATTCCTAAAGAACTGGCTCCTTGGGCTGTAGGTTTGAATCCTGTAACAAGACAACTTATAGAACAAGATTATCTTTATCGTGAATCACCATTATTCGCTTTAAATTATATTCGTGGTAAACTACAGATCGCTTCATATACTGAAGATCAGGATCTATGCCCTGTATATGGCGCAGCACTTATTGAACTATTTTCACAACCATCGATTAATTTACATGAGTATAGGTGGTACTTTGATCCTAGATTAGAGCATACGATTGAGCCATCAATTCAAGATTTTTTTGTTGAAGATAAATTCCCGTCAGAGGATCCCGGCTCTTGGTTTTATTTACAGTTCCCAGAAGGTTATAGCATTTCATATGCTGATGATTCCGGAGCACCTAAAATGGTATTGTGGGATGATACTAAAGGACAAGTAGTTGGTTCATTTCATATTGAAATGATTTCTAATATTACTGATGATGTATCTCCCAATATTATGTCTAATTTCAGGTAAGATTTTTCAATGCATGACTTAGATTCACCAACAAATTGGAGATTACAGCTAACCCATCCTGCTCAGACTTTTCTTGATAGACTAACCCACATAAATGGAGAACCGATTTCAGCCCTAAATCATTTATTAGGTGATTTAAATGCACTTTTTGTCTATCGTGACTTCCGCGAGATGCAACCATACGCAGAGGTGATGAGAGAGATTTTGTCTTTAACACCTAATCCGGCTACGGGCTGGGATTTAGGTATAGATATGCAACCAATGAATCATTTACCGAAACCACCATTTTTAGATGAATCATTACTACCTTTCGTTCATGTAACAGAGGAATTTGATGTAAATACGGGGAGTATTAGACATAACTATAGTCTAAGACCTGGGCCAGGTTATAATTTGGAGCTCGAAGTAGGAGAACGTGTATCACATCTCCATGTAGTTGATAGATCAACTTCTGAAGTAAGGGGAAAGTTACCGCTTTTTCAATTAGTGTGTTTTGATACAGTTCCAGAGTCAGAAGTTCTGTAAGCAAGCATCTATAAATCCCATAAATATTGGATGAGGATTTTCCAAACTTGATTTTAGTTCAGGATGAAATTGTGTTCCTAAGAAAAATGGGTGTATTTCGCGATCAAGTTCAATTGCTTCGACCAATTTTCCATCCGGACTAGTACCAGAAACTATCATACCAGTCATTTCAAAAAGTTCTTTATATTTACTATTAAACTCATATCGGTGTCTATGTCTTTCTTGTACTAATTTCTCATCATTATATTTTTTATTTTGATATTTACTATAAACTTCTGAAAGAATAGTTCCCGGGCTTACTACGCATGGATAGGCACCCAGTCTTATCGTACCTCCGTAATTTTTCTTTTTTATAACTCTTCGCTGATTATTCATCATGTGAATTACTGGGAAATTGGTCTTTGGATCAACTTCTTCTGAATTTGCAGTGCTTATACCTATTACGTTTCTAGCATGTTCCACTACAGCCATCTGCATTCCAAAGCAGAGTCCGAGGAAAGGAATGGCATTTTCTTTAACGATTTTTACAGCTTTTATTTTCCCCTCTGTCCCTCTTTTCCCCCAACCCTGAGGAATTATGACTCCGTCTAAAAGTGTTAAGTTCTTTTGCTCTTTTTTATTTCTATTCAAATTATCAGCTACAAACCACTTGATATAAGGATCTATGTCTTGTTTCCATGCTGCATGTTTGATTGCTTCAACTACTGATACGTAAGAATCCTCCAATTTATACTTGCCACTTTGATAATACTTCCCTACTATTCCTATTTCCAGCTTTGATTTAGGTTTATTTACATTAAAAGAAAACTTAAGCTTCTGAATCCGGTTATCATTTTTAAGGCCAAGTAATTTCGATAGTTCTGGAACTAAATTTTGTTTTTCTAATACTGAGGGCGCTGCATATACATTTTCTAGATTTTTAAGAGAAATTATTCGTTGTTTTTTGATCGGTAAACAATCAGCTAAATGTTCAAGTCGTTTATCATCTAAATCTTCTACAGATCTAGTTATCAAAATATCTGGATGAATTCCGGATCTATTTAATTCAGCAACAGAGAGTTGGGCTGGCTTACTCTTCATTTCACCAAGAGAATCTGGAGTAGGTAGGTAAGTGACATGTATATGCGCAACGTCATTATTAAGTTTCGTTTTCAAAATTCTATTTGCTTCTAAAAATAGTTTATGGCCTAGCTCCCCTGCAGTTCCACCAATTTCTATAATTACAATTTCAGATTGTTCTTTCTCTCCCAGCCTTTTAATTTTTTCTATTAATTCATGAGGAAAATGTTTATCAATAGAGATCCACTTGCCTTTATAGTCTAGTTTCCTTTCTTTTTCTAAAATATCTCTAAAAACTTGGCCACTAGTTATAGAAGAATTTTTTGTCAACGTTAGTCCTGTAAATCTTTCATATGTTCCGATATCCATATCCGTTTCAAAGCCATCCTCTAGCACAAAAGTTTCTCCGTGCTCTAAAGGACTCATGGTACCTGCATCAATATTTAAATAAGGATCAGCCTTTAAAAGGCTGATTTTGTGTCCGGAATCTAGGAGAAGTTTTGCTATGGAGGCTGTTATAATGCCTTTCCCCACTCCAGAAATTACTCCCCCAGAGATAAAAATAAATTTTTTTGCCATAAAATAATTTAAAAATTAAAAATTCGAAATTATTAAATTGTCTTCTGTTGTGATATTCTATTATTAGAAATCTGACCGGTACATGACTTTATTTTGAGCAACTTATGTCTAAATACGAAGAACACTTTAGAGTGGAAGATATAAACAAGATACTTACGGTAATTAACTATTTGGAGTCCTGTGTTTTCCTATGTCTTCCCAGTGTTGGAAAAAGGAAGTTTTCAAAGTATTTGGTTTATGATGACGAAATAGGGGAAAAATATTTTCCTGATTTTAGACGTATGTATTTCGATTGTAGGCTACCTCCAGATGATTTTGAAATTCAAATAGATTCAATTCGGGAGGTTGTAGAAAAGGAAAAGGCTCACGTATTATTGGTACTTGATTCTATAGACAATATTTTTAAGAATGTAAATTTATTAGAAAGGCTGGAGTATCTCAATAACCATTATGATGATAAAGTTCACCTGGTCACTTTTTTGTCGGCAGTAAGATATTATCTTGATAACCAACATAATTCATTTCTTTCGAGATATAATTTTCTTTCACGAAATATTCTATATTTATCTCCACTTAAAGCATCAGATTTTAGAGTAGTTATCAAAACTTATTTAGATCAATATGATTTGAAGTTGGATGATAAGAAAATCGACGAATTGTTCTTTTTGTCAGGTGGCAATAATTCTTATCTTAAAAATATTCTTCGTTCTATAAAAATTGGGATTTTAAATCCAAATGACTTATACAATCCAAGGAAGATTTTTAGTACTGTTCTGTCATTTAAGTTTTTAGGGGATGAGATTCTCTTTAAACTTGGTGATGAATCCACAAAACTGCTACTTACAGATAGTTATTACTCAGATCCGGTTTTATTGAATCTTGGAATTGTAAATAATCAAGGAGAACTATTTTCACCTTTGTTCAGATTATTCTTGGATTCGAAAAAGTTAGTAAGCGCAAACCCTTCCTTTGAGAAAATATTTACAGACCAGGAGCTAGGAGTTGTGAATTCGTTGCTTGTTCATAAGGGAAGTATTTTGACCAGAGATGATATTGCTAAGATTTTATGGAAAAGTGAGTATCTCAAGAATTATTCGGATTGGGCTATAGATAAAGTTATAGAAAAAGTTAGGAGGAAAATTAAAGAGAATAAGATTGGGTATAAGTTAGTTACCAAAAGAGGGGTTGGGTTTTTTATAGAATAAAATCTAAGCAGCCATAAGTTCTGGAAGCTGGAATAGTGAGTTTAGAATTATACAATTAGGTTCATCAGTTTGTTCTCTTTTTCTTTCTGGATCGTGCTGAATGGCCATAAGTCCATGCTTTTGAGGTCCAGCTACATCTGCTTTATAACTATCACCTATCATCAAAGCTTGTGCAGGATTTTCCAATCCAGTAATTTCTAGATATCTTGCATAAACATCACCTCTTTTTTTATCACCATCTTCTTCTGTAAGGATAACTCCAAAGTATTGTTCTGGATCTTCAAAACCAATTTTTTGTAGAATCGCAATAGCACGTTCTCTTGTAGAGCTTGTGATAATATCAATGGCCCTACCTTCTGCTCCAGTAGATTTTAAGCTAGTTATCATTTCTACTAAATCCGGATTTGGCTCTATATGTTCAACGGTTTGTTCTACAGTTGATGCTAGTGAATGTGCTACAACCAATTTTGCGAGCCGTTTATTTAGTTCATTTGAAGAAAAACTACCTTCGTTGATTAATCCGGCAACCATTTCTCTGACAAGTGGGCCAATATCTGTCTTGTCAGCGTTATCAGTGATTTCTGAAAGGGAACTCATCATACTGAACCCATCTGTAAATGGAAACTGCCCACCAAAAATCATTTCCAATGTTGCTTTTGCACTACCTGCTCCTGTATCAGGGTTATCAAAAATGCAATCAAATGCATGTTTGGTCAAGTCAAATTCAACCCCTATCAAACCGGAAGTAGTTTCAATAATTTTTGTTCGGATAATCGCGTCAATTGATTCTGTTACAGGATAAAGATTTCTATCAACATCGAGTGCAATGCGCGTTACACCAGAGAGTGCTTCTCGCATCAATGCTTTACATTCTGTAGAGTAAGGAAGTTCATTCATGAGTGGATTATATCATAAGCTATAGGCTATAAGCTATAAGCCATAAGCTATGAGCTGGGAGTATCAACTTAGAAACCGTCTCACTTAAAACTACGACGAACAAGCATAGAACACAGAACAACTCTTTTAAAGGGGAATATAATCTTTACTCTCAATTGGCAATTTTAAACTTTCAACTCTCAACTTTCAACTGTCGATTTTTAATTCTCAATTTCGTAGGAAACGTATTATCAAAGAAACTCACGTTGCAACTCTCAACTTTCAACTATTCACTATCAACTTCTATTATTCCCAGTCTGGCTTATAATATTCCCTATCCTCGAGTTCTTTAGGCAAGTACTTTTGATTCACTTTTTTACCAATTCTTTTTTCTTCTTTGTATGGATAGCGAATATGCCCTTTTCCATAGCCTGCTGCTTTCATAACTTTGTTGGGGGCATTTCGTAGGTGCATAGGAATGCTTGCTCCAGGAAATTCATTAATATCTCTATAGGCTGCAAATAATCCGTCCATTGACGCTGTTGATTTCGGCGCACTGGCAAGATAGGTAGCTGTTTGAGCTAGTATTAATTGAGCTTCTGGCATCCCAACCATATGTACTGCCTGCATACAATTTACCGCGAGAACTAGAGCATTTGGTCTTGCATTGGTGATATCCTCTGAAGCAAATATCACCATTCGTCTAGCTATGAATACCGGGTCTTCTCCAGCCTTTAGCATTTTTGCAAGATAATAAAGAGTAGCGTCTGCATCGCCTCCTCTCATACTTTTTATAAAAGCAGAGATAGTATCATAGTGAGAGTCGCCTTTTTTGTCATAATATAGGGCTTTTTTCTGAACTGCCTCCTCTGCCATTTTTAAGCTGATTTTTTTCTTAGCTAAATCAGCAGACATCTCTACAGCATTTATAGCAGCTCGCGCATCGCCTCCGGCTGATTTTGCTATATGTTCAATAGCTTTTTCATCCCAATTCTTTTCTGGGAAAAGTTTTATAGCTCTTTTCACAAGTTCTACTAAATTTTCTTCCTGTAACTCGTGAAAGATGAAAACTTGGCTTCGAGAAATTAGTGGAGCATTTACTTCAAATCCGGGGTTTTCGGTTGTTGCTCCGATTAGTATAATTGTTCCGTTTTCGACATGGGGGAGAAAGGCGTCCTGCTGTGCTTTATTGAACCTATGGATTTCATCTACAAAAAGAACTGTTGGTTTACTATAACTTAGTAAACCTTGGGCATCTTGTACAATTCTTCTGACATCTTTTACCGACCCATCAATAGCGGAAAATTTTATAAAGTTTGCATTTATACTTTCACCGATAATTCTAGCCAATGTAGTTTTCCCAGTACCAGGAGGTCCCCAAAAAATCATGGAAGGAATTTTGCCGATTTCTATCATTCTTCTGATCGGTCTTTTTTCTCCTACAAGGTGTTCTTGTCCCACAAATTCATCTAGAGATTTTGGACGTAGTTGTTCTGGTAGAGGTATGTTCAAGGTTAGTTGCGTGTTAGAAGTTAGGTAAGAATATTATAGCAGATGGGTTGTGAGAGTTATGAGTCCTGAGTAATGGGTGGTGAGTTATGAGTTATGGGTGAGATGGGTAATGAGTAATGAGCAATGAGTGATGGGTTAGATTGAGAAATTTGTATTGGAATACATTGTTATTTTAGTCCTAATAACGATATCCTGTCATTTTAATTGTAAAGATTGTGTTATGCAGGATTACCGTAAGTTAAAGGTATTTCATTTTGCTGATGATTTGGTGAAGTTAATATATAAAGTGACAAAGGATTTTCCAAAAGAGGAAGCTTATGGTTCGACTTCTCAATTAAGGAGAGCTTCTCTATCTATCGTATCGAATATAGTTGAAGGTGGAGGGAGAAAAAGTAATAAAGAGTTCAAACATTTTTTGAATATTGCTTCTGGTTCAGCTTCAGAAGTAGAGTATCAAGTTGGATTAGCACATGACCTGGGATATATGTCTTCTGAAGAACTTAAATTACTAACTGAGAAAGTCGTGATAACAAGAAAAATGATTATCTCCTTGATAAAAAAGCTCTAAGCGAGAAATATTTAGATCGGAATACTTTCAACCCATAACTCAAAACACAAAACTCACAGCTTCTAGCTGTTATCTGCTAAAATAATATTTCATTACTTATAATTTTCTAATCATGAATAAGAAATTTTACATCGTTCTATTAGTCCTTGCTTTTATGGGATTGGGACTTTCTCTTTACTTAGCATGGGAATATTATCAACCAAATGAAATCGGTTGTCCTTTAGGGGAAGCGGGAGAAAGTATTATTAATTGTGAAGCTGTAAAAGATAGTGAATATTCAGTATTTCTTGGAGTGAAACTTCCAATCTGGGGGACTTTGTATTTCCTATTTATATTAACTTTGCTAGGTTATGGATATTTCCAAGATAAGTTTAAGAAAGTTCAAGAGAAATACAATTTCTTGAAGTATTACGATAAATTAACTTTCGGGATTTTGCTTTGGGGAGCACTGTTTGAAAGTTATATGACTTATATAGCTTTTGCGAAAATCGAAGCTCTTTGTACCTGGTGTCTTGGAGTTGAGATAGTAACTATTTTGATGTTTGTTGTTTACTTGGTTGGATTTAGTTTAGGGTTTAAGAAGGAGCGGACTTTAGTTGAAAAACAAGCCATAAGCCATAAGCCATAAGCCATAAGCCATAAGCTTTGATTCTTGGAAGATAAATCTTATAACTCAATACCCACAACTCACTACTCAAAGCTAGATGTTGCTTCCAACTACAGCTCCTGTGCTCCAAGCCCATTGTAGGTTATAACCTCCGCAGATTCCATCTATATCCATAACTTCTCCACTGAAATATAAACCTGGCTGCAGTTTAGATTCTAAAGTCTTTGGATTTAACTCCTTTGTATCAACTCCACCTGCAGTGAAATGTGCATCTTTATAATCACGAATATCATCAATTATAAATTCGTACTCTGAAAGAAGATTTATAATTTTTGCTCTAAGTTCTTTCTTTACATCAGAACATTTCATATCTTTATCAATATCGTTAGCATCTAATATTGCAGGGAAAACCTTTTTTGGAAGTAATCCAACGAAACTGAAGCCAAGAGATTTATTTGGAGACTTAGCCCATCTCTCAACTACGAATTTTTCTAAATTTTCTTTTTTTACATCAGGCAGAAAATTTACATGTACCTTTACTTTATTTTTTTTGACAGTTATTTCATTTGCAATTACTCTACTTATTTCGAGAATAACCGGTGCGGATAATCCGAAATGAGTAAACATAATGGTTCCTGTATTCTCAGCAAGTTCTTGACCATCTGAATAAGCTTTTACAGCAACTTCAAGTTTTACTCCCTGAAGAAAATGACAGAGTGGCGACTTAGTTTTCACTGCAACATAACCCGGAAAAGTAGGGAGTATTGTATGGCCAAATTGTTTTGCATATTCATAACCATCACCATTCGATCCTGTTGTTGGTAGCGTTAGACCTCCTGTTGCAACAACTATTTTTTTTGATATTAATTTTCTCCCATCTGAAATAGTAACTTCATATTGCGAATTATCTTTATTAAAAATGATTTTTTTAGGACTGTTCTTTTCAGCTATTTTGATATTTAAATTTTGAAGCTCATATTCCAGAACATCAACAACTGACTGAGCTTGATTAGAACTGGGAAACAATCTGCCTTTATCTTCTTCTTTAAATTCAATACCTAGTTCATTAAAAAATTTTTTAGTTTCTTTTATCCCAAATTGATTAAAGACAGATAAGACAAATTTTGGATTTCTTCCCATGTAGTGAATAGGTTTTCGTTGATCTTCTATCGTATTCTCATTTGAAATATTGCATCTACCATTTCCAGTTACAAGAATTTTTCTACCTAGCTTTGCATTTTTTTCTAGAAGAATAATATTTTTCCCTCGTCTTTTCGCAATGATCGCTGCCATCATTCCTGAAGCTCCTCCACCAATTATTATTGCATCGTACACTTTAGTCATTTGTTAGTTAATAAAAGTCAATTGCATTATATCGTAATTACGGTGAAAGGTTTAGTTGCGTAGCTTTAGGCTAGAAAACATAAGCCTTAAGCCTTAAGCTTCTCACTTACAGCATATAGCTTATGGCTTATAGCTCACAGCTACTTCTCCCTAAGTTCGCTCATTAGATCTGAGTAGAATTGAAGGTTATGAATTGTCGCTAGGCGGAAGCCGACTGGCTCTTTTATCCTTATTAGATGCCTCAAGTATGCTCTGGTAACCGCACTTTGACAGCATTCGCATTTACAATTGAGATCAACTGGTTTGGTATCAAATTTATATTGTTCTCTTTTTATATGCATGACAGAGTAGTTTTTGAACGCTTTGTCCCCTACTCCAATTCTTGTAAATAAAAATCCGTGTCTAGCATTTCTCGTAGGTAACACGCAATCAAAAAGGTTCCAGCCCCATTCGTATGAACGTATGATATCGTCCGGAGTTCCAACGCCCATGGCATAAGCAACTTTGTCATTTGGAATTATTGAAGGTAAGAATTTGCCTACTTCATCATCTAACTCGCCATTATCTTTGAAAGGCCAACCTCCCCAGTTATAACCATCAAAACCTATTTCGTGGAGTTCATTAAAACTGCGTTCTCTTTCTTTCAAAATATTTGCTCCTTGTACAACAGCCATAAGTTTTGGCCTTGTGAAATTCTCTGGATCATTAAATTCTTTTTCTGTTAAACCATAAATTTTTAAGAACTCATCTTTGGATCGCTTAGCCCAAGCAGTCGTTCTATCAACAGCTTTTTTGATAAAGTATTCAGAAGCATCGTTGTTAATCGGCTCGTCAAGAACAATTCTGATGTCAGAACCAAGTTTATGCTGAATTTGTTGACTAGATTCCGGTGTTAGTTTATGCACGGTTCCATCAATTGGATTTTTGAAAAAAGCCCCTTCGTCTGTAATTTTATTTTCCTTAATCTTCTTTGCATGAATTAGCGAATAAACTTGAAATCCTCCAGAATCGGTTAAGATTGGTCTATTCCAGTTAAAAAATTTATGTATTCCTCCATATTCTTGAATGTAATCGCTCCCAATTGTAGTTTCAATATGAAGTGTAGTTGTGACGATTTCTTTTACATCTGAGTTTTTTGCATCATTAAATGAGATAGATTTAATAGCCCCGTAAGTGGCGTCCGGCATAAATGCAGGAAGTTTGATGACTCCGTGATCAGTTTTGATTTTGTTAATACGTTTTTGTTGTTTCATTTAACTATTTTTCTGGTTCAAGTTTGTAACTTGAACCTTGGCATTAAATATGTTCTTACAGGAGTATATGTAATATTAACATGCATATTTCAAATATGCACGATTAACTGATAATATTGAGTTTGTTAGGAAATCATTGGAGAAAATACGAGATTAGACCGGGGATTTGACACCCCGAACCCCAGTCAATACTTTTGTGACCAACCTGCCCGCCGTACAAGACTTTGGCAGGCGGGAAGTATTCAAAAGTCTTGGGAGGTTTTAGCTGGCTGACGTTTCAACATTTTGTTTTTAAATCACCACCCCAATAAAACATCCCAAACCCTATGTTTATACAGCCATAATTACTTTATCTTTTCCATCAAAACAACCCCCCAAAACCATTTTTGGCTCAGGGTTTGTTGGCTAATTATTACTTCTATAATGGTTCAAGTTTGCAACTTGAACCTTAACATTAACATTAACATTAACAATTCTACATTATAGTATTAATAATACATGCATATTACAAATATGCACGATCAAACTCACCATAAACTTTCCCAAACCTTCTGTTTGATCAATCTTTATTTTATGACCCAATTTCCTCATACAGTTTTTTATATGTTTCAAACTCTAGCTCCGCGGCTCGAGCTTTTGGATTTATACCTAATTTTTCAAACGCTTTTCTTAAGATTTCCTTATCCTTATAAACATTTGATAAGTTGTTAACCAAAGTTTTTCTAGGTGCACTAAATCCTACTTTTATAAACTTAACCAACTTTTCCAAGTTCTCGGTTCTCCAGCCTTCGCCAAGGCTTCGGCTGGCAAGTGATTCTTGATTCACTACTATCTTTATAACTCCTCCATCTACTTTTGGCTCTGGGTAGAATTCTCCTTTTTTTACTGTCAGTAGATATTCACATTTCCCGTAAGCCTGTACCATATTTGCAAGAAAAGTTCCTTTTGGAGGTTTTGCAGCATAATCCTCTGCTACTTCTTTTTGAAGCATAACAATTATTTCTGCAGGTTTATATTCAGCTTCGAGGAACAGCTTTATAATTTTTTTGCTTATGTTATATGGAAGAGAACCAATTACTGTATATTCTTTTAGGTTTAGTTCATTTAGATTAAGTTGTAGAATATCAGCCTTTATTAAATGAAAATTATCGTAATCTGCAAATCTGGCCTCAAGATAAGGATACAAAGATTCATCGATTTCTACTGAATATACATTAAATCCTTTATCGAGCATTAATTTTGTTAATGCACCCTGCCCTGGCCCAATTTCAACGACAGCTTTTGTCTCAGGATTTAGAAAAGACACTATTTTACTAGAAGTCTTTTCTGATTTTAGAAAATTTTGGCCAAAATATTTTTTGAATATATGCATTATCCTTTTTTCGGAATGAAGATTAATTGTAACACGGGGGTGATAATACTTATTATTACAGTCCATACAATATAATTTGCTGCTAATCCAAGATAATTCAATCTTTTAGCCCCACCGACGAAGTCGCCAGCATCAAATGGCCATCCTAGCGAATTGGGAGAAGTTTTTGTAGTAGCATTCAGGAGTAGGTAGTTAACGATTAGTGAAAGTACAAGTCCTATAACTATGTAGGGAAATACTTTCACAAGATTGGTATAGAAATTTGATGATTGTGTATCCATGAGCCAAGGTTGTAGGTTTTAAGTTAAACTTGCCTGCCTATGGCAGGAGTTTTAATTTCTAATTTATGAATTAATACTTAGAAATTTATTAGTAATTAAAAATTAAGACTTAGTACTTATTCTATTGGTATTTTTACTTAAATTCAACTTTTCCTTGCGTAACGAGATTATAAATGTTATTATCACAATCTATTATATATTAGTTATAGATTGTAAAATGATAGAAGAATTTTATATGGAACCTCATCACATAGAAATGGCACTTAGATTTTATAGGAGAGATAATTTTTATGATTTGGAAAATGAAGCCCAGAGGACTATCTTAGCTGGTGCTTTAGTATGGTTTACCAAAGAAACTATGATGGGAGAAGAGGTTGACGATGATGCACGTGCAGACCTTTTGGAGCTGCAGCAAGCTATTCTGAATCCAGGATATGAGGTGACTGTTGAATCTCCAGCATATAGAGCATTAGTAGGTTTGAAACCTGATGAAACGATTGAAGAGCCAGAACGAGGGGTTGGAAGCTTCTCGAGAGATGTATTTGATTTTCTCTTTAGAAATAACATGGTTGGAGTTGAAGAGTTATAGAATCTCAGTGTAGTATTTAATGTTATTTTGTAATATTTTTTAGTAAGTTTATGAATCATGGCCGAACATGGAGACTTTACAACACAGCCAATAAATTTAGGTGATATTGCCGATAGACTTCAACGAGATATAGAAGCTCAGGCTAATGCTACTACAAGTGAGCATGACCAGGTTAGTGCAGAAGGTGAAAATGAGTCTATGACACATAACGATGCGTTCCGTGAAGCATTTGTTCCTCAGACGGATGCTCCTGATAAACCAATTACTAGTAAGCCCACTATGACACCCGCAGAATTTCTTGCAGAAGTCGCAGCCGGTACACCTTTGCGATCAAAGGCTGCTGCAGAATTACCGGAAGATGTATTACACGATGATGATGGGGCGATAGTATTCATATCTAGCGAGCCAGGTCTAGTAGATGACCCAAGTGAAGATTACGAAGAAACTGAAGTTGGGGGAGATGCTGAATGGGCTAGTAAAATGTGGAGGGCTATCTCAGGTGCCGCAGGAAAATTTATGAGAAGGAGAAAGAAATAATACTATTTTATAGTTAGATTCACAATACCTAAGTTGATCCCAGTTTTAACTTAGAGTGTATCCTCTAAATTCTCCAGAGTTTCGAAGTTTTTTGTAGGCTTTCATTGATACTGTCAGAGTTTCCTCTACCCCATTTTTCTTTACTTTGACCTTTCTAAGGTTTGGCTGCCAAGTCCTTTTTGTCTTAGGAGCTTTGAATCGCCATACACCACCACCACCAGAAGAACCTCTCTTGTGTTTTTTGTTATTACCTGTAGTTGTTTTTTTACCTGTTAGATCGCAAACTCTTGCCATATCAATAAAATTCAAAAGACGAGTTCAATTATACTTGATGAAATGTATTAAATCAAGGGGAATTCTATTAAATGTGGGTAGATGAAGAAGGTAAAAGAATTTTAAGCCGCCTGATTCCATTATCTTCATAATCAACCAGTAAATCTTCCAACATGTAATTTCTGCCTTTGTAGTCGTCATCCCATCTCTGGTCTTTCAATTCTCCTTTGGGGTGAATTATTTCTACCTTTCCTTCTCTAATTCCATTTTCATCTTCATAATATCTGTGAGAATGGGCATAATTGAAAGATTTTACATTTCCTCCTTTATCTTTATGTACTTTGGTGATAATAGCTACATGGTGTGCATTTTTTTGTTTTCCTTTTGCACGGATCAGATCTGCTGGCTCTATATCATTCCAGTCTTCAATTTTTACACAATTATCCTCGTTTGTGAGTGTATTCGCTCCTACATTTTCTGCAGGTCTTAGAAGTCTTCTTAATTTTGAAATTATCGAATTGTTTTGATAATGGAGATAAGTCCAGATAGGATTTAAACCTCTTGAATCCAATTCTGCATTTAAAACGTAAACTGCAAAACCAGAACAATCAATCCCTATGTCCATTTGCATTAGAAATTCTCTAATTTGCTCTGGAGAAGCTTTTTTTAAGTTAAACCCTTTTACTTGCGCCCATACTTTTGCTTCTTGTTCTATTTCTTCTGGAGTTCCTTTCCCTACCATTACCCTTAGTTCACCACGTTTTTTCTTTATATTCATAAAATAAGGGGCTATAACTTTTTTACCCCCTATTCGAAGATTATTATATGATTCAATTACATTCTGTGCTTGTTTTGAAATTTCTTCTATCATTATTTCCTTTCCTTTACAAAAGAACATTCATTTTAGAATATTCTTTATTGCTAGTAAATATTCAACTGCCCACTTTTCTACTTCGAGATCTTCAGATACTAAACGTTTTAGAACCTGTATTCTTGCGAATTCATCGCCCTTTTTTGCCTCAAAATCCTTCGATTTTGCATAAACTAGTATTTCTGAACTAGAGAATCTAGAATTAAGAGAGTAATCTTCGCGGTGAAAGCTTAGTTCTTGAGAATAGATACCAGGTTTGAAGTAATTTTTTATTTTCGAATCATCTTTTTCGCGTAGATAAAGCTGTGCTGCTGTAATTGGTTCTAAATTCTTATTGTTATAGCTTTTCTCGTCTAACTCAACCTCTATATCTAAAAATTCTGCTAAGTGTAACATACTTAATGGAATTTCATCCTTAGATAGTTGTAGTTTTGTGTAAAAAGGAACACTCTGGGTTTGCCTCGCATTCACCTCGATGATATATACTTCTTCATTCCGTATTATTAAGTCTATACCAAACATACCTCGATATCCATGGCTCTTCATTTTCTCAGATATTTTATTGAATTCAGTTTTTATTTTTTCAAGTATTTCTTCATTAATTCCTTTCCTAACAGAGTAGTCATTCCCTACAGTTGCCGATTTAGAATGCGCTAGTCTTTCCACTCCAGTTATTTGATAACAAAGTCCACCGGCGTAACATCCAGATTTTGTAATGCATCCATTAAGTGTGTATGTGAGTGGGGAGTCGATAAATTCGACTATCTTAACTGTTCTATCAGGAAATGTATTTTTTATATGGATAAATTTTTCTCCGTTCTCTATTAGTATTGTAGAATCTCCCGTATGGCCTCTGTTGAACTGAATTATAAGTTTTTCTCCAAACTCATCTTTTAATTCTGCATAACCTACATTTTTCATTTCAGTGATTCTTGTTTTTGGGAAATTTACCCCAGCGTCTGAAAGTATTTTGTATTGACTGATTTTATTCTCAAAAGCTCTGTTCAATTCAGCTGAAGTGTTTATAAGTTTATAACCTAATTCAGATGTTATTTTCTCGAAACGTGGAGAAATTTTGAAAGTCTGGTTATAACCCTTAGGATACTTCTCGAGATATTTTCTAGTTTCTTGGTGTTCAAGAAGTTTGATACTACTCCTATAAAATCTCTCATTTACTACATCAGAAAGACAGAATACGTCTGTTCCTTCTTTCTCTACGTAGCTGTTTATATCGTTTTTATCGATGCAAAGTATATGATAGTTATCTATAAGCTTTTCTAAGCCTAATCCACGTTCAATATCATTAGTAAAATAAAAGACTGGATTGTCTTTAGTAATTTCATTTATTTTTGAAGTAAGTTCTTCTAAAGTTGTCATTGTTAAGTATTTAGATCGTACAAAACACTATTCTATTACATACAAATACAATTTATCTGATTCTTCCCTTGGAGTCCAACCTTTCAGTTTGAAAGTATTTGAAATAATTCGGGAGCCTTGTTTAAGTTCAGATTTGAATTTATTTTTGAGGATTTCAAGATATTTTGGGTATAGATATGTAAATATAACATCATATTCGCTTAAATCCATTTTTGTAGCATTTTTCCAGTAAACTCTTCCTCTTTTTATATTTCCAGTTATAAGTAATAAGAAATTTGTAATAAGTACAAAAAACGGGTTTATCTCTACTCCTTTTACGCTATAACCTTTTCTCGCTAAATATATTACAAATCGTCCGTCTCCGGAACCTAGATCGATTATTTTGTCAGATTTTTTGAGCTTTGCCATTTCTATCATCTTTCTCAATTTTTTCATATTCGTAGGATAGAATGGTGTAGTGAATAAAGGCAGGATGAAATATACAACTCCGAAGATGATTATTGATATTTCACAAAAGAAGAAGAGAAATATTTTCATAATTATAGTCCGCTAAAGAGTAAGCAGGGGTTGTTAGCTATTGGCTGGTGGCTGTTAGCTGTTTGTTTTTTTGATTTAAGATAGCTGGCGAGACTTAGAAGTGAGTTGTATGAGATGTCTTCCCCTATAATATCTTTAGCAATTTGTTTAGCCTCCTCTAACAATTTATCTGCGATTATCCAACCACTACCATTTGTTTCGGAAATCGCAGAAATTACTTCTGATTTTCGTTTTGCAACTCGGTCACTGATTGCTGGAGCTAAAGATTTCTCAGATTCAGTAAATTTCTGATCGAATTCTTTTGCGATAGGATGTATTCGTTCTGTTTGGCAGATGTTGATGTTTGGCAGGTTAGCTGTTGGCTGCCTGCCTGCCGTCAAGGCAGGTTGGCTGTTGGCTATGAGATCTTGGTAACCTTGGTAGATTCCTACTGTGCTTGTACCGCTGCTACATGGGATAAATATCGCATCAATTTCTGGATTTTGTTTAGCCAGCTCGTAACTAATCGTTTTGAAGCCAATTATTGCATCATCGTCCATTGAGCCCCTCAAATTAGGAATGTTATTATCAACAGCAAATTTTATGGCATCGGATTTGGCACGATCTGACTTATAAAGAGTGACAAGTTGAGAGTTAAAAGTTGAAAGTTTGTCGAGTTTTGCCTGTTCGATATTATTTGAAACAAAAATATCTAGTTTTATTTCGGCTAGTTCACAGTAGGCTGCAGCGCTTATGGCAGCATTTCCAGACGATGAGATGACGAGATGTTTATGGCCGTCTTCAAAAAGTTTACTTATCTGAAATGCCAGGCTGCGATCTTTGAAAGAACCATTTGGATTCTTGTCTTCTCTTTTTATAAATACCTTTTTTCCATCAATCTCATATTCCTCTAAAGGTGTATCGCCTTCTCCAAGCGTAAGCTGATATTCTTCCTCAACAAGATTATTAAGTTTTTTATATTTCCAAATGCTCATAGCTATTGTTATTTCTTAACTCAAATTAATTATACAACTTTTATACTTTAGTAAAAGTGTTGAGATAATTTTGACAAAATTTAATCTTGAAATTATCATACGTGTAATGAAATAATACAACCGCGTTTAATATATTTGATAATTTAATGATTTAAGAAAATGGAAAAAAACAAAATTACAACTGAAAATCGAAAATATACATGTCCTGAATGTCAGAATGAAAATGAGATTCCAGCAGATGCAAAAGTCGGCGATGTCGTAGAATGTGATTACTGTGGAATTGAATTTGAAATAGTTTCTTCAGAGAATGGAGAATTTGTACTTCAAATTATTGAGGAGGAGAAGTAATTTAGAATCAACAATCTGGAATCAAGAATTCAGTAAAGAGAAACAAAAGCGAAAGTAGTTCAGTTGGCTAGAACGTTTCCTTCCCAAGGAAAAGGTCGCGGGTTCGAACCCCGTCTTTCGCTTTTATTTTTTTAGGAGGAAGAAGAGTATATCAGACGTAGCATTGGTAATTTGAGTTACCGGTTTGACTTGTCTGGAGTTCATAAACTTGTGAATGATTACTCCAGCATGATGCCCTTTGGGTGAGCCCGGTCATCTGCTTTTGTTTTGGCGGACAGGGTAAGAGTTTATCAGGCAGAGCATAGCGTAGTCTGAGTCGCGGGTTCTCTACTTGTCGGTGGATAGGAAAACCCGCCTACCTACGGTAGGCAGGTTTGTCGCTTACTTTATGTTAATCAGAATTATTTTCCTCGAATAACCTACTCCTCTTTTTATGAATATCTTGTATTCATTAAGATATTTTGAGGGGGTACCAATTCACTCAATACCAATCTTAATAGAGTATCACATGAAGAATGAGGTCTAAATACTGTTTTCCTATGAAATTCTTCGGCTATTGACCTTTTTAGAAATGCTAAAAGTCTCTGCCCTTGAAATGTTGTTATGGAGAATCCTATTTCACTGAATAGGGAAGGTGTGCCATTCTCAAAAGGAAACTGCGAATAAAAAGTTGTATTAATCATACCGTGAGATTTTGGAGCCAGTACAGCATAAATATTTTCTATTGTTCCCGGCTCAATTATCCAAGGTTCTCCTGTAAGATGATCAGGTTCGGCACCTACTTCATAAACTCTACCATCCCCGAAAACCCTACCTCCGGCCGTTAGTAGCTCCCGGGCAACTTCGGTTGCTAAACTAACATCGGCTTCAATATCTTCAATTTCTAAAGAATAACCTGGATTCTCGTTTTTGAAATTTTCTAAAGCATCCCATCTTAGTTGTGCATTTGGCATTCCATAACACTGTAGCTGGAGTGCATCTCCTCTAGGCATTATTTGAAGTCTGTGCCTATAATCTGTTCTAAACTTTTCAGATGCGACTGTCATATAAGGTGGTAAATCAATTCTTGCTGCTTCTTGCATAAAGTATATTTAATATTTTCTGTGATTATACTATAAGTTTTATGCAAAACACTTTTTTATCTTGATAATTTGTATTATGGGTGGTATATATACTATAAGATTAGGATTTTTCCTATCACTCCGACTTTCGGAGGTGCTTTTTTATAAGCATCGCTCTTTGAAAATCGGAAAACTAGGTGGTAGGTATTTATATACCTAATCGGCTGTATTGCCTTGCTAAGGGGCTAAACTTGGCAAAACAAACTCAGCCGATAAGAGAAAAAGGAGAAATTTAACTATGATCCGTTTAACTAAGTATTGGTGGTCGAATTTGTCACCACCACGTAGGTTGGATTTAGCGGCGTTGGGTCTCTTCGTGGATATCGTAGTCGCATTCACCTGTGCGATGCTGCTTCCTCAAGTAAGTAACGTTTTAGCAATAATTGTCACTATCGTTTTTGCCACGATTGCAGTTGTACTTGCAATCTACTTAATGATGAATGACCCAAGTTCGAAGGAATTCAGAGTGCACCATTAGGAGGCGATGTGGATATAAGCGAAAAAATCAAATCGTGGTGGAGCAATTTACCGCTTCGCCGTCGTCGTGAATTTATCGCAAAGTTGATCTTTTGCGATATTTTCTTCGCCATTACAGTAGGGCTTCCGATTGTGCTGATCGACCGGCGAATTTCGGCAGGCCTTGGAGTATTCGGAGTATACACATTGTTTATTCTGCTCAACATCTGGGCGACTAATCACCCAGATAAACCAAATGTCATACCAGATTTCTTCAGATGGGAGCTGTGATCATGAAAGTTTTGCAGTTTGTTTACCGGATTTATAGGTCATGGTGCTGGGCACCTCCCAGCATGAAGAGATATGTTCTCAAGCGTGTCTCTCTGGTACTTGTTGCTGTCGGAGTTATTACGGCGTATTTCGGTTACGCGGCTGGCAGCAATATCGTTGTAGTTAGTTCGCTTGCTGTGGCATTCATTGCAGCTCTTCTGTATATGCTATGCGATGCCCGTGGGTTTACAATCCGACGATACCGCGAGTGGTAAAGCAAGGACTCATTCCCCACCACCTCAGCCTGTGCTGCCCTTGCGCCATGAGCGAGTCTCGCCCTGGCTGGGGTGGTGTGTGGATGAGTGTTTTCCGATTTTCAAAAAAGAATAATGATTTCAATTTATATAAAAATTTGTAAGTGAGTCTTTTTTCCTTTTTTGTAGTGAAATTTTACAGTAAAATAAAAGCAGAATCATGAATATGGAATCAAGAATTTAGTAAGATGCTATATACTCTTGATTCTAGATTCTAAATTCTTAATTCGTAACAAAATGAAAAATACAATTATCCTTCATGGCACAGGCAGTAATCCAAATGAATTCTGGTTCCCCTGGCTAAAAGAGGTTCTGGAGAAAAAGGGATATGAAGTATGGGTCCCTGAGCTGCCTGATGGAGATAATCCAGATAAGAATAAATGGCTGCCTTTTATATTTGAGAATGGCAAATTTAATGAAGAAACTGTCATAATTGGTCACTCAGCTGGTGCCGCTATTATATTGGCGTTATTGGAAGATCTTGATGTTAAGATAAGAAGAGCTATATTAGTTGGTGGCTATTGTATGTCAACCGGAACTGATGGTGTAAATGGAGTTTTGCAAAAAGTCTATGATTGGGAGAAAATTTCAAATGCAACTACTGAAAAGCTAATCTTTATAAATTCTGATAATGATCCTTGGGGGTGTAATGATTTCCAGGGTAGAAGAATGATGGATATGGCTGGGGGAATGCAGATTATTATTAAAGGTGAAGGACATATGGGGTCAAATTCATTTAATCAGCCTTATCAGGAGTTTCCACTTTTGGAAAAGTTAGTTGAATTATAAATGTTGGAACTGTCACACTGAGGGCTGCCTGCGGTAGGCAGGGAACTCGAAGTGTGATTATATTAGTTATTAACCCTCATCCTTCGAGTTCCCTCAGGATGACATTAGAATTATGATTAATATTATTCTTTCAGACTTCTCTAGAACAGTTCTTTTTCCTAAAGATAAAGAGTATGCCGGTTCATTAAATGAGTTGTATAAGTCTATACAGGGAGAAGAAGTTGACATTTTTGACTACTTTGAATTCAACCAAGAAATCTTAGATTATTTCAAAGATCAAAAATCAAACGGAATTAAGCTTTATGTATTTACTTCAGGTACAATGCAGGATGACCCGGCTTTTAGGAAAATTCTTGATAAGATTTTTACTGATATATTTACGATTGAGTCTATTGGCGGTCTAAAGAAAACTGATGTCGAAGCTTATAAAAAAATTGTTGAAATATTGAGAGTTAAACCTGACGAGGTATTGTTTATTGATGATGATGGTAAGAATATTGAGGCTGCTAAAGAGGTGGGTTTACAGGTTATTTTGTATGAAGATATCAATTCTTTGAGATAAAATACTATCCACGATGCGAAAAACCATTTTAATAGACTTCTATAAGGTCTTATCTTATGAAAACTTTTGGTCAGGAAAATTATCTGGTGCTGATCCTCTAAAGGATATAGAAGCATTTGTTTTTCGTGACAATATGGAACTTGTTAATGACTGGATGCGTGGTAAGTATAGTTCAGAACAGATCCATGATTTTATTGAGGAAAGTTTAGGATTTTTTAAATCTGAACTTTTTCCAATTTTTGTAGAAGAACGTAAATCATTAGAGATATCTGAATTGCTTGTATCGAAGTTGCGGGAATTAAGAGAAGATTATCAGATAATACTTGTGACAGATAATATGGATTGTTTAGACAGGTGGACTATCCCAAACAATCTTGAAACGTTCAGCGTATTTCACCAAATATATAACTCATGTAATTTAGGTTTATTGAAAACTGATGATTCTGGCAAAGTCTTTAAGGTTATTGCAAAGGAACAAGGATTACATTTCGAGAATTGTTTTCTAATAGATGACTCAGTTAAAAACTGTGAGTTTTTTGAACAACTTGGTGGTACATCATATAATGTGACAGGAGAAGAAAACGTATTGAAAGTGCTGCAGGATAAATTTTAATTCTTGATTCTAAATTCTTAAATCTAACTAATTATGAAAATCGGAATAATCTCAGATACTCATGATAACCTTAGAACTTTGTCAAGGGTTATTGATTATTTTAATAAAGAAAAAGTTGAGCTAGTCCTACATTGCGGTGATTGGGATATGCCGTTCACGATGAAAACTATGGCAAAAATTAATTGCCCTGTGAAGGGAGTTCTCGGAAATGGAGATCCTGATATCCTAAAGTTTAAATACCAACTTCAGAATGATGATCTGCTCAAAAAATTTGATTTGGATTTAAAGTTTCGCTTCCAGGATTTCGATATTGAAGGAAAAAGAATTGCAGTTTTTCATGGAGATGATAAGGATCTGAATAACATGATTATAGAATCTCAGCTTTATGACGTTTTCTGTCTTGGGCATTCTCATCAGCCCGAAATAAAACGTGAAGGTAAAACTTTAGTTATCAATCCCGGCTCTTTAGTTGGCTATTTTGCTGAGACAGGTGATAGACCTATAACTTTTGTGATCTATGATACTGATGCAGATAAAGCTGAAATACTAGATTTTGAAGAATTGAGCCTGAATTCTTAGTTTCTGGAATCCGGGGGGGGAGTCATATCTGGCACTCCAATTTTCTCTTCTTGGCTTCTGGCACTGTAAAGTTTCATGGCATCCTGAATTGCATTTCTATGTGGTTTACACCTTCTTTGTACTGGACACTCCCCACAGACTTTTGGGGTCAAGATTCTACTTGCTATTTTTATCGTAGTTTCAGATAGTGCTGTTTTATCTAAAGTTTGAGTATCCTCGAAGGGAATATCATATGCCTCTTGAGTAATTGTCCCAACTGCTCTGTGTTCAATAAATACCCTTGAAATAATCGGCCCCTCCTCTTCTACATGATTTTGTAGCAACCTTAATACTATTGGATCGTCTGGGAATTCCAAATCGTCCTCAGATATCTCTACTAGTGTATATGTAGGATGGCCTTCTGATGTTATGGTCAATGTAGCCTGATCGAACTCTATACTGTCTCTTTCATCAAACGTACATTGAGCTGGAACTATCGCATAGTAAATCTCTGTTGAACCTGTATCCTGTCCGATCTGTCTAATTTCCAAAACATCTAATCCAGGGATGCCTTCAACTCTTGAACGTCTAAAAACAATGCCTGGTTCATAAAGGGTGTAATAAATGTCTGGTGTAGGTTGTAGAGCATCAGTAGTCATGGGGTTAGGTTAATTGGCGGATTATAGCATGGGGGATTGGCTTTTGGCTACTTGCCTGCCATAGGCAGGTTAGCTGTTTGCTATTGGCCTTTAGCTGTTGGCCTTTAGCTGTTGGCTCTTAGCTGTTGGCTCTTAGTTATTAGTAAGAGTCTTTTACCTACTAATCTACATTCCTACTCCCCTACTACCCTAGCTATTCCCAGTTAAAAATGCTATACTGGTATAGACTGAGTATATAAATATTCGTCGTTCTTTTACAATCGGAAAATACTGAGGTGTTGTAAAAAACAATCTCAAAACGGACGGATATTGGAGGACGAGTTGATTAGCTATTAGCTGTTGGCTGTTAGTTATTAGCTATTAGCTATGTGATTAAATGTAAAGCTTAAGGCTTACAGCTTATAGCTATCAATATTCGTCTTTTTATATTCGTCCGTTTTTTTAGTGTTCAAGGAGAAGTCTTCGATGTTAGAATTACGTTGTGCTCTATTGATTGGGGTTTTCTTTTTTGGCTGGTACACCCGCCGGTGGTGGGTAGAGTCCCAAAAAGAAAAACTTTCCTTGTGGAAATCCAGTCTAAAGGATTTCCGTCGTGATTGGCGTCCGCCAGCATATTCCCCACGGGAGAAGCTTTTTTGGGGGGTTGTGTTGACTGGCCTCATAATACTTGTGCTAGCTGTTCCTGTCTAAAAGATAGGGGGTAAAATGCCAGAGGAAAACAAGACGAAAGTGCAGATTTTTTTGCAATGGTGGTCCAGCCGGACCTTCGCTGAGCGGCGGATGGTTTTTACCGTTGTGTTTATCGTTTATTCGTTAGTGGGTGCATCAATTGCCTACCTTGCGAGTTATTTCCCCGTTGGAGCATTTTTGGCTTCGGCCTGGTGTTTGTTCGCTGTTTTTATGGCGATGCTGTGGGGGGATGAACCGCGAGTGCTCCGGCAAGGGTTACGTGCCCCCATTATTGGCGGTAGTGACTACCGCAAAGACTGATCCTCGACCTTACTTAAGCCACAACACCACCTCAGCGTATGCTGCTTCAAGCACGTGAGTTTCCGCCAAAAGTGGATGAACGCTCCGCGCTGGGGTGGTGTTTGTGTGAGGTTATTAAGTATTTTCCGATTGATTAGTTTATCCTGAGCTCGCCGAAGGATTATTTGTTAGCCCATTAGCGATTAGCTTTTAGTTGTTAGCTTTTAGCCTTTAGCTGTTAGTTATTGGTTATTAGTAAGAGTCTTTTACCTACTAATCCACATTCCTACCCTCATATCCTTTTAATAACCTACATTTACCCTGAGCGTAGCCGAAGGGCCTACTTTCTAATCCATCTCATACCATAAACGTATAATTCTCGTAACGTTAAAGCTTCTCTATTTAAGATCGATATTTAGTTGTATTTATAATTACTATTGATTTTACTGAAGAATTTGTTGTATGCTTATTTTGATGTGAATGATTTTTCGTAACATTCGTCTTCGTCGCGTTGCCCGCGACTACGTCGAAATTTTCTGCACTTAGATTTAACTATTTTCACAATTGCTGAAGTAGCTCAGATGGCCAGAGCACTCCCTTCGTAAGGGATAGGTCGTGGGTTCGACTCCCACCTTCAGCTTTTAAAAATTTTAATAAGGTAGGTCACGGGTTCTCCGCCGGAGGCGGACTAATCAGGAGTAAAACTCACAAGTTCGTTAACTCCTGATTGAGGAATCTCGTTTCCAGCTTTTTAAAAATATAGTTAGGAAGGTCACGGGTTCTCCGCCAGAGGCAGACTAACCAGGAGTAAGACTCACAAATTCGTTAACTCCTGGTTGAGGAATCCCGTTCCCAGCGTTTTACATAGAACATAGAACACAAAACATTATTAGCTCTTAAGGTTTTTCTAATAACCTAATAAGCTATAAAGCATACTTAAAACTTAACATTTTGTACTTATCAATTTAATAAAAACTTATAACTTATAACTTAATACTTACTTCATGTACGAACCGAAATATAACCTTACACACACAATTCTAAATAATATCTTGAAATTTGAAATTCTCAAGACAAAGATTGAATGCTTAGAAATCGAGGAAGATACAAGAAAAGAGATGAAAAAGAATACGAAATCTACAAATCTTTTACACTTAGGACATTTGGTTGGAGTAAATCTTACAATAAAAGATGCTGAAAGAATTGCGGAAGGAAAAAGACTTGAAACTGAGGATGCGCGTGGCCTCATTCTGACTAACTTTCGTAATGTGCTTGAATTTGTACTATCAAATTTCGTTGACACTTACTCAGATATTGATCTAAGTGTTCTGCTTCATATAAATAAACTGATGGTTACTAACTGGAAGGAGTCATGGGAGGCGAAATTTAGAACATCAACAGATAAACTTGATCTAAGTTATGACAACTGGGGGGATTATTATGATGAGACGTTAAATACGACCGAAATTCAGGATGAAATAGTAGATTTATTGAACTGGTATAAAGCAAATTCTACAAAAATTCATCCTATTATTCGTACTGCAATTGTGATAAGACGGTTGCTTGAAATATATCCATTTGTATATCTAAATAAACTAACACTTGTAGCCATCGCAGATTATTTACTATACAAGACTGATTATACCTCTAAGATCTGCTTTCCTATTGCGAGAAATTTTGATCTTTATGAAAGTGATTATATGGAAGCCTGGAAAGCTGATGATATGACTTTTTGGATAGAGAAATTTACTAACAACTTATCCAATGATATTCTTGAGATTCGGGAAACTATAAACTCTAAGATAATTGCACAAGAGAAGTCAGTAAAGCAGCCATTTCTTGATTTAAATAAAAGGCAATTAAAGATTCTTCGTTATCTACAAACTATTCCTACTGTCAAAAGAGAAGATTATATTCAGATGATGGATGTTTCAACCATGACTGCTTATAGAGATCTTATGGAACTCGTTAAGAAGAAACTTTTGAAAATCGAAGGAGTTGGCAGAGGGACGAAGTATAAGTTAGCAAACCGCTGACGCGGTAATTTCAAAGTTCAGAGTTCAAAATAATTATCAATTGTTAATTTTCAATTTTAAATTGTTGACTTCCAACTGTCGACTCTCAACTACTCACTTATGGCTCAGTTTTGGTATTGATGATAAAATAGGAAGATGTCACCTTTCAAACTTAAATCAAAATTCAAGCCTACTGGAGATCAACCGCGAGCAATTGATTTGTTGACTGCTGGTGTAGAAGCTGGTGTTCGTGATCAAACACTATTAGGAGTTACTGGTTCTGGCAAAACTTTCACAATGGCGAACGTTATAGCCAATACGGGTAAACCTACTCTAATCATTTCTCATAATAAAACTTTAGCGGCTCAATTATTTTCTGAATTTAGAGAGTTCTTCCCAGATAATGCAGTAGAATACTTCGTTTCATATTATGATTATTACCAGCCGGAGGCTTACGTAGCTCGTAGAGATTTGTACATAGAGAAAGAAGCGGAAATTAATGAAAATATTGAAAGATATAGAAGTGCCGCGACTCAAGCAGTTCTCACAAGGCCAGATACTATAATAATTGCTTCAGTTTCATGTATTTATGGACTTGGCAATCCAGAAGACTATATGGCTCTTTCTAGGACCATTCAGGTGGGAGAAAGTTATGACAGAAGTAAATTACTCATAAATCTCACAGATCTCCAATACGAAAGATCGGACTATGAGTTTACAAACGGTATGTATCGGGTTCGAGGAGATATTATAGATATTAACGATGCGATATCTGAAGATTCAGTCCGAATTGAATTCTTTGGAGATGAAGTTGAGTCGATTAGCATAATACATTCACTAACTGGCGAGTTAATTCAAAAAGTTCAAGAATATACGATATTTCCTGCTAAACAATTTGTAACCCCTGAGGAGAAATTGAAAAGAGTATTTGGAGATATCCGAGGTGATCTAGAAAAAGAGGTAAAGGATTTCAAAGATCAAGGTAAAGATGTAGAAGCTTATCGTTTAAACCAAAGAACTAACTTTGATCTGGAAATGCTACAGGAAGTTGGATATTGTACTGGTATTGAGAACTATTCTAGATACATAGAGAATAGGGCTCCTGGTACAGCACCATCTACTCTACTCGATTATTTCCCTAAAGATTGGCTGCTCTTTATAGACGAATCACATATGACAATTCCACAAATTCGAGGTATGTATAACGGTGACCAAGCTAGAAAATCATCATTAGTTGATTACGGGTTTAGACTTTCAGCAGCTATGGATAATAGACCTTTGAAATTTGAAGAGTTTGAAAAGAAATTAGCACAATCAATCTATGTTAGTGCAACACCAAGTGAGTTTGAGGTTAAGAAAAGTATGAAGGCCGTAAGTAAACTGAAGGAAGAAGAACCCGATCTTTTTGAATCATAATTGTGGCGTAGTCGCCACTGTAATTTACTCGAAACTTCCGAGTAAGATTGCCAGTACAGCGACGACTACAACTATCATTATCGCCGCACTCATAAGTTCAATAACTTAATAAGTAAACTAATATATTATAACATAAATTTAATAACTTTCTACTATTAAGAAACGTAATATATACTAGAAGTTTACATGAAATATGAAGAATAAATTGCCGAAAAATTACAACGGAATAGTAGAACAATTGATAAGGCCAACTGGGTTGGTGGATCCCATAGTAGATGTGCGGCCAGCGCTGGCAATCCATTCTGAAAAATTAAAGAAAGATTTGGAGAAAAATAATTATTTAGATATGACACCATTTAACAAAGATTTTTCTTCTTCTAATCAAATAGATGATTTGCTGGCTGAAATCCACAAAACTGTTGATAAAAAACAACGAGTTTTGGTTACTACTCTTACAAAGAGGATGGCCGAAGAACTTACAAATTTTCTCCAGGAACTAAACATAGCAGTTCAATATCTACATTCTGATATAGATACAATTGAAAGAGTTGAGATCTTGAGAGACCTTCGTCTCGGAAAATATGACGTAGTGGTTGGTATCAATCTACTTCGTGAAGGTCTAGATTTGCCTGAAGTATCTCTTGTTGCAATACTTGATGCAGATAAAGAGGGGTTCTTGCGTTCTCACGTTTCCCTCATTCAAACAATTGGGAGAGCAGCTCGTCATAGTGAAGGTCGGGTAATTATGTATGCTGATTCAATAACTGGAAGTATGAAGGAAGCAATTGATGAGACCAAAAGAAGGAGACAAATTCAGATTGATTATAATAAAGAGCATGGAATTACACCAAAATCTATAAAAAAGGGAATAACTGATTACGTAAGTAGAATTTATGAGAAGGAGGATGAGACTTCAGATAAGACTGTAGAAAGGATTGAAGATAGATTTGATAGTTATAAGCTTATGAAACCTAAAGAAAAGAAAGAATTTAAAAAAGAATTAGACCTACAGATGAGAATTTATGCAGATATGCTTGAATTTGAAAAAGCAGCTAAACTTCGAGATATGATGAATCAGCTATGATGGTGTAGGTGCCTATCCTCATCTTGTGCCTCGGAACTAGGTTTGTAGTATTTTTTCATCAAATATGAACCAAGAAAAGTAGTAATTGGTACAGCAAGTACAAGTCCCATACTTGAGACGACTGTTCTCAAGATTTCTTCAATAATAAATTCATAAGTAATGACTTTTTCTAAACTTACTCCGATATAATTAATAAGCATCAACAATGGTAGATCAACTGCAGCATACGCCCAAAATAATGAATTAACCATTGTCCCCATATGATCTCTACCTACATTCATAGCTTTATCGTATATTTTTTTCACACTAAGTTTTGGATCTAAATCTAGGATTTCTTGTACCACGGAAACTTGAGTGACTGTTACGTCATCTATTAATCCAATGCCTGCTAGAATTATACCGGCTACAACTATTCCGGCCATATCAAAGTTTATCTGAGTGTTCACGAGTAAGTTATAAGTAGCTTCACCGTAATAACCTGAAACTTGAATCCATATCCTGAAGAGTTCTCCTAATATCATGGTCGCAAATAAAGTAAGAACACTCCCTAGAACTGCGGAAAATGTTTTAAGATTGAAGCCATGTGAGAAAAATATTGTTGCTGAAAGAACTACAACCCCGATTATAAAGGTCGCCAAAAGTGGATTCCAACCAAGCAGTAATAATGGAATTAGGAGTTTGTAAACTGCAAATGCGCTCAATATAAGACCAAGTAATGAGCCAAAGCCTTTCCACCTCCCAATTGATACACTTATGAATGCAAACATAAAAAAAAGTGCGAATAGACCAATCTTTCTTTGATCAACATTCAGGAGCGGTTGAAGTTCTGCAACATTATTTGGATTCGCTAAATCAAGTTTGTCTAAGAAGGAGATCTTTGTGAGGGTGATACTGAGGATATAAACAATTGAAGAAAAAACACCGAAGGCTGAAAGCTTGACTATTATTTTTTTATTTCTTCTCAGAAACCGTTTCGTATCAGAAAATAGTTCTTTAAAAGAATCTAGGAGAAGGTAAACTAAGTCCATATTATATAATAAAAAAAGTTATATTTATCCGTGACACTAAATATTATGAGTTTTGTTATAATTATCAGTAAATATAATATTTACAAAACAGTAAAATATTCTTAAACTAATAATAGTTTATCAGCAGATTACCACATGGCGAAATTTAGTGAAAGACAAAGACGTAAAGTAAAGAAGAAAACTCAGAGGACAAGTACTAACTATGCTTTGGGTTGTTTGTTGCTTATCGTTTTCGTACCTATCGTTGCACTAGGATATTATTTCCTCAACAAAAATGAAGTTATTGGTACAAAGTCAAAACGTGTAAAAACTAAGTATGAAGAAGGATTAGTTGGAAGTGTGAATAGAAACTGGGTTCTTGTTGGGCACGAATTTGAAGATGCTGAAAAACAATTCGAATATACTGTACAGACTACAAATGAGGAAATCCCGGATAATCTCGATATTCAGTACAGAAAAAGTGGAGAGGAAGAATTTTTGGGCTCTCTTGAAAGAGTTGAGGCTAATTTATATAAAGCTACTTTGAACGCTGAAGCCTTTGGTTCAGGTGTATTGGAACTAGAAGCGGTAGCGCAGTCGGATGAAGTTGTTGGTAAGAAATGGACAAGCGCACCTGTTACAATAAATATTTCCTATGGACTCTATATTGTATGGACAATGGATTGGGAAGGACGAACAAATGCACTCAACCAAACCATTTACTCTCAGATGACAAGAATTAGTGATGATCATCATAGATTGCCACTTACACATTTCTTCCAGCCAAATGATATGAGGGGAGCTGATTATGTTAAGAACCGTAGAGATAATTATGGAGATGAGATCGGATTGCATCTTCATATGTTGTACGACCAGGTTCAAGCTGCTGGTGTAACGGTCAGACACAGTCCTGCTTGGAACTCTGAAAGTAATGTGAGTGGGCAGGGTGGGTATGACGTTCCTTGTAGTGCTTACACTTATGAAGAATTTGTGAAATTATTGGAATGGTCTAAAGGTGTATTTGCGGCTAATGGATTAGGTACACCAACTTCATTTAGAGCAGGTGGATGGTATCTAGATTTGGATAATGTACGAGCCCTTGAGGATACAGGATTTAAAATTGATTCATCTGGTAGAGATGCGAGATTTTGGGGTCAGGGATATATTGCAAGTCCTTGGAGTCTTGGATCGAGGACTCAACCATACAAAATTTCTACAGAAAACATTAATTCAGATTACCCCTCCCCGAGGTATGATATATGGGAGATGGCAAATAATGCAGCTGATTCTTATTGGTTCTCAGCTAATGACATGATTACTGCTATGAATGATAACTTTCAGAATAAGCCCTTGGAAGAAAGGAGATTGGTTGTAATTCTTTCTCATCCACATTGGTTTAGTGTAGATTATCCAAAACTGCAGGCTTTTTATGCAGATGCTGATACAAAGTATTACCCGGAAGATAAAGGGCCATTCCTCTACTCTACTCTTCAACATTATTATGAAATACTCGAATCAGATCCAAATCCGAAATATACTGATTAATGTTTTGGGTTATAATGACAAGATTTGGGGATCAAGAGATTTTTAGATCACTTCAATTTTCTCAACATCAATCATTTTCCCGTCTGCCAATTCAAATAATATGCCAAATTTATCTTGTGAACAATTCTCAACTGCGTGAGGTAGAAATGGAGGTACTTCAAAAAGTAGAAGTTGACAGTCTGGGTTCATTGCTTTACTTTGCTTTTTACCATTTTCATCGGTCCAGTGAAATATTAGTTCTCCTATTCCAATAAACCATTCAGTTCTTGGATGTTTATGATTTCCTCCGAAACTGCCTGGTGCTAGATGAACGATCTGCTCATCCTTTACTTTTGATGGGTCGATTGGAATATCGCCTTTATTTAGAACCCAAACATCACTTTCTTCTTTTTTGTAAGTATAATTTAGTTTAGTGATTTTTGGTTTCATGGTGTTCTATAGCTTTTTGGATGAAATTAATTTGAGTATCCACTAAATTTTCTGGGAAATTTGCTGGATCAACTTCAACGCTACCTTCAATAGATTTGGAATATTCTGTAACATAAACCAACGCCAACTCCATACCTCTATTAACTCTATGAAAGTCATAATGGACAAAAATTGGTTTAATTTCAAACATCATCCCCTTGAGTTCCTTGTTTTGAATCCTATTTAATGCGTTCTCTACACTTTCATCATTCGCTCTGAGTACTGTACCGGGAGTATGAATTAGCCCTGGCCAGTGAGGATCATCCGCTTCTCTTTCGATTGTTAATACCCTTATTTCTCCTGTATCAGTTTTTCTAATAGGTACAAGTTCTATAATAGGAGTGACATATAGACGTGTAAATTGGTAAAAAATCTCTTGGGGGAGATATCCAGGCTCTAGTTTACTAAGGATGTTAACTACTTGATTAATTTCTTTTTGGGTGATTTTGGGATTCATGTAGTTAGTGAAAGTGTTTTATTAGTGAGTTTACCCTGAGCCTGTCTGCCTCAGGCAGGTTTAGCGAAGACTGGTGGTGCCAAAGGGGGGAGTCGAACCCCCACGGGAATAATTCCCACTGGTTCCTAAGACCAGCGTGTCTACCAGTTCCACCACCTTGGCATTATTTATTTGTTAAAAGTCGGTATAAAAAATCTTTTCCTTGTCCACTTTTTAGGTATTTTTCTCTTTTTCTTGCTTCAATTCTTGTTCCGAATACTTCACTATAAATCAATTCGAACGGTTTATATGGGCTAGTTGTTCTACTGCGTCCATTATTATGTTGTTTTAACCTACGTTCTAAATTGTTCGTCAGACCTACATAAATATACCTTTTCTTCTTACTTTTTATAGCATAAACAGAAAACATATATCTATATTTAAATGTTCAATTTAAGACCAGCGTGCCTGCCTGCCGCAGGCAGGTCTACCAGTTTACCTACCTTTGGTAGGTTCCACCACCTTGGCATTATTTCGAAAATTATTACTATTAATTTATTAATGTTTCCTATTCAGTTCTCCGCCAGAAGCGGACTAACCTGCCCGACGCCAAGGCTTTGGTAGGCGGGTTCGGGTAAACTCTTCCGATAAATCGGAACCGCTAACCCCTCATTGAGCACCACCTTGGCATTATTTATGTTTACCTTGTCAAAAGTTCCTTTCGAGGTCAAATTATACTAAAATTTAACAATAAATTAAACACTATTGACAATGTTTTCTAAACTAACCGACTTCGAGAAGAAATTTATATCGAGTAATATTATACTTTATTCAGCAGGTTTTATATTTGAAAGTATTTTCAGTTTTTATCTCTGGGAAAAAACTAATGATTTTGTTTTAGTCCTAATTTATAACGTTGTTTACTTTGTTAGTACCTTTGTCGGAATATGTATAAGCGAAATTGCTCTCCAGTTTATTGAATCAAAATTCATCCGTGCATTTGGTGTAATAACCAAGATTCCGTATGGTTTATTGATATTATTTATCCCAGAAATAAACACTACAACAATAATAGTTTTGGGGATTGTTTATGGTTTAGGTGTGGGAATTCATTCTTTACCCTATCCTGTTCTGACAAGAAGTAGGCTTCTCCCTGAACATCGGGGAAGAATGTCATCTATACAATCTAGCATCGATAAAGTAAAAAATATTTTATTACCACTAGTAGTTACCCAAATAGTTGCGTTGACTGGCAATTACTCATTTACTTTTGTTGCCGCAGTTTTATTAACAGTTATTAGTATCATACCTCTAGTGAGAATTAGGGGAGTTGATGAATCTAAATCTAGGGTCAACATCCTTGAAACTTACAAGAGTATAAAAGACAAAACTTCTATTCTTAGATATTTTCTATTCGCTTTTTTCAACGGAATGAATTATGGAATAAAGACAGCAGTTTTTGGAATAATAACACTTTATATCTTGGGCGGTGTAGGACAATGGGGGATTTTTAACACAATTATTATATTTCTACAGATATTAGTCTCAATACTTATAGGACGTAAGTTGAGACTAGAAACTTCGCCTTTAGCCTTTGGTACTTTGAGCTTACTTACTACAATTGGTTCTCTTATCTTTGCAAATAATTTTGTATTTCTGGGACTTCTTGTATTTAATTTCCTAATGGTTCCTTATAACGCGTTGTTCGATGCAAGTAGCAGTATCATTACAGAAAAGGTTTTGGATACCAATTTACTTCATGAAAAGTATAGCGATGAATTAATGGTAGTCAGGGAATTCTTTTTAATGCTAGGAAGAATATTGCCTCTTGGTATCTTGATAATCTTGAAACCAAGCTTTGAGAATGACCTGTCTCTACGGGCTGCTGTGTTATTGTTTGGATTGACGGCCTTACTTATGTTCTGGTCTTTAAGCGCACTAAAAGTCGTAAAAAGAAGAAATGATCCGTTTTTGAATGCATGATAATCTAGAATAGATTCTAGATTTAAGAATTAAGATTCAAGAAATTTGAGAATTGATAATTTGTGAGCTTATCCTTATAATAATATACACCCCACAACCTTTTGCTTACTACAAATTAAATTTGAAATTTTCTATCTGTGGCGACTCCGATGCAGGAACAATACAATAAGCTTAAGAAGCAGTATTCTGACTGCATTCTTCTGTTCAGACTAGGAGACTTTTATGAGGGGTTTAATGAGGATGCCAAAGTTCTTGCAAAGGTACTAGGTATAACATTAACTGGTCGTGGGAAGGGAGAATCAAGAATCCCTATGGCGGGAATTCCGCACCATGCCCTTAATCAATATTTACCAAAATTAGTTCAGTCAGGAAACAAAGTCGCAATTGCCGAACAGCTGGAAGAAGCTCAGCCAGGCAAGTTAGTTGAAAGGGAAGTTACAAAAGTTATAACAGCTGGAACTATAACTGATGATAAAAGTCTTATTTCTTCGGAGAATAACTATTTAGCTGCAATGCACGTTATAAAGAATAAAAATACTTATCTGTGGGGCTTTTCGTACATTGATCTTACTACCGCTGATTTCGTTGTAGATGAAGTAGAAGGCAAACGAGAGGATATAATTCCAGAAGAGATAATTTTGGAAATTCAGAAACTTGGACCGAGAGAAATTCTAATCTCAGATAAGAACAAATCTATTTTTGAGAATCAGTTAAAAGATATTCCACTTAATAATTTTGAAGAAGATTATGCGAGATTAGATGATTCCCGAAAGTTATTATTATCTCAGTTTCAAACGAAGTCTTTAAAAGGTTTCGGTATAGAGACTTTTACTGTTGGAATAATAGCAGCCGCGAAGATAATTGAATATCTAGAAGAAACTCAGAAAACAGATTTGAAACATATAAAAAGTATTTCTGCCTACAATAAAGGTGAATTCATGAAACTTGATGAAGCGACTATTAGAAATTTAGAGTTATTATCACCTGCAATCACTTCTCAACATGATTCTACAGTCTATAATGTCCTAAACTCCTGCGAAACACCAATGGGACAGAGAATGCTTAGATATTGGCTTGTATTTCCTTTGCTTTCTGAACAAAAAATAAATGAGAGGTTAGATGCGGTTGAATATTTTTACAATAATACCCAGCTACTTGAATCGGTCAAAGAATATCTTTCTGGTATCTATGATATAGAAAGAATTATAGGAAAAATTGGACTATCCAGTGCGAATGCTAGGGATCTAAAGGCCTTGCAATCGTCTCTAGAGAGAATTTTAAGTATTCAGAGTCTTGATTTAGACTCTCCTGCATCGTTTATTACGAAAATAATGAAAACTTTTGTAGATGCGAGTGAGGTAAATTATATTATTGACCTCGTAAATTCGAGTATTAAAGAAGATCCATCCGTAAACCTCAATGAAGGCAACATGATAAAAGAAGGTTATGATGAAAGCCTAGACGAGATTCGTTCTATAAGCAAAGGGGGGAAAAGTGAAATAACAAAAATTCAAACCCAGGAAATTGAATCAACAGGTATCAGTTCTCTTAAGGTAAAGTTTAATAACGTATTTGGATATTATATTGAAGTAAGTAGGAGTAACTTGGATAAAGTGCCGGCGCATTACGTTCGGAAGCAGACTCTTGTGAATGCAGAGAGATTTATCACAGATGATCTGAAAGTTCTAGAAGAAAAAGTTCTTGGTGCTGAAGAGAAAATTATCAAGCTTGAATACGACATTTTTTGCAAAATCAGAGATGATATTGCTCAGTTTATACCAACGCTTCAAGAAATATCAAAAGCTGTTGCAAGACTCGATATCATTTCAAATTTCGCACATTTAGCTTTGCATCAGAGTTACGTTAAGCCAGACATCTCAGAAGAAACTGATTTTGAAGTTAAAGGTTCAAGGCATATAGTTGTCGAGCGTTTAAGTAAAGAGCCTTTTGTTAGTAATGATTTGCAGTTAAACAAAAAACAGAACCTGATGATTCTTACTGGTCCTAATATGTCTGGTAAATCAACATATATCAGGCAGGTAGCTTTACTTTCTTTATTGGCTCAGATAGGTTGTTTTGTTCCAGCTGAAAAAGCTAGTATGCCAGTTGTAGATAGGATTTTTACTAGGGTTGGAGCTAGTGATAATCTTGTTCAAGGAGAATCTACCTTTATGGTAGAAATGAATGAAACTGCTAATATTCTTAATAATGCAACAGAAAAATCTCTAATAATTCTTGACGAAGTTGGTCGTGGCACAAGTACTTATGATGGAGTCGCTCTAGCATGGTCAATAACTGAGTTCATTCATGAAAAACTTAAATCTACAACTCTATTCGCCACCCACTATCATGAATTAGTTGAACTAGCTAAGCAGTATAAAAGAGTTGTTAACTATAATGTTCAAGTGAAAGAGTCTGGAGAAGAAGTTACATTTATGAGGAAAATTGTTAGCGGTTCTACTGACAAAAGTTATGGAATACATGTGGCTAAGTTAGCAGGAGTTCCTGATAGTGTTGTAAGAAGGGCAAAAAATATTTTAAGTACATTAGAAGATACGAGGCAGTCAAATTCTAAAAGTGGATTGAAAAATTCAAAACCTGTTGTTCAGATTTCATTTCTGCCTAGCGATTCAGTCTCTGATGAAGGTAAAAAAGATAATGAAATCCTTGATAAATTTGAGGCGTTAAAAAAGAAATTGGAATCAATTGATGTGAATAATATGACACCGATAGATGCACTAAAGAATCTAGAAGATCTAAAAAAATCGCTAAATAAGTAATCCCCTACTCCTTTTTCTCAAAGTCTAGAGCCAGAGAATTGATACAGTAATATCTTTTTGGGGTATCTTCTGATCCAATAGTAAAGACGTGCCCGAGATGCGCATCGCATTTTGCACATTTCACCTCTGTCCGAACCATTCCATGAGAAGTGTCAGTCTCAGTTTTGACATTATTTTTATCCGCAAAATCCCAAAAGCTAGGCCATCCAGTTCCTGAATCAAATTTTGTATCCGATGAAAATAGCTCATTTCCGCAAGCTACACATTTGTACATTCCTTCTTCTTTATGATCATGATATTTGCCTGAGAATGGTGGCTCTGTTTCTGAATTGAAACATACGGCATACTGTTCGGGGGTTAGTTTTGATTTGTAGTCGTTTTTCATTAGTAAGTTTAATCAGGATCAGTATAGCATAAAGTTGATTGAGAAAATTCCCATTTTAGTATATAATAATAATATATTCTCGATATACATTAATGACAGATGATTTTCTTATTGAATACGAAAGAACTTGGAGTGGTCTCCCCCCTGAGATTATTACTTCTGTAGCTACTGGGGCAACTAAGGTTATTGAAATGAGAACACGATTTTTTGCTGTTAGAGATGACCAAGTGATTCGTGTTAGGGAAAGATATGATGTGCAAACTGGAGAGCTTAGTTATACCTATTGCATGAAAACTGGAGAATCAGGAGCAATGGAGGAGATTGAAATCGATTGTGATGCAGAGACATTTAATCATATTAATACAACTGGTGAATTAAATGTGACTAGATATCAATATGAACATGCAGATGGATACATTGTTAGCTTAGATGTTTTTCAAAATATATTTGTTCAAGGTGATGAATTGAGCCAGGATGCAGAACTGGGATGGGCGAATTATAGTAAAATGGAAGTTGAGAGCAAATTTGGAGTGCCTCTGGATGATTTTTCTGTAAATGATTTGATTAGCATACTCCCCACCGAAGTACCTTCCTTGTCGTGGAGTCCTAGAGATATTTCAGATAGTTCACTTCTTCAACTCTTGGATAGAGCTGGTATCCAAGTCCCAGAGGGTATATCAAGTCAGTTAGAGTATTAATAGACTTATACTATCCCTTTTGTTTAAATTACTATAAATATGTATAATGAGGTTGCATAACTATTTTAGCCTTATTAACATGAAGTTTAGTAAACTTTACATATTTATTTTCCTGCTTGTATTTTCAACCTCTCTTATTTTTTTTGCAGTAACTTTTTCTAAAATAGAGCAAGTAAAATCTCCTCAGGTTTCGTCACTGGATGAGCTCGGATTACCAGTCTATTTATCAGAAGATGATTACTATCAACCAGCTGAGATTCAACTGCAGGATCAATCGGAACTTACTCCAAAAGAAACTTTCGAATATCCAAGCGGCGTCCCTGGTTTTTATCTGTTGGGTTCAAATTTTGATAATGTTTTTGTAAGAGTTTATAAATCTGATGGTAGTGAAACTAACTTGTTAGTTGTTGAACCCTCTGATATTGGATTAGGAGATGATGACTCTGCTGTAGAGACGTTAGTTTCTGAATTATTTTATTATCCTGAAAATGTAGTCAAAGTTGAGGTATATTATGAATCGGAAATTGAGATAGAGATTAGAACCTTAGCGAATCCAGATACAGTTCCTGATAATATAGGAAGCGCAGAATTTACTGACACTAGTGCCGAGATGGAATACAAGTCTGCATTTTTCGATGCACTGGGTTTGGATGTCGTACTTAGAGAAGAATGGGGGGCACCTACAAGTAGTGGTTGGGATCCAGAGATTGCCGATGTGAATAGAATAGTTGTACACCATACAGCTACATCTGTTGATATGAATAACCCCGCCAATACAGTTAAGTCGATTTATAATTATCATTTTTTCCGATGTTCTGATAATAGCGGATCTTATGATCCAAATAATCCTAACTGTGATGAACCAGACGAGTTATGGCTTGATATTGGATATAACTATCTTATAGATCCTTACGGTAAGATCTATGAAGGTCGAGCAGGAGGAAATGGTGTAATAGGTGCCCATGCAATCCCGAATAGCGGTAGTATTGGTATCTCAATATTAGGAGATTATACAAATCAATTACCTACTCAAGCGGCAATTGATTCATTGGTTAGGCTATCTGCATACCTTTCCAAACTAAATAATTTTGAATTAGGATGGAAAACTTCATTTTTCGGCCATAGAGATATAAATGCTACAGCTTGTCCTGGTAATACTTTTTATCCAATTTTAAATCAGCTTCCTGCTTTAGCGAATCAGTTGTTAACAGAGAATCCTAATTTAGCAAGTGTTTCAGATCAAGTCCAGTTACTTATCAATGACCGTGAGTATTTGAAAGAAGGCGATCTTGCTCAAGTGATAGTAAATACAAAGGGATTGACCGCGGGAATTCAAAATAAGTTGTTGACTGCTTCTCGAGGAGTTGAAGAGGTATATAACTTGGGAGACGCTATCGAATATAAAGTTGACGAATCTAGGCTAGATCAGTTTCTAACAGAAACGAGGCTTGCTGTTCCAGACTCTCAAGCACAACCTAATTATATATACAGACTTGATACCTGGGATAACTCGAATCCAGATAGGTCAATTCCAGATGATTTTGATTCAGCAACACATTGGAACTTAGAGAAAGTTAATGCTCCGGAAGGCTGGAAAAATATGGGCGGTTGTAACGGAGATGATTTGTGTGGTGGTAGTCCTTCTGTAACTGTAGCAGTTATAGATACTGGAGCAGCTTATGAAAATTATGATTATGACGCAGGTACAAACTACAGTTTATACAATGCTGCAGGTTATTGGATAGATATTCCTGCTTCAACCACTAGGACTGGTGCAAGTGCCCCTTATGAGGGATATGAAAGAAATTACAGGCGAGTTCCTGAGTTAGATAACTCTCAGTTCGAGCACCCTTATGATATAGTTCAGGATTATTTCTGCGAGTTACGTGATGACGATCCTACAGTTCCAAATTGTAATAGTTACGAGATTCAGAAAATTGACCATGCAAATGACGATTATGGACATGGCACCTTCGTGACATCAATTATCGCAGCAATGACGGGTAATTCGGACGCTTCGTCAGAAGTAGTCGGCATAGCTCATAATGTAAAGGTTATGCCAATAAAAGCCTTTTTTCCAAATGATATTACGATGTGTCAGGATTATAACGGTGCATATGATCCGACTTGTTCTGATCCAGATTACGATTTCAGAGCTGTAAGTAATTCTTATCTTATTGCTGCTTCAGTAAATTACGCAGCAGATTTTGGTGCAGATATTATTAATATGAGTTTGTCGGGACCTGGCGATGATCCTTTTCTTACAAATGCTATACAGGAGGCACAAGATCGAAATGTATTGGTTGTTGCCGCATCTGGTAATAACGGCTCAGATGTAGGTAATTATTTCCCTGCAAATATTGATGGTGTTGTCACAGTTGGTGCTACAACGGGTACTGATGCTAGGGCTAGTTACTCCAATTATGGTGCTGAGTTAGATATTGTTGCACCGGTAGGTAATTCAGGTAGTGGTGTAGCATCAATAAGATATTCTTGTCTGACAAAAGACGATTGTTCTGACGAGACTGATGGTACATTATTTCAAACCTTTTCATCTCAATCTTCTCCGATTGTTGGAATAGGGACAAGTTTCGCAGCCCCACAAGTTTCAGCGCTTGCAGCTATTATGAGGTCGAAGTACAGCTTTCCACTTGATGAGGCTGATACCGCGAATACAGGACAAAATCTTATGAAAACGTATCTCTATAATTTTGCGCAGGATATTGGAACTCCAGGGTGGGATAGTCAGACAGGATATGGTCTTATGGATATTGAAGCAGTTCTTGATGGAATGGATCCACCTACATTGAATATTTTGACACCGGGTTCAATAGATGTTGTAGATACTGTATACTCAGCTATTACTTGGGAAGATGTTGGATTTCAGTCTTTCGTGAATTTCTATTGGGATACTGATGATAGTGGGTTTGATGGAAACTTGATAAATGGTTGCAAAGGTATAGATGGTGATGATGATACTGATGATTCCTGTAATTTCAATACAAGTACACTACAAGATGGTGATTATTATATATACGGATGTATTGAAGATGCAATAAACACTGAGGTTTGTACCTATTCTTCGGGGATTATAAGAGTTCAGCACGATTTCAAAAGTGATGCAGGAAAGTTTATAGCGACTACTGACTTCCAAACTGTTGAGTTTAGTAGTGATTTTGATGTAGCTCCAATTGTTGTTGCAGAAGTATCGAGTGAGGTAGGTACGGATAGGGTTTTCATCAATATAAAAAATGTGACTTCATCAGGCTTTGAGGTTCAAATCAGAGAAAATGAACCTATAGGATATGATGGGTTTCATACACCTCAGACAATAAGTTGGTATGCGGTACAATCAGCTAGTTCTGATATCCAAATAGGAAACATTTCTGTTAATGAAAATTGGACCACAGTAAATTTTTATAATGAATTCCCAACTATTCCAACTATCTTGACAACAAAACAAACATTTAATGGAACTGATTTATCTTATACGGACATACGAAATGTCACAGTTTCTAGCTTTGATCTGAAGATCGAGGAGCCATATCCTTATGATGGTAACCATGTATTTGAAGATGTTGGTTGGATAGCTCTTGTACAATATCCCGGAGGTGAGAATGGAATTGTACAAGGTAATCATGAGTGGGCTTCGGTCAATTTTTCTACCCCATTTCCTGAACCTCCAGTTTTGATTGCAGGTATAACATCAGAATATGGTATCGATCCAGCCCAGGTTGATATTAGAAATGTGAATAAAGAAGGATTCGAATTTAGAGTAGAAGAAGATCCCCTAATACAAGATATTTTTCATGCTTATGAAGATATTTCCTGGTTGTCGGTACCTTACAATGCTCTAGAAGTTCAAAAAGGAAAGACTATTATTTCCGATGATTGGAGAAATTATCAATTTAGTACTGAGTTTTCTAGTGTGCCAAAATTATTATTTAACATTACTTCCGAATATGGATCTGACACTGTTTCACCTGACATTAGATTGGTGGATAGTATTCATTTTAATGCTAGGCTTGAAGAAGATGTTTTTGCATATTGGGATAATTTTCATTCAGATGAAGAATTATCTTGGTATTCATTCACTAGTCCTCCAATAGGCACAGATGGAGGTATTGTTTCAATAAATCATGAGTGGACGACAGTCAATTTCTCTGAGACTTTTTCTGGAACTCCTACAGTTTTTGCAGATATTAATAGCGAAGTTGGTCCTGATACTATTGATATAGATATACGAAATATTTCTAGTAACTCTTTTCAGATAAGAATTGAAGAGGATTTAGGAGCTGGGTGGGACGGTTATCATTCAAGTGAAAGTATTGCATGGTTAGCATTTGAAACGCCTCCAATAGGACAGTCAGGAATTATTTCAGTTAACGAAGATTGGCTTCATGTCGATTTTCCGACACCTTTTTCGTCAATACCTAATATAATTTGCGATATTCAGACAGAGAATGGAACTCAAACAGTCCAAGGTGATATAAAAAATGTTAGCACATCTGGTTTTGATGTTAGACTTGAGGAAGAGTATCATATATATGACCGCATCCATGCATTCGAAGATATAGCTTGGTGGGCATTTGAATAGTATGTATTTAATTTTTAATATTTTAATATGAAAGACTTTATGGATTTTATCCGTGAGCAAGGTGTGGTCGGACTTGCTGTCGGGTTTATTTTAGGCGGTGCTGTATCGAAACTTGTTTCGGCGCTCATTGAAGATGTAATTAATCCATTGTTAGGCCTTTTACTCGGTAAAGCTGAGGGTCTTACTGCATTATCTCTAAAAGTTGGAGATTCAGAACTGTTACTTGGTCATTTATTAGCTGTATTTATAGATTTCGTAGTAATTGCTTTAGTTGTTTATCTAGGATTTAAGTTATTGAAGCTGGATAAGCTGGATAAAGAGAAATAGATTTTAGAGCAAAACAAAGTGGCAACGGAAAATATCTGAATGAGAGTTGATGATGTATCATCATTCAGTATTCATCATCAACCAATTTGTTCAGCCCTCTCCAGGCGTATATAGATTCGATTGTTTCTGGTAAGGGTTGGATAGGAACTATACAATGTCACAGATCATCAAAAGTCTATTTTTGCAGCAGCCGCAGACACCTCCTTTGTGTTCGATTAGGGCTTGTTTGCGTTTTGGGGTTGTTCTGCCGTCTTTGTATTCGGCTACATTTTCACGACGGACAAATGTGCCACCAGCCTTTAGACTTCTGACCTGTTCTCCACATCTCGGACACGTACAATTTCCTTTTTGTTTCGCCATTTTTGGCTTTCCCTTCTGCCCAGAGAGGTTAACTTTTAAAAATTTTTAAATTCTAATCTCCCCGGACGAAGGTTATTGGTTGAACTATAGTTGCCACTTTGTAAAAGAACCTATGAATAATAGGTATTCATTTCTTTACCTCTATGAGGATAAATTAACTGATCTTAAATGATTTGTGGATATATTGTCAATATAAGGGGGCGACTAACCAAAGTATAAAAAGGGGCTGACAGTTAAGATACAACCCATAAGTATCCCAATTATGCCCAAGAACAGTCCCAATAAAATTTTTTTCTTTACTAAAAGAATTCCACTGGTAACTAAAGCCAGGAGCATTATACAAACGCCACTGCACATCAAAATGTAATGTATTGTGTAATCTTTTTGATAGAGATCTGGTAGTCCTTGAACAATTGGAATTCCATCTTCATATATGATTGCTTCCTGTGACTCATAAATGCCAACTGTGTTTTGATTGTTTTCGTCACCTATCTCAACTTTTCCTTCATAAACATATACGGCAGTGTATTTTTCGTTGTCGTAGTATATCACTTCAAATTCAGTTCCTCTAACACCCACTGTTGAGGTCGGAGTAACTATTTGAAAACTTGCTCTCATCCTTCTTTCTACTTTTACATCAGTACGCAATGAACCTAATCTTAAATTTACAGATGTTTTTGCGATGTTCCCCTCAATTATAAATTGATTTATGGAAAAACTGGTCATCTCTTTTACTGTCATAACAGCAATATCTTTGAATCTTATAAATGCTTCGGATTCAAAGCCGGTTGAAATTATATCACCGGGATAAAGTTTATCCCCTACTTTTGCTGCAATGTAAATATCAGTTCCATCTCTTTGTATTTCAACATCACCTTCCAAACTTTCAATGGTAATAACCAAATCGGCAAAATCACTATCGGGGTTGACCATGTCTTGGATTGAAGTAGTATTACATCCCATACATTTTTTATTGCCTTCACACCAGCTAATACAAGCATTATAAGTTGTTGAACTGGAACATCGAGTATTGCAATCTTCATCGCAGGTTTCGATTCTTGCATCATTATAGTAAGGATCTGAACAATCATATTCTTCTGCTCTTACATTATTAGTAAGAATAATAGTAAAGAAAAGTGAGGAAGTCAGAAAAATTATTAGCAATTTTTTCATTATGTTCATTTAATATGTCTAAGTATAGAAAGAATTTAATAAAAAACCAACGTTTTTGATATAATTCTCAACTAAATTATGTGTTCTATGATAGGTACAACAGAAGGTTATACAATAATTCCTGGTGAGCGGGAAGCTTTCAATGAAATGGTATTTCATGCTAGTTCATTAAAGGCTAAAATTAATGCAGCGAGAGCTAATGATTTGCTTTGTCATAGAGGAACTCAAATTCTTCCTACTTTAGAAAAAAATCCAGGACAATGTCATTTTGATGAGCCATTTTGGACTGATGATTTGAATTTACCACTTTTGGGTGGTGATGCAGGACAGGTTATGTTTGAATCAATGAAGTTTGTTCCAGCTGTAGATACTCATGTCGGATTGATGACTCCTTTAGACTATGATTGGTGTGAAAAATTAGACAGATTAGATCCTGGTATAGAATTGCCGCACAGGGACGAATTGGACTTAGATTACGAATTCCTATATTTATCAGGACATTTTTATGTTGGAATAACGAAAGTAGGTTTCAGTATTCGTGTACCAACCAGGGAGGTAGATGTGTCCAATCATATGGTTGTGGATACTTTTACAACTGTTGATTTTTCGGTGGACCCTAGTGGAGTTGCTGAGGAAAATCTAGCTTTTTTGTTTGATAGAATTTCATCAAATAAACTGCTGGGATTCAGCTTCGCTACTTGGTTTATGTCATCACTTGAAGAAAGTGGTTTCATAGCCTGGAATGACGATGATATGGAATTTGGGGGATCTATAAGACCTGAAGGTATAGTAATATAGTTAGTATTATCTTCTAATTCTAGATTGTTTAGAGCGACTTGGCTTATTCCCCTTTTTTGAATTATCCGTTTTGGTCGAATGTTCTGCAATAAGCAAATCTCCCCAAAGAAAGTTTTGTCTTGGAGTATATACCGTTGGGTGAGATTTACCAGGTTTATCTCTTAGTCCTACATAATAAGACATGATTCTTCTTGGGGGAATACCTAAGATTGCTTCATTTATTGTTCTTATATCGGCAAATCGTTTAGTTCTCTGATGAGAGTTTACTGTGTAACCTACTCTTACAGTTTGTTTGTAAGCCCATGTATCTCTAATGGCTCTGACTCTATCGCCACTACTTCTAAGTGTAGCTTCATATTGTAAGAAATTGGTATTCATTCTGTGATCATCTTCATACATATGCATAATTCCTTTTATAATTCTTCCTTCACTTTCAAAAAGGGTTAAGGCATATGAGAAAAAATCTTTGGCTCTAAATGGTGGATAATATTCTCCGTCATGTCTTGTCATCATATCAAATGAAAGAACATCACCTTCTATCGGCATATTGAGGTGAGTAAGAACTTCGGGGCGTACTATCTCTGCTCTCATGTAGTAAGGTGAAGGTTTCTGTTCGGGAATATCACCAGGTGTTTCAGAAAAGATTGGTGGTTCAGCTATAAACTCAACAACATCACTAAACTCGTCAGTCTGGTATCTTAGCATTCCAATTCGATAATGTGTCTATTCACCTGTTATTGGATCGGTACTGCTTAATATTATGAGTTTACTATCATGAATGTATTTATTAGCTCTCATTAAGCCCGGTGTCATATCATGAAATAATTCGTGGGGTACATCGATGACAGTATTTCCCGTAATGATAGCATCCGGTACTATTTCTCTATCGGGAATCGAAATCCCACAGCATCCATTTTGTCAACATAAGGACTTTCTTCCCCTGTGGTTGCAAATAGTTCAAACATTTATGGTATATCATGATAATATAGCCAAGCATATCACGATACATATTATTGTCAAGGGAAATAGATCCTAGATAGTGTATAATTCAGATAAGCAGAAATGCTCATGGAGAGGGTGTTATCCAAAAACGAGAGGAGGTGACTATATGTGTCTTGGTGTAAGTCTCGTGGATCCAAATCCAAATCTATATGCGGTAGTTATAGGGCTATTGATTCTCTTGTTTTTTAGATCAATAGCGGTAAAGAAAGATCCGCGCAAATAACCCGACTCTTTGTCACTAAACCACACTCTCTCCATTCTCTCCATTAAATCGCTTTTCTAATTATAGTATAATCCTAATAAGCAGCGATGCTTATGGAGAGGGTGTTATCCTAATGAAAGGAGGTGATGAGATGATCGGACGACGATTTGAGCAGTTTGTGGAATTGGTCCATAAATACGGAATGGCTAGTCTATTTGTCGCATTAGGGGCATTCGGCATTCCATATGAATTGGGTTTTCCTTTGGAAATCCAGGTATTGGGATTATTTATCAGCCTTCTCATTGGAATTCCACTGTTCCTTCGAACCTTGATAGAGCCGATATTCAAATTGCCGGGTTCCTCTAGGCAGAAGTAGCCTAACAAATCTCTCACCAAACCACACCCCCTCCATCCTTTCCCAAAAAAGAACCCCCGTACAATCTGTACAGGGGTTTTATTATTTACTTAAGAGTAGATTTAGTTATTGTAACCGCCTCTGTTTTCTCTTTTTTCCTGTGGTCTAGCGATAGAGACTTTAATTTGTCTTCCATCCAACTCTTTTCCATCTAACTCAGCAATAGCCTGTTGTGCAAGCTCTTCTGTTGCCATGGTTACGAATCCAAAACCTTTGGATTTACCAGAGAATCTGTCATAAATAATCTTAGCTTCTTGGACTTCTCCGATCTGAGCGAAAAAGTTTTTGAGGCCTTCCTCCGTAGTATCCCAAGAAATACTACCTACGAAAAGTTTGTTTTGCATTACTTTTCATAAAAAATAAAACTAATGCTACGGATAAGGGAGAATTTATGACTCAACTTACACGGGGTAATTCTCAAATGAACACCAATTTAACATAGCACGCCACATTTTACAGGTTTTTGGCTAAAATATCAATCCCTTGTTAAGGCTCGATCGCATCACTATCTTTTTCCCGAATATCGATGTGGTTTCTAAGGTTACAATCAACGTGATCGCAATCTATACAAAATCCAGGTTCTTGAGCTAACGTTTCATCAGGGTTATTAAATTCAACTTTAGCACCCCAGACTGTTTGTCCAGCTTCTTCTGTATGGATAGCGGGACAATCATTATCTACTGGAATTTCTACAAACCCTTCTATCCCATTCACTTTGAAATCTATCTGAGCATAGGGTGCATCTGGATCTGTTCTATTTTGATAAACACTAAAAACTTTTCCTTCTGGCATAGAATTTGATTAAGAATTTATGGAATTTTACTTGATAGATAAAACTAATTCAAGAAGAAATATATTTAAAAAGCTTACTACTTAGAAGTAATAATTAAGTTATAATAAAACAAATATTTTTGAATTTAGATTGAAGATGTCAGAATTAAAAACAAAAAGAAATAAGGGAGATGTAGAGAAATTTCTAAATACTGTGCAAGACGAAAAAAGAAAAAAAGATAGTTTTGAAGTTCTAGAAATTATGAAAAAGATTACTCGTGCAAAACCTGAAATGTGGGGTAAGAGCATCATAGGGTTTGGTTCTGTTGACTATAAATACGCTAGTGGACGTGAAGGAACCTGGTTTAGAGTAGGGTTTTCTCCAAGGAAACAGGCTCTAACTATGTATCTAATGTATGGTGTTGAAGACAATCCTGGCCTTAAAAACCTAGGGAAATATAAAACTGGTAAAGCTTGTCTTTATATAAAAAAGCTTGAAGATGTAGATATGAAAGTTCTGAAAAAGCTTATTAAAGAAAGTTATGAGAATCCAGGGTACGAATCATAAATCGTAAATCGTAAATCGATAGGTTTTTCTATGAATAAAACAAATATTGAATATATTGAATACTCTGATAAATATGAAACTAAGGTAACGCAGCTTTTAGAAGAGTTACAAGACTACATTGTTAGTATTGACTCTTTTGATAGAGTTATTCGTGCTGAGGCGTTCGGCGCTTATTGTACTAAAAAATTACTTGATAAGGTTAAAGCCAAGTACGGTAAAATATTTCTTGCAATTGATGAAAAAAAAGTTATAGGTATTGTTGTTGCTTTGATTTTAGAAAGAACAGAAGAAGATGACCTGCAAACAAAAGATCAACGATATGGTGAGATTGAAAAGCTATTTATACTCAAGGAATATCGAGGAAAAGGTATAGGTTCAAAGCTTTTTGAATTAGCAGAAAACTATTTGAAAAATGAAGAAAAGTGTGATTTTATTGAAATTGTAGTTTTTGGGGATAATTATGAAGTTTATGAGTTATACAAGAAGAAAGGTTATCGACCAAGAGAACATATTTTGCTTAAAAGGGTTAATTAGTTAGTTTCCCTATTTGTCTTTGATTCCCTATCAATGTATTATTTGTAGATGTAAATATTTTTATATGGGCAATATTTGGATTCCTCTATTACTTGCTTTATTAGCGGGGCTCTCAACGAGTTTCGGCAGCTTGATTTCTTTTCTTATTAAGAGCTTTAATAAGAACTATTTACATCTTTCTCTAGGATTTTCTGCTGGGATTATGATTTATGTATCTCTTGTTGAGATGCTTCCAGAAGCAATTGAATCTATTGGGTTTTTTCAGGGGAATCTAGTTTTTTTTCTTGGAGTGGGTATGATGATGCTTATAGATAATTTCATACCACATGAATATATTATTGAAAGATTGCATAGGGAGGGGAAAGATAAAGCAATTATGGGAGCTGGTATATTTACAGCATTAGGTGTTGCCATTCATAATTTCCCTGAAGGTATTGCAGTATTTGTTACATCGCTTGAAAATATGTCTATAGGATTACCTTTAGCAGTCGCTATAGCGATACACAACATTCCAGAAGGAATAGCAGTTGCAATGCCAATATATTATGCTACAAAAAGTAGGAGAAAAGCTTTCTACTTTTCATTTTTATCAGGCTTAGCAGAACCCCTCGGTGCTATACTTGCTGCTGTAATATTATTTCCATTTATTAGCACAAATATTATTAATTGTTGTTTGGCGATGGTTGGTGGGGTAATGATCTATATCAGCTTTGATGAGTTATTACCTTTATGTTTCAAAGATAAAGGTAGCCAATTTGCTGTGTTTGGGATTCTTTTAGGTATGATGGTTATGGCGTTTAGCTTATCAATCTTATAAAGAAAGAAGACCCTTTCGGATCTTCTTTGATTATGAAGGAATTAAAATTTACCCATTATTTTTTACTTGCGAACTATCTGTACTGCCAAGTCCACGATTATTGTCTGAATTCCCTTGTCCATTATCATTGTCGTCGTTCTGATTTTGGTTCATATTTTCTTCTTGCTCCTGGTATTGACCATCACCATCATGATCGTCAGAATTCATTTCATTCTCATTTTCGTACTCATTTTCTTTTTCCATACTACCTCCGCGATCTTCTTCCAATTTCCCAGTATATTGGTTAATTTTTTCGTTTAATTCATCAGATCCATTCTTCTCTTGAGTTTTATATTGCTCTTGAATCTTTTGCATTAGCTGTAAGTTTTCTTGAGTCAATAATTCTAATCGTTCTCTTAATCTTTCTAGTTCGCCTGTGTCTGAATTTTCATTATCTTCTGCATCTCGAATTCTTTCTTTTGTCTTTGTATCTTGGTCTTCGAGATTATCAATAGCCTCATCAACTAAACTCTCATCTACATCTTCTTCATTAAGAGAATTAAGTTCTTCAGCCCTCTCATAAAGTAAATCTAATTCTAGAGAAGCTTTTGCTTCTGGAGATAGTGATAGGAGTCTTTGTACACTTTCATAAGCTCTATCTAGTGGATAAAGTAAGTCGCCTGGGGCTGCTGCATCAGCTGATCTGACGGTAAAAAACATTCCGCCAAATAGTAGAACTACTGCTGTCACACCTGTTAATGCAATGCGAGTTGTTTTACTCATTGTAAATTTGAGTAATAAATAAAATATAGAATATGAATTACGTGGTTCATTTGCTTCGGTTACATTTTTTTTAGCAAAAATTGATCGTAGTGAATTTGTATATGATTCATCAGGTTGAATAATCAACTCTTTATATATTTTTGTAATTTTATCGTTATTTAAATCAGTCATTTAATATTTTTCTAAGTTTTTCTATAGCTCTAAATATCGCTACTTTAACACTGACTTCTGATTTCCCTAGAATCTCAGATATCTCAATATTTGATAATTCTAATGTATAACGCATATAAAGTAGTTCTTGGTCGTTATCACTTAATTTTCGAATTTTTCTTAACATTTCTTTCAAAAGTAAATCTTTGTCTTGATTTTCACTGAACGTTAAATCAGTAATTTCAGTATTATTTAAATTGATAGGTTTATTGCTACTTCTGTTTTTTCTATACCAGTCAATTATGTGATTTCTCGTTATTCGATAGATCCAGGTCCTGACACTAGCTTTATTTGAATTATAATTCTCCAGGTTATCCCAAATCTTGAGCATAACATCTTGTATCAAATCTTCAGCTATTTCTTTGTGGTAACCAGTTCTACTTAGTATGAAGTTGTACAGCTCAGCATAGTATTTATCGAATACTTCTGAAAGAAAATTTTGTTTTGTCAGATTCTTTGTCATTAAAGATATACGAAAGAATAGTTCAAAGGTTACTTATTAAGAATCTCTAAAAATTCCACATGTTTTATTCCATTAGATATTACTATATCTTTAGTATGCTCCCCCCATTTATTTCCATTGAAATCTGTAATAGTTGCACCTGCTTCTTCTGCTATCATACATCCAGCAGCATAGTCCCAGAAAGAAGCTTGAACCTTAATCATTGCATCATAAGTACCTTTAGCTAGGTGAGATAAATCATATAAGGATGACCCACTCAACCTAGCAGCTCTACAGCTTGGTAAAATTTTGCTGAATGAATTTGCTCCCAGCTTGATTGCAGTATCATTTTTATGATTACTTGTTCCATAAGCGACAAAGAATTGTTTTAAATCATTTGTTTTTGAAACTTTTATGGGTTTATCATTCATATAAGCTCCGTTGTCCTTTTCTGCATAATACAATTCCTCGTAAAAAGGAAGATATATAACAGCTAGAGCTATTTCTGTTCCAATTTGTAGAGAGGCAGTTGTGCAAAAATGTGGTAGTCCAGCTTTAAAGTTTGCGGTACCATCGATTGGATCAATTATCCACCTATACTTAGATTTTGTAATTTTTTCTCCGGCCTCTTCTGAGAGAATAGAATGTTCTGGATAAGTATCTTTTATTTTATCAAGAATCAATTTTTCAACTTCATAATCAGCTGTTATGGCGAAGTCTTTATCTGATTTGAATTCTATTGAGTTTTCTTTTTTGAAGAATTCCAAGGCTTTATCACCAGCTTCTAGGCATAATTTTTTTGCAAAAGAAAGGTAACCATCCATACATTATCTCTTTAAATTGTAATGAAGCTATTATACAAGATTTGAAATTATAATTCTGTTTGTCTTATCGATACTTTCCATGTTTGTCATGTGTCCAACTTTTTTTATAACTTCTAGTTGTGAGTTTGTAGTATTTCTATCTAATGTTTTGCCAATATGATGATAGTAATCAAGATCCTTTTCACCAACTAGAATTTTTACTGGGATTTGTATTTCTTCAAGTCTATCTTTGGCAGTTGGATTTAATTTCGTTCTGGGATCTTTATTCAGCCAGTGCCAGCCTGAGTAATCAGAGATCATATCTTCCAGCTGTTTTTTAACCGCTGTATTCTTTATTGAATATGAGAAAACTTTGTGTTTTAACCAGTTTTCCTTTGATTTTTCTATCCCTCCCTCTTTTGCACTAACATTCCAATCAACATTGCTTTTGTATCCTCCTAATGAGCTGCTTATTAAAGTTAAACTTTTTACATATTCAGGAAACTCTAAAGTGAAATCAATGGCTACTTCTCCGCCAAGGGATAGTCCAACCATGTTTATTTCCTGAAGATTTAGTTCGTCGAGTATAGCTTTCAGATCATCATGATGTGAGTAATTACCTTCTGGAAGAGATGATCTGCCGAAACCTCTCATGTCATAAACGATTACTTGATTAGTTTTGGAAAAGTGTTCTATTTGCGGAATCCACATCCTGTGATCAAGTGAAAAACCGTGGATGAAGACAATAGGTTCTCCTGTTCCAGTTGTTTGGTAAAAAAGGTTTCCTTTGTTATGGCTTATAAATCCTGAGTTCATATCCAGGACATTGTAACCTTTTACCCCCCGAAGGTAAATGCATGAACTTTTACGCCTTCTTCAAATTCAAGATCAATTTGTTGATCTGTTTTAAATGAATCAAGCTTGATAAGTCTATATAGATCGTGGTTTTTTACAGTTACAAAGCCGTCATCTCCGACATCATCTCCTTTATTATCGCTATTAACAACTTCTCCGTTTAACAATACTTTCACCTTAGTTTCGCTATCAGAACCCATAACCAAATATACTTCTTTCGCTGCGAAGATAAATCGTAATTTAGAGTTATCTGACATAGAAGTTGTATTCTCTTCACCAATTATCCAATTTCCCCCAAGTGACCATTGATTCAAATTTAGGTCGTCTTGCAAGGTAAAATTTATATCATTATCAGCTTTAAATTCTTCAGAGTTAACTGGAGCAAGGCCAGTTCCTCTTTGGTAATTTATATATGTTTCTGGGCTTTGTCTTTTTGTAACAGGAACTTGATAATCTGAATAATCATCTTTCTCGACATTTAAATCTTCATTACCTTCAGACAATAAATATCTTATGACTTCTTCACTTTCTTCATATTCACCTTCGCCAAAGTGTGTATGTCTAACTTTACCGTCTCTGTCTATGAAGTATTTAGCTGGCCAATATCTATTCTCATAAGCCCTCCATGTTAAAAAATCATTATCCATTGCTACTGGATATTTAATTTCATAACCTTCGACTGCACCTCTTACATTATCTAAATCCTTCTCAAATGCGAATTCTGGTGTGTGGACTCCTACAATGACAAGCCCTTCATCTCTATATTTCTCATCCCATTCTGTTAGGAAAGGTAGAGTCCTGATACAGTTGATACAACTGTAAGTCCAGAAATCTACAAGTACAACTTTCCCTTTCAGCTGTTCCATTGTTAACGGATCTGAATTTATCCAATTCGCTATCCCTGAAAAGTCGGAGGCGTCATAAGGATTTTTGACATTTAAGTCGGTATCATCATTTTTTTTATTTTCATCAATATTTTTGAGTAACATGGTTTCTATTTTTGTAACATCTAAAAATCCTGCATCTAGAAGTGCAGTTTCGATCTTTTTTTCGTAACCGGTTATGATTGCTAGTCCGAGAAGAATAAAGAGTATTCCCAATAATTTTTTGAACCAGCCATCTGGATCAATTGCCCATTTCACTTTGGATAAGAATCTTTGTCCTAAAATGGCCACGACCAACAAGATAATCATCAAACCTAATGCATAAACAACCAAGTTTAGAACACCTACAAAATAATTTTCTTTTAGAATAACTCCTAATATCAAAGCATATGTAGGGCTGCAACTGGCAAACACTGGCCCCAGGGATACCCCGACAAGAATTAATCCTAGGATTCCTTTTCGTTCAGAAGATTTCTGAAGTAGGTTTCCACTTAAGTTATTGAGCTTAAGCTTGATTTCTATGTGTCCCCAAAGCTTAGGGAATATGGTAATTATTCCAAATATTAAAATTATTCCTCCAGAAATTGCATTCCAATAAGTTTGATCGATACCTGAGAGAAAGCTAGCTGTTTTGAGCAAAAGTGTGAAAATTACAATTGAAGCAGCTAGGGAGCCGGTTATGATTATAGGTCTTACTTTATCTTTTGCGTTTTCAAGTGTGCCTCCTAGAACTACTGGAATTACTGGGAGTACACATGGAGCCAAAATTGTAAGAATACCTGCTATAAATGATATTAGGATATATTCCATTTAGATTAATTAAATGTTTTCTAAAATATTCTCAAGGCTGTAATCTCCGAAGTATTCATTCCACTGGTTTATCTCATTCCCTTGATCATCTACCTGGACAAAAGTATGCTGTAGATTTACATCGTATTTTTGCTTTAGGTCTGACTCTGAGTCATAATCAACCTTAAAGATAGTCACTCCTGCTGGGATATCTGATTCGCTATCCATCAATATTTCGTCTTGTTCTCTACAAGAGGGGCACCAGTCAGCATGGAAGAATAACACTTTTTTATCTCCTTCTGCTCTTTCAAATGATTGTTCGGAATAGTCGACATACTTTGAATTATTTTCCTGGTCATCCATCATAGAGTCATCTGACTCTTTATCGTCCATCATTTTATCGTTCTCCATCATAGCATCATCGTTCTCCTGTTTATCCCCTTCCATCTGTTCTTCCGAATTATTTTCCTGAGAACTTTCGTTTTCTGAGTCGTTTGATTGTAAGTATAAAAGTACTCCTGCTAATACAGCAACTCCTAAAGCAAAAAATGCTAAAAGAATTAACATCATGTTTTTATTCATTTTGAATAATTTAAAATATAATAATTTAAGTTAATATATTTTTAGAATGGATGTCAAGTTGACTTGACATTGGTGGCTCATGTTAGTATATTCAATCGAGTGGTATGAACATCAAATTCGAAGAAAAAATAAAAAATAATTTAAGAGAAATTCGTCAGTCCCAAGGTATGACTCAGTCAGAACTTGCTGATTGTATAGGAGTAACAAGGCAGACTATTATCTCTATGGAAAAAGGTTCTTATACCCCGTCTGTCCTTCTAGCTTTGAAGCTGGCAAAATGTTTTAATATTAGAGTAGAAGATATTTTTGATTATGAATGAATTAAAAAACAAATTAAATGATATTTTTCTTGGGGTTTTATTGATGCTACTTCTCTTGGTGGCATATGACCCTTTAAGTTTTTTTGAGCTAGATATGATAACTATGTCAGCTATGGGCTTTTTAGTTATAGTTGTTGGATTATTTCTGGTTTTGATTTGGAGAGAGAAGCCCGAAGACGAGAGGGTTATTTATCATAAACTTTATGCAGGGAGATTTGCTTATACACTCGGGATTATTATTTTAGCAACTGGTAATGTTGTGCAGCTTATAACTCATGAGGTTGATATCTGGCTGCCTGTTACATTAGGAGCCATGGTGATTAGCAAACTAATTATTAGAATTTATTTAGATATAAGGAACTAGTGTGTTCTATGAATACTCAAGTAATAGAATCTGCCCCGCAAGAAACAAGCGAGAACCAGAAGGGTGATAGGACGGGTGACGCTGGGAGATCGTTAGCCGAAAAAGTACTTGGTCCATCTACTGATTCGAAAGAAGCATCTAGCGAGGGAGGTTTTGAAGGTACTTTAAGTGATAGAGGTTATTCTGCAGTGGAAGGTACCCCTTTTAAAGATTTTGATCCACAGAAGGGAGAACGGTTTCATATATCTAAGAGAACAGATCGTTCTGGTAGAGAAGTTGTTGTCAAAGTTACTGAGACGGAAGGTGCTCATGGCAAAGGTTTGGAAGAAGAGACTGACAAACTGCACGCTTTGAAAGGTGGAGAGGAAAAATATGATGAACAAGCAGGCGCTCGATTTTCGATCCAACAAGCAGTAGAACTATTTAAAGAAGGTGAGTTTTCGGTTTTGGTTACGGAGTTTGCTCCTTCAGATCCTACCCTTAATGATAAATTATCTCCTGATAGAAAAGTAGCGATTCTGCGAGGAATGATTGACTACATGCAGTCTTTGCCTCCAGGAGAGTTGCCTAGAGAAGCAAGAGATTGTGTATCGACTGGAGCTTTAAAAAAACTAGGAAGCATGTATTCAGAGAGGGCTAAAGATGAAGCTGAGCGTGAAAGGATAGCTGCTGAAATGGGTAAGCTAGAGGCAATAATAATGCAGAATTTGAGGGACGAAGCGGCTCAAGTTGGTGAAGTTGTAGTTCATGGAGATCCCAATGGAGGAAATATCAGAAGAACTGAAGGCTCTGACGGTACAATCGATGCGACAATTATTGACATTGAAGATGCTCATGTAGGTAGTCCCTATGAAGATAGAGCTACTTTGTATTTATATTCGCAGTTTGGTGTTGTAGCAGAAGATTATCCTCAATATGAGGGAGCTCTGAGAGACCTATGGTATAAAGAGTTGGCAGATCAACAAGATACTATTGAAGCCGATGCAGTAGGTATAATTGCAGAAGATCCTGCTGCTTCTGAGAGATACTTTCGTACATGGGTTGTGAACGTTTGTGTTGATAAATTGACATTTTATGAAGACTTATTGGCACAAAACGATTCAGAGATCTATAGAATCCTCAGGGCTAAGACACAAGAAGTTCTAAATGAAAATATCGCATGGTTGAAAAAAGATTCTGCTGATGTCACTCAATAGTATAAGCACATAATTTGACTGGATATTAGCCTTTAGATTTTTTTAATAATAGCTTTAGGAAAAGCATTCTCCATCTTTTTAACTTTTGCTAGTTTCATGAGCACCGCCTCACAAATTTCATCTTCTGGGGTATCTGGATTAGATTTCTTAAGTTGAGAAAAATCTAAGTCTCCTTTTACCAGAAAGAACTTTTCAGGTCCAAATCCTTCTTGATGTAGTTCTGTGAGCAATTCTGCATTTTCGACATTGATATCTAATCCAAGTTCTTCCAGCATTTCACGCCTTAGAGTTTCAATCTCGTTTTCTTTGACTCCCCTATGGCCGCCTGGAAATACAAAATATTCTTTACCGTCTTTTACTCGTCTTTGTAATAATACTTCATCGTTTACGATTACCACTCCGGCTATTCGTAGATCTGTATCGATATTCACATCGCTAAGTAGCATATCGCCATTATCATCATCTTTGAATTCAATATCTTTTACTAAACACAATTTATTATCAACGTTAATCATAATCTGTCCATTTCTAAGAAATGGTTTACCTGATCGCATACCTTTTAATTCTTCACCTATGGGACTATATTTTCTGATAATAGCGGTGAAATTGTGTTCTTTGAAGACAATGTTAGCCATTTTCTACTACAGAAGCTTCATAAGGTGAATTATATCTCATTGGGTCGTCTATCTTTTCTTGGTCAGGAGAGTTATAGAAGAGTTTAATTCCTTGTTCGGATCCAGGTAAACTGATTGTAATTTCTCCATCAATAAAATCTGCGTTAGTATAAGTTTCATTTATATCATGGTATTGGTGTCGAAATACAAATAGACCTGGCTCTTCTGTACCTATTCTATGTAATAATTTTACTGGTCCATAGCCACGACCTAACGGATCGGGTAGATCAAGTTGATGACCTTGGTTTCGGGTTTGTGTAGGTTCTGGTGTGTGGTCTAATCTAGCGATTCTTTTCAGTGTATCCACCGGCTTATCTCTTAGATCACTAAGTCTAATTCTATCTCTTTTTCGGGGTACTTCAACCGGGATCATTACGTTATATTTTGTTCTACCCTGTTCAGGCATATCTAATCTTCGATAAGCCATACCCTCACTGCCTACTTGTTCAATTTGAGCTTCTCCGCCCAATAAAGCACTTACTACATTGATGCCGAAATCAGTCTGGTCCTCATCTCCCGGTACTTTAACTCTTCTAAAGAAAAGGCTTAAATCACTACCTCGTTTTCCTGTTAAATCTTCCATTGATAAGGGTTCTTCTGTCTCTTCAGGGTCTGTAATATCCAATCTTTGATCTCTGGCAATTTGTCTAAGCATTTGAAACATTACTCCAAATTTTGCTGTTGGATCAGGTGCGGTCTCATATGCGGCTTTATAGGAATCATATTGTGGAGGAGAGTCAGATTCTGTCATATTTTTAGATAATTATGTATTTATGGCAATTATAACTTGGATAATTAATATTTTCTATAAAAATATAGGAGTCTAGTTTCTTGTTTTCTATGTATATAGAAATGTAATATTCGTTAGGTATTACTATAATAATGTACCATAGCCGACATTTTATAACTTTGTATATTTCCGTCTTCATCTCTATACAGAAATATTCCATCCAATACCAGACCGCTTGATTTCTCTTCTGTAATTGGTGTAATACAAATCACATCACATTCAGCAAACCTGTGTGCAACAGCTGAGTCAAATTCAGCTTCAGTTAAGTAGAAATGCGTGAATCCGATAATTCCGAGATTAAATCTAGGTCTAGTTGTATCAGGTATATCTCTGAGGTCTGATTGTACATAATGAGGTTGAACTCCAAATTGTTCAAATGGTGAAAATCTCTCTCGAAGTCTAGCTTCCACTTCACTCATCTGCAAATCTGCAAGAGTGACATCTAAACCTGAGTCAAAAAATTTCAGTGCGTATGCTGGCCGAAGTGTAGTCTCCATTGCTAAGCCATTCCCTACAGAATAATCTATCCAATGTGGTTTACCATTAAATATTAAATTATGTAATTCTGGGTGATCTCTAGTGTAAAGTAACTCGTTTACTGCAGCATATCGAAGTGGATGAGATGCTGTATGTTTCTCTTTAAGTTGTTGATCTGTAAGACTACCAATTTTATCGCCAAGTCCTGAATGTAATCCCTTAAGAATTGCCGAGAGTTGAGATAGCTGATCACTTGTATACCATTGTTCTAAGTTATTATTTGCCCCAAGCTCTAGCATTTAGTTTAGTAATATTAGTTGGGATGATTATATACTATGAGGTATATAGTAGGTAACCATTTATTAATAATTCTTAAACTTTACGCGTCTTAATCCTCAAACTATTCAGAACAACCGATACAGAACTTAGTGCCATAGCTGCACTAGCTATTATTGGAGATAGGACTATTCCAAAAAACGGATAAAGGATTCCTGCTGCAATAGGGATGGAGATAACGTTGTAGCCAAAGGCCCAGAATAGATTTTGTTTTATAATACTAAGTGTTTGTTTTGATATATCTATCGTTTCTACAACTTTATCTAAAGTTCCCTTCACGAGTACTATGTCGCCAGATTCTATAGCGATGTCTGTACCTGTTCCCATTGCTATACCGATATCTGCTTGAGCAAGTGCCGGTGCGTCATTTATTCCATCACCTACCATTGCAACTACAGACTTTTCAGAGCTCAGCTCTCTGATTTTGTCGGCTTTATCCTTTGGAAGTACTTCAGCAATTACATCGTCAATATTTAGTTGATTCGCTATCGTTCTAGCGGTTTCTTTATTATCTCCCGTCAACATAACCACCTTTATTCCAGCATTATGTAGTTCTTTAATCGCTTTTTTCGATTGTTCCTTAATAGTATCTGCCAGAGCGAAAATGGCTACCAGTTTGTTGCCAATTGACATATAGATTGTAGTTTTTCCTTCCTTTGTGAAAGTTCTTGCAGTATTTTCTAAGTGCTTATCTAACTGAATGTTATTTTCCTGCATTAGTCGTAAATTCCCTATAAGTACATTTTTGTTATTGAATTCAGCCTTTACTCCTTTCCCTTCAATATTAGAAAAGTTTTTAACTGATTCTTCTTTAATTACACTTTCCTTTTCTACATACTTTACGATAGCATTGGAGAGAGGATGTTCAGATAACTTTTCTATTGATCCAGCTATTTCGAAAACTTCTGTTTTATCTAATCCAGAAGCTAATTCAAAATCTGTAACTTCTGGCTGACCTTTAGTAAGAGTGCCTGTTTTATCAAAGACTATTGTATCGATTTTATGTGCAAGCTCAAGGGCTTGAGCATCTTTAATCAGAATTCCTTTTCCTGCAGCTTTCCCTGTCCCTACCATAACTGCTGTGGGCGTCGCTAAGCCTAGTGCACAGGGGCATGCGATAATTAGAATTGTTGTAGCTATATATACAGCAAATTGAAAAGTACTTTGGATGTCATCAGTCAATCCTATGCTAGGTGCAACAACTAGCCAAAAAATAAAAGCAGTAACTGCGATTGTGACAACTATTGGGACAAATACAGAAGAAATTTTATCAGCCAGCTTTTGAATCGGAGCAGTTGTACCTTGAGCTTCTTCCACCATTTTTATTATCTGTGAAAGAATTGTTTCTTTACCTACTTTCTCAGCTTTAAACTGAAAAGTACTGGTTTTGTTGATTGTAGAGCCAATTACTTTATCACCGACCTCTTTCGTGATAGGAAGTGATTCACCTGTTACCATGGACTCGTCTATTGTTGATTTACCTTTGGTAATTTCTCCATCAACTGGGATTTTTTCACCTGGCTTTACTATTATGACATCATTCTTAACTACTTGATCAACTGAGATTGTCATCTCTTTTCCTTTTCGTATAACAGTAGCTTTTTTCGCTTGAAGCTCGAATAGTTTTTTAATAGCATCGTTTGCTCGACCCTTTGCCCTAGCTTCTAATAATCTGCCTAGAAGTATGAAGAAAATGATAAATACTGCTGCTTCAAAGAATACATCGACGTCAATTGTGCTGAAAACTGTTGGAGCGAAAGTAACAATAGATGAAAATAACCAAGCTGTTGTTGTGCCGAGTGCAACTAATGTATCCATATTTGAAGACTTTGCTTTCAGAGCAGACCAAGCACTAGAAAAGAATTGGCTCCCTCCCCAGAATAGAATTGGGGTAGCCAAAATAAATTGTAAAAGGAAGAAAAGATTTATCTCATAATCAAATTGTGAGAATTCAAGATAACCAAAAGGTGCATGACTAAATTCAATTATTCCAAATGATTTTAACAACATCATTACCATAATTACTAAAAAAGGAATTATGGTAATACCTATTGTTATAACCTTATTTCTGAGTTTGATATATTCTTTCTCTTTAAGCATAGAAGCATGGTCGTGATGCCCCCCAGAATTATGCTGGTCGTGAGTTTTTTCTTTACTGCCTTTGACCTTCTTCGCTTCAGGTGGTGAAGCAAGAACTGTTTCTCCCTCCATGTTATCAACTAACTTATAACTTCCTGCTTTACTGACAGCAGTTTTTATTTCTTCTAAATTAGTTTCTGTAGGATCAAATTCTACGGTCATTTTTTCAGTTGCAAAGTTTACATTTACTGCTTTAACCCCACCAACTTTTGAAACCATTTTCTCAATGAGATTTTTACATGAAGCACAGTGCATTCCAATTATTGGGTAGATTTGTTTGTTCATTTTGCATTCTCCTTAATATGTTATTTAACTTCGATTACAGTCATCATTCCAGCATCTGCATGCTCTTGAATGTGACAGTGTGAGACCCACTTACCTTCATCTAATGGCACGATTCCTATTTCAATAGTTTCTTGAGAGCCTACTAGCACAGTATCTCTAAAGAACGGTTCTTCTACTATCCTACCATTTCTAGAAATAACTTTGAAAAACTGGGCATGTATATGCATTGGGTGTAAGCGATAAGACTCATTTGTGAATTTGATCTTATTGAACTCATTATAGTTAAGTTCAAATGGTTCATAATCAGGATAGGCCTTGCCATTTATGGTCCACTTGATCTCACCCATCATTCCTGGACCAGTAGTTATAGCATCTAGAACAAATTCTTTATCGACGGGTGCTTCTATAGCATTTTTCCATTCTGGTACAAGAGGATTTGACGGATAATCAAATTCCTTAACCTCAACTGGCTCACCACTAACTTTTATAGAAGCAAGTTTGTTGGTATATCTAGTGTAGTTATCATAAATATTGAATTCTTCCTTTTCTGATTCTGTAGATATTTTTATATCAAGATCTACTCTATTACCGGGAGAAATTTCAAATCCATCGGGATCTAATGGTTCTTTTGTGTACATACCATCAACAGCTATTATTTTTGCATCCAACAATCCTACATTCAATTTATAGACTCTAGCGTTGGAAGAGTTGACCATTCTTAATATTATTCTTTCACCAGGAGATACATTTAATACTTCATCGGTATTTCCATTTATTGTTATGACATTCCCCCATCTTCCATCATGTGCCAAGTCATGTCTTGTCACGAATTCTGGATAAATCTCATTATCCTCAGTAAGCAGCCAATCATCTAGTACCCAGACAACATCTTTAGAGTACTGTTTTGAGATATCATCTTCAACAATTATTGTTCCATATAATCCCCTTTCTAGCTGTTCACTTGTTCTTACATGTGGATGAAACCAGAAAGTACCAGCATCTTTTGGAGTAAATTCATAAACAAAACGTTCACCTGGTTTAATTGGATCCTGGTTGATTCCAGGCACACCATCCATTGCATGAGGAACTCTTATACCATGCCAATGGATTGTGGTTTCTTGTGGGAGGTTATTGGTAAAGTTAACTTTTAAAGTATCCCCAAGATGTAATCTAATTTCTGGGCCTGGAACTGAATCATTATAATTCCAAACTTTTGTTTTATAACCATCAAAGATTTCTAGCTCACCTTCAGATGCTGTGATATCCATTTCAAAAACATTCCCATTTGACTGAATAGTTTGTTCATATGCATTAGCAAATTCGGCTCGAAGTGGTTCGGTTGAAAAAAGTTGAGTTGTTTGTTTGTAGAACAAGATCATAATGGCAACGAAGGTAATTAATAATGAAAGCATTATACTTATGGTTATAATTTTATTACGTTGCTTTACGGGTTCACTCTTTTTATCCATGATTTTTCTATTTTATTACTTTATATCCTTCTAGATTGTTTATAATATTTTCAATTTTAGATAATTCTTCTGTTTGGGTAGAATTTATAGAGATAGTTCCAGTATTGTTTTCACCTAAAACAATGTTCTCGACGCTATTTCCAAAACCATTTTCTTCAAGCTCCATTTTTATTAGCATTTTGCATGCTTCACAGTGCATCCCTTCTACTATAATAGTTTCTTTCATAAAGTTTTAAATAACAGTTATTGTAATTGGTCTTACCATTCCCATAGAACAGGTAAGTTTGTATGTTCCCTTTTCAGGGGTACCTAAATCGATTTTATTAATCCCTTTCTTCAACGCTACATAGTTATCAAAAAGTCCTCTTGCTGAAATGAAAGCACCACATCCTTGTATCCCTTTATTGTCAACAATAAGCATGGCTGGTTCTCCTGACTTTATAGTAGTTGTAGATGTGGGTCTGTATTCGAATCCTTCTGCAACGAAGTGAAGTTCTTGGATTCCATCATTCGATTTTGCAAGTTCTTGTTTGTCTGTAGCTTTTGTGTTGAAGTGTATATCACTTAAGCTCGGGTAGCCTAAAACATTTAATTGACCATTTATATTGTAAATTGCAAAAAATACTATCAAAAGTCCAGCTACAGCATTGAATTTAGCAGTGAGGTGAGGCTTGGAATTGAACTTCAATCCGCTTAAACTTATACCTACTAATATAGGCAAGGTCCCAAGTGCAAATAAAAACATTATCAAACTGCCTTGAAAAAAAGATCCGCTCGTTAGCGCAGCTGTTTGTGCAATTAGTGTGAAACCACAAGGTAAAAAGAACGTGAGGACACCGATAATGAAAGGCATGTATCTTCCCTGAAAGTTCGTTTCATCAGCGGCAAATCTTATTAAGCCTTTTGGTGCAGTAAATTTGAATTTTTTTGCTAATGATATGTTTAACATCTGCAACGCAAGCATAAACATCACAATTGAGACAAAAATTGTGAGTATAGAAAAAAATACAGAGTTATTGAGAGAAATTTTCTCTCCTATCATTCCAAGTAATCCTCCTAAGATAAGAAAAGAAAGAAGCCGGCCTATGTGGAACATAATATGAGGTTGTGATTTTGTCATCGGTGATTCTGCAATATATAGTTCATTCCACTGTTTGATCATAGACAAAAGTAAACCTCCTATAAGGGCTGCACAACTTGATAGTCCTGCAACAAGTCCTAGGATTAAAAAAGCTGGAGCAGATGATGTTGAATCAATACTTGTGTACTTCCCAAACTGCAATTTCTCGAAGATTAGGAACGCTATTAGAAAACTTATAAATATTAGGATTACTTTCAAATAGTTGGCAAATTTTTTTGGGTTAACTGCCAAACCACCATTTTTAGTTGAAAACAAAGGTGGTTCTTTCTTCTTATAGCTGTTGTTGCTAAACTTGTATCCGAGCTCATTGAACTCTTCATTTAAATCATCAATATTTATTTTTCCATTGCCAGAGAAATTTATACGAACTTTATTGTTTGATAGAGAAGCATCTACTGATTCTATCTGTTTTTGTTTTAGAAGTTTTTTTTCTATGAGAACTTCACAAGAGGCACAGTGCATTCCCTCGACATATAGAGTACAACTTCTTATGTTTTTTTGTAACTTATTTTTTTTCTTTTTAGCCATAATTAATAGTTAACGTTAATTATTTATATTCGAATAATTTAAGTAATTCATCAGTTGTCCTATCCTCTTCCCCACTTTTTATCTGATCTATAACACAAGTATTTAAATGATTCTCAATTATTAATAAATCTAATTTCTTGAGTGCACTTTGAACCGCTCTTGATTGATGAACTATGTCTAGACAGTATTCGTCATCTTCAAGCATTTTTTCAATTTTCTTAAGATGTCCTTGGATGATCCTTATTCTGTGAATTGAACGTTTTTTTACATCATTTGATTTAGAATTAACGTGATGGTGTTTGTGGTTATGATCCATTTTTTTTATTAAAAAGTAATCCCCCTATAGGGGATATAATAACTTGTAATTTTATGGAATGTCAAATTAACTTGGATTTGTCTATTGTTATCTTACTTGAAGACAAAAGAATCCACCTTGCGGTGGAATTTTATTTTTATGGAGCGACGAACGGGATTCCCTTTTCATTTCACTACAAGGATCTAGGTGGAGTAAGCTTCTACTTCGACGAGCTCAGTATCAGCAACTCCATCCATGTCGAACCGTCGGTTCTCATCTGTCTGTCTCAATCATTTGAAACAAAAAATCACCTTACGGTTATTCTTATTTCAAATGAGCGACGAACGGGATTCGAACCCGTGACCTTTTCCTTGGCAAGGAAACGTTCTAGCCAACTGAACTACCGTCGCAATATTGTAAATGTAACTGGATGAACAGTAAGACAATTTTACGACAGAATCATATTTCAATCAAGTCTATTGCGAAGAATAATCCAAATGTCAGTAAACCAGAAAGCGAACATACGTTTGTTCGCTTTCATTGTGGTACTGTCCAGAAGGCAACCCATCGACGTATCACCTTCTGATATTTGTATTCCAACACAAAGACATCTTTCATATTCTATGTTATCAACATAGTATTTAGGTAATACTTCATGCATAGGAATTCACAAAAAAGAATAATTGCTCCTAGTTTGATTTATTTTGTTACCACAAATACGAGGAATAGAGAACCATATTTTGAGAATGAATTGTTGTGTGAGTTATTTATTGAAGAGTTGAGATTGTGCAAACAAATTAAAGGATTCAAGTTGTATGCGTTTTGTATCCTTAAGGATCATATCCATTTGTTGTTGGAACCGAGCGATAGGTATAATATTTCGAAGGTGATGTTTTCGATCAAGAAACAATTTTCTCACGATGCGAATCGAATGTTAGGTCTTAATCAAAGATACAACCCCAAACCAGAAAGCGACCAAACGTTTGGTCGCTTTCTGGGGCGGAAGTTATTACAAGACCAAACGTTTATTCACTTTCATAAAGATTTGGAATTTATGTTTGACTGTAAAAAAGAACGAAGTTTTGAAAAATTCCAATGGCAACGCTCCTACCACGATCATGTTATTCGTAACGATAGAGATTTTGATTACCATTATAAATACGCTACTGAAAACCATTTAAAACACTTCGAACACAGCTATCCTGAGGATTATAGATATACGTCAATTAATTATCAGGATATGATTGATGATTATTGCTAAATTCTCTGTATCTCCCAGAGCTTGGTGAAGTGTCCGCCTTTATTCATTAACTCATTAAAGCTCCCCTCCTCTACTACTCGTCCATCATCCATTACAATTATCCTGTCCATGTTTTTTAGTGTAGAAAGTCTGTGAGCTATAACTATTGCTGTTACTTGATCGAAGAAGGAATCCAGAGCAGATTGTATTTTTTTCTCTGAATCAGCGTCAAGGTGAGAAGTAGCTTCGTCAAGGAGTAATAAATCTGGTTTTCTATATAAAGCTCTTGCTATACCCACTCGTTGTCTTTCACCACCGGAAAGCTTTACTCCTTTTTCTCCGACAATTGTATCTTTTCCTTCAGGAAGTTTATTTATAAGATCGATAAGATGTGCAGTCTCAAATATGTTATTAATATCTTGTTCTGGATTATGACTTACTCCAGATAGTTTGATATTATCTTCTAAACTTACGTTAAATAGCTCAGTATCCTGCAGAACAACTGCAATATGAGAAATGAAATCTTCTCTGCTAATATCTTTAAGGTTTTTGTCACCGATAAGAATTTTTCCAGTATAGTCCTCATAGAGATCAAGCATTAGTTTGAATAAGGTTGATTTTCCTGCTCCTGATAAACCTACTATACCTATTTTTTCATTTCTTTTGATAGTTAGATTAAAGTTTTTTATATTGTTTCTATCTCCATAAGAAAAGCTTATATTTTTAAACTCTATTCTTTCCCAATTTGATGGATATTTTTGTTGATTGCTTTGATTTACCTCAATAGTTGGCTTAGTTTTGAGAATCGCCATCATTCTAGATACCCAGACTTTGTAAACAATAAGTTCCTGGGTTACGTCAGATAACTCCCAAATAGCAACAGTAACTTTTTGAAGATAACTGTAATATAGAACTATAAAACCAACTTCATAATAGCCCTTGATCACCATATAGATAATAATAGCAATCATCGCTATGGCGTATGCAGAATAAACAATAGCCATTACTGCGCTTCTGGTTTGGAAGAGGAAAATTCTTTTTTTTATTTCTACTAAAAGTTGTTTAATCGAAAGTCCCAATTTTGAGTCCATGTTCCTATTAAGACTTAGAGACTTAACTGTTTGGATGTTATTTATACTTTCAAAAGCTAATCCTTCAACGTCTTCTTCCATTCTTTTTACAATTTTGACCTGTTTTACAGCTCTTTTTGTAAGGTGAAATGAAAGTATATAGAAGAATATAATAAATACAGCTAAGCTGCCCCCCACTAATAAGCCTTGTGTAGAGAGTAAAATTGCAATACCTATGGTATTTATAACACCTTCAATAACGTTACTAAATGTAATCCGGATAGTATTCGTCAGACCTGTAGCACCGTTGTTGATCCTTTTCATTTTATTCCCACTATTTTCTTTTTCCTGCCAGGCAAGATCTAGTTTGTAGATATGAGATAGCGATTTTTTATATCCGTTTAAGCCAATATTCTCACCAACTTGATAACCGAAATATTTTGCGCCTTGTTTTGCTATTGCTCTATAGAGTGTAGTTAGCAACCACCCGATTAGTAGTGTTATTATTTCCTTCTTTATTTCGTCGAGTGTTTTTCCATTTGATAATAAAGTAACTATTCTGGCTAGCGCCCATGCAGGGAAAAGGTTTGCAATATCACCAGAAACCCTCAAGAAGAAGGCCAGGAAAAATTTGAATTTATAGGGACGAATAAACCCCCACAAATCCCGAAGGTATTGTGTTGTCGAGTAATACATCTTATCCATTTGGATTATTCAAGTGCAAATTGAAAAGGTTGAAAAAGTATTATACATTGTAAATATAACAAAAGGGAAGCGAAAATTGATAGAAAAGTTTTACATCTTTTAACTTGGAAGCAAACAAACGTTTGTTCGCTTCCTGTTCTGTTTTTTCGATTTTTCCTGTAAACTTGGAATGTATTATTCTTAATCTATGAAAAATTTAATTTTCGAAAATATCTTTGTTAAGCTTTTCCTTCTCTTTTTAATACTATCGGGATTGGGTATTGGAGGACTTGTTGTTTATGCAAATTATTATAAAGAAGAAATTCAAGAAGAAGAGGTGGAAGAAATTCAAGAAGAAGAGTTATTCAAGTTGAATCTTGCAGAAGATTTTACTTCTATGGCAGAAGATAGGCTAGAAAATCTGTTTACTTCAATTCAATCAAGTGATTTGACGTTATTTAATTCTTTTCTAATTGAACCTAATGAGCAAGTATTTAACGACATTAGTTCGATCCAGCATATAACTTATAATCTGAATAAAGTTAACAATGTAAAGTTTTTGGCAGCTAAGGAGGACTCAGAAGTGAAAACTGGAAAGTATCTGGTTGGCGAACTACAGTTGCAAATGCAAAATTGTCCAAGTGCAGCTCTTATTAATATTATTTATGATAACAGTAACGAAGAAATTTATTTTGACGAAACTGTTTCAAATATCTCTAATCTTTGTATCCTGAATTGTGTATCTGATAGAGGTAATCTTGATTGTATAGATTATTTCTACGCACCAGTGGATAAGCATAACTCATTACCATCTACATATGCTCCAAACGTTGTTGCAACTGGATTGAGTGGAGGTGGCAGTTTAGTGCCTGAAGCAGTAGAAGCTATGAAGCTTATGTTTAACGATGCTGCGAGTCAGGGTATTCAAATTTCCTTGATTTCAACTTATCGTTCTTACGCTACACAGCAAGGTACATTTAATTATTGGGTAAACAAAGAGATCGCAGCGGGTTATTCACGTGTAGAAGCAGAGATTAGAGCAAATAATTATTCCGCAAAGCCTGGGCATAGCGAACATCAACTTGGAACGGCTGCAGATCTGAAGTGTAATGGCTGTGCTTCTTTTGATAACTCTCAGGGAAATCTAGCAGTTTATAATTATCTCGAAGAAAATGCACATAAATTTGGCTTTGTCATATCATATCCAGAAAATTCAGAAGAGGTTACAGGATATGTTTATGAACCCTGGCATATAAGATATGTTGGAGAAAAGATAGCAACTGAATTGTTTGAGGATAATTATCTGAGCAGTGGCGAGTATCTTCTTAGAGACTATTTACAATCTATAGTGAAGAATTGATGAAGTTAGATTGAGCTACCACGAATTATTGGCGAGTCTTTTTGTGATTCATCCAGAACTGAGTTTATTTGATCATAGAAAACTTGGGCCTCGGCTCCTGATAATATTTGCAGATTCCCAGAATCATCAGTAACCGCCATAAAAGCAGTTTGTCCATCAAAGCCCATCCTGGTTGTTACAAATACATCTTCAGTAAATATAGGATCATCTGGAATTTCTGTAGCGAAATAATTACGTCTGTTTGTTGGGAGAACAAAGCCATTGTTATCTAAATTAACTCCATCGATAAACTGTTCTCCTTGTAATGGAACATCAAATTCCAGAATTTCTCCATCTTTTATAACCCATCTTCCTGTGACTACAGGTTGTGATAACTGGTCTGGGCTTGTGTCGTTATCGAATACAAAAAAAGGATTAGTCATCGAATATACAAATTGGAGATCATTCCCTGTCCTATTATCAGTCATGGTAAAACTTACAACAAAGCTGTTAGTACCATTTGGTCTTATTCTTTCATTATAAGCAGCGACGAAATCAGGGGCTGAGATTTCACGATCCATTATTCTGGCTAAGTGATTTGTATCTACAAACATTGGTTGTATGGGGAAGTAGAGTTCACCAGCATCTCTTTGAAGCTGGCCCATCTCATCCTGAATCCATTGTCTTACTGCATCTGTTTCGGTTTCAGATAGCGCTTGTGGGGCTGAATCTGTTCCTGCCTGGGTACAGCCAGCTAGGACACTTAACCCAAAAGCACCTGCTACCAAAAGTTGGCCTGTTCGAGAGTTTCCTTCAAACATAATTTGGAATTTAATCACTGGATTATAACACAGGAGATTATTCTTCTCTGAATTTGAAGAGTTTTGCTGCTATTACGAAAGCTACAACAGTCCAAACTGCAATTATCAGTATCTCTGTTTTTACTTCAAAAATAGACTTGTTTTGAATTGAGACTGCTCTTAAGGCATCGATAAGCGGTGAGAGTGGCAGAAAATCGGAGATGATTTTCACTGCATGCGGCAGAGTTTCTCTATCAAAGAATACTCCAGATAGAAACATCATAGGCATAGAGACGACATTTGAAAGACTTGAAGCTGCATTTGCAGTTTTTGATAATGCTGCTGCGATAAATCCTAATGAAAGAAAAACAAAACTACTTATAAAGGATAGGAAATAAATAAGTGCTACATTGCCATATATACTTGCTCCAAGTAAAAATTTTGCAAATACAAGCATTATTGTTACTTGTAAAACTGTAAGTATTAAGAAGGTAAATATTTCAGTAAATAAGAATTTCCATATAGGTAGTGGCGTGGCTGATAGTCTTTTGAGAACTCTTTTCTCTTTTAATGTTGCAATATTTGTAGCCATTCCAATCACACCGGATTGCATAATTCCCATGCCGATTATGCCAGGTACAAGTATGTCATAATAGCTTACTTCGTTGACAGAAATTCCTTCTCGTTCTGTATCAAAAAGATTTTTTCCTCCTGCAATGTTGAGATTAATTTCGCTTGTTATGCTGTTTACAATTGATTCAACAATGCCACTAGGACTTGCTCCACCCTCGTCAGATTCGTTGTATATCAGGTCTAGTTTGAAGGGGATTTCAGAGCCTTCTTGATTTTTCTCTAGTTCACTTAAGTTTCCATAACCCTCTGGAAAAACAAGAACTACATTTACTCCAGCAGATTCGGTATAAGTTTCATCTTTTTCCTGGTCATAAAATGTGAATTCTACATTTTCGGAATTTTTTAGCTTATTTGTTGCCTCGTCTTGATTGTCTATATTCTCGTTTATACCAACACCTTTGACATGTTGTAATGAGTCAATTATTTGATTTGAAATTTCGTTGTCAGCGTTGTCTATCACTATAATTCTGGCATTTACAGAGCCACTGAAGTCAAATAAACTAAAGACTAAAATGAAAATAAGAGGAAATGCTAGAGACCAAAATAATGCCTCCTTGTTTCTAAATAATTGTTTTAGCGAAGATAGTTGTAATTTAAGCATGTTTTTATTCTCTAAGTGATTTACCAGTTAATTTCAAAAATACATCTTCCAAGTTAGGCGGAAGAATTTCCAAGTTTTTAAATGAAATATTTCTTTTCTCCAGCCAGTTAAGAATATCGTTTACCATAGTAGGATCATCTATTCTGAAAACATATTTTTCTTTTTCTTCCCAAAATTTCACGACTATCGGATGATTTTTGAATTCCTCGATCTGATCATCCTGCATTTTCTGATATGTAGAAAATTTAATTGTAAATTTCAGGTCTAATTCAGCAATTAAATTTGGAGGTGTATCGCAAGCTATAATTTTTCCTTTGTCCATAATCGCAACCCTGTCACAAAGTTCTTCAGCTTCTTCCATGTAGTGGCTGGTTAGGATCAAGGTTTTACCCTCTTTATTTATATCTCTTATCAAATCCCAGATGGAATGTCTGATCTGAGGATCTAATCCAGTTGTTGGTTCATCTAGAAATACAATTTCAGGGTCATTAACAATTGATGCTACTATCGAGAAACGCTGTGCTTGGCCCCCAGACAGATTTTTCACAAGTTGGTCTTTTTTTTGCTCAAGTTTGACCATTTTCAAAAGTCGTTCTGGAGAAATGCTTTTCTCATAAAAAGAACCGAATAGGTCGAGAATTTCTCGCAGTGTGAGCAAGTCAAAGTAAGAACTTGATTGAAGCTGAATTCCTATTTTTTGTTGTAGTTTCTTTCGTTCCTTTATGGTATTTTTGATGCCTCCGATGTTTATCTTCCCGCTACTTGGTTTTCTCAGGCCTTCGATCATTTCAAGAGTTGTAGTTTTCCCAGCTCCATTTGGCCCTAAGATGCCAAAAACTTCGCCCTTTTTAACTTCTAAGTTTACTCCATCGACAGCGGTGAAGTTTCCGTATTTCTTCTTTAGTTGTTCAACTTTAAGTGCTGAGTCCATTATTTAAGAGATTCAAGTAATTTTTGTGACCAATCATCAATCTGCTGAATATTTTCTTCTTCGTCAGGGTAACCATCAACTTTGAGTCCAGGAAGGAGTATTTCAGCACCCCAGTCTGCCAGACTTTTCTCTAGTGTATTTACTGCAGTACAGAACTGTTCATAAACCGATTCTCCGCAACCAAATGCAGCTCCTTTTTTCCCTGATAGATCTGGAGGTGATGCTTCGAGTTCTAGATGGAATGGCACGAAGTCATCTTGAAGTTCTCCATCATTCCATGTTGAGCTTGCCATGATTATAACTTCTGGTCCATTAAGGTCAGAGGCGGATGCTTCGAGGACGTTTTTCATGTCAACTTCGTGACCTGCTTCTTCGAGATGTCCTTTTACTCTTTCCGACACAGTTTCTGTATTGCCTGTAGTAGAACCATATATTAAAATAACTTTTGACATTAATGTAATTTAAAATGTAATGAGTTCTGAATCTTCAGTTTACTCCAAAAAATTTTTATAGTAAACAGCTATAATTATAATAAGAATATGTGCAGGATTCAAAGATCAAATATCAAAGTTTAAATATGCACTATTTTTCAAAATGTAAGATCGGGTTTTCAACAGGAAGTTGTTATCGATTATTTGAGAACACATTCTCATCGGATTCCATAAGTACTATTGGCTGTATTAGCTCACATGCAATAGAACTATTGGTTCACAACTTAGACGAGTTTGAGATGCTTCTTTCAGTTCCTGTAGAGGTTTTGGATAAGTTTAGTTATGTCTCAATTCATTCACCATCAAAGATCGTTTATGGAAGAAACCAAGAGTCGGGTTTAGTTTTAGATAATTTGAGGAAAGCTGTTGAAAGATATGGAGTAGAGACTGTAGTTCTGCACCCTACGTCAGTTGAGGACTGGAGCATTTTCGAGAATTGTAAAGATATTCCTTTTGCTATTGAAAATATGGATGAGAGAAAACCCTTTGGTCAAATACCAGAAGATATTGAGAAGTGGATCAGGGATTACGACTTGAATTTTGTACTGGACCTGCAGCATATTTACGTAAACGATCCAAGTATGAAAATAGCTGATAGATTTATTGATAAATTCATAAATAGATTAGTTGAAATTCATATTAGTGCTTATGATGAAAAATGGATTCATTATATGTTAAGCAGAAAAAGTCAAAATGTAATTGTAGGAAAACTAAAAGAGATACTGGAAATGAAGGATGTGCCTGTTATAATAGAAAGCACTCTTGAAACAAAAGATGATTTGCTGAAAGAGTTTACTTATATAAATAACTTTTTTGAATAGAATCTTTGGAGAAATTTAGATTTAAGATTTAGGATTCAAGAATTATGAATAAGAAAGCTAGGATAAAAAAGTTAAAGAGTAAAATTGCAAAACTCCAAGAAGAGTCTGGAGATGATATTCTTATGTCGCTTAGAGAAGCTGTGCAGACTGAAGATATGTTGAATATTATGCAAAAACAGCTCAAAGATTTGGAGGAATCAGAAGAAGATGAGGTTATAGCAGTTTTTACACTAAAAGCAGATTCCGAAGAGATTACAATTGAAATTGTAAACAATAATCCCGATCCATCAAATTTGATAATAACTGCGGAGTCTCCACTTAGTAAAAATTTATTAAAATCGGAAATTGGCGATATAGTTAATTTTCGAGGTAAGGATTACGAAATTATTGAGATAGATAGATAGAATTCTCCCTTGTACAAACATTCTAAAAAATATAAACTTATAGTGACTTCCAAATATTAGTATATTTTTATGCAAAAAATAGATCTTCTATATAGAGATGCTTTGTCAGATATATTAACGAATGGAATTGAACAAGAGGATAAAAGAGTTTTTCATAAAGAGCAAGCAGAAAACAGATCTAAGACAAAAATTGTTTCTGATTTGCGGGTTCAAGTTGATTTACAGGAGGATGGCTTTCCACTTCTATCACTCCGAAAACTTCCTTTGAAATTATTTACTGCGGAATCAGTTTGGTTTCTAAAAGGTGATAATACGACAGAGCCTTTTTTCAAAAAGTTTTCGAAAATCTGGGAAGCATTTACTGAAGAAGATGGAACTGTAACATCTTATGGACATCGCTGGAGAAATCATTTCGGTAGAGATCAAGTTTATGGGGTTTTGGAAACACTTAAAAAAGATCCAACGTCAAGACATGGGGTGATGGTTACATGGGATCCTTCTTCAGATTCGCTAGTTAATGGTGTTAAAAGGAAGAATGTGCCATGCCAGATTGCTATGGTTGTAGATATCATAAATGGGAGACTCAATATGCATAGTATATGGAGATCTGTAGATATGATTCTTGGTTTCCCTCATGATGTAGCGGGGAATGCTTTGCTTGCTTATATATTTGCCGCCTATTTAGGAGTAGAGTCAGGGCTTTATACCCATTTCATAACAAATGCTCATATTTATGGTAATCATTATGAGTATGCAGAAGAGTTAGTTTCCAGAGAAACTAAACAGGGAAAGATTAATATAGATGCAAAAAAAGATTGGTTTGAAAGAGCGAGTAGTGGAGATGAAGATTTGGTTCATGAAATAATCGATGTGTTGAAAGAACAATACACAGACTATGGTGAACCGATGAAAAGAATTAAAATAGTTGTTTAGTTTTTGATGGATAAAGAATTCAAGCTTTTAAAAAAAGGGAAAGGTTTTGAAGTTTATACACAAACTAGAAACAAAGCAGATATATTTTATATTTGCCGAGAACAAGATGTTAGTTTAGAAGATTTAGGAATTGATCTGGATAATTTAGTTTTGTTTGATAAAAGTGTTTTTACTACCCCGCTTAAGGAAATATATATAAGGCACCCTTTCGCAACTAAAGAAATTGATCTAGATTACATAGATAGCAGCTTTTTTGTATTTGGGAAAGCGCTCATTGAGAGTGAGACGAAATATAATAGAGCTCCGGCCAGCATAATCGTGAAAGATAATGAGATTCTGGGTTACGCTGTTAGTGGGAATGATTATCACGAGAAACATGAGTGTATAAGAAAGAAAAAAGGAATTGTTTCTGGGAGTTATGAGATCTGTCCCGGATGTCATCCAGATGTTCATTCTGAATCAAAAGCGATTAAACAGATAATAGAAAAAGGTAAAGAAGATCTGATGTTTGGTTCTAGAGTTTATCTTTATAATCATTGGTGGGCATGTGGTCCCTGTTCAGAAAAATTGTTAGCTCAAGACATTCATAAAATATCTTTTTCAAAGTCTTGGACAAAAGAGTTTTTGAAAATTAAGGAAGACTTTTTACCAAAAAAAATATATGTGGGCTGTTCGTTGACCCAGGCACCAGGAGACTTTAAGAAAGAAGTTGAAAATTTCAAAGATAAACTTCGAGGGAAGTACGATGTTTTAGATTTCGTTGGATTAGAACAAGGAACCGCTCAAGATGTCTATGAATGGGATACCAAGTGTGTAAGAGATTGTGACTTATTTATAGCAATAGCAACTTATCCAGCAGTGGGTTTGGGATATGAAATTGGTATTCGGCATGAAATGAAGAAACCCATGCTTGTAGCAGCCAAAGAAGAAACTAAAATTACACGAATTGTTCAAGGGATGGAATATTCTGGCTATGAGTTTGTGAGGTATAATGGGTTGGAGGAATTGTTAGAAATGTTAGAACTATGATTTTAGATTCAAGATTCATGATTGTGTTTTTTGAATTTATTATCTTTATTCATAAATCCTAAATCTTAAATCCAAAGAAATGCTTTCTATAATCGCAGCAATGGCAAAAAATAGAGTTATTGGAAAAAGAGGTGAAATCCCCTGGCATATCTCTGCAGATCTGAAACGAACAAAGAGAATCACAATGGGGCACCCTGTTATTATGGGAAGAAAGACATTTGAGTCCATTGTTGAATTTAGAAGAAAGAAGCCAAACATTTTCAAAAAGGAATATTTACCTGGGAGAACTAACATTGTTCTTACGAGAGATAAAGATTTCAGTCATCCAGGTGCTGTGGTAGTTTCAGACGTAGCTGATGCGCTGATCGAAGCAGACAAATCTCCCGGATCAGAAGAGGTCTTTGTAATAGGTGGAGGTCAGGTGTATTCAATGTTTTTAAAAGATGCAGACAAACTGTATCTTACTGAAGTTGATGCCGAAATTGATGGAGATGTATTTTTCCCGGAAGTAAACTTTGATGAGTGGAAGCGAATAAGTTCTGAGCCCCACACAACTGAAATTGATGGGGAAGAGGTCGAATATAGGTTTAATGAGTATGTTAGAGAATTAGCTGTGTAGTTTAGTAGGAAGGTAGGTTTGTAGATTTAAGTTAATTACACTCTACTCCCTACATTCCTACACCCTACAATCCCTACTTTACAGCCGCCTTTAGAAACTCAATAAACATCGGATGCGGTTTCAGAGGCGTTGATTTATATTCTGGATGAGCTTGAGTTGCTATAAAAAATGGATGCATATTTTTTGGAAGCTCAATCATCTCAACAAAGAAGTTATCTGGTGAAGTGCCAGAGATTATAAGACCATGTTTTTCTAGAATTTCTCTGTATTCATTATTGAACTCAAATCTATGTCTATGTCTTTCTGAGATTATATTTTTCTTTTTATCTTTCCAGCCATTATGCTTCTCATATATCTCATGAGCGAGAGTACCTTCTTTCAAAACACAATCATATCCTCCTAGTCGCATTGAGGTTCCTTTCCCCTTAATAACTTGATATTTTTTATTGAATGGAATGCTATGGATGATTTTATTTTTTGCAGTCTTTTTTACTTCTTCAGTATGTGCATCATTTAGTCCTGCTACATGTCTTGCAAATTCTACGGCCGCTAGTTGCATGCCATAACAAAGACCCAGGTAAGGAATTTTGTTTTTTCTAGCATATTCTATTACTTTGATCTTACCTTCAACGCCTCTTTTCCCCCAGCCTATTGGAACTATAATTCCGTCTACTCCTTTGAGTGCGTTTGTGCCTTTGTCTTCTATATCGATGGTACTCACCATTTTTAAATTTATATTAATATCTGATGAGTAAGCTGCGTGGTGGAGTGATTCTATCAATGCATGATATGAATCATTGAGTTCGAAATCTCCTTTGTTCTTTGATAGATATTTACCTGCGATAGCTATTGTCACACTCTTGGTCTTATTTGAAGTCATGTTTTTAATAAGCTTTTTCCAGTCAGTAAGGTTAATTTTTTTTGAAGGAAGTTTAAGAACCTTTAAAACTTTAGTATCAAGTTCTTGTTCTTTAAGGTAGATCGGCAGCTCATATATGCAGTCAAGATCTTTGGCCATTATGACATTCTCCCCGTCTATTCCAGTTTTTAAACCTAGTACATATCTTCTCCTTTTATCCATATCTTCCTCACATCTGAGAACCAAAAATTCTGGCTGGATTCCCATTGACATGAAGGTTCTTACAGAAGTTTGGGTTGGTTTTGTTTTTGGCTCTCCGATAGTTTTAGGGATTGGTACATATGTGACGTGAATATTCACAACTCTACTTGGATACTTTTGTTTAATCATCCGGCAGGCTTCATAATATAGCGCATTGTTATTCATGTAGTCTTCTACTGATCCTCCAAGTTCTATTATTGTGATATCGTTCCCTTTCCCAGCTTGCTCGATTCTAGTTATTATCTCATCAGTGACATGAGGAATAGCTTCTACATCTTCACCTTCATAGCCCATATCTCTTTCACGATCGATTACCGTTTTGTAAAGCTGACCCATCGTTACAAAGTTTACTTGCCCCATTTCCTGATTGAGAATTCTTTCATAAGTTCCCAGGTCCATGTCAGCTTCAAGTCCATCTTCACATAAAAAAGGATCTCCATGTTCAATTGGGTTTATTGTTCCGGAATCGACATTTAGATAGTTCTCACATTTGAGAGAACCGATTTTGTATCCATGTTTTTTGAGTAAACTGCCAAGGGAGGCTGCTAGAAGTCCTTTACCGAGTCCTGAAAGCACGCCACCAGAAACAAAAATATACTTAGTCCTTGCCATAGTAATTAGTTAATAATACAAATGTTAAAAAGGGTTTTTTTTTATCTAGAAGTCAATAGATAAAACTTTTTCTAGAAGGAATAAGTTAATTTATACAATTTTTAATTAGAGTTGGCAAGAAATCCGGATGTTATTTTTGAAGAAAATTCTTAAGTGTTGGGATTACACTATCCTTATTAACTTTTACTAGATTATAGCCTCTTCCGGGCGACTCAAACCAGGTTATCTGCCTCTTGGCATACTGCCTATGAGCTATTTGAATAAGCTCAATACATTTTTTTTTATCAATTTCACCGTCTAGGTATCTTACCGTTTCCTTATAGCCTATTCCCTGCATCGGTTTAGTATCTTTGTGGCCTTTATTTAATAATTCTTCGACTTCTTCAACAAGCCCTTGGTCAAACATTGCTTGGACACGTTCGTTTATTTTTGTCATTAGATCCTCTCTGTCGAATTCGGGGTAAAGGAGAATTTTAGCTTCTTGGCTTATTAGCTTATTAGCTTTTAGGCTCGTAAGCTGATCAGCGTTTAAGCTTTTTGGTTTATTCGTTGATTTTTCAATTAAACGAATGAGTCTGACTGGATTGTTTCTGTCTGAATTATTTAAGTTCTCTAGGTCAAAATCTGTCGATTCAAGTTTTGATTGAAGTTCTTCAACTGATAAGTTATTTAACTCTTCTCGAAGTTTGGTATCGGGAGGTGTATTTAGTTCATAACCATTTATCAGTGCATCAATATACAGGCCCGTTCCGCCGACAATGACTGGAAATTTACCTCGAATTTGTATATCAGTGGAGATTTCATTTGCTAATATTTGATAATCATTTAAGTTGAAATCAGCTGTAGGTTCTAGAAAATCAAATAACCAGCCCTCTACTCTATCTTCTATCAGAACTTTGGGTATTAAAAAACCACTTATTCTTTTTTGCTCAGGAATTCTTTGAATATCTCCCTTATTAGTTCCAATGTTGAAATATTTATATACTTGGCGTGAGTCAGCATTTATTAACTCTGAATCGTAGTATTTTGATACTTGTAGGGCCAAACCTGTCTTTCCTGAAGCAGTAGGACCACCAATAATTATCGTTTTGGGATTAATTAGTTTATTCATTAGTGGAATTATATCAATTTTCTCAAATCTTCATCCTTTCAATTGCCTGTTTCAACCCATCTTTTCCATATTTTAGCGATTCGTTTACTTTGGTAATTGTAGCAGAACTTGCTCCTGTAGCACGTTCTATTTCTTTATAAGGTATTTTTTTATAAAGCATTATTGCTATCTGGAATCTCAGTTCAAGTGTATGAACTTCTGATCTGGTAAGCAAATCAGATAATAAGTTTTCTATCTCACCAGTATCACGCATTTTTAGTAGTGCCTTGGCTATATCCTCCATTTTAGATAGTCTTTGTAGTCTGATATATTTTACCTGTTAGAGTGTTTTCGACCTGAATATAGATGGTAGCTCCATTATATTCAGTAGAATCTTGTGTGAATTCAGTTGTTGTCTCCCAGTCAATCATATCAGTGCCAGTTGTAATATCAGTCTCGTGCCATGTAAGGGAGTCTAACCATTCTGTGCCATTCGAATATTTGTTAGCAGAATTTTTTACATAAATTTTTACAATATAATCATCTAGATCATAAAATTCATCCCACTCTACATCACCGGTAATTGTACCGGGGAATGATGTGTTTACGGACACTCCAGTTATATTTGAATCATCAAATGCGACACCATTAGAAGACTTCACCTGTGATGTCCCATAATCACTTATAGCTTTCACATTGCAATAATATTTTTCTCCATAAACCATACCTACATCAGATACCGTTACGCTTAGATTTGTGGTTGCTGTCCAGCTTTTCATATCAGTAGCTCCTTGTGAAGTCCCAACTGAGTATTCATATCCTTTTATACTTTCGCCCGTAGCAGACCAAGTACAACTTATTTTGTCTATCTGAGTCAAATCATTAGATATAGAGCCACTGTCTTCAATTGCAGTTATTTGAGGAGGGTTTTTCTTCTTTTCGAGCTCTTGTTTTGCAGCAGCGGCTTCGGCTTCACTTAATTTATCATCATTGAGTTTATCAAATTCCTCTTCTCTGATTTCTGTAGGACATACTGTCAATTGGTTTATTTTGTTTTTGAGATAATTTTTCTTTTCAAAGTTGCCCTGGCTCAATATGTCACTTATTTTGTAATCAACACAATCTATAAGTTTATACCAAAATGTTTCTTCGGGACTGGCGGTAAATGATACATTTTCTTCGATGTATTCATTACTATAATTTTCAATTTCTGCTGTATTAATCTCTAACGTTGCATTTTCATCCAAGTTATACTCTCCTAAAGTTTCAGATTCATTAAGAATTTTGAGTGAAATCATTCCCTTTCGATTTTCAATGTAATAGGTCTCATCAGTGAGAATAGTATTTGCTCTGGACTCTCCGAGTTCTAAACTTGAAAAATCAGTTAGTATTAATACCTTTAATCCTGGTTCAACTGAACCTTCGCCTCTAACAAATATGGATCCTTTCATTTGGTAAAGAGAAATTTCTGGGGAATCGCCAGTTTGTATATTTTTAATTTCTACTCTTGAGTTAGTATCAATAAGAATAGTTGAGTTATTGGAAAAGACAATAATCGCTCTGGAGATACCATCTGTAGTGATTACGTCTCCTTTGCTTATCTCTTCATTTTCATTAACTGTTCTAGAGATTCTACCAAATTTTTCCACCCTGGGTGCTCCTTCTACTATCGATATATTGGCTGCACTTTGAGGATTTTGTCCTGTAGGACTTATATCATTTGAGGACGAAATTGTCCTGGAGGCTATAAATATAATCGCTGCTATCATTACCAAGGCAACAGTTATACCAATCAATAACTTCGCATGTTGTTTTTTTATTGTGGGGAGGCCATTTTGGACTAGTTTTTCCATAGTTAGAAATTTTTATATACAAAGGAAATTACTTTATATTATCAGGAAAAACTTTAGAGTTGTAAAGTTTCAGTATTTGTTTTGGTTAGCTTAATATCGTTTTATTATAAAAACAGACTATAGTATTTGACCCATTTCATATAAAGATTATATAATCGGTAACTGTTTTAATATTTTTAGAATATGCATGAGCTTGGCCCAGAAGCATTATTACAAAGATATAATGAACCTCAAACTCCGCTAGAAATGAGCGATGCTGATTATTTGCTAGATGTAACTGAAAGAAAGACATTTCGAGCTAGTAGATTCTCTGAACCTGCAATGTGTGTTGGTGGTGTTGCTTTAATGCAAGGTGAAGATGCTGTAAGATCCGCGATCGCTCTTGGGGTTATTTCACCAGATTTTGAACTAATAACTGATTTGCAGTCTGGTAGTTTTATAGATGCACGAGACCCTGATTTAGGACTTGATCCTGAATATGTGAGGCAATGGACAATTGTTTTTGGTATGGCGACTCTTAAGAGTTGGGCTATAATTGGTGCTGATAATCTTTCAGTGATGGAAGTTTTCGAAAGATTCGATAATGATAGGAACGTACATTTAACCCCAACAGGAGTTACACAAATTTCAAGTAGTAATGTGGGATTAATAATGGATCCCAATTTAGTCTATGGAAGAATTGATGACATCCCTTATTGGATTGATGAGCGAAAATACAGAGAGGGAGTAACTATTGAAATGACAACATCTGAACTACGGCAGGAAACTAAAAGAAAACAAACTAAAATGCTTATTGGTTATGAGAGGAGAGATCGTATGTATCATGTAGCTCATTATCTATATGCATATGGTGATATGTATGATTATGATCCAGATCGAATTGGTGACCAGATAGAGGAATTGTTACCAATTTTGAAACTTCCTGATGTTGATACTGCTCTAGAAGTATGCAATGTAATAAGTGCTATTAAAGATTCCGCTGAAATAGAAGCATTGCTTGATGCAGCAGTAGATTATCTTGCTTCACAATATGAGGAAATGGCAGCTGCTTCCGGAAATCCACTAAGGTTAAACGATAATGATCGTCAAAGATTGAGGTCCTCAAGGGAAAATATCGTAAAAGGAGCTGTGATAACGAGGATTTTATTAGATTATTCTTACCCTGGCGCTGATATTGTACGAATGGTTAGCCCAGATGTTATACAAGATATTGACAGGGATGCTATGAGTGCATCACGAGCATTGGCTGTAAGCTTCATGAATGCTACAAATGGAGATATTGAGAGGGCTATGGAAAACTTTGACGAAATTTATCCAGAGGAGAGTGTAAGAGAAGATTTTGAGATAAACCAAAGACTAACATCCGTTGATATAGCAAGGGAAATTCTAAGGAGGAAGTTGGTATATACAAGGCTTATGCTACCTGACGATTGGCATTGGCTACCTACTTTTGAGCCTGAGGCAATCCGTGCTATAATAGGACAAGAGGTAACTGAGGGGAGACTCGCATATTTTGAACCAAACACTCCTCCTGAGAACGCAAGAGATTATATATTTTAAATTTCTCATTATGACAATTGCCGAGATAAATGAAGATAAAACTTCTGAACCGCAAGATGGTGAACCAAAAAGTATTTGGGGAGGCACATTTACTAGTAGTGCGCTGAGACATATAGTTGGAGAAGTTATTACTGGCGGCAATCAACGAGGTGTACAATCTACAAATGAGGGACTAATCTCACCTCGAGATGTACCGACAGAACCTGAAGACGACTACAATAGGGCTGCAAGATAAATTTTTTATTCACTATAACTCACTCTATAGATAGCGCCTGCTTCATCATCTGTTATGTATAAATAGCCGTAGTTATCGAATTCAACATCAACCGGCCTTCCCCACTTAGTACCGTCCTCATTTAGCCACCCCGTGACGAAATCAATGGTATTTCCTGTCTCAGAACTTGTGTCTATCCGAACTACTTTATAGCCAGTAGGTTCTGTTCTATTCCATGATCCGTGAAATCCGATAAACAAGTTTTTCATAAAATCTGAGGGGAAATTCGATTCGGTTAAATCCTCACGGTAGAAATCAAGGCCTAGTGGAGCCGAATGTGCCTGCATCTCATAAACTGGGAAAACTGTATCATTCATACAAAAATCTGTTTTATCTGGGTATTCAGGATTTGCAATTCCTTGTCCATAACAATATGGCCAACCATAATGCTCACCTTTTTTAATTATATTTACCTCCTCTGGCGGTATGTTGTCTCCAATTCTGTCCCTGCCGTTATTAACTCCCCAAAGTTCATATTCCAATTCTTCATTTAGTCGAAATTCGATTCCAACTGAGTTTCTAAGTCCGGTGGCAAATATCTCTTCATTTTTGCCATCTAGATCATATCGTACTATTGCAGCTCTTCTTGCATCAGCCTCCTCGCAGACGTTGCATGTTGAACCAATAGAAACATACATTTTTTTATCGGGACCTATAATGACAGTTCTTGTAGTATGACCTCCCGTAGGTAAATTATCTACAAGAATTTCAAGTGAGCTATAAGTTCCATCTGCTTTAATGTCACGAAAGACACTAATTTTATCCTCTTCTGCTAAATATAAATCACCATCATAATAATCGATCCCGTGAGGAGTTTTGAGATTAGCAGCAATTACAATGATCTCATCGCCGACTCCATCATTATCTGTATCAGGTATGACAACAACATTGCCACCATCTTTATTCGTAGCATATAGATTGTTTTCTTCATCAAAGTCTATAAATCTTGTACCATTCATTCCAGATGCAAATACAGATATTTCGAAGTTTTCTGGTAGATTTAAGTTTTGTGTTCTCCTGAAAAGTCCTTCTTTATACTGTTCTGGTACTATTAGTTGTTTTGAGACAAGATTGTGCAGGTCTATTGTATCGGTATCCTCAATCGTTATTTGCTCGATATTTTGATTATTTTCGTCAGAAGTATTAAATATCTCTGTTTCGTTTTTTAGATAATACAAAGATAAAGATATTAGAAGGACAATTGTGATGCTGAGTAAAAATTGTTTTATATTTTTTCCCATTTTTTTTATTTCATAATATATACTTTTTAATGATAACAGTTCTATGAGTATTTTTAAATTTGCAAAGATGAGTGTAAAGGGTAAAATATTATTATATTTGTTAAGGTTAAGATCCTGGGCAGAAAGATAGTTCTTCCATCAATTGTAATAGTTCTTGCTATTGTAGCTTTAGTTTTGGCTACTACTCTTCAGAATGATGAGGTCTCGCCTGATGACTCTAGAGCGATATGGGGAGGAAGAGTTAATGAAACTGGATATCCTTATTCAGGATACATCATCTCATATCTAAATGCGTTCAAAGCAAATATCTGTGGTACTGTATTTTTATCACAGGATGTTGCGATCTCTGCAGCACACTGTATAGATAGACAAGTGAATACAGTTTCTGTTGGTTATAATGAATATACTTATGATCAATCTTCAAATTATGATGTGAAAGACATTATTACACTTCCTGAGTGGGACGGTGAGGACAATAGGTTTGACATGGCCATTATCAAAATTGCTGAGCCACTTACAGGTGTCAGTGTATTTGGAAATGTTTCAACTCCAACTCCTGGCTGCAACTATGAAGTCTTGGGGTATGGAAATACCGAAAACGATTCTGAATTTCCTATGTCAGAACGCCAGAGAAAAAGCATGGAAGTATGTATAAATAGAGTTGATGATAGGTTGATCTTTATGAAAGGTACTGGGGGAGGAATTTGTTTTGGTGATAGTGGTAGTCCGATTTTCGAAAAAGACACGAATCGTCTTGTAGGAGTTATATCTGGAATTATCCCGACTTCTTCTGATGAGGAGAATTACTGCCATATAGACAACAAAGCTGTCGGGGTTAGACTGGATGTAAATTTAGATTTTATCCTCCCATATATTTCTAATACTTTTGCTGATTCATCTATTTCTATTTGCGGAGAAACATGTGAAAGTGATGATAATTGTGCAGAAGGCTTAGTTTGTAGAAACTCTCTTTGCAGTGCTGAATATTCTGATAGTTGTGTAGTAGAAGGGGGGGATTTTTGTTCTAGTCAAAGTAATTTGACCTGCAAAGAAGGTTATAACTGTATTCTTAGTTATTGTAATGAAGACATTGAAATACAAAGTTCCGAAGATAATGATATTTTTGCTAGCTTGGATTCATTTGTTGACTTTGAAGAGTTTTTCAATAACCCAAGTCAGCTTAGATTGATTGCAATAATTGCAGCTATGACATTGGGGGTAACAATTGGTTGGTTGCTTACAAGAAAGAAAACTATTTAGCGGCCTTTATAATTTTTTAGATATATATCTAAAGTAGTTACTAAAAATATCATTATAACTGGACCGTATATAAACCCCATAAATCCAAAGTATTTTATCCCGCCAAGAACAGCTATCAAGGTAAGTACAGGTGGCAAATGTACATCTTTTGAGACAAGCTTTGGTCTGAGAATGTTATCAATATTAGTGATGACAAGAAAATGGTTAACTAGGATTAATACTCCCTGCCAATAATTGCCCAACAAGAACAAAATAATACCTATTGGGATGTTTACGATGCCTGCTCCAAGCGGTATTATCGATAGGAAGATCATAAGAATAGAGAGAAAGAATGAGTACTTAACACCAAGCAGCCAAAGTAAAATACCTGAAAGAGCGCCTTGAACAAATGCAATTATGAAAGACCCTTTCACCATTGAGTTGGACATATGGACGATTTTGTTGAGATACATCTCATCTATCTCGTCATCAAATGGACTAAGTTTCTTTACAAATTGATAGAAATGTTTATAGGAAGGAAATAATGCGCTTATCAAAAATAGGTAAACTACAAGTTGTGGAATAAAGTCAGAAAAGATTGATCCAAAGTCCAGGGCTCTATCCAAAACATATTTACTTATTGGTGATATTGCACTACTAACAGTATTTTTCGCCTTCTCTTTTGTAAGCATGTAACTTACACTTGGATAGTTTTCAATGTAATATTTAACCTCAAGTCCATCTTTTGTATATATTTCGTCGTATTCTACATATGGTAGATCATCTGCAATTTTATTTATATTTTTAACTATTGTTTCATATGAGGCTGTTCCTTCAGTTTCACCTGTAATATCCTTCAGATCATTGTAAACAGTTCTCACTTGAAGAAATGTAAGGTTTATGATAAATGCTAGTGGAATGATAAAAGTAAGCAGAACAACAGTAATAGTGGCAGTTGTTGCAAAACCTTTATTGTTTTTGAATAATTTTAGAAATCGTTTATAGAATGGATCAAATATAATAACAGTTATAAAGGAAACAACAATTACAGAAAGATAAGGTGAAATCACTTTAAATGCTAAGAAAGCAGCTGCGACAAGAATAGAGAAGAAAAAGAAGCTGTTTTTATTTTTCATATGCTAATAATCAACAAATTACATTAATATATTACTATATTTCATCTTTGAGATATACCTCAACTGCTCCATCCTGACCATTATAATAACCTGCTTTCTTATAGCTTTTTATATATTTGTTTTTGCTTAAAAGTTTATGAACCAATGGCTTCACTACCCTACCTTTACCGGTTATTATTAGGATTTGTTCGTATCCAGCAACAAAACTATCTTCAATAAATTTATAAAGGATATCTTCAATATCATAATTTGTTAGTTCGTTATAGTTGTGAAAGTCTAAAGTGTCTCCAGCTATGAACATGGATTTTAATAATCAAGAGTTTATTATCGCAAATTGAGTGAATTATTTACAGCAGTAGTAGTTGAGTATTTGTTGAAAATTGACCTGTCTGGAATTCTGCCATCTATAGCTAGATCATGTCCATAAGAAATGATCCCGCCTGGTCTGGAAAAGGCCAATTTCTCAGGGAAATGGCTTGCTATTCTTTTACTCAAAGATATCACCCAAGGTTTAGTTACATTTTCACCCCAAGATCCATAATACATTGGTGTATTATCATTATTTCCATTCCAGCCAACTACAACAAAATCTGGAGTATAGCCGACATAAATTGTGTCTTTGTGAAGTTCAGTAGTTCCTGTCTTACCAGCATAATCTCTACCGTCAATATAATCTCCAGGGCCTCCATTTTTATAGTTTAAAACGTGGTTTACAAGATAAACTGCTTTGGGATCAGCTTTTTGCTCTGAAATTATACTTCTTTCATAAACAATTTTCTCTTCACCAGACTCTGAATCATATTTTGTGATTTGTTGTATAGGATCTAGATAGGTCAAATTTCCATTGTTTGCGAAGATGCCATATGCTTGAGCGTGCTCGATCATTGTTACATCACCTCCACCAAGAACAAGAGATGGACCATAATTATTTGGATCACTTGCAATTGTCTTATAGCCAAAATCAATTAATGTATTAATGTAGTTATTTTTTCCCATCAGATCAACAAGTATAACTGCAGGTAAATTTCTTGACTGTGATAGCTGACTTCTAGCTACTGCATCTACTTTTGATCCTTTAAATCTTCCATCCCAGTTTCTAGGTGAATAATTCCCAATACTGATAGGAATATCTGGTAGATATGATCCTGGAGAACTAATGCCCATTTCAAATGCTTTGTAATATGCAGCTGGCTTCATAGATGAACCCATTGACTGTAGTGAGTCAACTACATTCACCTGGCCGTTGAAGTACTTACCCTCATCCTGCGCGTCATATGATTTGGAGCCTACCATTGCTATAATATCACCGTTCTTTGGGTTTGTAATAATTGCAGCTCCGTTGTGTCCATTTCTAGACATAGAATAATTATTCACTCCAGACATGACCTCCTCTTCTGCAATTTTTTGGATATTCATGTCCAAGGTCGTATATATCCTGTACCCTCCTTTTTGAAGCTCGTTTAACTCAAATGGTTTTCCATTATTATAATTTTCTGTAGTCAATAATTTTTCTACATAAAAAACAAAGTGAGGTGCTTGAATGTTTATCAAAGGGTTTTGAAATGCCATCTTCTGTTCTGCTGCAGAATTTATCTCTTCTGCTAAGATAATTTTCTCATCATCTTCTATGTGGTCATTTATTTTTTCCAAATTTAACTTCATCTGATCCAAAACATAATTCATCCCACTTATTGCTCGTTTTTTCCCATCTTCTGGATATGGGGATAATGTTGGTGAGTTGAAAACGGGGTTCTGAGGAATTCTAGCTAGAAGGGCAGCTTCAGCTATAGTCAACTCGTTTAAATCTTTATCAAAATAGAACTTAGCGGCAGTTTTCAAACCATATACATTACTTCCAAAATTGTTTACATTCAAATACATCTCAAGTATCTCATCCTTCGTATATTTCCTTTCAACTTGAATCGCCATCAGAATCTCTCTGAGCTTCCTGTCGAAGGATACTTCATTTCCCAAAGTAGTTTGTTTGATCAATTGCTGCGTAATTGTAGAGCCACCTCTCTGCTCTCCAATATTGAATATATGATGAAGAACGGCTTTCGTAATACCAGCTAGATCAAAACCTTTATGTTCATAGAAGTCTATATCTTCGGCAGCTAATATTGCCCATTTCACATGTTCTGGAACTTCATTGATTTTAAGCGATATTCTATTTTCTTCATCAAAAATTGTATAAAGCTCTTCATATTCATCTGAATTATCTGCAAAATTTGATGCATAGATAATTGTTGTTTGATCTCTACCTTTAAATGGGTTATCAGGGCTTGGTAGTTGGGAGTTAATAAATTGAATGTATTTTAGACTGCCGATTATAGAAATTACTGAAAGAATAAATATAACGCCAAAGGTTACACTTACAGTCTTAATCATCTTTTCTCGCCTGCAATGGGATATTTTTTTTGTTACATTTTTTCTGCGTTGTCCTTTGAGGAAATAGTTCCTTTTATTCCTATGAATAAGATATAGAGAATTGCTGATGTCGTTTTTTCTACTCTCCAAATTTATGGTTGTATAGTATCTTTTTCTTTTTTTTCTCTTTGGAGTATTAATTCTTTGAACCGGAACTATCCCATGCAGTTAAATATAACAGTTAATATAAGAGGCGATATAATTGGTAATAAAGCGATCCGAAGTGTTGGGCAACTTTATTAATTTATTATAACAGTGAGGAAAAATTTAGTGGTATAAATATTTAGTACTATTTGGATGAAATCTTTCAAAATTATTGTCTGGACTAAATAGCAGTAAATATTTTTTTATTCAATTATTACAAATTCATCCCCAGATATATCTACTATTGATGACTGATAGTATGAACTATCAAATTTGTAACTGCTAACTTCTATATCTCGATAATTGTTATTGGTTTGATCGATTGAGACATCAGCCTGGCAATAACCATTGTCAATATTTATTGTGATAGAACCTGAATAATAAATATTTTCTTTCAGCCTGATAAGGCTTTCTTCCATACAAGATTGCGCATGAATTTGTGCGATAGAACCGTTGTTTACAGCAGAAAGAGATTTCGAAAAGTCAGTTGCTAAGAGAATTAAGGTTGTACCTGAAAACAGTAATATACTAAAAACTATCAATAAAGTAGTTAAAGCAATTGCACCATCTTGTTTTTTTACAATTTTTTTCATCATTGTTTCAAGGCATAAGAAGTTTCTACTGTCTTAGTACTTTTCTCGTCGAAGCTTGAGCGTATAGATAAAGTCATCCTTGCGCCTACTAGTGCATCATCAGCATTCAAAATTCTTTCAAGTTTAAATTGTGTCACCTCTACCCTTGGACTTGATATCAAATAGTCCTGGGCATTTTTGTTGAGAATAATATTTCCATTTTCCAATCTATAGTTTATTGAAGTCGTGCCCGAGCCTGTATATAGATATAGTTTCGAATTATCAGAATCGAAAATTGAATTTATGTCATCGATACTAGCTGCGCTCTCAAAGCTATCATTCAAGTGTTCATTTAAAAATATTACAGACCTATCAATTTCGTTTCTATATGTAGCTACTCTATTTCCTTCGTTCATGGTAAAAAGAAACTGCATAATAGCAAGAAAAATAATCCCGAAAAGAACTATGTAGATAAGGGTTTCTGTAAGAGTTACTCCTTTATTGCCATTCGGCCATGTAAACCAATCTAATCCTATTATATGGTTCTGGCTATTAATTTTGATATTCAAATTTAATCTCATCTAAAATTGATGTATAAACTTTATCCGAGGAAAAATACACTTTGTACTGTATATATCTATGATTCTGGAAAGTTGCAGGAATGTATTCTCCATTTGGATCAGTAAAGTAAGTGGAGTTTGTACCATCTGGACCTCGCCACTCAATAGCAGAAAGGTCAGGATTGTCTCCGGTTCTCATTTGAATTCGAAGATCAGTATTTTCAAATAACTGCTCATCCCATATTATAGAATAATAAATTGTGTTCGTTGATCCAGTATCAAATACAATTGATTCATAAGTTCCTGTAGTATAAAATTCATCTCCTCCAGAAGAATAACTTTCGCCTCCAAGAATTATCAGAAATTCCTCATTGGCTCTTTCTGTCAATACATATGCCCAAGCATTACCTTCACTATCAATTACACTGTCAACATCATTTATTCCCTCATTGACTTCAAGTCCACCGCATTTACTGAGGTTTAGTTCGTCATCAAGCTCTATAACCTGGTATTCTTGTCCGTTATAACCAACAATAATAGCTTTGTTATCAACTACTGTAATTCCTCTTACACTAGTATCTCCGGTTGCAAAACTGCTCACTACTGGTATGTCCCCTGTTTTTGTACTGGTGTCCAATACAAAAAAGTCATCAGTAAACCATGCATTTGTTGTCCCAAAGTATGCTCTATTCCCATCTTCGCTAACTTCAAGATCTTCAACCTGCTGGAAGTTCACCTCTGCCTTGCCTAGTGTAGTTAAGTTACTAGGATTAGCTATATCCACAATTGCTAATTCATACCAGTCGTTATAGAGAGCTAGATATGCATAATCCCCGACAATTTCAATCTGGGGTATGTATGAAAACCATATACCTATAGTTTCAGAGTCATAAAGAGGTCTTGAACCAGTTTTTTGCGTCAGGTCAAATGAATGTAAAGTACGCCCTTGACCTAAATAACCAACATCACCATCTATTGCAATACTTCTACCATCTGTTGACCAAGGAGCATTAAAATATCCAATTTCTGTATAAGGTGTTGAAGATATGTCGAGAATAACAACTTCTTTGCTGTCATCATCTGTAGCAAGGTAAGCATAGTTCTCATCTGCATAAATATCATAGACTTTATAACCATTGTACGAGCCTTCTACATTAACTATTGGGGGATCCTTTCCCTCTATTGTTAATTTCGTAAGTGCAACACCAGAATCAAGTCCTCCTGTACCAAGGAATGCATGCCCTTCTATCGCCCTAATTGTTTTTTCTGAAGCTGAGCCTGGGATGTCATAAAAAGTTGCTGTAAAATGTGGATTACACCAGTCACCACGTATTTCTAACTCTTGTGTTTGCAATTCTACCCTACCATTTCCAAAATCCGAAACTTCAGTATGATAGAAAGTACCGCCACTGAAATCGTCAACAGTAGTCTGTTTCCATAGAGGTGTTTTCCAATTTGTAACTACAAATTCAGATTCTAAAGTACTTCCGCTCCCAAAGCCGTCGTCCCAGGATGTTGTAACCAATATTTTTCTAGATCTGACATCTACTGTGCCTCCAGACCCTACAACATCTCCATTTTCATCTCTATAAAGGTTATCAATTTCAAATTTTACATTTATGTCGTCCACAGTTGACGAACCATCTGCAATTTGATATTTGTTCGATATAAATTCAAAGTGTTTATCTCCATCTTCAGTATTTTCCAAAATTGAAAGCCAGAGGTCATTTTTATTTACTACTAAAGCATTTTGAACCTCTTGCATCTGTAAAATAGCACGCATCCTCAAACTGTTATTTTTTGAGTACTTAAATGCATTAACGCTTAAGAGAGATAAAGCAGTTACTGCCATTGCAAAAAGAGTTATCACAACCAAAAGTTCTACTAAGCTGAATCCTTCTTTTTTACTAAGCTTATTTCTATTTTTCATTAGTTCAAATCGCTAAAATATATGAGTCCTTCTGCTGTGATATTTATCTGTTTTTGGAGACCACTTTGGTTGCTTATCTTTAAATTGCCATTTTCTGATGGTCTGAACTCTCCAGCTGCAAATATAATTTCATCTACGCTGCCCGAAAACATTATGCTTGTAAAGTTAATTCCTTCAGGTAGCTCAATTACTTCTGTATATTCAGCCGAAGCATAATCATCACCGATAAAAATTATATACGAGTCTGATTGAAAACGTATTCCATAACTTTTACTATTTACCCTGTTGTATGCTTTTTGTTGCTGTGTAAAGATTGCTGATACAATATCGGCACTTTTGTTCGCTAGTTCACCTTCCTGAATTTGGTGCAGAGTAAAAGGTACTGCAAATATTGATACAGCTAGTACAATTGCTATTACTATTGTGATTTCGATTAATGTATATCCTTCTTTGTTAGTGAATTTCATTTTAGTAAGAATTTATAGAACCTGTTAACTGGTAAATCGGAGCTATAACTGCCAAAGCCATTACTAGTACTAGACCTCCGATTATTATCAACATAAATGGTTCTAGAAGGGTTGTGATATTATCAGTAAGTTCATTCACCTCATCAGTATATAATTCATATAGGTACTTTAGGTTATCCTCCAGTGAACCAGTTTTTTCACCTATTTCGATCATTTTTACATAAGTGATAGGGAAAAGTTTGGGGTAGTAAGATATAACTTGAGCTAGATTTTGCCCTGATTTTAAGTCCTCTGATGCTTTTGTAAGTGCTTTGGAGTATGCTTGGTTTCCTATTGTTTCTTGGGTTATAAGCAAAGCCTTTTGGATCGGTATTCCGTTAGCCAATAGTATTCCTAGTGTTCTTGAAAAAGTCATTAAGATATTTGTAGTTGTAAGCCTTTTAAATACAGGCATATTTAGTGCAAGCCAGTCTTTAAACTTTTTACCCAATGATGTACCCAAAAAGACATTTATCAAAATTATAGTACCGATAAGAACTCCAGCTACAAGCGGGGTATGAGTCCTGATATAGGTAGTTAAATTGAGAACTACTGTGGTAAAAATCGGTGGATCATCAATTGATGTATAAAGAGAATCCAGTTTCGGAAGGAAATAATAAATTAATCCTATCATCTCTACAAATGTCATTGCCATAATTACCAGTGGATAAACCATTGCGCCTTTAATTTTGCTTTGCACATCATGCATTTTTTTGAGGTACTCTGCCAAGAACATCAAGTTGTTTTCAAGTGACGCACCTTTTTCTCCGACTTCAATAATTGAAACTACAATATCTGAAAATATCTTAGGATATTTTTTCATTGATTCTGCAATCGGTTTTCCAGATTTGACATCGTTCAGAACAGTTGTAAGTGCTCCTTTGAGCATTGCATCCGTTGCTTGATCAACGAGGATTTCCAATGATTCTTCGATTGCCATACCTGATCGAAGCATTATAGATAACTGCCTGATAGAGTTGGCAATATCAAGTTGCGAAACTTTATGGAAAATATAAATATTTTTGTCTTTGGACAGTTGTATGATCATTCTTTTATTGCTGTGACTCTGGTTAACTCTTCGACGCTGATAACGCCTTCTGCTATTTTAGCCATACCATCTTCTAACATTGTAGTCATTCCTTGTTTTTTTGCAAGCTTAAAGATATCGTCCGCAGTTCCTTCATAACCTATTATTTTTCTAACCTCTTTATTGACTGGGAGAACCTCGTAAATTCCAACACGTCCCTTATATCCAGTGTTTGTACATTCTGCACATCCGACAGCTTCATGTACACTTGCTTTCGGTTTTAAGTAGGATGCGATATCAGGTCTAAGTTTTTTGATTTCTTCTATATCTTTTGCAGCTAGGGTTTTCTTTTTTTTACACTTATCACATAATCTTCTAGCTAGTCTCTGGGCTATAATCACATTAACTGTACTTGCTACAAGGAAGTTTTCTATTCCCATGTCTATAAGCCTAGGGATAGTAGTTACTGCATCATTTGTATGCAGGGTTGAGAGGACTAAATGTCCAGTCATAGCTGCATTTATTGCAATTCTTGCTGTTTCGTTATCACGAATCTCACCAACCATGATTATGTCAGGATCTTGACGAAGTATTGATCTAAGACCATTTGCAAAAGTAAGGTCTGCTTTTGTATTGATCTGAACGTGATTTATACCGTCAATATCATATTCAACAGGATTTTCGATAGTAGTTATATTTACATCGTCTGATTTCAAGAGCTTCAAAATTGTATAAAGTGTAGTTGTTTTCCCAGAACCAGTAGGTCCTACAGCAAGAATCATTCCATATGGCTTATTGTAACTTTTGGTCACAAGTTCTAAGTCTCTACCTTGAATTCCCAAGTCTTGAAGTTTGAAATCTTTCCCTTTCGCAGTTAGAAGACGAATAACTATTTTTTCTCCTTTCGTAGTTGGTAGTATAGATACACGAGTATCAACTTCTGTGTCTTCAAATTTGAAGCTTATTCTGCCGTCTTGTGGTGCGAAGTGTTCATCAGTCCTCAGTCTAGATGCAACTTTTATTTTGAAAACAAAAGAGGATTCTAGATCTTTATCAAGCTTCAGAACTTCTCTCAAAAGCCCATCTACTCTATATCGGATGAGGATATTATTCTCTGTTGGCTCAATATGTACATCAGATGCTTTCGATACTACAGCATCGTAAATCAGTTCGTCTAATAGACTACTTACATCGACCTCTTCGTCGTCACCAAGTATATCAACTTCTTCTTTAACTTCTTCAGGAGCTTGTTCTTGTTTTGCAGCTTCTTTTCCTTCTTTTTCTATCTCGGCTATTGTTTTGTTCTCTTCTTCTTCACTCATCAGTTGGCAGTATTATGTTTATGTATTATATGAGAAAATTCGCTTAATTTACAATTTATCTTTTTATCTCTATAACCTGATTACCCTCTGCATTCGGAGCAGCTATTTGAATTTCATCATCAGCTGTTATACATATTGTATAGCCAGTATCTTCAGCTGTTCCTGTTACTGGATCTTTTGGTATTTCTGCGATGTAATCAGGGACAAATAGAGTATCAAGATTTAATTTGCCCGAACCGGTTCCTATTGTAATAGGACTTGAGCAAGAAGGAACTGGCCCAAGCTCAGTTACATCTTTATCGTCTTCTGTAATATAACGCCAAACAAGATTCAAAATTTTAGAAACATCAGAACTTCGTTCATTATTTCTTGAGTTAAGCATTAATCTTCCGGGATTCATGGCTATAACTCCGATAGTGGATAGGACCAGAATTATTGTAGCTACCATAAGAATTTCAACAAGAGTAAATCCCTTGTTTTGGTTGGTTTCATTCATAATGATTAAGGGCAAGTTATAAAAATAGTATATTCTTTCTTCCCGATCTCAGTCAAATTCAAATTACCTGAGAATGGGTTTATAGAGGTTTTTGAAATTCCATTATAAGTACACTTGGTACTCTGAGGTGTTCCTCGAAATCTTGAGCTGACATTTCAGTACCAATAAGATGGCTCTGGCTAATATCTAGAAGAGGCTCGTATGTTGCTTTAAGCTGAAGCCCAGAAGCAGTAAATGCTGTTTCGTAGTCAGATTGGTCCCATAGAAAGAAAGGGGTCTCGACAGGTGCTCCTTCGTTTGTATTCCATATATAATTCCCTCTTCTTGGATTTCCATTTATTATTAGGTTTTTGTATCTATGAATACTATCAGGATGTGCAACAGCTAACAAAACAGAACCTCCTGGTGCAAGTACTCTCCCAGTTTCACTTCCAATGTAGTCTAACCTACTAAGTGAATTTAAGAGCATTATCTGCAATGAAAGCTGAAAAGCATTCTCTTCAAAGGGAAGCGCACCTTCCGCATTTGCTTGTAGTGGAAAAGCTGAGTTGGACGCTCCGTTAAGTCTTGATCGATAAGCTTGGAGCATTTTATGAGAATAATCTACTCCGACAATATTTCCCCCAAGACCAGCAATCTCATTGTCCAAGTTTCCAGGACCGCAGCCAATATTTAAAACCATAGATCCGGGGGTAATATAACGATCAATTGCAGTTTCGACATATGGATAAATAAGGTAGCGTCTTAGGAAATCTCCTCCTTTTGATGTTCTTTCACCGTAGTATTGGGCTATCTCATCCCAGGGATTTTGGTTTAATTCGTTTTGATTCATTTTACAAAGAACCGCATTATACCAAAGACAAATAAAATGTAAATTTAGTTGTGATTAGAAAATTTTTATTCTATAATTCGTCTATTAGCATTATCCTGTATGAAAAACATTAAAATCCCAATATTTCTTGGAATTGGTTTTCTTTTCTCAATAGTTACTATAAAAATTACCAATCCATTTTTTGGCTCTTCAGATTTCGTGAATTACGGTTTTCCAGTATATTTTTATTCATCTGAAATAATTAAACTTTCCCTACCAGAATTTAGCAATAATTCATTTAATATATTTCTCTTTCTGATAAATAGTATTATCTGGTCAATTCTGGTATATTTCGTTTACTCAAAGTTTATAAAAAAACCTTCTCTAGCTGTTCCTACTAGAAGATAAGACATTCAAGGTCTTGCAATATGCATGATATACATGTAATATGTCTGGTCGTGACTTTTACTCTATTTGTTATTTAGATAAGCTATGTTGATACTAAACCTCAAAACTTATCCGCAAAGTACAGGAGATGGACTAAATGATATTCTGGAGGTTATAAATTCAGTAGTAGAAGAAAATCCCGAGGTCAACGACTTGATATATATTGCGCCAAATATTGCCGAAATAGCTTTAGCCAAAAATAGATATCCAAATTTAAATATTGTAGGACAAAACGTTAATGCTTTGGAGCCAGGAAGTACAACCGGTAAGATACCTGCTAAGTTATTAATAGTATTAGGTTTGGAGTTTTCAGTTCTAAATCATTCTGAATGTAGAGTTAGTACTGATCTGCTAAATGAAGTACAGCTTATACAAGAGCAAGGACTCAAGTTGATAGTCTGCTGTGAAAATTTAGAGGAAGCAAAGTCGTTAATGCAACTTAAACCTTTTGCCATTGCACTTGAAAATAAAGAACTTATAGGTAGTGGTAGATCAATTACTGAGGAGAATCCAGAAGAAATTAAAGAATTTGTAGAGATGCTGAAGGGCACTGAAACCTTACCAATAATTGGAGCTGGTATCAGCGCTGGCGCTGATGTGCAGGCAACCCTAGATATGGGGGGAGCGGGTTGCATACTTGCTTCAGCATTTGTAAAAGCTGAAGATAAAAAAGCAAAACTTATGGAGCTAATTACTCCTTTTATTAAATAATTATTATTAGCTAAAGAATATGGATACTTCTAAGATTGAAAAGAACGGAAAAGTTTATTTACTTGCTTATGATCAGGGATTCGAACATGGTCCAGTTGACTTCATAAATAACGATTATAATCATGATCCTGAATATATTTTTAAAGTTGGTATAGAAGGTGGTGCAACCTGTGTCACAATGCAGTACGGATTAGTTAGAAATATCTATAAAGGTGAGTTGAAAGACAAAATGCCATTGATTCTTAAATTAAATGGTAAATCAAAACTAAATTCAAATAATTATATTTCTGCAGTAACTGGTAGCGTAGCCGATGCTGTAAAGATTGGTGCAGCTGGAATTGGTTTCACAATTTTTCCTGGTCAGACAGATGAGCATATTCAGTATGAACAGTTTGCAAAAATTAGACATGAAGCTGAAGATAACGGTTTGATTACTATCTTGTGGTCATATGCAAGGGGACCAGAAATTTCCGATCAGTACTCTGTAGAAACTGTTGGCTATGCAGCGAGAATTGCAGCAGAACTTGGAGCTGATTTTGCCAAGGTCAAATATACGGGCTCTGGTGAAACATTTAAAAATGTTGTAAAAGTTGCAGGAAGCACAAAGGTTTTGGCATCAGGAACTGATAATTTTGAAGGAGAATATACTGAAGCTATCAAAGATATGATGACTTCTGGAGCATCTGGAGTTGCTGTTGGTAGAAATATCTGGCAGTCAAAAGATCCTATCCAGGCATCAAAAGATTTAGCAGGAATATTATTAAAGTAAATAAGTCTAAAGGCCAAAGTCTGATTAAAGTCTAAAGTGAAAAATATTTAAAAATTTAGACTTAGGACTCCTGCCTACCGCAGGCAGGTATTACTTTATTTAATATTTAGCCTTAGATATTTAGAAATTAAAACTATGAGTAAGGAAATTAAAAAAGTTGGAATATTAAATTCAGGTGGAGACTGTGCAGGTCTTAATGCAGTAATAGCCTCGATCGTGAAAAAAGGCGTCCCTATGGGATACAGGTTCGTTGGATTTGAGAAAGGCTGGGAAGGTCTATTAAGCCCCATGCATTATTTCAAACTAGATGAAGAAAATGTACGTGGAATCAGTCACCTAGGTGGAACAATTTTAAAGACTACAAACAAAGGAAGATTTGCAGCGAAAATTGGTGAGGGTGAAAAAGCCAGAATTCCAAACGAAATTTTGAAAGAAGCAAAAGCAAACTTGAAAAAACTGAAAGTGGATGCACTTATTGTTATCGGTGGAGATGGTACATTGTCAGGAGCTGCTCAGCTCGCAGAAACTGGTGTAAATATCGTAGGCGTTCCAAAAACAATTGATAACGATCTACTAGGTACTGATCAAACTTTTGGATTTAGTACGGCTGTCGATGTTGTTACAGAAGCAATTGATAGAATTCATACAACCGCAACAAGTCATGACAGAGTTATAGCCATTGAAACAATGGGAAGACATGCAGGTTGGATTGCTCTATATGGAGGAGTAGCGGGAGGAGCTCATGCAATACTCATTCCTGAGATGCCTTTCAGTTACAAATCTGTTGTTAAATTTTTGAAAAAAAGAGAAAGGATAGGAAGAAGTTCTACAATATTAGTTGTTGCAGAAGGGGCAAAACCAATTAATGAACCTTTATCTACCCTGAAAGAAGAAACGTATAAGGAAACTCTACTCGGTGGTATATCTGGAAGGTTAGTCAGAAAAATAGAAGAGATGGCACCTGGACAGTTTGAACTTAGAAATGTTGTGCTTGCTCATACACAAAGAGGTGGATCGCCAAATTCAGAAGATAGAATTCTTGCCCAAAGATATGGTACAGCTGCAATAGAAGCAGTACATGCGAAAAAATTTGACAGAATGGTTGCCCTCAAAGGCAACAAGATTAAAACAGTTGATATTGAAAAGGCAGTAAGCAAGTTGAAGCATGTAACTGTGAAGGATGAGATTTATCAAATGGCACAAAGCATTGGCATATATTTTGGAGATGAATAATTGGCAAGTGATGAATTTAAAAATTGCGAAATGTAAAACATTCCCAAAAGTGTATAAAGAGGTCAAAGGTTCAACCTTTGACCATTCAATTAATAAGAATAATTCGAACAGGGCATAAACCATATGGTATATGCCAGGGCCGTGGGGTTTAAAAAAATTTGAACCTGGAAAAAAGGAGCTTTTCGTCTAGCTCCTTTTTTGTTGGTTGAAAAGGATTTAGAAATGCATGGAAGGTGGCACAATAGATAGAACATATTTGCAATATGTTCTTAATGTTAAGGTACGAGTTACCCGTCTGTCATGCGACAGCGGGCAGGCGAACTCGAACCATCGTCTAAATGCACAGAAGGTGACATTGATCAATGTCACCTTCTGGTTAGGCTCCAAAAAAAAGAAAGCGACACGTTGACGTGTCGCTTTCTGAAGGGTTACAAAACAAAGGAAGCGAACAAACGTTTGTTCGCTTCCTGGTTTGTCACCTTCTGAAAAAATCGAAGTTATTTATGCTGATCCAGAATCACATCAAGGGTTCCAAATGTCTCGTATGAAAGAAACGCAAGCATTGCGCCTCCACCAGTAGAAATATGATCGAAACCAGAGATGTTGAATTTGTTAATTGCTGAGATGGAGTCACCACCACCAGCAAGTTTATAAGCCTGTAAATTTTTGGCAATAGATTCACCAACTTCTTTTGTTTCCTTACCAGCTAGATCCCATTCGAAAACGCCCATTGGTCCATTCCAAACAATTGTTTTCGCTTCACCAATTATCTGTTTGAAGATTTCAATTGTCTTTGGCCCGATATCAACAGCCATTTTATCTTCAGGGATATTCACATCATCGACTATCGAATACATTTCAGCTTTTTCTGGTTCTTTGAATTCATCTACCAAAAGGTGGTCGATTGGTAACACGATTTTTTCAGAATATTTTTCAAGAATTTTTTTTGCTGTTTCTATCTTATCTGCTTCTAACAATGACTTCCCAATTGCAAATCCTTGCGCAGACAATAATGTATATGCCATAGCGCCCCCAACAAGAATTTTATCAGCAATTTCTCCAAGAGATAGGAGTACATCTATTTTCTCACTAAGTTTGGCCCCGCCCATAACTGCGACAAATGGTTTTTCTTGACTTGTTAGTTTCGCAAATTCGCTTATTTCTTTGTGAAAAGCTGGGCCGAGGTAGCTAGGTAGAAATTCTGCAAGGTAATAGGTGGAAGGTGATTCTCTATAGTCAGGAAATGCATCATTGATAAAGATATCTCCCAAACTCGATAACTTTTTCGCAAAAGATTTCTGTTCATCAAGGTCTTTAGAATTCTCATCATCAAAAAACCTAATGTTTTCTACTAGAAAAACTCTTTTCCCCGAGACATAATCCTCTGCTTCATTTCTCCAGTCAGAATTGAGATCGTCGACCAAGGTTACATTTTCACCAAGATGTGTTTCTAGGGAGTCCTTAACTGGCCTCAAACTACAACTTAAATCATAACCTTCAGGCCTACCAAGGTGAGCTAGGATAACAACTCTTTTCGCCTTATTTGCCAAATCTTTTATCAAAGGTAAAGCTTCAATTATTCTTGTATCGTCCTGAATGTGGCCTTCATCATCTAATGGGACGTTTAAACAAGAACGAACAAGTACGGAATTATTTTCTAAGTCCGCATTCTTATAATTAGCTTTATCTAGTAAATCAAGTAGATTGTTTCGTTTGTACATTGGTTCAAAATTAACTATTTTATAGTATTAGCTATGAGCCGTAAGCTTTAAGCTATATGCTTTATACTATACTTAAGACTTATAGCTGAAGGCTTAAAGCTTTTTTATCAAGTCAACTACCCTATTTGAGTATCCCCATTCATTATCATACCAAGAGACAATTTTTACCATAGTTCCATCGATTACCATTGTCATACCAGCATCAAAGATAGAACTGTGAGGATTGCCTAAAATATCAGTAGATACGATAGGATCTTCAGTGTATTCTAGGATTCCTTTTAATTCTCCTTCTGCAGCTTCTTTTACCTCAGCATTAATTTCTTCAGCTGTTACTTCTTTTTCTAAAGTAACTGTCAGATCAACCAAGGAACCATCTTTAACTGGTACTCGAAGAGCAAATCCATTTAATTTTCCGTTAAGTTCAGGAAGTACTTGCCCGACTGCTGCTGCTGCACCAGTTGTGGTTGGAATAATATTTTCAGCTGCTGCTCTAGCTCTTCGAAGATCTTTATGAGGCATATCCAAGATGTTTTGATCATTAGTATATGCATGTACTGTTGTCATGAGTCCTGATACTATTCCGAACTTTTCGTGAAGAACTTTTGCTACAGGTGCTAGACAGTTTGTAGTACAACTAGCATTTGAAACAATTTTCATTTCATCTGTAAGAGTTTCATCATTAACTCCAAGTACAATTGTTCCGTCTATTTCATCTTTTGCTGGAACAGTTAAGATTACCTTTTTTGCACCTGCTTCGAGGTGCATGGCAACTTGCTCTCTTTCTCGAAACACTCCTGTAGATTCAATTACAATATCGATTTCTTTTTCTCCCCATGGAAGAGTTTTTGGGTCTTTTATCGCTGAAATTTCGATTTCTTTTCCATTGACAACTATTCCTTTGTCATTTGATTCTACTGTACCATCGAATTTACCATGAACAGAATCATATTTAAGAAGTGTTGCTAAAGTCAGAGGATCTGTAAGGTCATTGATATGAACTACTTCTACTCCGTCGGTTTCTTGAATAATTTTGAAGACTGCACGTCCGATTCTTCCGAATCCATTTATTGCGACTTTCTTAGTCATTATTAGTTAGTTAATAAGTAAATTAGTGTATTGGCTGTTAGCCATTAGCTATTAGTATTAAAACCAGCTACTTACAGCCAATAGCTAACAGCTAATAGCTAAATGGCTTTTATTATTTCTCTAGGATCAGCATTATCAAATAAAATTGCATATAGTCCTTGTATCAAAGGTATATTCAGATCCAATCTTTCTGCAAGTTTGACTGCATTTTTTATTGCAATTACGCCTTCTGAGACATGGTTACTTTCTTTCAAAACTTCTTCCAGTTTTCTGCCCTTTCCTATTTCTATACCTAATTTTCTATTTCTGGAATTTAATGTCAGATCACCTACACATGTAAGACCTAAAAATGTTTCCTCTTCTGCTCCCATGGCTAACCCAATCTTCTTTATCTCTGCTATGCCTTTTGTGAAAATATATGCTCTAGTATTTTCACCCATATTTAAACCTTCTGCAATACCTACAAAAATTGTAACTACATTTTTTAGTGCGGCCCCTGTTTGCGTTCCGATTATATCATTGGTTGTTTCAATTTTGAGTGTCTCTGATTCCAAGTCATTTTTTAATGTTTCGCATCCAAGATTTCCAGCAAGCACCATACCTGTTATTTCACCTTGGGCTAACTCTTTGGCTAATGTAGGACCATACAAACAATAAATGTCATTATTTAGATGTTTAGAGACGACTTCAGAGAGATAAGTTTGGTCATCTCCAAATCCCTTAGAACAAATGATTATTTTTTGCCCACGAATATATTCTTTTGCGGTAATAATTGTTTGCTCGACTTTGTCGGAAGGAACTACTATGAGCATCATTTCTGAATCATTTATTACTTCTTCGAGATTATTACTAATCATTATATTTTCAGGTATTATGACATCGGGAAGCATTGGACAAATCCTAGTTCTATTCATTTCTTCAGCTTGAGTTTTGATAAACTCCCATATTTTTACTTGATTCTCTTGTCTATTTAAGGAGATCGCGAGTGAAGTACCGAAACTTCCTCCTCCCAGGATTGCTGCTTTCATTTACTGGTATGATTAAAATTTATCATTTGGCAAGAGGTATTATGGAACAATTGGTGGAAAATTTCAACTGGCAAGTTTGATCTTTATCATTCGTAATAGCTGCAAAAAAATTGTGTAAGGATAAAATGTAAGTAGAAATAATCCATTTTCTATAGGTGAGTTTTGTTGATCAAGAAATTTAAATATTCTATCAATAGTGATTCTTGAAAACATCAACCGATATAATTTTAAGATCTGTTGAGGATTATAAATCATTATGTATAAGAATATTGAGTCACATAATCGATAGAACAGGTTGTCTCTTCTGAATTGTATCTCACTATCTAAACCCTCAACTATTTTCTTACTATCTTCAATTATTCTAACTAAGCTGTACCCCGTAGTTGGCTTCACCTGACCTCCAGCAGCGCCGATTTTCACAACGCCATTCTTATCTATTCTTTGAAAATTGCAATCAGTCAAAGTTGTAATACCTTGCTCTTTAGCCAGTACTTTGTAGTTAGTAATTTGTAATTGGTTATGAATATAGTTATTTAGACTTTCAGTTAGATTCCCATCATAATATTGGACACACTCGACCAAGGCGTGTTTGGAATTGAATGGTAGCAAGTAGAAGAATTCAAGTTCGGTATTGGTTAATTTCATATCTAAAAATGTAACTGTATTTTCCTCAAACGCGTCTGTTTCTGTTTCTATAGTCCAGCCAAGAATTCTTTGTTGAGTTTTGAAACACTTTGGACCAGGGGAGAATTTTTTTGTTTCAAATCTACTATCAAAAATATAATCTGCGGTGTAAGAAGTGTCATCGACTATAAGCTCGTTCTTTTTTATTTCACCTATATTGCTTTCAATAAATTCTGCATCGCCATTATCTTTTATTATTTTTGTGAAGTATTTATACAGATCTTTTCCTTTGCTGTGATAATAATTGTAGTTTCCTGTATCTTTATTAATTTCGCCATTTTTATCTTTATATTTGATTTTATTCCATTTTTTATTAATAATCGCATTAAATCCTAGATCACTTTTAGCCCAAAAACAGATGTTTTTATTATTTAGAGTTGGTAGCTGTTTATCTAGAAATAATATTGATTTTGTTTTGCCATACTTATCAACTAACTTGGATGCTAATACTAATCCAGAAACCCCTGCCCCGATAATTATAAAGTTATAATATTTGGTTTCCATGTTTGAATTACATAAACTTTTATAGTTTAGTACGAAAGTTATCGAATTGCTAATTATTTAGGCATATGTATATAGGTTTGAAGCACTTCTGTGATTAAGTCTGCTGTATAACTATACTTAGCGCGTAGATGTTTATCCATTTCTGGGTGCAGAACATCAAGTAGAAGCTCAAATTTTTCCAAGCCGGTAATATATTTTTCTGATTCTTTCAATACATATTCCATCCCTTTTTCAAATAATACAGATATTCTTTCATCTTGTGGATGCAAAAGTCGATGCTGTCTAAGGATAGTGAAAAATCTTGAATTGTCATCAAGTAAATCTACCGTCTTTGCTATTAATGCTTCGGGACTTGGAAAGGGCGATACCGTTCTCTGTCTGTCCCTTAGAAACAATTCTGCCGCTTTGAAGTCTATATAAAGCTGGTAATCTTCCTCTGTAAGTAATTCAGCTGCTGCTATTTTCTCTATTTCCACTTCATCTTTTACTTCATTTGTGCAAAATACTGGATGGTCGCCTGTTATAAGTTCAGGAATGTCGTGTATTCTAACTAAGCGTAGCAGTAAATCTGTGTCGATCATACCCGGACTTGCTGCCTGTGCGATATCACACGCAATTTCTGTGCACCTATGTGTATGTGCAAGAACATCATCTTTTCTCATGAAAATATCATTTGGATATTCACCATCACCAAGGAATCGTATTCTCTCCTGCATTCCCTGCATATAGAATTCAAGATAATCTCCAGGTTCGAACGGAGCGAAATGAGCTTCTGGTGGGGTAGTGGCATGTGTTTCTAAAATCTCTAGCATACTATGAGGTATGTGAAGTATAAAGAGATTATATTGGAAAATAGAATCAGGAATCAACCTGCCTGCGTGTACTACTTCATAATAATGGTAACATATTTTGACTTTCTCTGATATGATCAAAGTCTCTTTCTTTTGCCCCCATTGTTGGTTCAATCATCTTGCTTGAACCAACCTACCAAACAATGGCTCAGGTCAGAGCGCTGAGCCAACCTCTGAGTTCAATCTTTCGTGATTTATTCATTTTCTTATCTCAATTATGTTACCAAAATTCTGAAGTTCTACACTTCCGGCAGGCAGGGAACATAGAATAGAATTGAGATTTATGATCCAAGAATCCAGAATTTAAATCTCTGCAGGTTCAGACGTCTCTGTTTACCTTCGCGGGTCGTGAGCTCTGTCTCGCGACCCAAATCACCCCATGCGGGTTCAGGCGTCTCTGACTAGCCATTGCTTAGCCAGACAAGTCTGTCAGAACCAATTGTAGTATCATGATTGTATAAGGTTTGAAAGTGTTTTTATCTTTTACAATGTTTGACAGGTTTGTTTGGTGTATTTTGATAGTTTGGGATTTGGACTGTTTATTCATGTTTAAAGATATGTTATTGTTTTCAAATATATTAATTCTTAGTTTTAAATAATGCCTCTATTAAAATACGTGCTCCTCTATTTCCTAACATTACCCGTATTTCTAGGGATAGATATGATCTGGCTTGGTGTAATAGCAAAAAATTTGTATAAGAATAAAATTGGTCACTTAATGACAGAGAATGTGAATTGGCCTGCTGCTTTAGTATTTTATTTACTATTCATTGTTGGGTTGATAATTTTTTCTGTAGCACCAGCTTTGGAAAAAGAAAGTTTACTTCGAGCTGCAATATTGGGTGGTTTATTTGGTTTGTTCACATATGCAACTTATGATCTCACCAACTACGCTACCCTGAGGAACTGGCCTCTAGATTTGGTAATAATCGATATTCTATGGGGGACTGTTCTAGGTTTGGTTGTAGCTTCCGCTTCATACTTCATCGGAAGTTTAGTGAAATAACCTCATTTCCTTAATTCATAAATCATTAATCATAAATCTAAAACGTAGTTTTTGTTTTCTAAATTTACCCTATGCTATAATCACGCCATAAACTTTTATATCCTCATAAGATGCCAGATTCAAGAACTACAATGGCCTATCCAACTGCATTTGAAGGAAGAAACAGATCAGGTGCTGAAACCATGACTATTAAATTTCAGGAATGGAGTCTGGGTGACGAAACTTTTGAAGTACAAGGTATTCCCGTTGGCTGTGAACTTAGACATAGTGAGATACATGCAGTTAGGGTTTTACCTCCCCTCGCCGAAGGATTAATTGGAACAGTATCAGGTATGATGATGTCTGATACATGTATGATTTGCTCAGTAAATAAAAAGTGCCCTATAGGCGGATATAAGGAAATTACCGATGAAAAGTAATAAATAGTCTTTACAAGAACAGAAAAAGTTTTATAGAATGCCACCAAACTCCTACCTTACATTTTAAATAATAATTATGGCTTTAGCAGCAGGAGTCTTCGAATCAACTGGAGGTTACAGGCCGAATGAGGTTCAATTAGTTCACGGTCGCTTAACCACTGGAGAACTTTGGACAGGTCAGGTGCCACATAGGGAAAGTGGTGCAGTGTGTAATTTACAAGGAGATGAAACTCTACAATTAGAGGTTAGTGAACCGGAGCTTTTCCCTGGCCATACTGAAATATTTCATAGTGTGGTTAGTGGTATTGTAGGTAGGACATTATGTTTTGAATGCCCTTTAAGAGATCAGTGCGCTATTGGTACAAAGCCAGAAATGAATAACTAAAAAATTTATTTTCTAATAATGCAAGATCGTTATACATTTAAAGGATTCGGTTGTTATGAGAATCGTAATGCAGGACGTACAGTCCAGGCTCATTTCACTTCTTCCGATGGAGAATTACAATTTGCGATTGGAAGTGTTCCTGTTGCACCGCGGTGCCAACTTCCAGTTGGAGAAGAATTTGATCTAGAGTTAGGTGAAGAGGTTCATACTCCAGGCAATAGAAGCATGCTTTTCAGACCTGTGCTAAGAATAGCTGACAACACAATTTGCAGTCAGTGTTTTGCAGCAAAGCTGCAAATTTGTCAAATAGGTGCTCAAGAAAATTCTGAATAAAGATTTTTCTTTTGTATAATTTTTTGATATATTCTTTCTATATTACTAAATCTTTATGCCGGATAGACAATCAATTCTTGCCGGTTTCCACAAAGTCCAACCAAGCGATTTAAAGCAGGTTGGAATATTTTTGTCCCCTGATGACCAATCTATTACAGGAGTAGTTACCGTACCAAATGGTTCTGGTGGTTGCCAACTAATTGAAGGAAAAACATATGATCATCCAACACATACTACGGCTCCAGGATTATGTGGCGTTGTGGGTCTAGTATTGTCACACAATGATGAATGTTATGGCTGTAATAGGAGAGACCGGTGTGTTCATTCACCCTTCATGGACTGACGAGAATAGAAATTAATGTTTGTATTAGTAACTACCAGAAAAAAGAAAGTAGTTAATATTGCGACCAATAGAACGGTGAATTGAATACTAGTATAGTCAAGCAATAATCCTGTAATGTTTGCAAAGATTGTAAAAGCTAACCTTTGCAATAGATACGTGATTGACAGTCCTGTGGCCCTTTTGTCGGAAGACAGTTCTTTGTTTATGAAATTGTTTGTTACAGGAGCTGAGAATCCAAATATTATTGATAGAAAGAAGGGCCCGATAATAGCTAAATTATTGTTAAAAAAGTACATCATAATAGCGGAAATTATTGTCCCAAGAAGCATGATATTCATTATAAAGAAGTGATTCTTATCATTATCAATTCTTTTTACAACTTGTGTACCTATGGCTGAAAAAATTGAAATAAAGATATAAATTATCCCTATAGATTCCACCGAGAAACCGGCTCCTTCGAAAAAAGGCTGATATGCCACAAATAGTACATTAGCAAGTGCTGTAAAACCAAGGAACATCAACATATATTTCCTTACTTCAAGCCTTTTAAATAAAGCTGTAGCTGTTCTTTTTATCTGCTCGATGTCTGAAAGTGCATCACTCTTTTTTTGTTCGAACTCTACTAAAAATAATGTTGCGATAAATATAACTGCAAAGGTTATACCTCTACCCACGTACGGGAACGTTGGATTGGCTGCAAAAAAATAGCCACTAAGAAGTGCTGCTGTACTTCTACCTAGGAAGAGAAATGTTTGTTTGTTTGCAGTGATATTTTTATAACTAGATTCTTTTCCATGAGCAACTAAAGTATCATATATAAGTGATTCAAGCGTTCCAGAAAGAATTGCAATTCCAGTTCCGATAAATATTTGACCAATAAGAAGTAAAGGGTATGATTTTGTGATTACAAAAAAAGCACTACCTACTATATTTAATACTAGTCCAAACATGTAAACCCTCTTCCGGCCGAAACGATCAGCCCATGAGCCTGTTGGAACTTCCATTACTATGTTGAAAAAGTCACTCGCTGAAAATAGAAGTGTAGTAGCTATGTAACTAAGTCCCAAGTACTCTGTGCCAAAAAATGACCATACAGAAAGTATAAAAGAAAGGTTTAAAACAAATGTTATGAAGTAGTATAGGTAGATATTACGTTTCATGGATGTTTGGTTAATAGCCATTGGCTATTAGCTGTTAGTTATTAGTTTGTAGTTTTATTTAGATTATATGCTTAGTCTTCCTTTCCCTTATTATCATCAGAACTCAAGTTAATTGCCATAAGAACTAGTTGTACAGAGTTTACAATTATTCCTATCAGTGTAGCAACCAATATGAATCCGAGGAAAATTCTAGCTATGCCATCTAAAGATATGAAAGTATCTAAAGTTATAAAAGTTAACTTTGATAAATCGAATGGATAAATTATCAAAAGTGCAAATATACCTATGAAATCGAGGATGGATTCTAGTGTTCTTATAAATTTTCTATATATTTTTAGGTGAATAAATACAAGTGTAAAGTACAGAAGAATTTCCAAAACAGTAAGAACAACTTGTATGATAAGCCATGTTTGAAAACTGTCTTTTATGAAACTGAATCTAGAGTAGAAAATAAATGCCAGCAACAGAAAGAGTATTTTGAAAAAGACAGAACATCCAAATTCAAATGAATTTTTGATTAGGTTGATTATATAATTTGCATCTGATTCCTTTTCCATAATTAATAAAAATAATAAATATACTATACTTTAAGAATATTTCAAAAAGAGGAGGACGTCAATTATGTAACTATAGGATTAGTTTGATATAATCACACAATGTGTAATCAAATCAATGCAAGAACAATTACTAGAAGCTCAAGATGAGACAACAATACCATGGGATAATCTTGGTGCTCAGGCACTTCGTCTCAGACATAGAGGCGAAGATGTCCATTACAATGATTATCTAACTAATTTTCACGGAGGAAGTAGATCTGATAGAGTGTTATTGATAAGCTCAGATGTTGCTCAAAGGTATTACCAGCGACCCCAAGATAATGGATTTTCTCACCTACTTATTCATGAGTGGAAGATTAATAATGAAACAGCCAAGCGTTACAGTATTCCAGTAGTTCACACAGAAGATCCAGGTGGAAGTCTTGAAGAGTCATTATTGTTGGAGCTAATAAATACAGGAAGAATTGATTTAACAGGAGATGAGGATACAGATTTAACAATAGTTAGATCATATCAGAGGTTATACGAAAGATTATTCCTTGCAGCATTGAGGGAAGGCGGGTATATACCTCCTGTGGATTTTGAAGCGTGTTTTCGTTCTGGTGGAGTGAATTCTTTGGATATACCCGCACCTGTCGCGGTCAAACATTCTGTGCAAAAAAACAGATTAGTTGGATTTTTGGACGAAACGATAAATGGACAGCCTTGGGATGAAGTAATGGGGGCTGACCAACTGGCTATAAAAACGCTATTGTCTCGATTTATAGCCAGTGGAGAAACAGAAGTTCCAAGAGAAATTTTTTCTGAGTGGACAGGGATAGAAAGTGCAGCAGATGTTCAACAATATTCTGATTCAGTTACCACCCTACTCTGTTTCAACCAGTTTTATATAGATGTTCGTTATGATCAGGCTAGTGATTTAGTTAAGTTATCAGCTTGGCAATATCCGAGAACAGAACTTACACCTCCTGAAAGTAATGTGAAGATTGGTTTGTATAGAGATTTAAATCTCGAAGATATGGATGCATCTGGTGCGACCAAAGAAGAAGTTGACGGAAAGTATAGTGAAAGATCTGATTTGATACGATTAGGGCTTGAACTATCTGGTATCAATGATATTCTTCGAGTTGGAGGAGCTGAAAGTATATTATTGGCTAATGCAATTATTGAGGACACTGAAATAATTGTCTTCCCTCAAACATTGGGTGATACTCAGGAGTTACTTGTAGAGACATTGGCGAAAGCAATTCAGATTGAGCACGAACTTACTGGAAATGGGCCAGATGGATCTGGACTTATTGATAAACATTTATTACGTTACAGAAAACATGTTGTTATTTTCCGTCAAAATGGCAATGAATGTATCGTCGAGTTGACTGACTCACAACTTGAAATATTACAACTTTTTATGCGTCATGGTCTAAGAGAGTTGCCATTGGAAATAGTCAAAACTGAGTATGGTGATAAATCAGTTTATACACCACCAAATAGACTTTTAGCATTGAGCAGGGTTTATCGAGAATATGGATTTCGAGCTGATATAGGATCTCGAGAGATTTCATCTAAAAATGGTAGAACAGTAATAGGTTATAGGTTGCCAATGGTAGATTTTTCAGAAAATGGAACGCACGAGCAAGAAGAAAGTGATAAGGATGATCCTTTTTGGGTATTTGGAGAGGACGAAGAGGATGACGACGATCTAGAACATCTTGACGACTCAGAAGCATATATATAAATTGAATTACTGCATGAATGAAACAGTCTTAGGTTCACAGTATGAATTGTTTGCAGAGATAGCGGATAAGCTGGAGGAAAACGATTCTTGGTATGTAAGAAGTGAAAATAAAGACAGCGGAAATGATTTGTTCTTACTCACAAGAGCTTATGAATTAGATTCTTCATCTCCAGAAGATCAATACACCTTATTATGGTCTGTCGGCCTTGAGGATGAAACGCATTTATTGAGCATTCCTGTCAGTGGCCTGGGAGAAGCAGGATTGACTCAAGTAGATATTATTGTCTCTCTGATACAGCTAGGTGAAATTAGATTGAATGATCTCCCAGAACCTAATCAAGGTTTAGTGGAGTTGCTCTGGGATGGGATTCTTCAAAACATTCAAAGGGTTGCCACAGAACAGGGGCTATTGTTAGTTGAAGAAATTACTGATGATAAATCAGTACTTAGGTTTCCCCAATTGGTCAGAGGAGAAAGACTGAACGTACCTGTAGAAGAAATAGAGGAAAGAGAAGTTCCAGATTGCAAGTATGCTGATAGAAGAGTCGCATACGCTATATTTCTTTCAGAATTAGATTCTATTGCATCAGAGATAGGAGTCCCCAGGGAAGAATTGGTTGAAACAAGCGGTAATATCAATGGTGTTGATACAGTTTTATTTAAATCAATTATAAGAAAGGATGGAGAATCATATATATTAATGGAGCAACTTGCTTCAATGGTTGATAGATATCCAGAGTTCTGGGTCTTTGGAGATAATAAGAATGGAAGTCCAAATAAGATGAGAAATAGAAAAGGAAGAATCGTGCATTTCTCAACAGATGATGGGGACATTTGCTTGGATGTCACTCTTAGGGAAGCAGAAGTTATTGAACTATTTTTAGATGATGAAGAGCAGTCTGGTGAACTATCAATAGATAGAATTCTGCAAAAAACAAGGATATACACATCACATCAATGGAGAAATGCTATAAAGAGTTTTCACTCTTCTATTAATTCATACGGTTATAAGGCAAGTATTGAGATAGAACAAATATCTCATAATTCAGATACTGGAGCTAAATTAAAAGGATTGAGGCTACCATTGCCTGTACTAAAAGTTGACTAGTTTGCTACAATAGAATGTAATATGTTTTCACATCATGACAGTTTACAACATAGATTGGCTTCTGGAATCTGAATTCCCCTGGGTGACATATATGACAAGACTAGATCTCCTAGGTGAAAAGAAAGAGAAGTTGAAAAATTTAAAATCAGAAATTGTTGAGCACAAAAAGGTTCAAATGCTAATTAAAGATATATCCTCTTGGCCAAAACCAGCGCTGAAAAATCATAAAGATGCTGTACATCCATTACATAAGATAGTTTTTCTTACGGACTTAGGATTAGATTATAGTGATAAACCAATGAGGAATATTTCGGAGAAGATAATGGAAAATCAATCTCCAGAAGGGCCATTTGAGTTAACTCTAAATATATCCAAAACTTTTGGTGGCTCTGGAGATGACGAGATTTCATGGATGGCATGCGACTCAGTAGTTTCGCTATACATATTGCTTAAACTCGGACTTGAACAAAACCCAAAGGTTAAAAAAGCACTTGATTATATGGTCTCTTTAGTTAGAGAAAATGGTTGGCCATGTAAAGGCAGTGAGAGTTTAGGTGGCAAATTTAAAGGGCCGGGAAGAAGAACAGATCCATGCCCTTATGTTAACTTTTATATGGTTAAAGTTTTGTCTCAATCTGAAGAGTATAAAGATTCCGAACAAATAAGAATTGGTATTGATACCATTTTTGATCTTTGGGAAAAGCGAAGGAAAGAAAAACCTTATCTTTTTGGTATGGGGAGTGATTTTATCAAGCTTAAAGCACCGTTCATCTGGTATGACATATTGCACTTCCTAGATGTTTTGGTAAATATACCGTATGCAGTACAAAATAAATACTTCAGACAGATGATTGAGATACTGGAACTTAAGCAAGATGATGAATTGAAGTTCACCCCAGAATCAGTTTATCGTGAGTATAAAGACTGGGATTTCGGTCAAAAAAGAAAGCCATCAGAGTGGATTACATTTTTAGCTTATAGAATCCTAAAAAAATATTACAATGAATAAAATACCTGAAAACGCTAAAAGAGTTTTTGATGGAGTAATATTTGATGTATATCAATGGGAGCAAGAACTTTTTGATGGTTCAACCACAACGTTTGAGAGGCTCAAACGCCCTAACACTGTAAATGTGATCCCAATACTTGATAATGGAAAGATACTGTTATCCCAAGAGAAACAGCCAGGGTTACCTGAGTTCATAGGAGTTATTGGTGGAAGAGTTGATGAAGGAGAAGACATCTTAACAGCTGCAAAGCGTGAACTATTAGAAGAATCCGGATATAAAGCAGAAGAATGGACTTTATGGTTTGAAATCCAGCCTGAAGAGAAAGTAGATTGGAACATTTTTACTTATATTGCTAAATATTGTAAGAAGATTAAAGGACAAGAGTTAGAAGCTGGTGAACAGATTGAGCCGTTAGAAGTAACTTTTGATGAATATATGAATATTATCCTCAAAGAAAATTATAGAGACAGCGAAATAGCATTGGAGCTTCTAAAGTCAAAGGAGTTAGGAAAACTGGATGAAGTTAGAAAGCTGTTATCTTTATAAAAATATCCAAACTCCAAACTGTCCAAATTACCAAACAAACTTTAAACCAATCCAATTATTCAAACAACTACATAGAGCTTTATTTTTTTGCAGTAATAACTGTCTTAACGATCCTGTTTGCGATGTTTGGACTGTTCGAGTTTGATTTGGGTATTTTACTTATATGCTTATAAAGTCTAGAAAAGAAAATATTATTACCCAAATTGAACCTCCAACCATTACTATTATCTCAGTAAATCCATTTGGAACTCCTTTAAGATTTTTGATATGTAGAAGACTGAAGGCTCCCGCAAAAAAATTAATAAAGATTATTCCCCAAGCAACAATTGAGTTTGATTCAAGTATAAGTTTTATGCAAATTTCTAAAGGTAATATCAGAAGTGATATATAAAAGATGTACGAAACTGTGATGTGTAATTTTTGGTCTGGCTCGTAGATAGTAAGAGCTGTCATAAAGAGTGAAATTGACGCTAGCATCCCTATTGAGAATGTATATGATTGAAAGGGGATTCCGAAAATTTGAATAAGTTGGTATGTGAATGGAAATATCAAAAGACATACACTCCAACAAAGAATTCTTACAATATTTGTGTATTTAGGGTTAGCTGCTATACCGCTGAGGGTAATTGTACTATATTGCATGGATTCTTTATTTTTCGCAAGGTATAGTGCACAGGCTATGAACAAGAATATAATTAAAGTACCTGAGAAAAATAGAATCATTGGAAAACAGTTTAAACATTTCAAATATACATTTAGTCGTATTTGAAGGCAAATTGAATTATGAAGTACTCTCCTCCTCTTCTGGACTAGCTTGTCCTGAGCCAAAATATTGTGGATCAATTAGATTTTCGCCGTTAGATGTATAAATTAGATCTTGTATGTACTTCATTGCCGTTTTGGGCTTAGATATGTTCCGAAGTAGTAGGTTACGTCGAGGATTTTCTTTGCTATGAACAATAATTTTTCCGAAATTTAGATACTGACCGATGATGTTTTGTGACAGTGTAACTCTAGTATAGTTATTTGCGCTAAATACGTATCTTTTTTTTATTAAAACTCCTGTTTCAATTATAAACTTACCTGGTTTGACATCTACAAAGTCATGAACAATTTTGAACTTACTTGAGTCTAGAATATACCGTGTAAATTTAAAGGCAAGAAGTCTATAAAAGCTAACAATAAATATAAGGAATGTAAATACAACTCCAACCAGTGCTGAATAATAATTTTGATTTGTATCAATAGTACTTATTATTTCTATACCATAGCTTATGATGATAAGAAATGATACAAGAATTAGCACATAAAAAAGATAGATAGCAGTATTGAAGAACAGTGGAGTCATAGTTCTTTTCAGTATTTTTTCATCCCATTTATGTCTTTGAATCTCTTCTATTGCATTTTTTGGGATAACTGGTTTTGTTTCTTCATTCGTCATATACAACCTTAAAAACGTTAGATTATCTTTTTCATCCCTAATTCGTATAAATTATAACGAATGTAAGTCTGCCTTGAAAGTGAGAGTTCTAACTTGTTATACTAAAGATATATTTCTATTTATCGATTGGAGGTTATTTATGTCAAAGACGACTACGGATTTAGTTGAAATAGAACAGTGGGTCAAGGAGAGAGATGGAGTTCCTTCTAAGGTTAATGGTACTGACAACTTGTTACGTGTTAAATTTGATAACCTGGAGGAAGATTTAGTTGAGATTACTTGGGCTGAGTTTTATAAAACATTCAAAGAAAACAACCTTCAGTTTCTATATGATCCATCTGAGGAAGACTCCAGGTTTCATAAATTTATTTCAGAAGAATAGTTTTTTGTGTATAGCTTATAATTAACTGTATAAGTAGATTTGGTTTAGCAAATTTTCGAAAAGGTTTATTGATCCTTGGATATCTTGAAGATCTCCCTTAACTTTAATTTTTCTAGTGAAGTAAAGGTATGCTATTGATTTTCTGCGAAGAATTCCATTCCATCCTGCACTAGTTATAACTACAGATACCATATTGTCTGATTTCGGTTTTACTCTTGTAAACTTGAGTTTTTTATCAATTGTTATATAAAAATTCAAAGTCACAATTTTGATTTGAATCACTTTTTTTATACCTTTTATTTCATTCAATATCTCTTTATTATTATTGATATTATCAATAATTGTTTGAATCATAATTCTTGTTTTCCTTTTATTAAATTTGGTTTTGTCTTTGAAGGCAAACACTTTCCTGGTTCCTAGATATAACTTATCTATGAAATATAACTTCCTTTCATTTTCAATATCAGAAAACCTTGTGACTCTTTGTAATTTATAATTGGCGTATTTTGGAGTTCTAATCCAACCTTTCTTTTTCGCAAGAGCTTCCAACCTTTTGTTTTCATATTCTTTCAAATTTATTTTTTTATGGGTTTTGATGGACTTTTCTGCTGCTAGAGCAATAATCTGGGCATGGCGAGCTTTCCATAAATTAGTTACTGGTTCCGTATTGTTTACAATTGAATTATAAAAGTGTTCAAATTCTCTTTTGTTTCCAGGGTGTCCTAGTCCTTTGGAGTCAGTATCATTTTTATTCATTACCTCCCACATGGTTTCCTTTTTATTTTCTTCTTGTATAAGTACCTGGCTGTCAACAGAGTTCGCTTCAAGGATTCTAATATAATTTCCTCTAAGTCCAGATATGTATATCTGCATACCTTCAACAGGCTCTTTGCCATACATATTTAAAGTATATGTAGAATTTTTTCCATCCTCATAATCCACTATAACTGTAGCATTATCTACTACCGTTGATTTTTTGATATCTGATTCTATGGTATCCATTAACTTTATTTTGAAATCCTTTTTGTAAACATCTTGATCTCCTGATGCATAAACATATTTAGGTTTTGATGGATAAAAAAGTGAATTTGTAATGTCAAAATGATGAATCATCTTATCGTTTATGGCTCCACCCGATTTTGATTCATCATAAAACCAGGGAAGCCTGAAACTTTCTCTGTGTTCTGAGATGACAATAAATTTAGTTCCTCCGAAACTCTTAGAGTTAACTTTGTTTTGGATGATATGATGTAAGTTCATATGATTAAGTTCAAGTCCAACAGCAATTTTTACATCAGCTTTCAGTGCGGTTTCAATCAAGGAATCAACTTCTTCTATATTGATCCCAATTGGCTTCTCTATAAAAACATGTTTTCCATGTTTTATAGAATCCTTAGCTTGTTGGCAATGAAGATATGTGGGAGTGAAAATCATTACAGCTTCAACTTCTGGATCACCTAAGAATGTTCTGTAATCAAGTGTTTCTTTTATATCAGGACCGTTTATTATCTCTTTATAAGTTTCAATACGGCTCTGTTCTATATCGCAAAGATACTTAATCTTGTAAGAATTGGTTTCCAGCATAGCTCTTATATTTGTCAGACCAATTTTCCCACAGCCGATAATTGCTACATTTAGTTTTTTCATTAGGTTGATTTCATTTGGGAGTAGATTTTAACACAAATCATAAATTATATAGATCCTCTTTCATATGGGGAAGTAATGATTTCTAAATATTCATCTTGTGTTATATAATTCGGAGCGTATTCTACTCCATATCTATCAAGCATTCTAGTAAAAGATCGAAGATGATTTCTAGAACCTTTTTGGAGATTGTTATAAACAGAAATTATATCCTCATTTGTAGTGTTTCCCATTAGATCTTGAAGGTCTTTTATATCTAGATCTTCAACTGTAGCTCCAACTTCTAACGCTTTTTCTACTGACTCGCCTCCTATTTCAATTAGATTGTCACTAATTTTTTGTAATTCTTGATTCTCGTACTTACCTAATGAATCCACATAAGGATCTTCTACCTCGTATTTATCTAGAAGTGCTTTCACACTATCTGTATGTGTTTGTTCACTATCTGAAATATTAGAGAAAATAGATAATCCCCACTTTTCATATAATATTGTATAAACATCATGAGCTAGTTTTTCCTCCTCTCTCATTAGTAATAATCCTTCTATTTCAGATTCTGTTAGAGTACCAGTTATGTTAGTATTTATTAGTTTTTCTGGAGAGACATAATCAGATTCATCTACCATACTCAAATTTTCTTCAAAACTCATAACAGTTTCTTGGTTATTGGTCAATTGGATACCAATAATATATCCTATTATTCCAGCGACAAGAATAAATACGAATCCTATAACTACAATAAATGGTAGATTGTTTTTCATATAAATAAGTAATAATTAACTTTTAAAATAATAGCCTTATTTGGTATTTACGTAAACCCTGAAAAATTGTTTGACAATTTTTAAATTAGGGATTAATATAATTGCAAATGATTTGCATTAATTATTAAATTTGATCAATTTGAACAAAAAACAATTTCTGTTTCTGTTTTTAGTAATTATATTACTAGGATCAGGGTTACTATTATACATGCGAAATAATGGTAGTAGTAAAGACGAAAATAAGATCTCTGTCTTGGTGAGTGTACTTCCCCAAAAAGAGTTTGTTCAAGCTATTGGTGGAGATAGAGTTGATGTAAATGAGCTAATCCATCCTGGTGAGAGTCCTCATTCATATAATTTGACACCGCAGGATTTGATTAAAATTGAAAGAGCTGACATTTATTTCAGAATTGGATATATTCCTTTTGAAAAAGCTAATATAGAAACTATTGCACAACAAAATGAAAACATAAGAATTATAGATACATCACAAGGAGTAGAAATTAGATATTTCGTAGAAGGGGAAGAACATTCTCATGATGAGGATGAACGCGATGATAATGACAAGGCTGAAGATGAAAAATATCATGAAAATGAAATTGATCCTCATATTTGGTTATCACCAGAAGCTGTTAAGATTCAGGTAGAAAATATTTTTGAAGCTTTGGTTGGGGTAGAACCAGAAAGCGAGGATTACTTCAGAGAGAATATGAATAATTATTTAACTGAGTTGCGAGATCTTCAAGCTGAGATATCAAAAGCTTTAGCAGGAGTAGAAACTAAAGAGTTGTTGGTTTTTCATCCGGCATGGGGATATTTTGCAGATGAATTTGGTTTTGAACAGGTTGCAATAGAGCAAAATGGTAACGAACCAACTGCAGAGCAGCTGGCTCATATAATCGAAGAGATAAGCCAACATAACATCCCTGTTATATTTGTGCAGAAGCAATTTAGTACGAAATCGGCAAAAGCACTTGCGGAAGAAACAGGGATTAGCGTAGTTCAGATAGATCCTCTAGCAGAAAACTATGTTGAAAATTTGATTGAAATCGCAAACACTATAAAGGATAATGTTTATAATGAGTAAAAAAAATGTGATTAAAATTGAAAATCTTACTTTTAGTTACAATAAAAAATCATTACTTGATAATGTGAACCTTACAGTTTTGAAGAATGACTTTCTTGGAATTGTAGGACCTAATGGAGGAGGCAAATCAACTCTTATAAAACTAATACTTGGTGTACTTAAACCGCAGAAAGGAAAAGTTATTGTTTTAAATAAAAATCCTGTTTATACAAGACCACAAATCGGATATTTATCTCAGTATGAAGACATTGATTTTGATTTTCCTATTAGTGTTATGGATATTGTTTTGACTGGAAGACTAAATACAAATATTTTTCATAGATATTCAAAAGCTGATAAAGAAAAAGCAAGAAAAGTTTTGGACGAAATGGGTGTACTACATTTGAAGGATAGAATACTCAATGAACTTTCTGGGGGTGAAAAACAAAGAGTATTTCTGGCAAGGGCTCTAGCTACCGATCCTCAGATTTTAATTCTTGATGAACCACTTTTAAACATAGATATAAAGATGCAGGAAGATCTGTATGAGTTACTAAAAGAATTGAATAAAAAAATGACTATAATCGTAGTGGATCATAATTTAGATGCTTTAGCCAAACATGCTGAAAAAATCGCATGCATAAATAAATGTGACTATCACAGCCTCAAGTATCATGAGGATGTTACAAGAATTGATGTTTAGTAAATAATTCATATGGATTTAGAAATATTACAATATGTATTTTTTCAAAAAGCTCTTATAGCTTCAGTTATTGTATCTATTGCTGTAGGGATAATTGGCACTTATATTACGGTTAAGAAGATATCGTTGTTTTCTGGGAGTATCGCTCATGGATCATTCGGGGGGTTGGGATTGAGCTATTATCTCGGATTCAATCCTTTACTTGGAGCACTTGTTTTTAGTTTATTTGGAGGAGTTCTAATATCAGCTGTAAGGAAATCAGCTCGAAAGAATCTTGATGCTCTACTAACAATTTTCTGGACAAGTGGAATGGCAATTGGTTTGATATTTGTCTTCTTAACTCCAGGATACGCTGTAGATCTATTTAGTTTTCTATTTGGAAATATTTTACTGATAAACTCTTCTGACCTTTACTTTATGGTTGCTTTGGATGTGATTATTGTTGGTACAATAATTATTATTTATAATTCACTTTTAGCTACACTTTTTAACGAAGACTTTGCAGAGGTTAGAAATATAAAAACTTCCCTGCTCTATCTGATTCTTTTTATCCTGATCTCAATTACAATTGTAATGGTCATTAAAGTTGTGGGTGTAGTACTCGCAATTGCGTTGCTGACAATTCCTTCATCTGCAGCTTCGTTAGTTAGCAAAAAGTTTGGAAATATTCTCATCTTTTCAATTTTAATCAGTTTACTTATAACTATCGGAGGCTTATTCCTCTCTTACTATCTAGAACTTCAGTCTGGCCCAGTAATAGTTCTTTGCGGAGTCTTTGTTTATTTATCGCTTCTGATATACAATAAACTGAAGTAAGTTTTAATTCTAAAGTCCAAAGTCTAAATTAAATTTTGACCTAGAACTTAAAATCAGTTAATTATTAGAGTTGATAGTTAAAAGTTGATGGTTGAAAGTAAATTCTCATCTTACTACTCCTGCCTACCGCAGGCAGGTAAACTATAAACTCTACACTTTACACTTTAATCTTTAAATAATGATCGTACGTAATCCAAATCAAAGAGTTGCTGTACTTGTTGATGTGCAGAATATTTATCATTCAGCGAAGAGGCTTCATAATGGAAAAGTAAATTACAACAAGCTTCTTGATATCTGTGTTCAAGGAAGAATTCTGACAAGAGCTATTGCTTATGTTGTAAATCCTGACAAAGAAAGTAGTGGCTCAAATGAATTTTTTGACGCTGTAAACAACGCAGGTTTCGAAACAAAAGAGAAAGTTCTACAAACTTTTGTAGATGGGGCCAAAAAAGGTGACTGGGATGTAGGAATTGCTATGGACGCTGTCAGGCTTGGGGCAAAGGTTGATTCGATAGTTTTGGTATCAGGAGATGGAGATTTCCGTCCAGTTGTGAATTATCTTCAGCAGACTTTTGGTTGTCTTGTAGAAATTGTTTCTTTCAAGAGGTCATCAAATAATGAATTAATTGAAATGGCTGATGATTTTACTGACCTTGATGATCACAAACAGGATGTTATCTTTAGGCCACGGAGAAAAATCAACAAGGTAACTAGGCGATCCAAGTAATTATTTTTCTGTAAAAATAGAAACAAACTTACCTTTGCTAAGAAGTTTTGCAACTTCAGAGGGAATAAATATCTTTCCATTCATACATAAATATATTCCTGGTTCAAGATACTCTATCTTAGATAAAGTGAAGCCTAGGTTAAAAAATGCATCCGAAGAAGGGAAACCAACTGGAACCATAGCACCAGTGAAAACTATAACCTTATCTTTGGTTTTTAAATTAGCCTCCAGGTATCTCGCTGTATCAGGCATAGTATAAGTACCATGTGTGACAACGAAATATTGATTTTTTGATTCTTCAATGATTTTTTTAATATTGTCCATATCCTTAAGATTCAACTGCCTACTATCTTTCATGCATACTTGAGAAAACTTCAGATCAAGATATAGATTTAGTCGGCTTAGATATTCGGGTAGAATTGATTCTTTATATGGTACAGCTGTGTCAACATTTCCATCATAATATGAGTCTATGGTACCGCCAGTTAATATAAAGTGAATCTGTTTATTTTTCATTTATAAATTGTACTTACATTATAGATGAATACTAACAATGCAAATCATAAAATGCAACTAAGATTATTTGCTAATCATAATAATGATGTCTATCATTAGTTAGTTAAGTTTGATATATTTTCTTATAAATTATTAGTTAAAAGTTATGAAAACTGGCAGATTCCCCTTTCCGATGTCTGATATAAATAAAGTAGTACTATTCCTCACATATTCTGATTTCATCATTCTTTCAAGCTGGGGCATTATAGCTCCATTTCTTGTAATCTTTATTGCAGAGAATATAAGTGATGGATCTATAGCTGTTGCTGGATTTGCAACTACAATTCATTTAATAATCAAAAGTCTAGTTCAAATTCCTGTAGCAAGAAGATTGGATAATAAAAAAGGCGAATATGACGATTTTAATATGACGGTTGCAGGCTCAGTTCTTTTCACAATATCAATTTTCTTATATGCATTTGCTACAAGTAGTATTCATATCTATTTTATACAAGTACTTTCAGGTTTAAGCGCTGCAATTTCTTCGCCAGGCTGGTATGCTATCTTCACGAGGCACATGGATAAACAAAACGAAGCTTTTGAGTGGAGTTTTTATGATACCATAATCGGGATTGGCGCTGCCTTGACTGCTTCTATCGGAGGCTTAATGTTGTTACATTTCAGTTATAAAACTATCTTTTTATTAGTTGCTGGACTTACAACAGTAGGAATTTTATTCTTGGTTTCGATAAAGGATCAATTGTATAGAAAATAAAAGACTTTATTTTCAAATCCCAAACATACCAAACAGCCCAAATGATGCAAACAAACTTTTCAAACATGGCAAACATATAAAACATAATAAATGAAGTCATCATTAAGTTTGAGTAGTTTGTGATTTTGGATTTGTTTAGCATTTGGTACGTTTGGACTGTTTGGATATTTACCTAAGTAGGTGTATTTCCAATTCATCCAAAAAGAAAGGATTTCACTATAAGTATAGCAAGTTTTAATATTTAACTTTCTCTAAGGTATAACATAACTACATTATAATATATTGCCCTCATAAATTAAGCTAGTTATAATAACTAATATTAACTATTAATTTGAGATATGGATTTATCTAGTTTAGGAAATTTAGGAGATTTAGCTAAGCAGATGCAGGATGCTTATACAGACGGTACTAATGTAATGAATTCTGCAGGTAAAGAAGTAGCTAAGGAGATGGAGCCGGATTATGAAATTGAGGTTGAGATAGATTTAAGTGCAAAGATAGAAGGTCATGACTACAAAGTTGATGCTACCTTAATGTTTGAAATCGAATTAGAACCAGTTTTGGCAGCAGCAAAGTCAGGAATGGGAGATTTATCATCTGTACTAGATGGATTAGATGTAGATTTAGGTAATGATAAAGATGCAGTCATGGAGCAATTAGGTAAACCAAGGGCTATTGGAGTAGTTAAAGAAGTTCATATAGATGAGCTGAAAGTATCCAATGATGATGGTGAGGTTGATACTGAATTAAACGTAGATGGTACTTTGTTAGCAACTGTAGATGGAGATAAATTATTAGTTAACTTCGAAAGCGCTCTTACATATCCTGACCATACTGATATATATTTTGCAGTTCCTTCAATGGAAGAGATGCAAAAGAATATTCAATTAGATGTAAAAAAGTTGGAGAAAAAAGAGAAATTTTCCTGGACTGAAAAGGATAAAGATAACCTAAAGGTTAAGGGTAGTATTGAGTTTAGAAAATTATAATTTCTTTACTCTTTCAAAAACTAAATAATATAGTGGTGCTGAAATAAGTAGCATAATTGCATAGCTAATTAGAGTACCTAGGTATATCCCAAATTCTGGATAAACAAATCTTACAATAATTGCGTATATACCAATAGTCGTTGTTGTACTAATAAGTACGTTTTTCATAATAACTTTTGTAAATTCAAGATCTCCGGATTTGGCTGTTATCAATAGTGTTGAAATTGTTAACGCTGGGAATGTAGCAAATATTCCTCCCCAAACTGCACCGAGTAATTTACTTAGCAAAACAATTGTGCTGATTACAATACCACTTACGACTGCTTTAAATAATAAAGATGAAGAAGATTTCTTCTTGGGCTTAAGATCGTTATCAATTTTCATGAATTTCGTAACTATAAATATGCTTATGGGGACAATTATTAGCCAAGCAATAACCGAGATTGTGAAACTTTTTATATTTAGTAGAAACGCTAGTACAGCAAATGAAAACCAAACTAAAAGAGAGCCTGTCAGAGCTATTTTAAACCCCTTCCTTGTTAGTAGAAGATATGTAAGAAAGAAGAAGCAATATAATCCACTACTTAAAGGAACAACTGTAGCAGCTTCTATAGATGCGTCAATATCTTGAGTGATCCCCACAAATAACAAGCTAACTACTGCAGTTGAAGGTAGTCCCAATATTAAACCGCCAATCTTTCCGCTTACCTTTTCAGCAATCATTGTCGAAAGTGTAACCCAGCTAGAGCCAACTATTAGTGAAAGTAGCCATTTTATTATGAATGTTTGTGTCATATTATAAGTAATAAGTATTGATCTTAGAATATAGAATAAAGAATCATGAATCAAGAATGTTTCTCACATTCCTTAACAATTCTCTCTCATCATCAAACATAAGGTTTTTCTCCGCTTCATCTAAACTCATCCATTCTACTTTTACAGTAGAATTTGTTTCTTGTTCACTAAGTTTAAGCTCATTTCTTTCATCATTTTCTAATATAGCCAAGAAGTAATGTATTATCTTTTTATGAAGAAAACCATCATCCCAAGGATATTCGATGTACCTTGGCTCCAATGCTTCTATTATCTTCATATTCTTATAACCAGTCTCTTCTGTAGTTTCTCGAATTGCAGTATCCTTTGCATCTTCTCCCGTTTCTATATGGCCTTTGGGTGGTACCCAGCCCTGATTATCTTCTGCCCATTTTTTATATATGAGAATTATTTCCCAGTTATTATTTACCTTCCGAACTAGATAACAACCTGCTGTTCTGTGATGTTTAGTCAGCAACAAAGTAGAATTAAGATTTATGACTCAAGAATCAGGAATAATCATCTAATTGATTATTTCAGGATATTTATGTGGTTGCTTGTTATAGTGATCTACCCACTCACTATCATCTGGCACTTCAACAGTATCTACAAAATATCGTTTTTCAAATCCTCCAGCTTTAGCAATCTTTTTTTGTTTACAATCCTCTATATGTTCATCAGAAATGTTTAATAGAGATTTCAAAGCATCGATGATTTCTATGATATCCGCTAGTTCTTTGTCTAAATCAGTATCCGTATCTTTGAGTTCTTCAACTTCCTCTACCAGTTTTTTCTTTAGTTCCAAAACAAAATCTTCATCACTTAATATGTGGTATTCTGGATTCTGATCATCACGTTCTAACATACTCTCGAGTACTTTATCTCTAACAAGTTTTTTAAAACTAAATTTTATTGCCATAAAGAATTTGTAATAACTAATAAACAATATTATATAGGAAACATCCTTATCTAGACACTTTCCAAATTCTAAACATCGCTGTGTTTGGTAAATTTATAATGAACAAAACATGTCACACTGAGCGGAGTCGAAGTGTATGTTTTGCGTTTGTATGATGGGTATTGTTAGTACATTCAGACAACTCTTTTATAGATTTCCAATCGCCTTTTATAAGTGCAAGCTTTTTATTTTTACTCCAACCTTTAATTTGTTTTTCCCAAGAAATAGCATCGTTAATATTTTCAAACTCTGCTGAATAAACAAGTTTTACTGGTTTTCTAGAATACGTATAAGCCTTTGTGTTATCAGAATTATTGTGCTCGTAAATTCGTCTATCAAGGTCATTAGTTACACCAGTATAAAATGAATTATCAGAACATTGAATAATGTAAACAAAATATGAATAGTTTTGCATATTTAAGATAGTAGTCAAAGGAATATTATTTTGCATTGTGTTGCATTACAAATATGACAAAAAAATGACGTGCTTCGACTCCGCTCAGCATGACATTTATTTTGTCAATTTGGGATTTTTTTAAGCGTATAAATTACTATGAAGGGGTACATAACTGAATTAAGTTTTAAAACTGTCCAAATCAGTATGCACTGAATCGCTTCAAAAACGGTACCATCCATCCTTCAATTAACTCATGTTCTATATCATACAGATTTTGTTTCCTATGATTTAGTGGTTTATCTGAAATAATTTCATCCATATACTGAGCCATAGATCTAAAGTAGTACATAAGTGTATAAAAAGCAGAACTTGTAGGATTTGGCTCAAAATCAGGAATTATTTTTTTATAGCCTTCCAGAAATCGAGCTGTAGGCACCCAGGAATCTCTTTCTGCAGGTGCAAGGAGTATTCCATCCCAGTCAATTATATAAATTTTTTCTTTTGTTTCAACCAAGGTATTTCCACCCGCATCTCCATGAGTTATAACTTTCGGTAGATCTAATTCTTTCATTTTTATAATCAAATCATTCAACTTTTCATATTGCATTCTGATTCTATCTTCGTATTTCAAAAATATCTTTTGTAATCCTTCCATAATTTCATCAATTACAAGTTTCCCAGTTAGAGTCTCTGCAAATTGTAATTCAAATTGGTCTTTGTATTGATACTCATAAGCCTCTGTAGGAATTTTTGCAGTAACCAAAGAGGTTGCTTTATGAACTCTTGCTAGAGCTTCACCCAAAGCTGCTTCATCGTAATCATATGATTGATTTGCTTCAATTTTATTGAACAGAACAATTAGACAATTTCCATCCATCACATACAACTTTTCCTGCTTAGTCTTTATCGGATAACTAATAATGTCTAGACCAATTTTATAATGAAGTTCATATAAAGTAGGAAGAGATTCAATAATTTCTGGTATAAAAAGTTTTTTATCTGTAATTTTCACAAAATATTTATCATTTTTATCAGTAACTATAAACCAAGTTTCTGCGACGAATTGTCTCGGAGCTTCATGTACGCCAATAATCTCTAATCCATATTCCTCTTCTATTTTTTCTTTGAAATTTAAATGCATGATTAAACTATACAATAATTTGCCCTTGATGTAATTCTTTGTCACAATATAAATATATCCTATCTATTAATTTTTATTTATGAATAAGAATGCTGCAAGAATTGCAGGTGTTCTCTTTTTGCTTGCAATGGTGACAAGCATAGTTGGCGGTGGAATGATCGATGAAATAATCGGAAAAGAAGATTATCTGACAAGTATCTATGATAACAAGACAACTTTGTACATTGGTATTTTAATGGAATTTATAAATGCAATCTCCGTAATCGGTATTGCTGCATTTTTATTTTCAGCTTTGAAGAAATACAATGAAAGACTAGCTGTGGCTTATGTAGGTATCAGAGTTGTAGAGTCAGTTGCTTGCATTGTAGCTGCAATGATTCCCCTATCAGTTCTGGCTCTAAATGAACAGTTTGTTTCAAATGGACTTGTTGACGAAGGATTATATGAAATCCTTGGTAATTTGGTGAATCAATTAAGGGCTGACGTTATGGCTGTTTGGCTTCCGATATTTTTCAGTTTAGGTGCTTTGGTACTTTATTACGTTGCATACAAATCAAAGTTATTTCCAAGATACATATCAATCTGGGGAATTATTGGAGCGCTTGGAATAATAATTCTCAATTACTCAGGAATCGAAAGTTCTCTAGCGATGCTTTTGGCATTACCTATTATTACTAATGAAATCTTTTTAGGTTTCTGGCTGATAATAAAGGGATTTAATAATAAAGTAATTAAGAAAGCGTTTTAATTCAAACATAAAATTTTTCTATTAAATAAAATAATGAATAAAAACATTAAAAAATCAAAATATCCAGATTTATGCCCTAAGAACGCACCAATCATTGCAGGCGTTGCCTTATTGGTGATGACTATTACTGCAATATTTGCCAATTTCATGGGTATTCAAAGTTTGGTTGTAGAAGGAAATGCAGCTGAAACGGTTAGTAATCTACAAGCATCACTTGGTACCTTCAGGTTAGTTACATTTGCCTTTGTAGTAATTGTTCTTCTGGATGTAGTAGTTGCATGGGCACTTTATGTTACTTTCAAGCCAACAAACAAACATCAGTCACTTCTTGCAGGTTGGTTTAGGTTAGCATATGCAGTTATCTATGGAGCAAGTGTATTAAAGTTATTTGACGTACTATACCTTATAAATGATTCCAGTTTAGCAGATACCTTTGGGCCAGAAGTATATAACGCCCAAGTTATGTATTCTATAGAATCTTTCAATAGCGGATGGACTGCAGCTTTGTTATTATTCGGAGTTCATTTGGCTTTTCTAAGCTTCTTAATATTCAAATCAACCTTTACTCCAAAATGGCTTTGGATTGTAGTACTTATCTCAGGCCTTGGCTACATAATCGATAGTGTAGGGAAAATGGCTATGGCAGATTATGGATTAGAGTTAAGTATGTTTACATTTATTGGTGAACTTCTTCTAATGCTTTGGTTGCTTGTTTATGGCTGGAAGAAGGTAATGAAAAAATAGTTAATCGATCCACAGGCTTATACCTTTATAATTCGAAAAATGATTGAGTTGATCTTGAGTTAGTTTAATATTTTCTCCATTTTCTCCTAAAATTTGTTCTGAATCATGAATTATGAAAGAATTCTTATTTTCTATAAATGTATGGACAAGTATAAGATGGCTACCAGTTTGATTAGAATCAATAGAAAGAAGTACAAATTTTCCTTCTTTTAAATGCTGTTTTACTTTATTTATAGTTAGTCTTTTTTCTACTCTACCCTTTAATCCCAAAATCCCAGCTAGCTCCACTAAAGGTTTATGAAAAGCTCCACTGATTTCTCCAGTTTGTTTATTCTCAGTGAATACTCCTAGCTTAAGAGCTTTCATAGTAAGTTGATATAGAGAAAATTCATTTGTAAGTCCAAATGTATCACCTACCATTTTCAAGCAGCAAATACTACAAACATGTGGAGACCATTTTTCATATACCTCTATAGATGGAGAGCCAAACTGATGATAATTCTTAGATTTTTTTCTGTAATAGAAAGTGTTATTTACCAATTTAGTAGCCTAGATCTTCATTGACTAGAATTATAGTAATTCTTTCGTTTTTTATCTCTTTTTATATGGGTAAACATATTTGAGATGCTATCTACAGTAGGATTTCTTTTCTTTCCATGTGACGCTGCCACTTCCTTCAATCTAACTACATTCTTTGGAGCTGCTATTTCACGAATTCTTTTATAACCCTCTTCAACTGAATCAACAATTTTATTCTTTCCTACAATAAGTAGAACCTTCTTAGGTCCCCAGATTATTGCAGCCACTCTATTTCCGGTCCCATCAACATTTACTAATTCTCCTGAAGTGGTTATCGCATTTGAGCTTGCTAGGTACATATCAGCAAAGAATCCTCTACGTCTTCTTTCATGGTTTTCTTCCATTGAGATACCTTTTTCTGTCTGATCAGGAACTTCTAGATTAGGTTGGTTTAAAACATAATCAAGTAGGCCAATCTCCTTGATACTCTCAGAGCCACCAAAAGAAACTTGTCCAGAAGTTGGTAGCAACCTTTTTGCTATTTCCAAAGCTTCAACTTTATCTTCAGCATAATGAACTGTAAACAAGTTTTCCTTAAGAGTAGTTATAGTTTTTTCGATTCTGGAATCCATAATATTTGTTTAATATGAATAGGTTAATTAAAGTACAGCGTTAGCAATCAGCCCCAAAACTAATCCACCTATAATTCCTATCCCGACAATTGGGGCATATACCCTTGTTATTATCGCTGTAGGTAAACTTAATCCAAGTCCCAATAAGATACCGCTTACAGCATAATTTATTCCTAAATCAGCGTTAGGGATAAGAAAGCCCAACATAAATCTTTCTATAAAAGCTCCTGCCATTGCCTCTCTTTTCTTTCTTTTATCTTTCTCTGGCATAGGAATCATAATTAATACATCAAACACACCAAATACAAGTCCGAATATTAGGCCAAGTGTTAATTTATCCATAGGAATGAATTAAAAACTAGTTAGACAAAATTATAACAAAATTCGAGGAGAAGGAAATCTTGATCCCTTTTGATACATTCTTCGAAAGATACAGCGTTTAAATGGAGAATATTATGAAGTATATATAAAATTGTTAGAAGAATTATGTTCTTTTAGACTAGAATATTTGTAAATCCGCCTATTTCTGGTATAATTTCAAAGCAAATTAACAATTTGGATAATAGCCCGGTGGTGAACAAAAGCTCATTTTATTCGCTTTATACACCACCACATTAAATTTGTGCATTGTTACACAAGGCACTAAATTTAATAGTGGCCCTGTAGTATAACGGTTAGTACACCGGGTTTTCATCCCGGCGATCGGGGTTCGATTCCCCGCAGGGTCACCAAAACTACTCTTTCTCAGCATCAAGAAACCTGCATTCTCCTTTAAATCTATTCGACATATCTTTTTCTAATAAAGGCAATATATCTTTAGGATGAAAAGTTGCTTGTTTCAATTCTGCAACAGTTCTCCATTCTATACTCACAATGTTTCCTTCTTTCAAACACGGATCATTCAGATGTGTCTCATCTCCAGAGATTATTTTTCCCAAAAAGATCATAAAAAGAACATCTTTTTCACGCTTTTTGTTTATCCATTCCTGTAGATACAACAACTTTTCAAGTTTGATTTCATAATTGGTCTCTTCTTTTACTTCTCTGATAGCTGCATCTTGTATAAATTCCCCTGGTTCTACTTTGCCCCCTGGAAGTAAATAAAATTCACCTGAAGAATATCTGCTTTTCAGAACCAGCATTTTGTTATTCTTGGTTAGAATTACGCTAGCACGGATAGACTTAGTCATATCTAAAAATTAATCTTTACAAAAACAACTCCATAGCCAATTGTTTATAATATTTTCCATCTACATACAACTCTTTCTCAAACTCCCCATAAACTTTGAAACCTAATTTTTTGTATAACTCAATAGCTTCGATTTGTTGTTCATATACTGAATTTTGGATCTTTATGATTTCTGGATGATTCTCTCTTATATCTACAATAATCTTTTCAAATAATTTTGTAGCAATTCCTTTGTTCCTAAACTCATGCTTTACATACAGAGTACCAAATTCAATTATATGCTTCTTCTTTTCCTTATTGAAAAAACGCATATAAGCAAAGCCTACTAGATATTCTTCACTCTCAGCCACATAAAAAATACTTTTCGATGGAGATAGATAATCATTCATTATTTCCATCCATTCTGACTCTGTCCAATTATTAGCTGCTTCATAAGAAGTGTCAAAGGCTAAAGGCTCTTTCTCTAAAGATTCCAGTTTCAATGCTCTAAGATTTTTGGAATCTTCCTGTTGTAGTTTTCTGATTAGTACCTGCATGATAGTTAGTAATATTTATTATAATAACATCAGATTCAAAATTCTTGAATCTGAATTCTTAAATCTAGAGTTTTGTTAAAATAAAATGAGCTAAATTATAATAAATATCAATTATGACCATACCTACATTAATCGTTATGACAGGCCTCCAAGGATCGGGCAAGAGTTCTATTGCTTATTCACTATCCAAAAAGCTAAAAATTCCAGTCTTGTCAGTTGATCCAATCCATTCTGCGATCCTGAAAGCCGGAATTTCTGATTCTTTTGAAGTTGGCTTGGCTGATTATTTAGTAGTTGAAAGACTGGCCGAAGAAAACTTAAAAAACGGAATCTCAGTCATTATCGATGCTTCAAATTATGTTAATCAAGCTCATGAAATCTGGGAAAACCTTGCGGAGAGGGTTAACGTTCCACTAAAAGTAATTGAGTGTAAAGTAGATGAGGAAGTTCATAAACCTAGAGTTGAAAATAGAACTAGAGAAATAACAGGTGTGAAAGACGCTTCGTGGGAAGATGTTCAGAAAAGAAAGGATGAAATGGCAGTTTGGAATATAGACAAGTTAACAATCAATACAGAACTAGATATTGAGGAGAATGTCGAGAAGATAGTCGAATATATGGATGTAAACATAGATCATAAATCATAAATCATAAATCATGGAACACATTGTGGCAGTAGTTTAGAGTTTGGACTGTTTGGTATGTTTAAGGTTTGAAATTGCATTGCAATTTTGTAATACTTCCCTCTCATCCTACGTTAGTGTAATATGTACAAAGTGAAAGTTCAGGAAACTTAATATTTTAACAATTCAATATTTATAGCGGCTGGGTCATGTAAATAAATTTACGTGATTACGAGGAGAAGGACATTCGAATAATCAGCGGGTACCTTCTAGCCAGATCGTTTGGCTAAAATACTTTTACTAAAACCTGGAGAAATTCCAGAGACAATGTAAAGTAATACGAAATTCTTTATAATCCTGTTTCTTTCCAAGATAATTTCTAATTATTACATAGACATATATGTGTGGTATTTTCGGCTATATTGGAAAAGATAACGCTTCGAAAGTAATTTTAGAAGGACTTAAACGCCTTGAGTATAGAGGTTATGATTCTTGGGGAGTAGCTGTAGTTGACAAAAATAGTATTAAAGTAGCGAAGAAAGTTGGTGCAATCGGTGATCTAGATGGTATAAAAAACCTTCCAGAGTCTAATATCGGTATTGGACATACGAGATGGGCTACTCATGGTGGTGTCACTGATACAAATGCTCATCCTCATTACTCTTCAGATGGATCATTTGTTCTAGCCCAAAATGGAATAGTAGAAAACTATCAAGAACTTAAAAAAAAATTACAAGATAAAGGACATAAGTTTGAAACTCAAACTGATACTGAAGTAATTGTAAGATTGGTTGAAGAAAAACTTAAAGATGAAGAAGACCTAAGAGAGGCAGTTCGCCTAGCATTTCTAGATCTTAGAGGTAGAAATACTATTATCTTACTCACAAGTTCTGGGGATCATATGGTTGCTGTCAGAAATGGATCTCCACTCGTTATAGGAGTTGGCGATAAAGAATATTTCATAGCTTCTGATACATTATCTTTTGCTAATAGAACTGATCAGGCAGTGTTTCTAAATGATTTTGAAATGGTCGAATATAGAGGAAATGGTTTAAAGCTTTTTGATGTGAGAGATAATTCAGAACTTAAAGTCAACATTTCTAAACTAGATCATGAGGATGTGAAGATTGATAAAGAAGGGTATGATCATTTCATGATCAAAGAGATTGTTGAACAGAAATATACAATCAGAGAGGCAGTGCAATATTCAGAAGAAGAACTTCTACCACTTGTAGAGGCTATAAAAAGGTCCCAAAGAGTATTTACAATTGGAGCAGGTACAGCTAGTTATGCTGCTGGACAGATAGCTTACTATCTTAGGAATTACGCCAATGTCTTTGCTATTGATCTCAAATCTTATGAAATGGATAGTTACAAAGATTTATTTACAAAAGATGATCTTGTAATCGCAGTTAGCCAAAGCGGAGAGACAGCAGATACATTAGAAGCATTGGAACTTGCTAAATCCAAAGGTGCTAAGATAGCTAGTATCGTAAATATGGTTGGCTCTACTACGACAAGAATTTCAGATTTTCCATTTTTTTCGAGATCAGGTCCAGAGATATGTGTAGCATCTACAAAAGCTTTTACGGCTCAAATCTCCTGGGGGTATTTGCTGGCCCAAACTATTGTTGGTAATTACGCTAATGCTAAGTCAGATATAACTGAGTTAAGCGAAAAGTTAGAAACATATTTTACTGATGAGCTATTTGAAGAAATAAAAACCATTGTAAAGTCCTTGATAGATAAACAACATTTCTTTGTTCTGGGAAAGGGTCAGAATTATTTCATAGCACTTGAAGGAGCTTTGAAAATTAAAGAAATTACATATAAACATTTTGAAGGATTTGCTGCAGGTGAACTTAAACATGGAGTTATTGCTCTTATCGAAAAGGGTACTCCGGTTTTTGTAATAGTCTCGAATGACGATGAGAGAGAATATATGATAGGCGCTGCGGCTGAGGTGAAAACCAGAGGCGCTCATGTTATCGGGATCTCATATGAAACAAATGAACTTTTTGATAGTTTTATAAAAACAATCAAATCTGAAATGGTTTCACCAATTGCAAACGTAATTCCTTTTCAATTAGTTTCATATTTCTTGGGAGTTGCTTTAGGAAATAGCCCGGACAAGCCTCGAAACTTAGCAAAAAGCGTAACAGTTAAGTGAAGAGTTGAAAGTTTAAAGTTGTAAGTATTTTTTGTTGTCATGCTGAGCGGAGTCGAAGCACGTCAACAAAAAAATACTTTCTTCCATGCAGGTTCAGACGTCTCTGTCTGAACCAAATTTATTATACTTATGTACATAATTTATATATTGGGTTCAAACGTGCCCGCCTGCCATGCGACCAGGGGGCAGGGAGGTTTGACCTCGCTTTTTTATATTTTGTTATAATCTTCTTTAGTTATTAATAAAATAAATAAATGAATTTTGATAAAAATACTTTGGAGCAAAAGGTCAATGAAATAGCCTCTGAATTTGGGAAAATTGTAATAAATGATATGCTTGCAGGAGGAGTTGTGTCAGATATATATAGTGCAACTCTTACAGATGAGACAGGTAACTCTAGAAATATTGTCGTAAAGTACACAAAGCCTGAAATCCCAGTAAGTAAAATATTTTCCAAAACAGACATAGAGAACAGTTTCTCAAAAGCTCCAGCTACACATAATCTAGATGTGCAGCTACAGGAGGAGATAGCTTTGGCAACACCTGAAATTATAAAGCACTTCCCTGAGGAGAAGATAACACTTATGGAAGATTTCAGAGATGACGGTTTTGAACTTCTTCAGAATTTGATTCTGGATGACAATTTACCCCAGGGGTCAGCTAGAAATATGGGAAGAATGCTTGCTGAAATCAGATACAAATTCATGAATCTCCCTGAGGGTTTTGACGAGGTTGAAGCATCTAGAACACAATTTGATGAAAGATTTTATGAGCTCAAAACTCTTCTATATAACTCAAGAATGGATATTTTTAATGAAATTGAGAATCAATTTTTAGACTCAGAAACTAAGCAGTTAACCTGGACTGATGGAGATCAAAAGAATTTCGCTGTTACAGCTAATGGAGATGTAATCGCATTTGATATGGGCAGAAGTGTAGTTTGCGATCCAGAATTTATGCTACCAAACCTATTGGGCCATCTAGGCCTATTTTTCTTAGGAGGTTATATTGATAACGCACTCGATTTCTTTCATGATGTAATTGAAGGTTTTCTAGAAGAATATCGAAAATACGATAAAGGATATGAAATTGATGAAAAACGATTTTGTAACTATTTCGTAGCTGGTACTCTACATAGAGGTATGGCTATGAGATGGATTGATCCTAGAATTGGTCAAAAGTATGGAGAGGATTCTATGAAAAATGCATGTATGCACTTCGGTGATTTAGTTTTTGATAAAGAAAATAGATGTGAATCTATTGATCAAATACTACAATTGTTAAATGCGGTTAGAAAACTTGCTTCTGAAGGAAAATACAGGAGACCAACATTAAGTCTATAGTGAAGAGTTTAAAAGTTATTGGTGCGAGATTATATTAAGGCTCTTAGAGATTTGGTATATGTAGTAGGGCAATTAAAGAAATTATAATCATCCCAAATAGATGAGATTGAGTACAATTATAAATAACCCTGTAAATATTGCGAAACTATATTCAAAGTAAATTTTATGGAAATATAGAATTGCAAGCGTAAGCATACTGATAATATTTAAGGCAAGTATCATAAATAATAAGAAACTTACAGTTGAGTTCATTTTATTCAACTCAAGAACAATCAGGAGTTGATAGAAGTAGGTAAAAATCACGTAAAGGCCTGCAATATACACATGAGTTCTAAACTTATTTAAAAATAGAAGTGTGGGTACAAGAATTGAAAAGAATCCAGTTATTACTGCTAGGTAAAAATATCCATTTATATTATCACTATGAACTTTTTGGTTATATAAAAAAACAACAATAGGAGTTAAAAGTCCTGTAGTGCCCATGCCCAAAAAGATTACCCATTTTGTCTTGGGGGAATTTATGGATATTTCACTCAGAGGTAACATACGATCACTCTGCTCTTTTGCAAAATATACACCCGCAATAACAGTTACCAAGCCGACAATTCCAGTGAAAATTCCAGAATAATTTAAAATCATCAAAATTATATCTAAAGTACATAAATAACAGTATTACAAGCTGAAAAACATTTCAAGATTATCTTTTTCTTAGTCTCCACAACTTTCCATCAGTTAGGGACATAGAGAGATGTTCCAATCCAACCCAACTTATACCGAAGTGTGGATCTACAATCCTTATATCAATCATGCCATTAGGTCGTACATTCATTCCATTTATAACTACTGCATGATGGTCACTATCCTCAAGTGAGCCATGATACAAGGTTTCATATACAACTGAGGTCATGAGGGGCCTCCCCTGTGTGAGTTGACACCATAAAGCGTAGGCGTTTGATGCTATATTTTCATTGTAATTATCCCAGTTTGTATGAAGAAAGGGTAAGGTTTTTATCAGTTCAACTCGAGCGTCGTTCTTAGCGTTATCTGTTTCTTGTGTTCGCCTAGCTAAGTGATATGTGCTAAATAGCGAAGCGTCATTTACTAGTTTTACTCCATTAAATTCAGGTACATCTATAGTTTGGCTTGCCAACTCGAAACTTAGTCCATCATCTCTCGCTGCAAGCCAGCTTAATCTATAAACAATCTCGGCGGTTTCACCATTAGTCAAACCATAACAAAGTGCAGAATTAGCCACTGCCCAAGCAGTGCAAGTTCCCAAATCTTCTTGTTCATACCAATGATTATTTTCACCTATTATTATTGAATCCCCTGGGAAAAAGCCTTCGATAGGGCTTACAGGGTAGCAGTAATCAGGCTCCTTTAATACCCTAATGACTGATTCATCATAAGAGTGTGGATTTTCGAGTGCAGTTCTTAATGCTGCTCTTGTTGCCTCTGCTTTTGGTTGATATCCAGGTACACTGTCTATCGGTAGATTCCAGGGTTTTTGACCTGATAATTGATATGAAAGATCAGACCTGCCCACAAAGTATGCTACGTCTCTAAGCAGTCTGTAATTATATTCATGTATTGGTGATCTAAAACCGTTTTCTATCATTCGGGGATTATATCATAACTACATAACAATATTATTAAAAATATCCCAAATGAAATTAAATAATCAAAAAAAGACCTAGGAAGTGTTACAAAATATATACAGATGAATTTAATATAAAATAAGGTGGTGACTGGTTTATACTTAAACTCCAAGAAGTGCATGGGGAAATAATCCACTCATTTGTCATGATGAAAGTAAAGCTAGAGCAAAATGATATTCTAAAAAAGGAGTTTATTCAAAATTTCATCAAGAATTCTCTGATATTTTGGGGCACTTACAATTTCTGTAAATTTTGTAGATAGACATAGAAGGTGAGCGTGAAAATAATTGCATCTCGGGCTAAAATAGCTAGCTTAGGTTCTTTTTCAACTCATTCTTTAGTTCTATCATTTTGAGCTCTCTATCAAGCATAAGTTTGTTTGTTCTTGTCAACTCATCTACCTTCTTCTTTAATGTTTTTTCGATGTCTTTTCTTTTTGTAATATCTCTAATTGCCTCTATTGAGCCAATTATTTTCCCTTCTTTATTATACAGTGGCTTAGCTATAGCCCAGACATGTTTCTGCATAAATTCTAGATAAACCTCAGCTACATAACCATCATCTATTTTTTGGAATACATCATAGTACTTCTCAATTAATTTATCTGAACTTGAATCTAGTACCAAATCAGCTAAAATTGGTCTTTTTTCATGATAGAAAGGAATAGCATATTCTTGGCCACTTTTACCTAGCATATCTTCAGCACTCACATTTGTAAGTTCCTCGATAGCTTTGTTCCAAACGATAACTTCATGCTTCTCATTAAGAACCAAAGTTGCATCAGGTAGGAACTCTATAACGGAAGATAGAAAGTGTTCGGAATCTTTGAGGGATTGTTCCTGCTTTTTGATCTTGCTAATATCATAAAAAATAAGTGCAAATCCGTCATTTGATTCACCCTCATTATCAATATTTAAAATTTGCAGATCTAACCATCTATCATTTTTATCATCCCTTATATAATCACCTTCGTCTTTAATATTGAATAGGTTTGAACTAAATGGTTTTTCAAGTGAATCGATATTAGATGCTATCTTTAAGCTTGAACCAATTAATTTTTTTGCAGAGTCATTAAAGCTAAGTATATCTTTTTTTGAATTTAGAATTATTACTGGATTTTTCATTTTCGTAAATATATAGTCTTTGGCACTTGGTATCAATAACAATACCCTAACGCGAAATATTCCCCATACCATTACTATTCCAGTAATTGATAATGCAAAAGGTGTCAATTCAACAGAATTATATAAAGTTATACCTAGGAAGTTATAAATAACATTTGCTAAGAATGGAAATATAAGAGCTAATACAAATATTATACTGTGCTTTCGATATTCTTTACTTCTTATTATAAATCGTACAAGCAAAAATAAGCCAAATAGCAGCCCTATATATGAATAAATGGTAAATATGAAGAAGAACAGTCCATGGTTGTAAAAAACACCATCTCTAATATTATCAGAAACTGGTTCTACAGTCGTCCAGATAAGATCCTTGAAATCTGTAAAAACGAGTATTAACTGTATTATAGGTATAAACCATAAAAAGCTGTTAATTCTACTTATAAAGCTCTGTTTTATATGTGTAAATTTCAAAACAAATAAAAGCCACAACGGAGCAACACATATAATTCCTAAATAACTGATTTTCGACCACAAAACCTTATCTTCTAAACTCAAAACTGTTGATTCTACTCCAACAGAAAAAGACCAAATTGAGCTAGCCAACATCAATAATGCAAAGGTTTTCCCTCCTCTAGCCCCTTTTTGTGTCCAAAGAAATAAAAAGAGAAGTAACAGCAATAGAGCCATTGAAAATAAAAAGCCAGAAATAACTGTGAAATATAGATACATTTATTCTTCTGATTTTCTAAAATAATAACCTATGATAAAACCAAGTGGGCCAGATAATACACCAGAGATAGTTAGGACTGCTTCTCTTAAGTTATCTATACTTGACTTCCCTTCTGCAGGATCAACTAGAAATGAAGCAATGCTCACACCGATAAAACAGATGAAAAATCCGAGAAGAAATAATTGTGCAAGTCTTCCTCTGGTGTCTTCTCTCTTCTCAACGACAGAAACATTTAATCCAGTCTTTGTCTCCTCTTCACTGTCGGGTACAAGCTCAACCTCTTCTACATCTAGATCTTCTAATGTGGATTCACTTACTTGTTTTATATTTGTTTCGTCATTGCTTTTGGGGACTGCCATCGTCGTTTAGTATAACTGTTTGATTGTATTCTTCTAGATCAGTAATATGCAAGCTTCTGTCCTTTTTCTTTTCTTCTAGGACTACTTTCCTCCCTATAGATACATCCAAAAGCTCAATTGCTTTAGAAAGTACTTGCCCCGAATCTTTGAGACCAAGTTCTTTTTGTATTCTTTGTACCTTTTCTTCCAGTTTTTCAGGAAGTATATATGCCCTTTTTTTCATAATTGGATGAAAGTCAGCAATTACTGTAAAATCTACTTTATAAATACTAGCACATATTAAATATGGGAAAAAGATTCAAAGATTTAAAAGGTATGAAAATCGCTATTACTCATGACTATTTAATCACTTTTGGTGGTGCTGAGCTTGTACTTTTGGAACTTTTGGAGATGTTCCCTCAAGCTGATCTATACACTGCCGTAGCTTGGGAAGAGGGTTTCTCAGGTGAGTTATGGGAAAAGATAAGTAAACATGAAATAAAAACAAGCTTCATCAATAATCTCAAGTGGTTTAGAAAGTTCTGGAAGGTATTTTTACCATTTCATGCGATGTTTTTTCAGAAACAAAACTTAGATAAATATGATTTTGTAATTTCAGTATCATCAGGGTTTGCTAAATGGTTGAATACGAATAAACCTACTAAACATCTAGCATATATAAATACCCCCCCTAGATTTCTATGGGGAATGGATAGCACTATGTTCTATAAATTACCAAGAGTAATTAAACTTCTCTTGAATCCTCTTCTAAATGCCTGGAAAAATAAAGATTTGTATTACACAAAGAAAGCTGATTATGTCATCGGTAATTCTTCTAATATTAGAGATAAAATTAAAGATATTTACGATCTTGAAGCTGATGTTATATACCCACCAGTAAATAAACCAGAAATTGCGATAAGTGATAATATAAAAGATTACTACCTTGTCATCAACAGGCTAGTTGCTTATAAAAGAATAGATTCCATCGTTCAAGCCTTTAACGAAATTGGTAAAAGACTAATAATAATAGGTGAGGGTCCCGAGAGGGGGCACTTGGAGAGTATGGCTAGGGACAATGTTACATTAACGGGCTTTTTGAGTAATGCTGAACGAAATAAGTATCTAGCTGAGTGCAAAGGATTTATATATCCAGGAGAAGAAGACTTTGGTATATCAATGGTTGAGGCAATGTTTCTAGGAAAACCTGTAATTGCTTATGTAAAGGGTGGATCTCGTGACATACTGGATGATTTATCAGGAGTTCTATACGAAAATCATGATACCAAATCAATTATTAGCGCAATACATAAGTTTGAAACAATTAATTTCGATAGAGAAAAGATAATGACCCGTGCAGATAAGTTTTCTGACAAAACCTTCAAGGATAGAATAAACGGAGTTATAAATTCTCTTCTATTTGAAAAGTAGATAGAGAATTAATATTCCTACTACAACTGCTTGACATGATAATACAAGTAGAGCTATACCCAGAAACGGCTTAGCAAAATTCATCCAGCCTGTTTGATCCGAATAATCAGTATTTCTAATACTGTAAACAATAAATCCGATCATTGATACAAATGTAGCAGCAATCAAGGCTATTGCTGATATCCCTACAATTGCTAGCAAATTATCTACTAGTGATCCTGACATATTATTTACTAAACACAAAATTATCTTTGTAATCTACTTTTATAGTATCCCCTGAATTGAAATCTCCTGCAAGTATTTTGTTTGATATTGGGTTCTCCAATTCTCTTTGGATAATCCTTCTTAAAGGTCTTGCTCCATATTGAGGTTCGTAACCGAGATCAACTAGTCTGGTTATAGCATTTTCGCTAACATCTAGTTTCATGTTTTGAGCGTCCAATAATTCTTGTGATTTACTTAGCATCAATTTAATTATGTTGCGTAATTGGTCTTTTGTTAGAGATCTGAAGATAATTATCTCGTCAATTCTATTTATAAACTCTGGTTTAAAATGTTTTTTTATCTCATTTTGCAATTGATCTTTGATCTTATCCCAATCGTTGTCTTCAGTTTTTTTACCTTCTTCTTTTGTTTTCATTTTAATTACACCAGATTCTTTTACCTGTTCTTTTTCAGGGATTTTGGTATCAACTGTTCTCTTTCCTTCGATCTCTCTTAGAATCAAATCAGATCCAATATTGGATGTAGCTATGATTATCGTATTTTTGAAGTCAACGGTTTTACCTTTACCATCTGTAAGCCTTCCATCTTCAAAAATTTGTAAAAGAATATTGAAAACATCTGGGTGTGCTTTTTCAATCTCATCAAGAAGAATTACAGAATATGGATGTCGTCTTACTTTTTCTGTAAGTTGCCCGCCCTCTTCATGGCCAACATATCCCGGAGGCGAACCTATTAATCTAGCAACCGAGTGCCTCTCCATAAATTCACTCATATCAACTCTCACTATTGAATCTTCGTCACCGAAAATTTGTTCTGCCAAAGCTCTTGCCAGTTCTGTTTTTCCTACACCAGTTGGGCCCATGAATAGAAATGATGCAATTGGACGATTTGGATTTTTGAGCCCTACTCTAGCCCTTTTAACTGCTTCTGAAACTAAAGTAACAGCCTCGTCTTGACCTACAACTCTTTGATGGAGAATCTCCTCAAGGTGAATAAGTTTATCCTTTTCTTCGCTTTGCAATTCATTTACTGGTACTCCTGTAATTGAGGATATTACTTCCGCTATATGTTGGAGTTGTACCTCTGGTGTCCCCGTACCTTTCTCACGATTCCAGGCCTCTTCTAGAGGAATGATCTCGTCCTTCAGTTTTTCAATCTTCACTTTTACTTCGGCTGCTTCTTTATGCTTTTCTGCACGCGTTAAAGACTCTCTCTCACTTTCCAGCTTCTTCAGCTGTGATCTTTTTTCTCTAAGATCTTCAGGCTCAGATGTAACTCTTAGTCTCACTTTACTTGCTGCTTCATCTACTACGTCAATAGCTTTATCAGGTAGAAATCTATCTTTGATATACCTATCTGAAAGATTTGCTGCAGATATCAAAGCCTCATCTGAGATTTTTATTCTATGGTGGGCTTCATACCTATCTCTAATCCCTTTTAAAATCAAAACTGTTTGTTCTACCGTTGGTTCTTCAACTAATACTGGCTGGAATCTTCTCTCTAATGCAGCATCTTTTTCAATATATTTTTTGTATTCAGATAAAGTTGTTGCACCGATAACTTGCAGATCTCCTCTAGCCAAAGCTGGTTTGATCATATTTGAAAAATCTAACTCACCTTCTCTTGCACCTGAACCAACTATTGTATGCAGTTCATCAATAAAAAGAATTATCTCTCTTCCTGACTTTTCTAACTCTTCAATAACTTTCTTTGCCCTTTCTTCAAATTCTCCTCTAAATTTTGATCCAGCAACCAACATTCCAAGGTCTAAAGATTTTACTACCTTATCAGTTAGAATATCTGGTACATTTCCATTTACAATTCTTTGAGCGAGACCTTCTGCAATAGCTGTTTTTCCCACTCCTGGTTCACCGATTAACACAGGATTATTCTTTTTACGTCTGGAAAGTATTTCAATGACACGGGTAATTTCATCACTACGACCGATCACAGGATCAATCTTGCCTTCTTTTGCTAGTGAATTTAGATCCTTAGTAAACTTATCAAGAGTTGGAGTTTCAGATTTTTCATCGACTTTCTTTCCTTCTTTATCACCTTCGCCAACTACATCTATTACAGCTTGTCTTGCTTTTGTGTGGTTTACAGCATATTTATTCAATATCTGGGCAGCCAGTCCTTCACCTTCTCGGATCAAACCAAGTAAAAGATGTTCTGTACCTACATAATTATGATTAAGAGCTCGAGCTTCTTGGTATGCAAGCTGCAGAACTTGTTTTGCTCTCGGTGTTATACCTGGTGTTTGACCTTCATAAACCCCTTCTCGTATTTCAGTTTCTAAATAATCTCTAAGCTTCGTTTGGTCAACACCCAGCTCCTTGAAGATTCTTTCTGTTACATTGTCATTTACTGCTAGAGCATACAAAATATGTTCAGTATCAATATTTTTTTCCTTTTTTTCTAATGCAAAGTGAGCTGCATGCTGAATGGCCTCCTGGGTTCGTTCCGAGAAAAGTTCTGTTATATCAACTCTTTCTTGAGGACCAGAGTAATCTGAAAATGATCGGAATGGATCATCATTTCTGCCAAAAGGATCTGCAGCATTAGCACCAGACTGTAACTGAGCAGCGCAATAGCTGCAAAGATGTAAACTAGATTTTTGGCCATTTACAACTCTTGTAAGTGTTGTTGTGGCTGTTCTTTGTTGGCAATTTTGGCAAAGCATGATCGAGAGTGCTAATATTTAAAAAAATAATAATAACATTTTAGTCAAGATTCTCTCAACTAACTCCTTCAACCATTTGATCCAATACTATTCCTTCGTGAAGAGATTCTTTCCAGTGGTCTTTCGATTCTCGTTGTATAAGCTTGATCCTTTGTTTATTCAGAGGAACTACTAATCTTCCCCCTACATTGAGTTGAGATTTTATTATTTCAGGTACTTCATCCAAGGCGAATGAAATATGTATGCCATCATAAGGCGCTCTTTCAGGAACACCATTAATCCCATCACGGAAGATGTATTCAATATTTTTAATCATTTCATATTTCTCGATATTTTCACGAGCTTGTGATAGCAAATATTGATTTCTTTCTACTGTTATTACTTTGCCGTTTTCACCCACCATATGAGCTATGAGTGCTGTAGTCCAGCCAGAACCTGTTCCAATATCTAATACCCTTCCACCTGCCTTAGGATTCATAAGTTCAAGCATAAAAGCTGTTATAGTTGGTTGGAGGATATTTTGTCCATAACCTATATCAATAACTTTGTCTGTATATGCCAAATGTCGATTTTCTTCCGGGATAAAGTCTTCTCTTTTTATGAGTTTCAGAGCTTGTACCAATCTCGGACTTTTTACAATTCTATTATGACCGGTTGTGAGAACTTTAACTAAATAGTTATGATCCCATGAAAAAATTTTACTAGTACCATAATTATCTAAATCGAAAGCCATGGTTAGTTTTTGAAAAGTTAATTCAGATTGGGCAAATTGACAAAGAAAAATGCTCAAGTTAATATATTTTACAGAATAATTCACCACCTCACAAACTAGTTTTGGTATAGATGAACAACCTAAAAATAAGGTTAAAATTTGGTAATAACTATTATTATCTTGATAAACGTTTTCCTTTATTCATTTTCGGAATAAGCATTCTTATAACTTCCCTATTTATTTTCTGGGGTGGAAGTATATTCAACAGCTTTCGGGATAACAATGCTTCTAATGGTAAAGTTCTGAATGCAATGACTGGTTGGGGGTGGGATTTGAATTCACCAAGAGTATGTAATAGCGATGGAGGGGTTTTGAAATTTGGTGATAGTTTGTCGCATTTTGGGTTATATTTACAAAATCTTGGTGCTGCAGACTATGCTTATGACGGTTCTGGTGTTGACTGGTTGTTGCCCGGCACTCCTTATACTCACTCAGAGGCAAAAGCTAGATTTGATGCGGTTTCATCCGCTGATGGAAGTTTTGCGTTTGTAATGTTTGGAACCAATGATTGTGGACATGGAGATGGTCACGTTAATACTTTTATCGGTTATTTAAGTACTGTTGCTACTCGACTTCTTGATAAAGGCATTACACCAATTCTAAGTACTATACCACCACGCCAAGGTTGCAATACACTTCCTTACAATCAGGCGATAATTGGGTTAGCAAATAGTTTAAATGTTCCAATCAGATATGTAAGCCAAAATGCAAGCGAGTATGATTTTACCTCTGATGGTGTCCATTTCAATGATTATGGACCTATAAATAATGTGTCAGCACAAATGCTTGATGCACTTAAAGAATGCTGTTCTACTGGTCAATGTGAAAGCAAGGATCCTGGAACAGTTGATCCGTCTGTACCGGGGACGACTCTTCCAAAAAATGAAACTGGCGATCAAGCTTGTGGTGATGCTGGTGCTAATACAGCCTGGGTCGCGAATGATGAAGGCATAGCACTGGCAAATGGACATGGTATGGAGTGGATGCTGCATATAGTTACCAGTTTTTCAGAATTAGAAGCATTTGTAGGAAAAGCTTGTGGTGGCCCTAAAACTATTTTTCGTTTGTGTCTAGGTCCATGTGAACTATATGATAACCCACAACGTGTAGCTTCAACTCTAGCTAAGGCTGGATGTGATGTATATGTGACAGGTTATAACGAATTTAATCTTGAATTAAGTGGTAATGCTCCAGTACCGGAAGAACTTTATGGTAAAATAGCCAGTTTTTTTAATGATATGATGGCTGCAAAGGATGCCAATGTTAATATTCTCTCTCCCTCAATTCCTATCAATACACCTGGCGATAACTCAGCAAAGGAAGGAGATATAATTGCGGGGCTTACAAGACACGGATTGCTTTGGAATGGTCTAGCCGGTATGGCAGTAAACGGGTATAACTCAGGTGGAGTTGGAGTTTCTAGTCTTATAGAAAATATGAAAGGAATAATGGCTAGTCATGGACTTGGAGATATGCCAATTTATATAACAGAAACAGGTAAAATAGAACAAAACGAAGGTGTTGATGCAGCTACAGCAATAGCACATCTAAAAACTGAATTTGATATACTACGAGCCGATGAACGAATAATGGCAATTAACTTTTTCAACGCATTTGGTCAAAATCCAGCAGAAGAATTCAGATATGGAAACTTATTAGAAGATCAAGACGGTAACGGGAGAATTGATCTCGAGGATGTATTGGGTGAATGTGCATCTGGTATGGGTATCGAGCCAGAATATGATGCTAAGTCCGGCTGTTGTCAATATAAAGAAGAATATGCCATAAAAAGCTGTTCTGAAAGAGTGTATCACAATAATGGAACAAGGAATGACTTCAATAACGTCTCATCCGGAGTAAAAATGGTTCCTGTCTCAAGCCTGCCTCCAGGTGATCCTAATTATAATCCTGCCTCGCAAGATTGGGAGTTTAGATACGCAATAACAGAAAGAATTCATAACTTTCCTCTAGCATACTATCTCGCTGCTGATACCATAGAAGCTAACTTTGCCGATGATGGACTAGAAGGATCTAGACAGCTGATGACTCATTCCGCTTTTCTTACCCAACTGAATTTTAACGAAATAAACGTAAAAGATATATTTGACCTCGGTGAAAATGTTATTTTACAGCCTGATTTCACAAATCAATTTGAGGGTATTGCTTCCCTTACAGACCCTGAAGGTTCAGAAGCTACAAACCTGATGCTTGCTATGCCAAGCTTGGGAAATATAGGTGGATATGGTGAATTGAGTTGGACGGAGTTTTTTGAACCGGCACAGTATCATTGTGGATTCTTTTATGATAAAAACGGAGATCCCAGATATTTATCTGAAATTGCATCAACTGATTCTCTACAGGTGCTTGGTGAATCTACTTCATCCGGTGAGGTCAAGGGGTTGCTTAGTGATATCGGGTCAAGCATCGGTGTAACTGTGAAAAGATGGATTGATGCTATTGCCACTGGCTTTGGATTTTCATCAAGTAGTTTACAGGAAGCTGCATCAGACTCATTCCTTGAGGAGATGAGTGGAACATTTGGTGTAAATGGAGATCCCTGCAAAAACGTATGTACAGCAACTGGTGTTCCAATCGAAGAGTGTGATTATTCAGATACAATACTTCTCCCAAGGTATAATTATGAAGTAATTATAAGAGGTAATCCGAATGGTGAAGCCCTTTCCCCTGATACTATCTGTAGGCACATGAGAACCAGCACAGTTGTAGGTGGAACATGTCATTTTGATAACCCTGCGCTTCAACCAATTGATCAGTTGGACTATCTTACAGGAGTTGAAAAATATTATATTCCCACGGAACCTGAATTAGTTACAGCTGCAGAGTATTGGGATTATGCCCAGGAACTGAAAGCACAAGGACAATCTATCTCAGGTGATCCATATTGGGCTCAAGTAGGTTATCCAAAAAATGAAGATATGAGCCTACAGGGTCTTTTGAAAACCTTGGAAACTACTTATGAAATTGAAGCAAGGTATGCAGAACAAACGGGATTAAACATCTGCCATTATAACAATATCGGTATAAACATATTATCAACAAGGACTATTTGGGATGCACATGGAGATCCTATCGAGCAGTTAGATCCAGATTTCCGTGGTTTAGCAACATCTGATCCATTGAATTTCCATTATCCACCAACCCAGGTCTTTGAGGTCGGGAGTGATGCGGGAAGATATGGAAGCTGTTCAAATGTAAAATCTGATCCATTTGATCCGTACCGAGACCAGAAAGCTTCTGGATATCTCCCTTGGAATATAGCAAATAACGTACCAAATCAAGCTCAAGGAGCGGCTGATTATACAAATTCAGAATCATCTGTGGGTTATATATTCCCTTGGATTGGACAGATACCAAAAATGTGGGAGAGAATCTCATACATGACGCCTAGATACACGTATGAAGCCGAAACTAAAGAACAGAATCCATTTTTAGTTCCTTATGGCAGTACCCTCAAAGAACATCTTTGGGAGATCTATAATAAACCTGAAGAACAGAAAAATGAAGCTGAGAAGGTTGTCATCCCTTACTGTGATAGTTTGATTGAAAATGGACAGGTAAAGCGAGTAGGTGGAGAAGTGGTACCAAATGCAGATTGTTTCTGCGATGATCCTTATATTGATCCACTCTATGAATATCTTGTGGATGAAGGTATGCTTCAAAATAGTTTTATAAGAGCGCAAACAACCCAAACAACTGACACAGATGGTGATGGAGTCCCAGATATGTGTGAACCTTATACAGATGATGCAATTCCACCTGGTTCAGACGTACCTCCAGATTTTCCAGATAGTCTTCAAGATTTTACGACACCTGTAGATAGAGGAGATTATTCAGTTATAACTCAAGAATACGGAGTTTATAATTCTAATGGATGTAGAAATCCAGCTACAGAATTTCATACTGGAGTAGATTTGGGAACACCTGTGGGAGTTTCAGTATATGCATCAGCTGGTGGAATAGTTGTTTATGCAGGCTACACTGGGAGTCACGACCCCAACCCTATATATAATTTAGATAATCATGCCCAAAGTGGTTATGGGCAAACAATTATGATTAACCATGGTGAATTTACTAGTCTTTATGCACATTTGTCAATTTCAAATGTTGTTGAAGGTCAAACTGTACAACAAGGAGAATTAATTGGATATTCTGGGAATACAGGCAAATCATCTGGTCCTCATCTTCATTTTGAAATATTTACTTCAAGGTTGCCTAATTGGTGTACACCGGAATCATATGTAAATCCTACACCAATATTGTCTAACCCAAGACCAACTGTTACAGCTGAAGATATTGTTGATAAAAGAAAAGAATATATGAGTAAAATGGAGGATAAATATGTCGCAGGTGACACTACAACAGGTGATGCAAATCCACATGCAAACGTTGAGGTGCAGGCATTAGCAAGCCATGAAGGAGTATTCGCCATAGCATCTAAAGAGAGTGATTTCGTAGCTACTCCATTTAAAAATGCCGGTGGGGTTTATCCGATCCAAGACTTTGTTAGTGATTCAAATGCAATTGTTGCTATAAATAGTAATTTTGGTATTGCTGGCACATTGTATCCCATAGGTATTTGGGGAGGGGAAAATGAGATTGGATTTATAGATGCCACAGCTGGGAATGTAACAACCGTTGCTACATTAGTTCAACACAATGGCTCAATTGAGGCTGACAACTTTGCTGCAGCAACACATGCCTCTCAAAACTATGAGAATGAACCCTCAGCCTTAAATAATGATGGACTATATGTACCATGTGCGAATGAGAAATTTGCTCTCATTTATATTTACCCTTTCCGAAATGATGTAAATCGAATGCATGAAATTGTTTCGATATTGCAGGGTAAAGGTGTTAAATTCGCTGTAACAGGCCTTCCAATTATAGTGTCAAATGGAACAAAATTTAATAATGTAAGTGGTTATAACAGCAGCTCATGGTACAGTCTCAGACCAAGAACAATTTTAGGGTGGAATGGTAATGGAGATCTTATAATGTCAGTTCTAAATCGGGCAAATATCGATAATATGGCTTCTGTAGGCGCGGAAGAATTAGGAATGACTTGCGGTATTGGACTTGATGGAGGAGGTTCATCTCAAATGTACTATGAAGAAGGTTTCGCCGGGATCATTGGCACTACCCTATCTGACATATATTCACCTGATAATGGCACATCAGTAAGACATGTAACAAGTTATATAGGTGTGCAATCTAGTGATACTCCTGTTGATAATCCTGTAGAACCACCTGATCCATATGGAACAGATATACCTGATGAATGTCTTCCGTATGTAGGCACTGATCCACTGGGTAATCCAACGAAAGACTTTGGTAGCTATGAGTGTCTCATGAGATCAGTGGTTGATTTTATAAATAGCAAAGGTTATAGATTACCAGTAGAAGTATTATATGGGGCTTTATGGGAGGAAAGCAGATTGCACTGTAATGGATCTGAAAAATGTACAGGAAATCCTAATGAAATAGGCCATGATTATGACAATGGTTACGGAGTTGTAGGCGTAGCTCAATTCAAAGGTAGCGCATTTAGCTATATTGTATCTGATACCTTCTGGTGGAGAGCTACAAATACAGATGACATAGGAGTTTTACTAGATCAATGTGTTGATTATCTGGGGGTTGATAGAACTGCTGGGCAGGAAGATAATAGTGAATATGAAGCTTTTTGGGCTATTAAAAATAAAAACGGAGAGTATGTTTATTCACCTGAAAGACGAGAAGAGATGCGTGCAAAATTTAGTAGAAGGCGAGTTGGAGACTCTCTATGTGCAATGGCTATAATGCTTTCAGAAAATGCTGCAGGTGGTGATGGTGTTACACCCGATGGAGTAATAGATTATCATATTAAACCCGCTACCCCATATATAACAGAAGACCAGTGGTGGACAGGTGATGGAAAGTTGGTTCATGAACATGTGAGTCTAGCATATCAACATTATTATGGAGATTGTGTAAACCCTAGAATAGATCCAAGTAGAAATTTCTGTGATGAGGTATATGAGGCGGCAAGTGGTGCTATTGAAGAATTTAAGAACCTGCAGTGCACCACTATAGAAGAACATGATGCAGACCAAGATGAAGGCGGTGACGAAGGGCAGTCTTATATAAATTTGAATAATCTAAGCATGAAGTCATGGAGGCCGAAACTTAACATATTAGACACATTAATATGGATTTAAAAAATGAGCAGATAGTTGCGATAATTAAAGCTTTACCTATATTTTTGGGAGCAAGCGTCGTTTTTATCATTGTATGGTTATTCATGACTAGACCTCAAGTGCCTGCTGAGTCAGATACCTATAGAATCGAGTATGATCCAAGGAGTAAAACCTACACCGTTGAATTTAGCGATAAATTTGACGAACAATCTCAGGAAGAAAAGTTAGAAGACTACGCTGAAATTTATGACACTGTCGAAGATTTGGATGGAACAGGAAACCTAGACCTTCCTGGTGATGTAAGGCGAGCAATGCCGCAAGTAGCAGAAGAACAACAAAAAGAAGAGGACCTGATCACAAGTCAGCCTTATTTTGAAGAACGCCTCCAGGTATTTAACGAAATGACCTATAACCATAGAGAGTAAATTTTAGTTACCATTTTTAATTTTGTATTCCTGGTTTCAAGCTATTTGTTCGCCTGGACGAATTCCATCAATTTCTCAATAGCCATTATTTGTGTTTCTTTTTCAGATCTCATTTTCACTTCAACACCTCCATTTTCTAAACTTCTTTTACTTACTACAACTCTTATTGGATTTCCAATGAGATCTGCATCCGCAAATTTTTCTCCAGCAGATATATCTCTATCATCCCACAAAACCTCTATGTTCTTCTCGGTTATTTCGTCGTGAAGATTTTCAGCTATCTTTGACACCTCTTCATCATCCCCAAGAGAAACAATATGGACCAAGTAAGGTGCAATTGATTTAGGCCAGATGATACCGTTCTCATCATTGTGTTCTTCTACGATAGTAGCCAAAGTTCTTCCTATTCCAATTCCATAACAACCCATATAAAATTCTTTCAGACTACCATCTTCATCTGTAAACACTGCATCCTTCATCTTTTTGGAATAATGATAACCAAGCTGAAAGATATTACCAACCTCTACACCTCTAAATACTTCGTACTCTTCACCAGTTTCAGGATAAAGATCACCTTCCTGAGTGACTTTGATATCATAGTAATTTTCAGGCTCAGTCAGGTCTTTACCCCAGTTTACATTAACTGTGTGGTAATCAGTCTTATTGGCACCACATTCGAAATTAAGCCTATTAGCCGTAGATTCATCATAATAGATTTCTACTTCCTCAGGAAGATTAAGTGGACCGAGAAAACCAACTTCTGCACCTGTAAGTTTTCTTATAGTTTTTTCACTAGCTAGCTCAAGCATATCAGCTTTCGCTACTCTTCGAAGTTTTGTTTCGTCAATATCGTAACCACCTCTTACAGCAGCTGCGATAAGCCTTCCGTTCTCAGCCTCAAATAAAAGTGTCTTTGTAGTTTTTTCTACAGGAATATTAAGAAAATCAGCAAGCTCCTGAACACCGATTATTCCCTTGCCAAGAACATCTTTCATTTCCTGCATCTCTTTATCTTCGTAGCTGACTGCAGGCGCTTTACTAGGTGCTATTTCACGATTGAAATATTTATCAAGGCTTTTGACGTAAAATAATGAATCCTCCCCTACTCCTGTTATAACCTGAAATTCATGACAATAATCACCTCCGATATAACCGTTGTCAGCTTCAACTACTACTGGCTCCAATCCTAGCCTATGATAAATTCTTTTATATGTATCCCACATATTTTGGTATTCTTTCTTGAAATCTTCTTCATCGGCATGGAAGGAATAAGCATCTTTCATGATAAATTCACGAACACGGAGTAAACCGCCTCTCGCGCGAAGTTCATCCCTAAATTTTGACGAAAACTGATATAAATTAATTGGTAAGTCTTTGTAACTAGTCTGAAACTTACGGACTAAATCCAGAACCATTTCTTCAGCTGTACCGCCAAGTGCAAATTTCGCACCGCGTCTATCTTTTATCACCATAAGTTCAAATCCTACTGACTGATCTCTATTAGTTTCCTCCCAAAGCTCAATTGGATGTAAAACAGGCGTGATAACTTCTTGAGCTCCTGATTTGTTCATCTCTTCACGAATTATTTCTATAATTTTATTCTGCACTTTTATTCCAAGGGGCAAGAAAAAATACCTCCCAGCAGTGGATTCACGGATAAAACCGCCTTTAAGTAGTAATTTATGTGATGCACTTGTAGCATCTTTGGAAACTTCTTTTACACTCTTTCCGAATAGCTTTGAATATTTCATTTTGTTTATTAATAACTAATTAATTATATTAAAAAATCTCCTCCTTAAAAACGCCAAATACATCATAAGCGTTATTTTAAGGACGAGATTCATACAGTAAATAAAAATGATGTTGTCATCTGTATTTGAACTTTGAATTTACCCGCAAAGCGGATTCGTGGTACCACCTTTGTTCACATGTACCAGCTAGTACATGTCTCTTACATTCGTTTCGGAATGTTTGACCATTCTCGTAGATCAGTTACGCCAGCTTTTCAGCTGATGGCTCCAGAGTAGGTTCATTTGATTTATAACCTTTCACTTATTGGTTACTCTCTGTAGGCTCAAACTAATAGTCTCCTTCAACGCCGTATTTAATTGATTATAACAAAATTGAATTTCTATATAAACTAGAATGGCAGATCATCAGGGTCAATTACATCTTCGTTACTTACTTTTTGAGATGTTTTTTTTGGCTTTGAGCTAGTATCTTTTGGTTTATTATCATTCTTTGGTTCATCTGACCCTCCAGAATCTGATGAGACTTGGCTACCATCTGATTTGGAATATCTGTCTATCAGAATTACCTTTTCGGCAACTGTTTCAGTCTTGTATTGTGTCTGGCCTTCGTTATTTTCCCAACTTCTGGTCTGTAGTCGTCCCTGTACATAAATTCTTGTACCTTTCCTAGCTCTTTGCCCAAGCTGCTCAGCATCAGTTCCCCAGACAACTACATTATGAAAAGTGACATCTTCTTTCCACTCGTCGCCTGATCGGAAATTTCTATTTGTTGCAATACTGAAATTTACAACAGCATTTCCATTTGCAGTGTATCTCAGGTCAAGATCCTGGGTTATATTTCCCATAATTTCTACTTTATTTATATCGCCAAAAACTCCCATAAATTGATTTTAATAATTTGAATAAATATATTCTACCAGATAATAGGTTCGTTTATTAAGTTATATATCTCTTTTTGTTTTAGATTAGATACATTTTTAAATATAAAAACTCTTGGATGATCGAATGTCCTGAGGGTTTCCTCCGCAGAATAATCATTGATTGATATACCGAAAATTTCAGGTTTAACTACGAAACTGGCTGCTAATTCATAACCTAATTCCTCATTTAACATCTTATCGTAATATCTACTCGACATAGGAAAATCTCGGTTTAACCTACCTATTGTTTTATAAAATCTTTCGCTGGAAATAACTACATAATCTGACATTTCAAGGTACTTTGTAAGTTTATATGTTTTCTTGATTGAATCTTCGTTGTACATTCCAATGGATACAAAATCATATTCACCGCCATAATCAGGAAGCCGAAGAGGTAGCCCTTCGTCAAAAATCTCAGTCATTACAACGCTTCTTTCTTCAACATTTTCATAAATCCATTTAGAAGCTGATATTCTTGTGTATTCTTTTTTATAAATATTTGAAAATGCTATCCCCCAGACAATCGAGACAGATAAAACAATAATAATTGTAACCCATTGTAAACGTAAAAGCTTGATTTTAGTTATAAGAAAAAGGAATCCAATGATAATAAATGGAGTCAAGAACAGATAGTACCGTATAAACTTTACATCCCAGCTCAAAATATAAATGAAATAACTAATCACAAAGATTGATATAGGAATGAATTTTGACAAATTTCTAGTTTTAACTATTTCTAACCATTTTACTAGAAGTCCGAGAATCCCACTTATAGCCAAGAGAAAAGTATTTAACCAAAACAAATTTGAGATTGCTAATAATGGAGATCTATCAATAAACTGGATATTCCAGGGGACATCAATCGCTAAATCAACAATGTCTTTCTCATATTTCATCGATCCCCAGAAGTCTTGGAAGTTGATAAGTGAGTATGGAGAAGCGACAAAAAAGACTAAAAAGGTAATAACTAGAAAGATAAATGATTGGAATATGATCTCTTTTTTCTGTTTATTTTTAAGAAATAATAATTGAAACGTCACAAGCGGTATTACCAGAAATGCAATGCCAGACGTTTTCGTAGCTATGCTAAGGCCAGAGCAAACAGCAAGTAAAAAGTATAATTTATTATTTAAAGGATCTTTGAATAGTTTTAGAGAGAAGATCGAAATTAAAACTAAAAAGAAAATTAGTAAAGTTTCAGCAGTTCCGAAATGAGCGTGCTGTATAAAACCTACATTAAATGCCGCAATAGCCATGCCTATCAAAGAAATAACACTTCCAAAAAATTTTCTAAAGAGTATATATAATAATGGCAAAGTTATTGTTGAAATTATGGCTGAAACTGTTCTAACAATTTTTGTTACCTCGCCCCAGTTATCTAACCAATCTGTATTATCTGTTATCTCTGCTACACTTTCTGCAACAGCTCTATTTAGGTACATAGGAAAACCATTGTATGTGTAGTAAGTGGGTTCGAGTTCATATGGGAAATCGATATTGATAGTATTTATAACAATTTTTTTTTCATCAGGATGCTGTACAAATCCTTCGTCCCAGACTAAGTTATAAAACCTCAAAAATGCGCCTACTATTATTGTTATCAGTAAACAAAATCGGAGAATGTCGTTAAAATAGACTTTAAAAGAAAAATATCCTTTTTTGTCACCTTTCTTGAACCTAAGCAATTTAAATTTAATAGCTTTTTTATTCAATACAGAATTGATAAACAATAGAAAAAAAATCTGACGCAGTGGACTAATTATAGTAAAATTAGACGCTATGCTCAATTTTTCAAACCATAAACAATTTAAAAAGCTTGTAGAACTGATAAATCAGCCAAATAAATATGAAAATATCTGGGAGGTAATAGAGGTTTCCGGTGTGCCTATTGAATTTATAAATGATATTGTCGGAATCATTGATAAGTCATTTATAACTACAACCACATATCCAAATGATCTGGAAAAATATGTGAATTCAATAATCGAATATCAGAAAGATGACACAAAATATAGTGAACTTGTAAGGGAGTTAAATGAAAATGGTTTAGAGCCAGTTGAGAGAGTTTCTTCAAAAGGAGAATTTTCAGTAAGAGGAGATGTTATAACTTTGTGGCCATCACTTTATCAATACCCCCTCAAAATAAATTTCTGGGGAGATGACATTGAATCATGTGAGATTTTTGATATCGCTATAAACAGAAAGATTTCAGATGTTGAGCATTTCTATCTCGGAGATGAAGCACTGATAGAAGAGTCAATATTTTCTTTGCAGCTTACAAATCTTGATCACCAAACTACTCACAAGGTCATTCACTTCAATCAATTCTCTCTCGAATCAGACATAAACTTTGATTTCCGTCAGCCAAGACTTTTTTTTCATAGATTTGATCTACTCAAGGACTATATAAAAAAACATTTAGAGCATGGATATGAGATAAAAATTTCCACAACTCACCCAGAAGAAATACCAGAAGAATTTTCGGAATATATAACCAAAGAGCAATTCCCAGCTGGAATTATTTCTAAAGAATTAAAAGTTCTTGCATTAACTGACAGAGAAATTTTTGGGACAATATTTCTACAGAATGAAGTCCTCAAAAACTCCAGCTCTAGCACTTCCAGGAAGATGCTTGCACAGTTTGAGGGAGAAGTAAGTATTGGCGATTATGTGGTTCATGAAGATCATGGAATCGGAATATACTCTGGGATTGTTCAAGAAGAATCGAGCTTTGATGCAAACCAGCAAAATAATTACATTCAAATAAAATATGCCAAGAGTGATGAACTGCTAGTCCCACTAAACATGGTTTATAAAATAACTAAATATATTGGAGTAGATGGGCAGAAACCAGAACTTACTGGACTTGGCAAAGTACAATGGCAAAACCTAACCAAGAAAATTAAAACTTCGGTAAAAATTCTCGCTTCCGAACTTGTAAATCATTATGCAAAGATGAGTATTGCAAAAGCTGATGCCTTGAATAATGAAGATTCTGCAGAATATAAAAAGTTTGTTGATAGATTTGAATTTGAAGAAACTGATGACCAGCTTAGAAGTATCAACGAAGTCATGAATGATCTTGAGCAAGATAAGCCTATGAATAGAATTCTTATTGGCGACGTTGGGTTCGGGAAAACAGAAGTTATCTTAAGAGCAGCTTTCAAAGCTGTTGAGTCCGGAAAGCAAGTTGCTATTTTATCTCCAACTACTGTTTTGGCTTCACAACATTTAAAGACATTTTCAGAGAGGTTTGAGGGATTTCCTTACAAAGTTGCAGCGCTTTCTAGGTTTAACAATAAATATGAGAACAAAGAAATTACCGAACAGATAACTGAAGGAAAGATTGATATTGCAATTGGAACTCATAGATTATTATCCAATGACATTGAATTCGAAGATCTTGGACTAATCGTAATTGACGAAGAGCAGAAATTTGGTGTTAAACAAAAAGAAAAGCTCAAGAAACTCCAGTACGGAGTCCATGTGCTGACAACAACTGCTACGCCGATTCCTAGAACTTTGAGTATGGCGCTTTCCACGATTCAAGATATTTCTACAATTCAGACTCCACCTCAAGGTCGGAAAGCTGTGAAGGTAGAAGTATCAAAGATGAATTGGAATAAAATTATAAATAGTATAAAAACAGAACTCGCACGAGAAGGACAAATTTATATCATTCATAACTCAGTTAAAACTATAAATTCAATTGCTGCCAAAATTAAATCATTTATTCCTGATCTGAAACTTGCTATCGCTCATGGCCAGATGCCTTCTGAAAAGCTCGAAAAGAGAATGTATGACTTTTTCAACAAAAAATACGATTGTCTATTGTGTACCACGATTGTAGAAAACGGAATTGATATGAAAAATGTAAATACACTAATTGTTCTCAAATCACAAAACTTTGGACTCTCACAGCTTTATCAACTTAAAGGTCGTGTTGGCAGATCAGATAGACAAGCTTATTCATATTTCTTTTATGATGGGGAGGAATTAGAGGCTATGGATATACAAGAAACAGATTCTAATGAAGAAATTAAGCGAAAGGACAAAACGTATCTTAAGAGGTTAAAGGCTTTAGCAGAAGCTGATGAGCTTGGAGCTGGCTTTGATATAGCTACAAAAGATTTAGAAATCCGAGGAGCTGGTAACTTACTTGGAGGAGAACAACATGGTCATATAAGCAAGATAGGTTTCGGACTTTACATGCAGATGCTAGCACAGGAGATAGAGAGATTGAAAAATAGCCATAAGCCCTAAGCTTATAGCTTATGGCCTAAGGCTTAAGGCTTATCTAATAACCTAATCACCTATTAACCTAAACATGAAACTTCGTATCAAAGTAAAAACTAATGCAAAAATCGACACTATTGAAAAGGTAGATTCGGGTCAATATGATTATAAAGTTACTCTTAAATCTATTCGTGAAAAAGGTAAAGCCAATGAAGCTCTAATAAAGTTATTGGCCGATTATTTCCAAACACCCTCTTCAAATGTTAATATTCTTTTAGGACACAAAAATAGCATCAAACTCGTTGAAGTTACATAGATCAATTTACGTAGAGCAACAAACGTAGAGCTTGTTACACGTTTAGTTTTTTTAAATCTCACGAAATCAGTTCTACGACTTATGTTCTAAATCAAATGACAAACTATATAAAAACGAATCAAACAAAAATAAATGACTTTTCAGACGAAGTAGTTTCCGATAACTATGATCATGGTTTTGTGCTCACTCGAATAGATAAAGGAGTCATGGATCAAATACGAAGTTTGAGAGTAGTTCTAGAAGATTTCGAACTCAACTCTGAAAATAGAAGGATTCTCAGAAAAACTAAAGGGTTAGATGTAGAAACTATTAATCTGCCAATCAAAGAAGAAAATTATGATTTCAATATTCATAAACTTGGAAAAGAATTCTACTTTCAAAAAAACCAAGAGAAAGTATTTACTGCTTCTAAAATAAAAGAATTAGTTACAGATGGAGAGAAATCCAATTTTAATAAGCTTTTACAGTTCAGTTTCGAGAATGAAACAGTTGGTTATAGCATTTGTTATGAATCAGAAAATATTTTTCATTATGCATTTCCTTTTTATGAATTGAATCATAATCTTAAAAATCTTGGAATGGGTATGATTCTTTTAGCTCTTAAATATGCTATTGAAAATAATAAACAGTATTTTTACCTAGGATCTGTTCATTCAGAAAAAAGTTTATATAAACTTCAATTTAATAATATGGAATGGTGGAATTCAGGAGCACATAATTGGGAAACTGATATTGATAAATTGAAGGATATTATTCATGATTAATTATTCCTATGGACTTAATAGGATTTCTCGAAGACACTAATCTTGATAACCCTAATTTAGCAAAATATAAGGATTGGAATACCAGACTAGCAGTTCGCTGTATCTTGGAAAGAAAGGATAGAAAAATTGCAATTATGCATATAGCAAAGTATGACATATATAAGCTTCCTGGTGGTGGTGTTGATTTGGGAGAAGATCTAACGGCAGCTTTCAAAAGAGAAATAAAAGAAGAAACTGGTTGCACTGCAGAAATAATAGATGACCTTGGAGTATTTATAGAAAAAAGAGATGGATGGACTATGGTACAAGTTTCATTTTGTTATTATGCGAAAGTTCTAAAGCATGGTACTCCTGAATTAATTAAGTCAGAAATCGAGGAAGGCTTCTCACTAAAATGGGAAAAGCCACTGGACGCTTTGGAGCTAATACAAAACTCAAAATCTGAGGTTTATGATAATAAATTTATGGTCGCTAGAGACGCTCAGATACTAAAAGATGGAATAGATCAACTAAAGCTCAATTAACACATCGCCAATATCCAAAAATTTCTCTCCGCTTCCTTGCCTTCTTTTGTTTGCATAAATCGCTACACATCCATTATGTGGGATAATATCTGGAACAGTATCAGGAGCACTTTCAATTACTTCAACCTCTTGTTTTTCTCTACCTGGATCCTGCCAATACAGATTGCTACAAACTGCTTTTCTATCTCTGAAATGATCTGGCCGATAGAAAACGACCTCTGTAAAGCCTGCAGCGAGTAGCATGTCACCAAGTTCTGAAAGATAACTTTGTGCAGAAACTCTATAAGCATCTTCTGGTGTTATTCCTCTCGTTCTCTGCTTGTCATAATCAGAAACTATTTTGTCAGGAAGTGCTTCCACCATAAATAATCCGCCATTCGGATTTAATACTCTATGTGCTTCTCTAAAAATTTCTGGGTGAGATTTATCTTTGCTGGCTCTCAAAATCGAATTCGCTATTACCATATCAACTTTGCCCCTAGCAAATGGCAGACTAGATGCATCGGACATCATAAAATTTCCTTTAGGATTAGCGGTCTTATATCTCCTAGCTGTATCAGCTTGTTTTAAATCAATTTGCGAAGTATGAATTTCTGGTTCTTCACAAATACTTCTAAAATAATATGGGACCATGTAATCATGCTCCTCCGCAGATACTCTTCCCAAAGCACCAAGCATGATAGAATGTACTTGGGGAGGGACAAAATTCAGCTCTCCCAAAGTGGTCATCCAACATTCTTTCATATGCAGGATAGAAAAGTAATGGTGTTTGAACTATAGGACCTGTTTCAGTAAGTGGTTCAGATACTGTTAATAAATCATGTAGCCTTGGACTATAATTTGATCCACCTTTATGTTCTCCTATATATTTTTGTTTGATTGGTCTTCTAAGATAATTACCAGCTAGCCTCACTACCATACCACCTAAACCTTCAGATGGAGGCCAATTATCATCACGATACTCTCCTGCTAATTGTTGTATCTCGCCTACGCTTATATCGTCAACTGAGACACCAGTAAAATCTGAAATACGTTGTAGATGAAATTGATCTAAATCTGACATACTAATTAAAACATACAAATATAATTTAATTTATAATATTTAATTTTAAATCTCAAATTATAGGATATTATTTTATTTCATTATATACTAGAAACAAAATGGGAGTGTTGATATAATTAATATATATTAATTCAAATAATGTACGAAAGATTAGAATATCCTACAATTGCAACAGAAGTAGAACTAGAAGCATGGGGAAGTGCTGATCTTCTTATAGTAAATGGTGATTCTTTAGATATAGGAAATAAATATAAGGAACACCTTGATAGGATATCAGCTAATTTCGCCATAGAAACTGGAGGAGGAATTTTAAAAGGTGATAATTTATGGTTTTGTATGGATGGTGACATACCAGTTGCGGTCATCGGGGCTAGTGATAGTAAAGATGGCAATGCTCTTGTGATTCAAAGTATATATGTACAAGGGGCTGAAGACGAGGAATCAAATGATTATAGGCAATGCCATATTGCTACGAAGTTAATAGATACAGTAATAGAACATGCAATTGCAAGTGAAATTAACAATTACAAACGTGTTGATGTCAGCGATGCATTATGGAAAACAGAAATTGTACTAGCTAGGATGCTTCCTAGACTAGAAAGAGAAGGTAAAGTTAGTGAGTACAGTTCTTATAGACCGGATGAACTTGTAGGTGGAAGCTACCATTGCTTAACGCTTAACAAATAAATTTACCCACAACTTCGCTTTCAAAAAAACTGACACGTCGACGTATTATTTCCTATAACAACAGGAAGCGAACAAACGTTTGTTCGCTTCCTGTTTTGGTATTCAGACTTCATTTAGTATTTAGACTTCAGACTTTAGCCTTCATTTTGAAGAAAATTCCACTTTTCTTCAAAATTTGTATTCCAATACAATGCACAACATATATCTCATAGTGTAAATTCAAAACAATATTTTATTTCTTATTTTATAAATTATGTACATGCATAATTTCCTACTGCTCGGTAGATCTGTCCAGGATGCAGAGACCCTTAAAACCAAAAAAGACAAGGTCTTTGCTAAATTCTCTGTCGCAGTTAATGAATATATGGGCAAAGATAAGGAAGAGAGAGCATACTTTTATGATGTTCTAGTCTTTGGCAAAACAGCCGCAAAAGCAGTAGAACATATCAAGAAAGGTGATATTGTTTTCATACAAGGAAGACCAGATGCAGATGCTTACATTTCAAAGAAAGATAAAGAGGCTAAAGGTAAGATAACCGTACTTGCTAACGACTGGAAAGTAATTAAATAAAAATTCTAACTTAATATATAAAGTTACGAACTTAATTTCGTGTTGGCTTGCCCTGTACCGATCTCCAAAGGAGATCTGGTACAGGGCTCCTTGAACTAGACGTATCTTTTCATCTAGGAAATAAGTTACGTCAGTTCAGGGTTTAATTTATAATTCGCTCTGAAATTCTTTAAACACAGGAATTAAGAATTCGAAGTGCTCATCAAGTTCTATTCCTAGCTCCTCTACACCGGTTTTAATTTCCTCCCTATCAATCTTTGCTGCAAATGCCTTATCTTTGAATTTTTTCTTTATTGATTTAATTTTCATATCAAATCCAGTTGGTCTAGCTTTTGCAACTGCAAAAAACAAACCAGCTAGTTCATCAATAGCCAATAATGCTTTTGCCATGGTAGTTCTTCTAGGAATATTTAGCCATGTAGCATGCCCCATAATTGCTTCATACACTACTTCTGGATATTTATTTTCTGTTAGCTCTTTGATTCTCTGTTCATTTGGATGTTCATCAGGCCATTTATCGAAATCTATATCATGGAGTAAGCCAGTAGCACCCCAGAGTTCTGGATCTTCTCCATACTTATCGGCATAAGCTCGCATACCCGCTTCTACCATTCTTGAATGAAGTCTCTGATAAGAGTCTTCTACATATTTTTCTAACAAAGCAAAAGTTTCCTCTCTTTCAGGAATTGTATAATCCTGAGCAATAGATTGATTTGGATCTAAAGGCTTTTCTTCTACTACATCTGAATTCCTAATTGCATCTCCATAAATCAATTTCGTTGTATCATCAATCTCAAATCTCAGTTGTGGGAATAATGTACCTTCTCTAGCAGAAACATCTTCTAGAAACCAGAAAAGTCTTTCACTATGTCCCCAACCAGAAACGGGAGGCATACCGTATTCAAGCATCTCAACAAAATCGATATCCAGCATCTGAGCTTCATCATCCCCTTCTTCTCTTAGTTTTTCCTGCTCCATGAACCTATCAAGCTGATCTACTGGATCATTGATCTCACTATAACCATTACCGAGCTCGCTACCAGCAATGACTACCTGGAATCTTTCAGTAAGCTCAGGATTGTCAACTTTTGACTTTGCTAATGGTGACATAAACTTAGGAACATTGATGAGAAATGCGGGGCCAGATACAGATTTTCTAATTGATTTCCATAAATTATCTATAAGCCTATTTCTATTTATTTCGCCGTCAAGTTTGATCCCTTGATCCTTCACCACTTCAAGCATCTTTTCCTCCGTATCATTAAATATATCAACCCCAAGCTTTTCTTTTATAACTTCTGCATAATCTATCTCTTCCCATTCATCTTCAAGATCAAATGTGTGTCCACGAGTGCTGAATTTAGTTTTACCATAAACCTCTTTCACTGTTTTTGTATATAACTCTTTAACAAGCTTCATATTATCTTTATAATCAGCATAAGCCCAATACCATTCAAGCTGATAGTATTCCTGTAAATGTTCATCGCTTATACCTTCATTTCTAAAGTTAGGCCCCAAGGTGTAAATTTTTTCAAATCCGGCTCCGATAAGCCTTTTTTCAAAAAGTTCTGTTGAAATTCTGAGATAGAAATCCTGATCTAGTTCGTTGTGATGTGTTACAAATGGTCTGGCATCTGCACCTCCAGTTACATGTTCTAGAACTGGAGTCTCTACCTCCATAAACCCTTTGTCTTTCAAGATCTCCCTTTGTACTGACCAGAACTTTGATTTTCTCTCAAACAACCCTTTTACTTCTGGATTCATAAGAATATCTAGATATCTCCTTCTAAAACGCTCTTCTTTGTCTTTGATACCCTGCCATTTATCTGGGAGGGGTCGTAGTGATTTTGTAAGTATGCGAAGAGTTTTGACTAAAACTGAGATCTCTCCTCTTTTTGTTTTTGTAACGGTTCCTTTAGCTTCTACGAAGTCACCAACGTCCAAGAGCTCAAAATTGTCTGGACCGATAGTTTGCTCTTCTACATTAGTATCTTCAATTTCATCTACTTTTATATAAAGCTGAACTTTGGCTGTGCCATCTAAAACATGTCCGAAAAATAATTTTCCATGCTCTCGCCAGGACATAAGTCGGCCAGCAATAGTAACTTCTTTTCCCTCTAGCTCATCATAATTATCTACAATTTCGATATTTTTATTGGTTCGATTCGTCCTTGCAGGATAAGGATTAATCCCCATATCTCTTAGCTTCTTAACTTTTTCAAGCCTAACTTGTCGTATTTTTTCTAATGTTTCTCCTGCCATAACAAATTAATTAAAAATTGAAAATTAATAATTGATAATTATAAATTGATTATCACAATATTGGGATTATTTATCAAGAGTGCACTTAGCTGCATCCAGAGTATCTCCATATACAGACAAGTACATCTTAAGTGTAGTTTCATCTTCGTTGTTATATGTAACGATCCATGCTTCAAATTCTTCCTCGTCGTTATTTATGAGGATTGTTCTTTGTATGTTTACAACTGAAAGATCTGGATATTCTTCACTCATGTAAGTTACTACATCATCCTTCTTGCCAAAAACAACATCTTCTGAAGTATATGCACTCAAGTCATAATCAAAACATAATATATCTTCCGTATCTTCGACAGGATCATCAGCAAGTGTATCTTCACCGCTTCCTGTAGCACTAACAACATCAACTTCAGTAGGTGTTATATTTGTATTATCGACATCTTCTGAAGTTTCCTCTATAGCAACAGCAGGTTTGCGATAATCAACTAGATTTTTATCATTAGTAATGCTATCTTCTGTAACCTGTGCTTCGTTTTCTGAAAGTTTGTTTACTTGATTCTCTGTTAGTTTTCCATTATTGAAACTCAATACAAGTACAAAGAGGTATAAGCACCCAACTACTTCAAGCACTATTAACTTGTTTAGTCGCTTTTCGAGCTTCAAAAGAGATAAATAATAAATATCGGAAAAACAGTGTATTATAACAAAATATAGACATTGAGTCTAGTTACTTGGTACTCTCAATACGCACCCAGGTCGCGGCAAAATCCTTATTTAATACCTTGCGCTCCCACCAAATTCCAAGCCAAGTTATGAGCCTTATTGGATACAACAAAACAGACCAGATAAATTCTTGGAACGTTTTTGCGTATTTTATGGGAAACCAAAAGTATTGCAGCTCCTGCCAAAATGATCGAGCTTTTGTCTCTTTCTTTACAACTCCGTATTTCCAAAGTTGAACATAACCACCTAGAGATCGCTTTTTTTGTTTAAAATAATCGTTCAGGGAATCTGGATACTTTACAAATACTCGTGCATCTGGTTTATATGCAAGCTTATAACCATTATTATGCAAAACATAAGAGATATATGCATCATCAGCCAAAACGTCCCCGGGAAGTTGAAATCCGACATTTCTAACAGCCATGATATAGCCAGAAAGTGGGAAAAACTCATTTCTTGATACAAATACACTACTTTTGCCACTTGGGATATCAGTCATAGAAACCATTCTCTTATGATGAGCCGCATCAGACAGAAGATTCCCATAGTAACCCATCATAGTATCTTTGGTTTCCATAGCAACAGGTCTGCCGGTAACACCCCCAACTTCTGGGTTGTGAAATCCAGCTAGAAGGTGACTTACTGCCTCTTTATCAAAATAAACATCTCCATCTGTCAGGATGATAACATCTCCTGAGGCTTTTTCAAACGCAAGGTTCAAAGCATGAGGTTTACCTTTCTGCGGATCACGAATCTGAATAAACCTATCTTTAAGCCATTTTTCCCCCTCTGCTGTTTCTCTACCACTCTTAAGTGTTTCAGCATCTGGGCTAACTTGTATCATCTCAAAATCCTCTGTAATTCCAGAATAAAAAGGCCTTGCAATACTTTTTATAGCTTTTGCAATAGTTAATGGTTCCTTATATGCTGTTATAATTACACTTAACTTTGTCAATTTATTTATTCAGAGTTAAAAAAGTTTTATAATGATAATCTATTCACTTATTATATGCAATGCATGATCAAATTTCTATATATTCATCTTCTTAAACCAATACTTTTCAAAACAGATCCTGAATTTATACATAATCAGTTCGTAAAATTTGGAGAGCTTTTAGGACGATTTTCATTAGGTAGATATCTGATTAGAATTATTTATGGCTATCATGGACCTGATGTAAGTAAAACAGTTGACGGAATAACTTTCAAAACACCGGTGCTACTTTCCGCTGGATTCGACTATAACGGCCGATTAAGTCAAATTCTTCCATCAATGGGTTTTGGGGGAGAAGAAGTTGGCTCAGTAACAGCAAGGCCTTGTGAAGGAAACGAGAAGCCAAGGCTTAGAAGACTTTTGAAAAACAAAAGCATAATTGTTTATAAAGGACTAAGAAATGATGGTGTTATAAAAATTATTGAAAGACTTAAAAAGAGAATTAAAAATAAAAAGGATTTTGTTCTAGGAATAAGCATCGCAATGACAAATGATGCTGGCTGTTCAAATATGGAGGATGGAATTATTGATTATTATACTTCCCTAAAAGAATTGGCTGAAAATAATATCGGAGACTTCTATACCATAAATATCTCTTGTCCAAATGCTTTTGGGGGTGAGAATTATGCAGAGCCAAATAGACTTGATAAGTTACTGACAAAACTGAGAACTGTGAAACATGACAAGCCTATGTATGTAAAAATGCCTATAAATGTTGAATGGGCAGAATTTAAAAAGCTTGTTGATGTTATTTTGAAACATAAGTTTAATGGTGTAGTAATTGGGAACCTAAATAAAAATTATGATGAGCTTGAATATAGAGATGAAGCTCCCGAAAAATACAGAGGAGGACTTAGTGGCAAACCAACTTTCAAAAGATCAACTGAACTTGTAAGAAAAACCAGAGAACATTATGGCAAAGACATAACTATTTTCGGAGTAGGTGGGATACTAGAACCCGAAGATGCTATAGCAAAATTTGAAGCTGGTGCAGACTTAGTGCAACTTATAACAGGAATGATTTTAAACGGTCCACATCTCGTAAATGAGATATCTCATGCATATGCCAAACATATAAATGCTGAATAAAAAATCAATTGATGAAATAGAAAAACACAAATTTTCAACCAGCTTTCTCAAGCCATTATATGAGAGTTATTGCTTTTCAAATATCCCAGGAACTATAAAATCTTTATTAGGCTTAGATACATCTAGATCGCTACCCAAAGACGTTCTAAGAGATCTGAAAAATAACCAATATGAAAAGGTAGTTCTCCTCTTTCTGGATGCTTTTGGATGGAGATTCCTGCAAAAGTATAAAGACACTATCGACCCATTGAAAAAAATCGTTGATAGTTCTCATATCTCAAAGCTCACATCTCAGTTCCCATCAACTACTACCGCACATGTAACTACGATCCATACGGGTTTAGATGTTGGAGAACATGGTTTGTATGAATGGAATGTTTATGAACCAAAATTGGATACGATTATCACACCACTTCTGTTCTGTTATTCAGGTGAAAAAACTAGAGAAACTCTTCAAACGGAGCTTAATCCGAATGAAATAATTCCCAAAAACTCGATTTATTCTGATCTCAAGGAAAACGGAGTTAAGAGTTTTGTCTTTCAAAATAAATTGTATAACGATAGCTCAATGTCAAAGAGATATTTCAGAGATACCGAGGAGTTAATAGGATTTGAATCAGTTAGAGAATGTTTTACAAAACTTTCAGATAAATATAATAAAGTTACAGGCAAAAGCTACTTCTTCATATACTTAGACACTATCGATTATGTTTCGCACAGATCAGGACCAGAAAGTAAGGAAGTTTTCGATGAGACTAAGAAAGTATTCTCACTATTAAAAAAGGAGTTTCTTGATAAAACAAATTCAGGAAATGGGATATTTCTACTTTCTGCTGATCATGGTCATGCAGACGTATCCCCGAAAAATGAAATCTTTATCAATAAGCTAATCCCTGAAATCGAACAATACTTGGAAACTGACAAAAATGGCAAACCACTAGGTCCTGCGGGCTCCTCCAGAGATCTGTTTCTTCATATAAAAAATAAAAACCTAAATAAGGCAAAAACATTGATAGAAACGAACTTAAAGGGAGTTGCTGATGTATATCTAGTTTCAGAACTCATAAATGAAGGCTTTTTCGGATATGTAAGTAAATCTCTGGAAGAAAGAATTGGCGATATAGTTATTACTCCGTATAAAGGTTATACAGTTTGGTTCTATGATGAAAAGATCGAAAGACCTAAATTTCTAGGCCACCACGGAGGACTTACAAAAGAAGAAATGGAGATTCCTTTCATTACCCTGGAGATTTGACATTACTGAAAGATTATATAATAATAACCCTTGTCTTTAGATAAAATTTGCACTCATAAATAATGGAAGAAACTAACGATAATAACGAAAACGATCAGAATAATTCGGAGTGGGTCTATAAAGAAAACACATCGTCTTTTCTGAACTTAGTTGAAAAATTGTCAGCGATAGAAAAAGAAGAGTATAATAATTCATAATTGTTTGCCCCGACAAGCAAATCTGATATAATTCAGGCAGTAAAAATGATCTTTAACGTCGAGATAGCTCCATGAAGTACTCACTAAAGTTCGACTTCATGGTAAACCATGAAAGAACTAACTACGTTTGACTTCATGGCGGGCAGTTGGCGATTGTGATACTTTACGATAAAAGATATAATTACATTTTCTAGCCGAGATAGCTCAGTTGGTAGAGCACACGACTGAAAATCGTGGTGTCGCCAGTTCAAATCTGGCTCTCGGCACATGACTATAAGTAGAACTTTAAAAGTAACAGTTCGGGAACAGTTCTCACGTAAAAAAGACGTTGTCTTTTAACGGGATTAATATGGAGTAATCACTCATTTCATTCGTGAACTCCACTATAAAAATCTGGCTCTCGGCACATTGTTGAAAAAAACAAGTCAGAATGGGCACCTAGCTCAACTGGTTAGAGCAATTCGTTTACACCGAATAGGTTAGGGGTTCGAGTCCCTTGGTGCCCATTCTGACTTGTTAACAAATTCATTATCAAAAATTGTACTGTTTTTATATTCACGACCAAATGATGTCAGAGAGTTCTTTAACTGTCGCTAGACAGGGAGTCCCTCATCGCTTGCCATGAAGACTGAAACGAAGTTGAAGTTCTTCATACCCCACCAGTGATCGTCAAGACTTAGACTGGTAAACCAATTCCATTTTGAATTCACAACCAAAATAATTGTCTTTGTAAAGTGACAGAATATCCACTGTGTGATATAATGACTATATATTAATTTGTGGTTAATGTCTGAATTAGAATCCAATTATACAATTACTCATATTGAACATGGACCTTGGGTAGATAACCTAGGGGGCGAATCATTAAAAACATTCGCTACTCTTACATATCTTAACAACGAAGGAAGAGAAATAACAGATAGATTCTTTTTAAAAAACTTTAAAAGGAAAAATGTACTACTTGACACTGCTCGCGAAGTAGCAAGAACTGATTATCAACGATATATATATTGTAAAGAACTTGGGATAGATGTACCTGAACAAGCAATAACCTTTGAAAATGAAGAAGGACCACAAATAGCATATTCTGACTTGACGGAAAATGGAAGATATACAGTCTGGTCCATAAACAATATAAGCGGAGATTTTATTCCTATGAGAATATCGTCAGAAAACCTTCAAAGATTAAAAGAGCAAATCCTACAAATTTCATCAAAAATTCAAGAGGCAGATTCAACTATGGTTTTAGCCTTTAATGCTTATTTTGTTGTCGGTAATATTGATGAGGGATATAGATTTGTGGTAGGCGATTTTGGAGATAGTATATATTTTGTAGATACACCAGAACAGGCAAGAGAATTAAACGAGCAATCATTTAAGGATTTACATATCTTTTTAAATGATTATGTTAGGGATTAAATATGAAATCATCAAGTACTAATCTTCAATTTCGAATAATCACCAAATTTACACTTCATGCATCTCCACTTATAACTTAACACCTAAAACTTTAATTAAACATGAATATTAATACTTCAGACTTTCATTGATGCATATCTATGATATAATCATCGTCCTTAACATTTATGTTATGAATAAAGAATTTACTAGCACAGCACTAACTGATGGCGTTATACCAGGAAGAACTGCTCATCAAGTTGATTATTGTGTAGAATACTTTGCAGGTCAAAAAGCAGACCAAGGCATACAATTCCCTGCAACAGGAGAATTTCTTGATCCAGAAGGACAGTATCGACACAAAGCTATTCATACACTGGAAAGATTATGGGGACAACTCCAAGATCATCCTAAGGTTTTGGCTGGTGAACAATTATTCATAGGTGACATAGGTGCAGGCCCTGGCCACAATGCATATTGGGCTAAAAAACTAGGTTATCCCTTCACATTTTTTGACTTTGATATATCAGAGTCACTTCTGCGATCAGAGTATAACAATGCACCAGGTAGATCTGCTGTAGCACTTATAGATCAGTTACCAGTTCGTAAAGAAGCACTTGATGTAGTAATCATGTCAGATGTTTTAGAACATGTTGAACCTGAAAAAGCATTGGCAGCCCTAGAAAATGCTAGAGAAATTCTAACTGAGGATGGATTAATTTTTGTAAATATGCCAAACAGAATCACATGGAGTAATGCAGCATACTATGATCAAGGACATCTTTGGCTTCCTTCTCCAAAGGAAATAGATAATATATTGAGACTAGCAGGATATCAAGAAGATACAATCAGCGTCACAACTCGAGGATTTCCTTATATCTCACCTTTTCTAGTGAAACATTTTGGATTTGATCCAACTCTTCCCGCTGGGGGAAGATCGATTTTGGCTACGGCGAAGAAATAGAAGAGAGTTAATAATTGATAGTTGATAATTGGTAGTTGAGAGTTATTTTAATAATTTCTCAACTTGTGCCGATAAATTATCTATAGATATAGGAGCTCTTTACACTCTTCTCTCATAAAATCAGGGTATAATTCAAGTTTTGGATCTCCTTGACTAATAATTTCTGAACATCGAATTTTTATTCTTTGTCTCCCTTTCTCAGTTTCATCTAACATATTCGCTCCATAAACTATACCTTTCATTCTTGCCCAAATCGCAGCAGATGTGCACATAGGACATGGCTCAAAACTTGTATAAAGAATACAATCTGTTAATCTTTTAGAGCCTAGAATCTTCGAAGCTTGTCTAATTGCATTTATCTCAGCATGGCAGGTTGGATCCTGATCGCGATTAATAGTTGTAAAAGCTTCAGTTATGATTTCATCATCCTTAACAATAATCGCAGCTATTGCATGACCACCTTCGCTATATTTTTCTTTAGCAAGATCAATAACTCTTTGCATTATTTCGGTGTTTGGATGGATCATTCTAGGGAATTAATTATATAGACTATTCTACCATTTTCCTTTCACAACAGTAAGAATCAAAATAGGGAATAGATATTTAAGAAGAAGTAATTTTGGATTTGTTTGGTTGGGATCACGCTTATGGGGTCTACATCTATTAGCTACCTAATACATTCCTTTAGTATATTTGCTGTATGGGAATTTATAGCTTGAAAAGAGATGTCATGATAGACTTGACGATTGTCAACTAGACATAATATAATAGAATCAATCATTAGGGAGAAACGACTGTATTTCTATGTGAAATACACAACGCCTCCCATTTTTTATAATTTCAATTTATTTTTCTCTCGATCAATAAAAATCTTTTTACTTTGAAATTTTTTCAACAAACTTGATTCACTATGTCTATTTGGAATAATGATTTTGGATAACTTTCCTTCTTTTTCTAAATACTCATGCAAACAATAAAAGTCTCCATCCCCTGAAACTATAATTGCTTCATCAAAATTATCAAACTCTAGTTTAGCTGCATGTAAAACCAATTCAGCATCTACGTTTCCTTTTGGTTTTCCTGAATGATCTTTAACTGTCGGCTTAAATACAAGTGTATATCCCCATCTTTTTAATGAACGATATAAATTTTTATTTGAGGGGATAAATCCAATAAAGAGAAAAGCAGCATTAACTTTAAATTTATCAGTTAAATATTTTCTAAACTTTTTGTAATCTAATTTCCATCCTTTATAAATTAATTTATGTCTTTCTCTTATATCTTTAGATGTGCCAAGATTCAAATTCTGACTATCTATAAATGCAAATATTTTTGGATATTTTTTCTTATGTGATTTAGGCATCAATGTTGTTATCAAATAGAAGATGTATTATACACCAGAAGAATTAAAACTATTAAATCTCTAATACCAAGTGTTAGTAAATTTCTAAGTTCACAAGAGACACGAATCATTGAACATATAACATGAGAGAGAAATCATAGAACATTTAACATTTAACATAAAACTTTGGATTTTAGACTTTGGACTTAAAACTTTATTTATACTTTAGACTTAGTATTTAGACATTACATCGAGAACCCACGATGTCTGTTCTTCACTCAACTCCGGCCAAGGATAGATATCTTTATGCCCTCTAATAATAAGCATTTATAACCTTAATAACTGTTTAATATCAGCAACTATTAATTTATTCCTTTCTTCTAAAAATTTTTCATAGTTATCTAATTCCATACTCTTAATAGCTTCTTGGCTTATAAAATGATTGTACAACACACCTGAATCTTTGATTATTTCATCATCTCTAATATAACTACTTGGTGATTTTCCACTGATTTTTCGGTTTGTACTACCTGATATTAAAGTACGGTTCACTATTGTGTTTATCTGCTGCTCATTATATCTCCTGTTTCCTTCAACATCTCTTTGTTTACTTAAAAATATTTTAGGGAAAATGTGATGGTCGTCTAATTCATGAAATTCAATACTATCCAAAAGTCTAAAATCCCTAGCTCCATTTATTGCTAACAAATTCATTACTCCTTTATAAATAGAACTAATCCTATAAACACTGATTAAACTAAAATTTGGATTATCTAGTACAGAATCATTAATCTCTTTAAATAGTGGATTATCTAAATCATTAGTTTCCAGAGCGCGAACTAAATATTTATAGTCATATGCCGTCTTGGTCTCAACTGCACTCTGATATCTTTCCCCAAATACTGTTCCCCAATACCATTTTTTCAAAAGTTTATACCCAGTATTCTGATATTCGTTATTACTGTCCAAATACGCAAGAAACGCGGCTAGGACAGGAATTACTGGAGGATAGGGTAACCATTTATTTTCAAATACTCCGAATCCATCATTATTTGTAGCCTGAAGCCTTTTTAATGCTTTTTGAGTATATTCTGAAGCAATTCGCCAATCATCTTCGAAATTAACTGGTGATAAATTTATAAGAATTTTCGCTTTAACCTCTAAATTTCTCATCAAGGCTATAATCCTAAGAATAAATATTCCATATGGATAAGAGTCCCTGTTCGAAAAGTCTTCTACCAAATCATAGTTATCTACAGTTTCCTCCCATAAACTATGTAAATCTATTCCATATTTATAAAGTCTAGCTGTCAAAAGGTCGAATACAGATAATTTTACGCCTGTACTATTCATTTTCTCAAAAATAGCACATACCTCAGAAATTCCCTGTTCATCGTCATTATTTACTTTTGGAATCTCAATTACAGGAATCTCAGTATCAAAGAATTTTGACATTCTTTCCTTTAGAACAGGTCTTGTTTTTTCTCTATAAGAATCGAATTCCTCGCTATTTTCTTCCTGTCGTAGATAATCCTCATATTTATCTAGCCACCCATCCCAACTTTTATAATCTATCAAAACAGTAAAAGGAACTATCATATTTTTATGCTGATAAGTTTTATCATAATATTTTGAAGAATCTTTTTCTCTTTCCCCAAAAATTGCATCTTCAATATTATCATCCAACAGTTTTTTTAAATCGATAAAAAACCTATATGGATATTTCGTATTTTTAAGTGAAATTTCCTTAGGTGCAAATAAAACGTAATGCAAGGTAGTTATTCTTTGTTGGCCATCTAGAATCATAAATTCAGGTCTACAATCTTCTTTTCTTAAATTTGTACCTTCTATGGGACGGAAATCAAAAGGAATGCTATCACTATCACACCTCTCAAACAAAAAAGTACCCACGAAATATCCTTTGAATAGTGATACAAGGAAATCTACTACATCGTTATAATCCCAAACAAAAGTACGCTGAAATTGGGGAACAACTAGATTTCCTCTCCTGATTGAATCCATCTGTGCTATTAACTTTTTTTTATCAGGAATTACTTGCATTAAATTCAATTTAATAATTAAAACTTTAGAACTTAAGACTTTAATTAGACTTTAGACTTAGTACTTAGACATTACATCGAGTATTTTCAATGTTTGTTCCTCACTCAACTCTGGCCAGGGATAGATATCTTTATACCATCTAGTGATAATATGAGCTACTTTATTAAAAGGAACCTGTTTAGTCTCAGGTAGTTCTTCAAACTTAATCTGTGCAGGGAATTTCCCTCCCCAGGCTTTACCGTCAATAGTGCCACCTTTACCAACTGGTTTGTATGGGCCAAAGAATTGAAAAGTTTCAAAATTATAGAGAAATAGTAAATCATCTTCATTTACACCTCGAAACATATCAATATATTCGGGTAAATCACCCATGAGGTGTTTGGAAAGAACTTCAGGTTCGGTTTTGGAGTTACAGCGGGTTATGTAGCCACACATTTAGATAATTATTTTAATTAAAATTAAGTACCTATCCGTGTATAACACTATTATTAAATTATTTTATCCTCTTTCATTAAATCGAAAACAAATGCTACTATCTTTTTCTTATTATCTTCATTACCCTCTGGATATTTTTTAGTGATAATTTCTCTCTTTCTGTCTAAATATATCAAGAATGCCTTTTCAAGCATTTTTTATAAACTTGCATATATTTATCTACCGGACTATGTTTATCAGTAATCTCCTTGAAGAGTTTTTCGTAGGACTGCGTTTGGTACACTACAAATCTTTTTAAATGCAACTCCTCAAATGTCGAAATATACTGACTAATAATTCTTTTTAAGACAGTATCATACAATTGATTTCTGCTGCTTTGATTCAAAACATCGTGAACTAATTTATTCCTTTGTTTCTTAAATTCGATATATTTATCAACATATTTATGATCGTTACCAATCCACTCGGTTGATATAAATAATAATGCCTCATAACCAATTCGCTTCAATAGTTCACTTAGATGTTTATTTAAAGAATGGATATCCGCAAAAGTAAATGCCAATAAATCATCGACGTATTGATCTGCAAGCACATAAGCTTCTATATAACTTCCTTCTTCTATTTTACTACTAACTAATTCACCAGTAGGGATTATAGAATACTGTATGATACTCTTAGAGCTTTTTATAATTAGCTCTTCTACACTTTTTCTAAAAACTATTTCTTTTTCAGTAGCCATATTATTTTAAAATAAATTACCTAGAAAATTTTCTTCTAGCAATTAGACTAGTTTATTTACCACTCAAACACATCAATAATATTTTCTATAGCTGAGCGTACACGATCTATAATTCCTCGTCTTTTTAATATATCTGGCTGTTCAGGAAGCAAATCTACAATTGATTGGTCTTTTGGTAGTCTCTGTGTGTAAAGATACTCGCTAATTAAGTATTCTATACTCTTGGGTGGAATATTCTCTTTAGCTGCGAGTTGTTTGAGATTCTTGGATCTTTCACTATCCCAATACTTACTAAATGCTTTTTCAATATCTGCGTTTTTACTTAGTTTTGGTAAATTATCCTCAATAAACTGTCGAATAAGTTCTTTCTTCTTCCTAAGTTTCACATCTCTATCAAATAGTTTAAGAATCTCTTCTGTTTTACGTTCTCGTAGTGAATCAGAGGTGATATTCTTAAGTCCAGCAATAAGTTTAATAATATAGTCAAAATTAATTATGTCACGAACAGTTAGTTCAAGTTCGAAGTCTATTTGGTCTAGAATGGACTCTTTTTCATCACTCTTTGGTCTTTCGTCATAGATATCTAGATACTTACTTTGATAATCATAAAATTCTTGTTCTGAAATTCCTAAGTCATCAAATGAAAATTCTGCAAAAGTTTCCATGGAAGATTTAACTCTAAGTAAGTCTCGAAAAGCTTTTACAAATCGTGCGGTCTCTTCTTCACTTTGGAATGAATTTATTGATTCAATAGTTGGAGCTATCCTCTTCAGTTCTTCAAGTTTATGCTTAAATTCTTTCTTCTGCTCATCGTAAGGCTTTTTAAATACTACCTCTTTGGCATTTTCGTCTCCATAAAGAGCAAGTGCTTTATCAGTAGCCTCTTTGAGGTTTCTAAAAGAAATAATATTTCCGTGCGGTTTATCAGAATTGAGAAGTCGGTTTGTGCGAGAATAAGCTTGAATCAGTCCATGATATCTTAAATTTTTATCTACATATAGAGTGTTAAGTCTTTTACTATCAAAACCAGTTAGGAACATATTCACAACTAATACAAGATCGACTTCTTTGTTTTTAATTCTTTTCTGTAGATTCTTGTAGTAGTCATAAAATCTATCTGTTGTATAATTCGTTGCAAATTCCCTGTTATACTCAGCGATACAAACTTCTAGGAAATCTCTAGTATGTTGATTTATTGGAGTATTCTCTTCTGGGAAAATATCCATATCAAGCATATCTGAGCCTTCTTCTTCATTTGCCTGGTAGGTGAAAATCGTAGCTAATTTAAAATCATCAGTGATCTTCTTTTTGAAAAGTTTGTAGTACTTTTTGAGAACTTCTATGCTGGATACTGCAAATAAAGCATTAAATTTCCCGTTCTTGGTCTTTCTTCTCCAATCTTGAAGAATATAATCTGTAATTTTCTCCAGTCTATCATCGCTCTCTAATACTTCTTTGGTATCTATTCCTTCCACAAGAGCATCAGAAAAAATATCAGCATCCAAAGTATCTTTATCTTTTTGTTTGTATTTCCCAACATACTCAACTGCAAATCCAAGTACGTTATTGTCAGATATTGCATTAGTAATAATGTATTTATGAAGACACTCATCGAAAACATCTTTGGTTGTAACACCTCCCATATTATTTTCTGCAAAGATCGGCGTACCTGTGAAGCCAAATAATTGAGAGTTTTGGAAAAATGATTTGATTCTACCGTGAATCTTCCCAAACTGACTTCTGTGACATTCGTCGAAAATTATCACTACTTTCTTATCTGACAGATTTCTTATTTGCCTCAAGTAATGTTCCTTACTTACAGCCCGATCAAGTTTTTGGATAGTTGTTACAATTAGTTTTCTATTAGGATCTCTGAGTTGATTAACTAAGTTCTTCGTTTTATCAGTACCATCAACTGAACCATCTGAAAAAGAATTAAACTCCTCTGTAGTTTGGATATCAAGATCTTTTCTATCAACTACAAATAAAACTTTTTTAATTTCAGGAATATTTGAAAGTATCTGACTGGTTTTGAAAGAAGTAAGTGTCTTACCAGAACCAGTTGTATGCCAGATATAGCCATTTTTATTTGATTCTTTTACTCTTTCTTCAATTGCTCTAGCAGCATAATACTGATAAGGACGTAGTACCATTGGAATCTTTGTAGCTTCTGCGAGAACTATATATTCTGCAATCATTTCCGATAATGCACATTTTTCTAGAAACACAATTGTGAAATCTTCTAGTTTTGTTATCCTTCTATTGAATTCATCGGTCCAGAAAAATGTTTGTTCAAAGCTTTGAGCAGGGTTATTTGCAAAGTACTTGGTATTTACTCCATTAGAAATTACAAAGATCTGAACATATTCGAACAATGTTCCGCTAAAAGAATGTTTGTGATAACGCTGAACCTGATTAAAAGCTTCTTTCATTTCAACTCCACGTCTTTTAAGCTCAATCTGAACTAAAGGTAATCCATTTATCAAAATTGTGACATCGTATCTGTTTTCATATCTTCCAGCTTGAGTTATCTGGTTTGTAACTTGGTATTCATTTTTACACCACTGTTCTGTATTGAAGAAGCGAATATAGGTGGTAGTATCATCTTCTCTATGAAGTAAGAATCTATCTCGCAGAGTCTTTGCTTTCGTAAATCTATCTCCTTTTTTTAGATGATTGAGAATACGGGAATACTCCAGATCTGTAAAAGAAGTTTTATTAAACTTCTCAAGTTGAGACCTGAGATTTGATTCCAGATCAGCAATATCTTTGATAGAAACATTTTCAAAACCAAGATCATTCAGCTGAGCAATAAGCTCATTTTCTAGTTGAAATTCAGATTGATGTGTCATGGTAGGTTAGTAATTAGTTCAATTAATTTCTCAATAGACTCCTTTAATTCAGATTCCGTAAAATCTCTATTTTTATTATTTTCTGGATGATGAATAGTATTTCTTATAAATCTCTGGAGTGTTACTGGATATGTAATATCTCCACTCGATTTCTCATGAATCCAGTTTATTTTTATAGGAACCCCATTTTGTTCAAGATATTTATCAAATTCTTCTATCTTTTCATATTTCGAATCTGTAATTGTCGCTTGTGCTTGCAGATATCCATATAATTCATTATGAAATTCAACTGATGTGAGACCATATGCATAATAATTTATTTCTCCCCATGTTGGACTTGTTGCTCCAAATAAATCTAACTCCTTTGACTCAGAAATAGTATTAGTATCATCTCCCTTAGTACAAGAAAATAAGTCATGCTTGTCTGACTTGTAAGATCTTAGTAGATAAGGAGAATGAGTAGTAACAAATACTTGTTGGATTTCAGAAATTTTATCTAATGCTGATAAGAGTTTTTTTTGTGCATTGGGGTGTAAAAATGTTTCCGGTTCATCAATAAATAAAAATAAAGGTTTCCTTTTTGAAGAATCCTCAGGATGTTTACATAGTTCATCTGCATACACCTGAATTAATGCAAGGGCTAGTGCTCTTTGCATTCCTGTACCTTTTTGACTACTACTAGTATTTGTTCCATCATCAATTTCAATATCACCTGATTTGATAAAGTAAGCGTTATCAGGAATTTCAAAATTAAAGTGAATTTCTGCTTTACTATACTGCTGTTGAATTATATCTTGTATTCTCTTTTCAAGTCCTTTTAGTCTTATGGACAGACTATTCTCTCCATCAGTAAAAGTTTTTTTATGTACTTCTACAAATTCATTCCATTGATCTGATTTAAAAAATTCTCCTGCAGATCCTTGAAGTAACAGACCACAGATTTTCGTAGAGCCAAAATCCGAAATATCTTCTGGATTTGTATCAGCCCATACAAATTGTGTTTCGAGTAAAGTTTTAAATACTTTATCAACTCCTGAAGGGTTTTCATATTGTTTTGTTTCATCATTCCATAGAGTTATTTTTTTTTCATTTAACTCAACAGTTTTTTTCCCTTGAGTTATCTCTTTCTTTTCTGTGCTTCTTCTTACTTTAATTGTTTCCGTTCCATTCTCTTCAAAAACATAAATCAAATATTTTTTTTCTGAAAAATCAGTAATTAGCTGGGTTATATTTCCTTGGAATATGGCTTCAATTGTCATATCTTCAGTTGAATTTTTATTTTTTATATCATCAACTGTTTTGCCTTTCGGTAAACCATTCTTAAGAAAATCAATTGCCTCAAAAATAGATGATTTACCACTATTATTGTCACCAACGAAGAAAATAAAATTGTTTTCAAACTTTAGATTATGTTTCCCTTTAAATCCTTTAAAATTTTTTATTAATAATTCTTTTAAATGCATAGTTTTCAAATAAAAAGTTGTTGCATCAATCCTCTCTTCCACTCCTCAGCTTTTTTTATTTCTTTCTGTTTACTTTTAATCAAATTATCTATAGATGCTAAAAACTCTGCGATTTTTTGCTGTTCAGGAAGGGAGGGGAGAAAAATTTTTAAATTTAAAAAATCTTTCCTATTTAGTACCCTATTTCTACCTGCTCCACCTGGTGATATATTCTCTAATCTATATTTCATTCTAGACGTAGGATATAAAAATTGGAAAAATTTTGGATACACATTATCTTCTCGAAATATGTAAGTTGGAAACCTATGAGATACTAATCCACCAGAATCTTTTTTTGTTGCAACTGCCAAAGCACCTTCCCATGCAAAAGTAATATTTACAATAAAATCATTCTCACGAACCACAAATAATTTATCCATTGAATTTGATTTTGGATCAGTATCAGGTTTTTGAAATGTACCCTTAAAATGACTTCTAATACCAATAGATAAATAAGGCATATCTGGTTTTGGTATTTCACGTTGCTTTTGTTGCAATACTTCCCCCAACCTCTTCTCATCCCAATCACCATCAAAACCTGGAAATCTAACTTCTGGAATTTTTTCACCATCTTTGGGGAACAACTTCTGCAGCATTCCTTTTTTATATTTTTCCAGTCCTTCTTTTTGTGATCTAAGATTTTCTATCCATTTATCTACTGATTCGAGAAAAGAGGCGATTTTTTGCTGTTCGGGAAGGGAGGGGATTCTAAATTTATAATTCGAATATTCTTTAGAATTGATACCAGGCTGACCTGATCTCATAGAAACTGACTGCACCCATTTCTTATAGTTAACTCTTAATGTTTCAAGATAGACAAAATATGGAATTGCCTTTTTAATACTGAATTTGATTAAAAAGCCAGCAAAGTATAAATTTCCATCCCTATTCTCATATAAATATGTTTTTCCAGTACTAGCACCTGTCCTTGTAAATAAAAGGTCACCATGTTGTAATTTATAAGCATTTTCTAAAACAGCATTTGGGGAAGTTAAATTATCTTTTCTTAATTTTCCATTATTTTCATCAATATCAGTTATTCTTAAATATATATTCTCTCCATCAAATTCTTTAGCAGCAGCGTTCATACCATACTTGGGTGGACTAGCTACCTCTCCCAACCTCTTCTCCTCCCATTCACCTGAGAATTGGGGGAAGCGGAGAGAGGGCGTGTTTGGTTGTGTAGATGTATTTTGGTTCATTTATTTCTTAAATTTTTTCACAGATGCAAATTTTGCAAATTGTTATTTATTTTTTAATCCAATTTTATTTGTAGAGACGTTGCATGCAACGTCTCTACCGGGATTTATTTCATTTACCTATTTCATTATCAAAATTTGCATCTATTTTGATTGTATTTTCTTCATCCTGATCCCAATTTGTGGGATTTTCAATTATGTAATTTTGGATTTTCTCCAGAGATTTATCGTCTTTAATTATTACATCATAAAATCCTGGCTGCCATGCGAAATTCTGTTCTGGAAAGGATTTGTTTATATGGTTCGTACATGCAGATTTAAAGGATCTAATTATTGTTGATATTGAATGGAATTTTGCAGAAATTTCTGAAAAATTTCTATTTATGTTTTTATTTTGATTTTCTGGTAGAGACGTTGCATGCAATTGGTTTCGAACATTTAATTTGTCCCCTGGTAGAGACGTTGCATGCAACGTCTCTACAGGCGGGACATTTGATTTATCGTCATCCTCTATTTCCAAAATCCCATGCAAATGATTTGGCATTATCACGAATTCATGTAATACAATATTATCAATATGTTTTGGAATATCTGACCAATTCCTTTTTATAATTTTCCCTATTTGGTTTATTACCATCTTATTATTTTTGATTTCACCAAAATAATTTGCCCTATCTTTTGTACAAATTGTAATGTAGTACAATCCAGGCCACGAATAATCCCATCCTTTTAATCTATGTGAATCAATTCGATATTTATTTTTGAATAAATTGTTATCTGACATAAATAATTTAGAATGGTATTTCGATTTTTAAGTTTATTTTAACTTAAGCCTTTTCAGAACTTGCTTCTCAAAGTCACTTTCGATCTTCTGTGTTTTATTAAACTCTTTATATTCGTCAATTGCTTTTTGTTGAGCTCGTTTCATAGAAACAGATCCCTTATTATCCAAAACTTTATATTCATTAAACTCTAGAAATTTATTTACACTTTCTGCAAATTGCTCCATTGTAAAGGTATTTTTATTTTCAATAACATTTTCAACATAATCGAAAAATCCGGAAACAGTTCGTTCTAACTTTTTTATATCTTTCTCAGGAAGATAGTTCTTTGCAATTGTTACATCAGATTGAATTATTCTACCTCCAGGAGCAGATTTCCATGTTGTCAGACCCATATGAGGTTTCTTGCTATCTGATTTACTATGAATAATCTCTGCAGCAGTTTGCCCCGTAATAGCAAAATGGAATTTATTTTGAACAGTAGCAAAAAAATCTTTGGTTATTTGTGAATTTGGATCATAATCAATACTGCATTCCTGAAATATATCAGTTATTTGAAGATAAATTCTTCTCTCACTTGCACGTATAGATCTGACTCTTTCAAGTAGTTCCTGAAAATAATCTTTCCCAAAATATTTACCATTTTTTAATCTATCATCATCCATTACAAAACCTTTGATTATAAACTCACGAAGTCTTTCTGTAGCCCAAATTCTAAATTGAGTAGCTCTTGATGAATTTACTCTATAACCTACAGATATAATTGCATCAAGATTATAAAAGTTGGTTTCATATTGCTTGCCATCATTTGCAGTTGTCCGGAATTTCCGGATAACTGAATCTTCCTGCAGTTCTTCACTTTTAAAAATATTTTGTAAATGCTCACTTATTGTTCGGACATCTACGTCAAAAAGCTCTGACATTATTTTTTGTGATGCCCAAATATTTTCTTCTTCAAGTAATACTTCTACCCTTATTTCACCATTAGGAGTGGTATAAAGTAAAAACTGATTCAAGTCTTCTTTTACTGTTAGATTTTTAATCATTTTTAAACTTTGAATAATAATTTAGAATGGTGTTGCGACTTTCAGTTCTTTGCAAAACTTTTCAACATCTTTTTGTAAGTCCTTCTCCTCCTGATTTAACTTCTTTAAATCTTTCGCAACGTCCTCAATATCTATTGGTTCTTCTTCTTCAAAGGTATCTACATATCTAGGTATATTAAGATTAAATTCATTTTCTTTGATTTCTTCGAGACTAGCTTTATGAGAATATTTTTCTATTTCTTTCCTTTCCTTATATGTCTCGAATATCTTCTCTAAATTTTCATCTGTTAATCTATTCTGGTTCTTTCCTTTTTCAAACTCGTTTGAAGCATCGATAAACAAAATATCTTCATCACTTTTCCTACATTTTTTGAAAACAAGAATTGTGGCGGGAATAGATGTTCCATAAAATAGATTAGCTGGTAAGCCGATAACTGCATCTAAATAATTTTGCTTATTTATTATGTATTTTCGGATATGACCTTCAGCTCCAGATCTAAACAATGCGCCATGCGGCAAAACTGTTGCCATAGTTCCGTTCTGTGATAAATGATAAAGCATGTGTGTTACAAAAGCATAATCAGCAGCACTCTTTGGAGCGAGTCTTCCATACTGAGAAAATCTTTCGTCTTGTGCTAATACGGGATCACTATCACTTTTCCATTTAGCCGAAAAAGGTGGATTTGCTACTACTGCTTCAGCCTCTAAATCTTGATGTCTGTCATCACTCAAAGTGTCTCCTTGTTGAATATTGAAATTACTGAAGTTCACTCCATGTAAAATCATATTCATTCTCGCAAGGTTATATGTCGTTGGGTTTAATTCCTGCCCATAATACTCTGTAACCTTTGCATAGTCACCGACACGAAGAAGTAGAGAGCCTGATCCACAGGTCGGATCATATACAGAACGAATTCTTTTTTTACCTAATGTAACAATTTTAGCAAGTAGTCTCGATACTTGTGCCGGTGTATAAAATTCCCCGCCTTTTTTGCCAGCCCCTGCAGCAAATTCTCCTATAAGATATTCATAGGCATCACCTAGAAGATCGCTTTTGGTATCTTCTAACCTAAAATCAATGCCATCTAATAAGGCAAGAACTTCAACAATTATTTCATTCTTCTTATTCTCACTTGTACCTAATTTGGTAGAAGTAAGATCTACATCTTCAAAAAGCCCCTTAAAATCATCTTCACTATCAGTTCCCATGGAAGTACTTTCGATTGTATTTAGAACATTCTTAAGGTCTTCTAAGATAAACTTACTATCTTCTCCTTTGATTTCTCCCTTACCTTTTTTTACTAAATATGAAAATAATTCTGTAGGTTTAAGATAATAACCAAGATGACTGATACAAGCTTTTTTTACTTCAGCTAAAATCAGATCTTTATCTTTCTTTAAATTTATAATTTCATGGAAATCAAAATCATTTTTAGCCAAAAGCTTTTCGTTTATATATTTCTCTAATCTTTCAGAAAGATACTTATAAAAAATGAACCCTAAAATATAGTTTTTATATTCTTCGGCGTTCATCCTTCCACGAAGAGCGTTCGCCACGCTCCATAATTGCTTTTCTAGAATACGTTTGAGGTCTTCACTCATATTATTAACCTATAATGAAAATTTATCTTTATTATTCTACCATTTTCCATTCACAACAGTAAGAATCAAAAGCATATTACTTAGAGTTTAAAACTTTATTTACACTTTAAACTTTAGACTTTGGACTTAACCCCACAGGGGTTTTCCAATCCGGAGGTGACAAACTTCGTCACTAAAATACGCGTCAACAACACGCAATATTCTCCGGATCGGATGATTAGTAAAACCAGATTTAGCCTGGTGGCTGGTTAGCTCTTAGCTATTGGATGGATGGCTAGCCGTTGGCTGGTTTATCAGCCTCTGGCTGGGATTTCATAGATGCCGAAAAAGAAATTCGACGGGACTGGATCGCCGAGCCACGGGTCGCGGGGTCGCAAGCTAAGGGACGTATCGCCCATGACTTTAAAGATCCGCAGGCAGGGGCGGTCCGACGTGCAGACAATTCCTTCTTCATCACCGTAGCCAGTCGAACTGAGCACAAATTCAATACCCGTAGTGTCACGCCAGCCATCGGTCACACTGATGACAAGGAATGAATCGTTCAGGTTTTCCCAGGTAATGATACCCGTGCTTTCCAAATAGCCGTAGTCAAGGATGAAGTCAGTTTCGATATCATCAGGCCATTCTTCCGGTACGAATACGACCATTACCTGCTGTGCTCCGAGTCGGGGGGTTACAGTGAACCAATCCTCATCTTCGACCTGCACATAGTCCGTGCAGGAGAAAGTTGACAAGTACTCCCGCAGGAATGAGTTCCAACTAATCGTGCCATCAGGCACAGAGAGGTTTGAAACGACGCCGTCAACTGCACACAGCCCGATCTGGCCTGCCTCGTCGATATCGATGCGTAGTGAGTCCCCATCTTGCAACTCAACGTAGTACGTCAGTTGATTAGAAGACATTTCCGTTCGATAGTGCAGTTTATCATCTTGCCCATAAACGGACGATAGGGGCACAAGGAAGAGTGCCAGGGCAAATGCGACGATCATTAACTTTCGCATATTCATCTTACTCCTTCTTTGCTTATAGCTTAGGGCTTATGGCTTTTAGTCGGACGGGAGGAAAACTATCATGACATCGACGTCCTGGTCGACTTCGCGAATGGCGAGCAGGACCCAATCTGAACTTGTAACACCAGCGTTAACACCGCACGCGGCATCTTGATCTCGACCTACCATGAAACTAGTCCATGGAAGGGTGCCATTGACTGTAGCGATGTTTGAAAACTTGCCGTCAATGACGCAGATACCAAGCGCGCCATTGCCAGTAACCTCTATGCGAAGCGTATCAGCCGAACCTAGAGCAACATTGTGCTCAAGGTAATCGACCGACATCTCCACCCGATTGTAATTACCCTGTAATGGCCCGGATGCGGCCATAGGTAACAGGACAATTACAAGAACAATCATTGCAGCCAGTCTTTTCATATTATCTCCTTTCGTTTGACTGACTTTTGAGTGGCAAATATGTCGCACTTCGACTACTACTTCGACAAGCCTGCCTGCGGCAGACAGGCTCAGTACGTAGGCTCAGGATGACAGCTTCGGTGCAATGGAAGACTATAAACTCTCAACTTCCAACTCATTCGCCTTTGCGAATGTAACGGTTTTTCTTTTGGATTGTAAAAGATCACAAATCCATAACAATTATATCATTCAAGTTAATTTCTATTTGCTGTCATTAACTGATTTCTATAAAATAAAATATATTTCATTAACAAAACAGTTATGTCAGAATCTAAACCTTCTACAGCTCAACAGCTGAAAAATAAAGCCAGCCGACTGCTTATCAAACTTCTTATGGTAGGCTGTTTGTTTTTGATAATCGTTGTTGTAAGTTTCGCTGCTGGATTTCTCGTCTATAAATATTATTTTGAAAAAGAACCTGCCACAGTTACCAACGATGACAGCTCATGTAGTTATGGAGGGGTAGAATACAGCGATGGAGCAAGATTTGATGCGGACGATGGCTGTAATTCATGTACTTGTGAGAATGGAACAGTAGCGTGTACCGAAATAGCTTGTATCTCGCCTACACCTACAACAACCTCAACCATGAACCCTGATAACTATTATGAGAAAAGTGAGTTCCCACAAGTATATTATGAAAGGGAAGGACTTATAGATAATGCAGTAAAGAACCAATTCAAAAATAAATTGATTGACCCAATGACTGATTATTACAAAGATGGAACTGAAGGACACTTGATCGCAATTGTTATTGAAGTTCCAGAAAATGTTGGTGAAGAATATATAATTTCTAACTACTTTCTAGAAGGTTATCACGGTGGATTCTTACACAGTCTCAGAGGTGATGCAATTGACTGGTGGGTACCAACTTGTATGGATGAATGCCCTTTCAGCGATGAGTTTGAAGATAAATATCCTGAAATTGTAGATTTATCAAATGGTAGTTTTTAGATAACAACTTTGAAGTAGCCCTGTAACACTCAACTCACATACTTTGATGGTAGGAATGTTACAGGGTTATAATTAGAATTTAATATTTCGAACTTAGATATTTAATAAAAACTTGGACTTAAAAATTATTATTTTTCTGTCCGTATTTCTCTATATATTCTTCTACCTTTGACCTTGCCTCTCTATCTTCAATTTGAACTGGTGGATGTTTTTTGAAATAAGCGGATGGCTCAATTATGGGTCCTGATAATTTATTATCCAAAGCCAATTTCAAACATCTGATAGCATCAATTACAATTCCTGCAGAATTTGGAGAATCCTCAACAGATAATCTAAGCTCAAGATCCATAGGCACATCGCCAAAATGTTTACTTTCAATTCTGATAAAACAGATTTTATTGTCTTTCTGCCATGGAACGTAATCAGATGGCCCGACATGGATATTTTCATCCTCAATTTCGTGGCCACGCTGCTTTATCATAGAAGTAACAGCTTCCGTCTTGGATATCTTTTTACTTCCCAGCCTTTCTCTCTCAAGCATATTGAGAAAGTCTGTATTTCCACCTGTATTTAGCTGATAAGTTCTATCTACTTTCATACCTCGATCTAAAAATAGATTTACTAAGGTTCTATGAGTAATAGTAGCACCTACCTGAGATTTGATGTCATCGCCAATTATAGGTAAACCTGCATCTTCAAACTTCTTCGCCCATTTTTCATTTGAAGCTAGGAAAACTGGGATACAATTTACAAATCCGCAACCTGCATTAATTGCAGCTTGAGCATAAAATTCTGCGGCCTCCTGACTTCCGACTGGTAAATAGTTCACTACGATCTCGGCTCCACTGTCTTTAAGCACCTGTACTACATCAACATCTTGTTCACTTGATACTGGAACTAATTTCTCAGTATATTTATTCACACCATCTAACCTTGGTCCTTTGGAGACTTTAACTCCTTTTTCAGGAACTTCGGTAAAGATAGTTGTATTATTTGGCTCAGCTAGAATCGCTTCTGATACATCCTTTCCTACTTTGTTCTTGTTTACATCAAATGCAGCTACGATTTCGACGTCTCTGACATGATAACCTCCAAGATTTACATGCATAAGACCTGGCACAAATTCCTCCTCTTTGGCGTCTCTATAATACTCGATACCTTGAATTAAAGATGACGCACAGTTGCCAAGACCAACTATTGCAACTTTTATTTTCCCCATAAAAAGTTATTAATAAATAAACAAAACTATTTTTTCATGGTATTATTCATAAGTAAAATAGATAATTATTATTTATCGATAACTTACAGTTATGATTGATAAACTTTACAAATACAAAAGAGTTGTAGAGCTAGGCAATATAACCAAAGCTGCTGAAGAACTAAATATTACACAACCAGCTCTAACATCTCTGCTGAAAAAGCTTGAAAAACATTTTCATGGCAAGCTTCTACATACTTCTAGAACCGGAGTAATTGCAACGAAACTTGGAAAAGTCTTGTATGAAAATGCCAATCAGCTACTTATTGAGTACAAAGCGCTTGAAGATAAACTTCATGAAACTAATAAAAATATCAAAAAAAATATATCCGTAGGTATGATAGATAATGTTGCCCTAAATTTATCTACAACGAATTTTCATAACTACATTAAACTTTTCCCCTCTATAAATGTTAAGTTGATAATAAACGATACTAAAACACTACTTGAGCAAATTGATCGAGGTGAGATAGATTGCGCTATTATAACCAAGCCAATTGAAAGCATTCAAAGTCGTTATAAAACAAGTACATTTGGACTAGAAAATCTAGTTTTGGCTTGTAACAAAAACTTATCAAAAGATGACAATTTTAAAGCAACTATTGAACAGAATCCATTTTTTGCTTATAACAAAGAATCGAATACTCATAAATATATTTGGGAGAAACTTTCTACATTTGGTGTATCTCCCCACATAACTATCTATTCTACTAGTCCTGAAGTGAACCTAAGGTTAGTTGGAGCTGGAGCAGGTGTAAGTATTCTTCCAGAAAACCTAGTTGATAAGTATATGAAAAATTCTGAAATAATAAAAATTTATCCACCGGAACCACTTCAAAGGGAGATAGTAATTGTGCAACATAAAAAAATGCCGAGAACGAAAGACCTGAGCTACTTTTTGAAGCTTATTTCAATGAAATAGATAAGAATATTCATCTGTGATATTATTAACCATTCTTTAGATTAAGTATGCTTTCCTATAAAGAAACCAAAACTTCATTTCAAGTTACGCATAAAGGGGATACGATCCTTTTTCACTCATTGGATAATCCACTTTTAAAGTTGGGTATTTCCGATATTGAAATGGAGATGAATCATGGCTCTTTCATAAAAAAAATAAAGGTAAAAAAAAACATTCCATGTTCAAAGTTTATAATAAAGAGTATCGATAAATCCAAAGTTGAGATAACTTTTCCTGAACTTTTGACACTTAAAATCATAGCATCAGATAAAAAAATAAGAATCGTTCCAAAAATAATGGGAAATCAAAATTATTTCGAAATTAACCTCCCAGCATATAAGAATGAATCAATTTACGGCATTGGAGAACAACATGTCCACTTGAATTTGAAGAATAAAAAAGTACCTGTTTGGATAGAAGAACAAGGCTTATGTAGTGGTAGAATTTTTGAAATGATGAATATAGCTGGTGATGAGTTCACAACTTATTTCAACCTTCCACTATTCAATTCTTCCAGAAATTATTCTTGGTTTATACACACATATAGTTACTCAGAATTTAATTTCAAAAATAATTCCACAAAAGTAAAATCTCATAGCATTCCAAAAGAGATCATCTTCACCAAAGCTAAAGATCAGAGAAATCTTATATCTCATAATTCAAAACACCTTCAACTCATTCAGCCAAAAGTACCAAATTGGATTAATGACGGGTGTATTGTTGGTTTACAAGGAGGTTCACTGAGAGTTAAAAATATAGTAAATAAGCTTCTAAAAAATTCCGTAAAAATAAATGGTATCTGGATACAAGACTGGTGTGGAAGTAAAAACTTCGGACTTTTCAAACATGTGAGATGGAATTATGAATACGATAGCAAGAGATACCCTAAGCTTAAAAGTTATATAAAACAACTTAATAAAAAAGGAATTCATGTATTTGCGTATATCAATCCTTATCTCGCAAAAAATACTAAACAATATATTGAGGCTAGAGATAAAGGTTATTTAATTAAAAATAAAGATGGCAAAATTTATGATATTTTAATTTCAGCATTTCGGGCAGGAATAGTCGACCTAAGCAACAAAGATGCTTTTGAATGGTTTAAAACCATAATAAAAACAAATATTATTGAGCTAGGATTTTCGGGATGGATGGCAGACTATGGCGAATGGACACCAACTGATATCACAATTCATAACAAAAACATACCTACTATAGATTTTCATAATTTGTATCCTGTTCTTTGGGCAAAATGTAACTATGAGGCTCTCAAAGAAACTGATAACTTGCAGGATAAATTTTTCTTTATGAGATCCGGACATATTGCATCAAATAAGTATGTACCTATGTTCTGGGCTGGTGATCAACTAGCTAGCTTCGATAAATATGATGGTTATCCCTCAAGTATTAAAGCTATTGTATCATCTAGCTATTCAGGAATTGGGTTGATACATTCTGATATCGGGGGCTTTCATATGCTTCCATGGACAAGGAGAACAAAAAAACTTCTATATCGTTCTCTTGAACAATCTGTTTTCAGCCCATTTATGAGAACACATGAAGGTAGTCGTTATCCAAGATCCAACTTACAAGTATATTCAAACAAAAATACAAGAAATTATTTAGCTAAGATGTCACAATCACACTACATAATTAAACAATATATAAAACATATAAGAAATGAATATTACGATACCGGCCTACCAATGATAAGAAGCATAAATACCGAATTTGAGGAAATTGTTTTGGACGAAAATAATGAAAGCCAATATATGTTTGGAAACGATATTCTAGTTTGTCCAGTAGTCAAAAAGGGAGAATTTAATTACGAAATACCAGAAGGAAAATGGATCAACATTTGGACAGGATCAAAAGTAGAATCTGGTAAACATAAATATAGAAAAAATGATAAAACTCCTGTTTTTTATAGAATGAATTCGTCTTTTGCTAATGACTTTAGTGAAATTAAAAACATTGTTAAATCCTAACAACCCTCACTGGACTATTGCCCGGCAGTTGCATTATATCCTGCAATGTATCCAAGTTAGTACAAATCGTGTCAAATGGTGTAGCTGCTATACCAACCATCTGCTCTCCATCTTCCCCTCTTCTTAGCAGGCTCATATTTTGAAAGGGGAATAATCCCATTGTTCCTGCAGCTGGAAATGGGCCAACTATTCCGGGTTCTAAACCTAGTAATAACCTAGTATCAAACTCTCGAGGATTTATGGTACAGCCTTTTATTGCCTTACTGGAAGTTGCTGGTACAAAAGCAGGATCAAACTCATCATCTTCATCGGGTTGATAACTTTCTGCTATAGATCGGATATCTTCTCTCCCCCATTGAAAATCACCAGCTCCTATTACAGGAATAACCATTGGAGTACCAGCCTGGCTTTTAATTTTTAGCGTAACTGTTTTAAGAGGGACAACTCCACCTTCAACACCAAAATTTTCTTCCAAAACTCGCTGACTATCTGCAGCACTGAATATAAAATCATGATTCTGAATAAGTTCAACAGGTGCCCTACCCTCTACTCCCAGACCATACAAATACAAAAGTGGCTGAACTGGAATATGATGTCCCTGGAATTGTGTTATTCTACCAGTTAACAAACTGGGATCACCGTTGTATGCAAAATCAAGCGCATCACCCAAACTTGGGCCATTAGTCAAAATATCTGCTTGTATGGATTCTAGAGCACGTCTTTGGTCTTGATCAATAGCTGGACAATCAACCCTGGGAAGTGAACCACCTAGCTGTTCTAGAACTTTGAAAAACATTATAGGATATATAAGATAGTCAGATTATATCACGAGGATTGATATTTTTAGAAAGGGAAACCAGCTACAAAATAGATCCATAATCCAAAAACCGCGCAGAACATACCAGCAAGCCATGATCTCATAACAACTTTTTCCTCCTTCCAGCCTATCATTTCGAAATGGTGATGAAGCGGTGCCATCCTGAAAATTCTCCTTCCGAGTAGTCTTCTTCCAAAAGACTGTATCAAAACTGAGCTTACTTCTGCGAAAAATGGAAATCCAATAAGTGGAAGAAGAATAGGCACACGTAAAGTAAATGCAATAACTGCTAGTAATGCTCCTAGAGCCAAAGAACCCACATCTCCCATCTGAAAACGAGCTGGAGGTATATTGAAATAAAGATAAGTTACAAGACTTCCGATTACAGATGCTGAAAGTAGAGTGTTGGGAATATCCTTGAAACAAGTTGCTCCTACTACTTCCTGATCGAAAGCAATGACCATAAATGCAAGAAAAGCAGGTAAAAGCAACCCTGCTGACAAGCCGTCCATACCGTCAGTAATATTTACGGCATTTGTCATTCCAATAACTGAGATAAGGATGAAAGGAATCATCAGAAGACCAATATCAATTATTCCTAGAAATGGTAGCCATAGCTCAGTAGGATTTGGCCAACTGACTCTAAAAAATATCCAAAAAACAACACCAAGCCCTGCAATTGTCTGAACTAGAATCTTTTCATGAGGAAACAGCCCTTTCCCCGGATTAGAACCTAATATATAGAAAATTCTTTTATAAACCTGCCACGGGAAAGTTATAATCAAAACTAACCTATAAAGATAACTTTTGTGTACCATTATAAGTTTAATTGTTCTTCTGAGCGTGCGAATCTTTCTAGGTTTACCATAGATATTTAGAACATCATCAATAGCGCCTAGCGATGCGGATAGCGCAAAAACTGCTATCGCGAGTTTGGTAGAACCTACCCTACAAAACATAAGATTTAGAATTATTACAGGAATTATTATTACTAGGCCACCCATTATCGGCACACCTATCTTTTGCTTCCTAGACTCTACCAAAACCGAAAAATCCACATCAAGATGACGAACAATACCGAATTTATAAAGGAGAGAAATTATAGGAAAAGCAAGGGCAAAACTTAGTATGCCCGAAATTAAGATAAAAGTTAGTACCTCTTTTTCCAATTCATTTTAGATTAATATATTTATACTGATTGTACATAATTTCGGAAAATCAGTCGAGTTAGTTTCGGTTATATATTTTTGCGTTTATTGATATAATAACAAAGTAAATAGAACATTGTGTCATTCTGTGCGAGCTTGTCTTGAGCCTGTCTGCCTCAGGCAGACTTGCCGAAAAAAGAATAGGCATCGTAATCAACAAAATTCTAATTAAATAATTATAGAAAATGCTAAAAAAACTGATCTCACCCTTACAAAAGGTCTTAATAACAAAAAAATACTGTCCAGCCTGCACTAGAAATCTAGATGATTGCAGAGACCGCCAAGTAAGAAACAACGGTACAGAAAGAATAACCTGCAAATGCGGAAGAATATTCATCTACGATAAAGAAATGGACCAGTACAGAAGAGCTTTGGAGGAAGAAGTTTAAATAAAAGAATCTAGAATATAGAATCATGAATCAAATAAAGCCCTCGATTCTAAATTCTTGATTCAAGATTCTCAAAATAATGTTCACCAAATCACTAGAAAAATATACAAAAAAAGCACCTCAAGCACCAGGATGTTATATATACAGGAACAGCCAAAATAAGGTCCTTTATGTAGGTAAAGCTAAAAATATTTCGAAAAGGATACATCAATATTTTCATAACTATCCGAAGTTAGAACCCAAGATTCAACTAATGCTCGATAGAGCCACAAATATAGAATTTGTTACAACTGATAATGAAATAGAAGCATTGGTACTGGAAGCGAACCTCATCAAGAAGTATAAACCAAAATACAATAAGAACCTTAAAGATGATAAAAGATATGTATGGATAAAAATTGAGAAAAACGAAGATTTCCCAAGACTAGTATTCGCTCGGGAAAAAACTAAAGGAGGTGAATACTTTGGTCCATTTCCTTCCAAACATCTTGTAGAAAATTTATTAAAAAGACTCAGACATATATTCCCCTACAGAGATTGTTCTAGAAATATCGAAGAAATTGATGGCAAGATAAGATCCTCCGACCCAAAACCTTGTTTGTATTATCATATCGGGCTTTGTGATGCTCCTTGTACTAGCAAAATAAGCAAAAAAGATTACAAAAAAAATATAAACAAAATCAGGCAGATATTTAAAGGTAACGTCAACGCAATAATCAATGATTTGCGTAAACAAATGGCAATGTATTCTAAAAAGTTAGATTTTGAAGAAGCTGCAAAAATTAGAGATAAATTAAATGAATTCATATACGTTACGGAACATGTACTCATCGAATACGGAATGGATGAGATAGATTTTGAAAAAGCAAAAGAAAAAGAGATTAGTACTGCACTGAATAATCTGGTTCAAAAACTCAAAATTGAAGAATTAAAAGCCCGACCTGGATTCAAGATTGAATGTTATGACATATCCAACACTCAAGGCAAAAATGCTACAGGATCAATGGTTGTTTTTGTAGATGGCAAGCCTAAAAAAGCTTTTTATAGAAAATTTAAAATCAACACAAAAGATACACCCGACGATTTTGCTATGATGCAGGAAGTTCTTGAAAGAAGATTGAAAAGGATTGGCACAGATGATAAGAGTTTTGGAACTACCCCAGATCTAATAATAGTAGATGGTGGAAAAGGTCAATTAAGCTCCAGTTTCGAAACATTAAATAAACATCATTCAACTATACCAATTATTGGTCTTGCAAAACGTGAAGAAGAAATATTCAAAATTCGTTTTGACGAAGATAATAAAATTAAATTCAGTCGAATTCTACTAAAAAAGAAAACTCCTGAACTCTATCTTATCCAGAGAATACGAGATGAAGCGCATCGCTTTGCTATTACTTACCACAGAAAGATTAGAGGTAATTCGCAACTAGCCACAACACTAGATTCAATTCCTGGGGTTGGTACAAAAACAAAGAAAAAATTATTACTTGAATTTGGTAGCTGGGAAGGAGTGAAAAAAGCAAAAAAAGAAGATATTGGAAAAATTGTTAAAAACTCAAGAACTCTTTCTGCTATTCTCAAACAGATTTAAACTATTCTACTAGCTTCTCAAGGCTGTCAACATACAGAGCCCCCTCAGCAGCAAACTCTGCACCACTAGTTAATCCTGTGGTAACACCAACGAAGCTTATTCCAGCATCTCTTGCAGCAACATAATCCCTAATTGCATCTCCGATGTAAACTGTTTCTAAATTTGTGATTCCTTTCTTCGCTAGCGCTTCCAAAGTGGGCTCAAACACTCTAGGATCAGGCTTATGGTATTCGGTTTGATCTTCACCTTGCAGGATCACAAAGTCCTTGTATGGGTATTTTAGTCTTTCAAAGTCTTCCACAACGCTTGATGTATCCATTGAAGTGAGTATTCCTACTTCCTTGCCATCACTTATAAGGTGTCTAACTAATTCAAGAGCTCCTAAGTGAGAAGGTTTATAATAGTTATGTCTGAGTGCATAATATTTTTCTATAATATTTTCAACACTATCAACATCGCCATATAAATTTTTGACCAAAGTTTTGAAACCTTCTCCCCAATGTTTCCTGAGTTTTTCATCGGTTATCTCTACACCGAAATTCTTTCTGGCATTCTCTTTATGTTGGTCCCACTTTAAATCAATAGTTTTAACAAGTGTATCATCGAAATCAAAAATAATGGCTTGGAATTGTGCTAACATAATCAAAGTTTATAAAACGTAAGAAAACCATTATATCAATTATAATTATATGGATAAATAAACAACTCTCCAACTATTGAGTTACAAATAAGAACCATATATCCTATACTCAACTATTAAAACAATATTTATGAAAAAACTACTTACATTCACTTTAATAGTAATTTCGTTTATGAGCCTAACGGCATTTGTCACGGCCCAAAACGAAGATACAGAGAAAATTAAAGGTTATATAAACTCAAAAGATGAGACCACCTGTGAAGGATATGAAGCTGAAGAATCTTGCATTATTTTTGGAGTGACAAATTCAAGTGACGAGCAGGTTGAAATAGTTGTTGGTGAAAAAGATCTGGATAATCCGCTTTTCGAAAAGCTAAACAAAGGCGATCAAGTGTTTTTAAGAAGTTATCAAACAGGCTCCGGCGAAGCAACTTATATTATTGACGGACCAGTACGGAATGTTCCACTATTTTTTCTACTGCTTGTATTCATAATTTCAACTGTTCTTGTTGGAGGAATTCAAGGTTTCGGATCTTTAGTCGGTCTTGGCATAAGTATAGCAATACTCTTCACAGTTACAACACCAATGATCCTGAATGGAAGCAATCCAATTTTGGCTGGATATATTGGAGGATTACTTGTGCTTATCTTCTCAATTTTCCTTTCCCATGGGTTTAATAGAAAAACTGTTATAGCCTTGTTATCAACGATCATAGGATTGTTTATTACTTCCATAGTAACGTTGATCTTTATAAACTTCACGAAATTGACAGGTTTTGGAAATGACGATGCATACTTCCTTATGTCGCAATCTCAAAGTGAATTAAATATGACAGGAGTTTTGTTCGCTAGTATCATAATTGGCGGAATAGGAGTAATCGATGATCTTACTGTGAATCAAGTGTCTGTAATCCAAGAATTTTTGAAAACTAATCCAGGAATGAATTGGAGACAAGTCTATAAAAAGGCTATGAATGTAGGAAAAGATCACATTGCAGCAATGGTGAATACTTTATTTCTTGCTTATGCTGGTGCAAGTATGCCGCTCGTCATGCTTTTACAAGCAAATAACTTAAAATTCGAGGACATAATAAATGCAGAAGCTTTTTCAGAGGAAATTGTGAGAACTCTAGTCAGTAGCACCGGCTTGATTCTTATTGTCCCTATAAGCACACTATTTGCATCAATAACAATGACCAAGTACATCAAGCGAATAAAGAAATAAAAAAGCCCCGATCTAAAACCGAGGCTGATTTTATATTTTATTTAATTCCAAATTGTTTGGCAGGTTTGGAATATTTGGGATTTGGTTATTTTTTATTTAGGATTTCTTCCAATCAAGAAATAAAGCAATAATCCCAACCATGAGAAGAAGAAGGTCAATAATGCCCAAAGAATTGGACTTTCAACATTTCTTTTCTGTGCATCAGTGTAAACCCAATAAACTGCTCCCATCCAAATCAAGAAAAAGATACCGAAACAACAGCAGTAGATGAACCAAAATGCACCTAAGCCAAATAGACCTGCTGCATCATCTGAAGTTGAGCTGTAGTAGTAAGTCTGAGCTAACTGACTCAGATTTGATAGTGCTGCAACTAGCATACAAATAAAGTAAAAAGTTAAATATTTATCTAATTATAATAGATTCAAGCAAGACGTCAATAGGAAGATAGGTTATTAGCTGATTAGGTTATTAGTTTTTTGGCTCTTAGCTTTTGGCGGTTGGCTCTTTGTACTTAACCCAAAACCCACATCTCAATTTGTTGATGGTCAAAGGTTGAACCTTTGACATTATTGTATTGTATGCGAAAGGTTCAACCTTTCGCAATTAAGTATGATTAGTTGGTCAGCTTTATGTTAGTGATCTCCTTCCAATATCACAAACCCTTTCATTATTGCTTTTACCTCGGGATCATCTTCGCTTTTTGTTTTACCGAATGCTTGAGTTAAATCCTCTTTGGAGAACCATCTATATTCTGAATGATCTTCAGGGTTTAATTCAATTTCCTCATCTCCAGGAAATTGAGCAAAATAGATAATTTCTACGCTGTGAGATCCTTTTACCTCATTCACATAGGTAAATGCATAGAAAACGTCACCTACCACTATCTCTTTTCCGAACTCTTCTTTAATCTCTCTCTTTAACCCCTCTTCTAGACTTTCTCCGAAATCTAAATGGCCACCAGGAAGTTCAAACACGTTTGGTAAAAACTTTTTTGTTGAAGCCCTTTTCGGTAGAAATAATTTATATACACCGTCTTCTAATTTATAAATGAACGCACAAGCTGTTATAACTTGTAGGCCTTGTGCTGGTGTTTCGCTGTCGTGACTTGTTTTCATATATTTAGGTTATTAGCTATTAGCTACTAGTTATTGGTTGTTGGTTCTTTCTGGTTTGTTGATGGTCAAAGGTTAAACTTGTTGATGGTCAAAGGTTGAACCTTTGACCTCGTTGTATTTTATACGAATGGTTGAACCTTTCGTAATTTTACACATAACTCACAACTCACCTGCCCGACATGCAAGAAGTCTTGCAGGCGGGCAACTCATTACCCAGAACCCATAACTCACCTCTCATTACTCATAGCTTACAGCTTATGGCTTATGGCTTCTAATACTTAATCTCCACTCCATAACTCCCTAACACCTCCGCTACCTTCTCAATATCATCTTTCGATGCATCTTCTATTCCTTCTAAAGGATAACTTCCAAAATTCTCAATCCATTTATGTTTACCAAGTGAAGTATATGGAAGAAGTTCTATACAGTCTAAATTTTTGAGACTGGAAGCAAAAACTCCTAGTTTCCTAATTGTGTCTTCCTGATCTGTAAGAGTTGGAATTACTACAAACCTAATTCTGATTTTTGAGCTTAACCCGCGTTTGGTTATCTCTGAATCAACATACTTTATATTCTCCTGAATCTTCTCATTAGAAACTGATGTTAGCCTCTTATGTCGATCACTGTGCATCTCTTTCACAGATATCATCCAATAATCAACTACAGGCAGAAATTTATCAATCACTTTCTGAGATGTAAATAGACAGGAATCCATTGCTGTATGAACACCTTCTACTTTTAACTCTTTAAGAAATTCTGAAACAAATCCAGGCTGAAAAGTAGGCTCACCTCCACTTACAGTGACTCCGCCAGTTATTTCTCCTTCAATTGGTTCAAAGCTAGACCAATAATCCTTATACTTAATAACCTTTTGCAATAACTGCTCAATGGTAAACTCTTTTCCTCCTTCACGCGGAGCAAGATCTACGTTATGACAAAATTTACATCGAAGTGGGCATCCTTGCATAAATACAACTGTACGAAGGCCAGGACCATCCAAAGTTCCCATAGATTCAATTGAATGGACCCTCCCTGTTAGTTGTTTTTCTTTAGAGTGACTCATGAAAAGTTCTTGCTATTACCTCGTCTTGCTGTGCTTTTGTTAATCTATTGAACAACACTGCATATCCACTAACTCTAATTGTAAGCTGCGGATAATTTTCGGGATGCTTTTGTGCATCAATCAGTGTCTCTCTATTTAGAACGTTAACATTTAGGTGATGAGCACCTTTTCCTACAAAATATCCATCCATCATTTGAACAAGATTCTTAGTTCTTTCATCCTCATCCTTTCCAAGTGAATTTGGCACAACTGAAAATGTATTTGAGATACCATCCTGTGCGTATTCATAAGGAATTTTCGCTACTGAGTTTAGAGATGCCACTGCTCCATTGGAATCTCTTCCGTGCATTGGGTTCGCACCAGGAGCGAATGGCACGCCTGATTCTCTACCATCTGGGGTCATACCTGTTGCATTACCATAAACTACATTTGAAGTTATTGTTAGCACTGAAAGTGTATGAACTGAATTTCTGTAAACTTCATACTTTCTTAGTGCTTTTGTGAACTCTTTGATAACATCAACGGCAATTTGATCTACTGAATCATCATCGTTTCCATATTTAGGAAAATCCCCTTCGATAACATAACTCTCAGCTACACCATTCGCGTTCCAAACTGGTTTAACCTTTGCATACTTGATTGCACTAAGTGAATCAGCTACTACTGAAAGACCTGCAATTCCAAATGCCATATATCTTGTCACGTCATTATCATGAAGAGCCATCTGAGATGATTCGTAGTTGTAATGATCATGTGAATAATGAATTATATTCATAATATTTACGTATCTCTCTGCAAGCCAATCAACTAGAGTCAAAAACCTTGGCCAGACTTCGTCATAGTCTAGATATTCTTTGTCGTTTAATGATTGTAATCCTGGAATGATCACATCACCACCCTCAGCTTCATGATTTTCACCATCGTCATGAGTAAGCGGTTCTTCCTTACCGCCATTTATTGCAAGTAGAAGAACCTTTGCCATATTTGCTCTTGCACCGAAAAACTGCATCTCTTTACCTATTGCCATACCAGATACACAACAAGCAATACCATAATCATCGCCATAGTATTCTTTCATCAAATCATCATTTTCATACTGAATAGAGCTTGAAAGAATTGACTGTTTTGCACAGTACTTTTTCCAAGGTTCTGGCAAAGTTTTACCCCAAAGAACTGTAAGATTTGGCTCTGGAGCAGGCCCTAGGTTTGATAAAGTGTTTAAGAATCTAAATGAAGTTTTTGTAACCATGTTTCTACCATCTAGACCAGTACCACCAAGTACAAGTGTCACCCAGGTTGGATCACCTGAAAATAATTGATCAAAAGCTCTGGGTCTTAGGTGTCTTACGATTCGAAGTTTGATAACAAAGTCGTCAATCATCTCTTGAATTTTTTCTTCTGAATATTTTCCTTCTTCAAGATCTTTCTCAAAGTAAATATCAAGAAAAGCATCAATTCTCCCAAATGACATTGCTGCTCCATCCTGCTGTTTCACAGCTGCTAGATAAGCGAAATATGTCCACTGAACAGCTTCTTTTGAATCCTTAGCTGGTTTTCCCAGATCAAAACCGTACTTTTCTCCCATGATTTTAATATCTTTAAGCGCTTGTACTTGTTCTGAAATCTCCTCTCTAAGTCTCATATTCCAAGCATCCATTGCATCTGGAAGTTCATCAAGTGATTTCTGCTTTTCTTCTATCAATCTATCAACTCCGTATAACGCCAATCTTCTATAATCTCCTATAATTCTACCTCTACCATAATTATCAGGAAGTCCAGTAATTATATGCTTGCTTCGAAGAAGCCTATGTTCTTTGGAATAAATAGCGAATACTCCATCATTATGAGTTTTTCTATACTTGTTAAATATTTCACTTACATGTTCTGGAATTTTATATCCATACGATTCTGCAGTATTTTCTACAAGCCTGATTCCTCCAAGAGGTTTTATAGCTCTTTTAAGTGGTGCATCTGTCTGTAGTCCAACGATAACTTCGTTCGTTTGATCGATATATCCAGCATCATGACTTGTAATTGTTGATGGCTTCTCGACATCAAGATCCAAAATCTCCTTCTCCTGTTCTAGTTTCAAAAGCTCCAAAACCATGTCCCAGAGGTTCTTGGTTCTCTCAGTAGGGCCACTCAGAAAAGACTCATCTCCATCATATGGGAGATAATTCTTTTGAATAAAATCACGGACATTGATATAATCCTGCCACTTTCCTTGTTTGAAATTTTGCATAAAAACATTTAAAACATAAAATCACAAGGCATTTTAGCAAAAAGATCTGAAAATATAAAATTCAGAAAATAATGTTCAATTGTGCTAAAATTAATTAATTCCCTTTACATATAAAGAGAATCAATATAAATTAATAACGTAAAATATATAATCTTGTTATAAAAAACTGATGTCAAATGATCTTAAAACGCTGTTCAATCCAAAGTCTGTAGCTGTTGTAGGAGTATCAAAGGACCCAAGGAAACTAGGTTCTGTTATTCTATCAAATCTTATTGATGCCAAGTTTAAAGGTGAAATATACCCTATAAACCCTAAATATGATGAGCTTTTTGGTTACAAGGTCTATCCATCAGTCAGTGAAGTTCCTGAAGATGTTGATATGGTATGTATAGCGATACCTGCCCCATTTGTAAAAGGTATCTTGGAAGATAGCGCAAAAAAGAATGCAAAATCAGCAATAATTATAACCGCTGGATTTAAAGAAATAGGTGAAGAAGGTGCAAAGTTGGAAAAGGAAGTGATTGAAACAGCTGAAAAATATGGGATAAGACTTCTTGGACCAAACTGTCTAGGACTTATGACACCATCAGCAAAACTTAATGCATCGTTCGCTGCGTCAAATCCTACAGAAGGTAATATTGCATTTCTCTCGCAATCTGGAGCTTTCTGTACGGCTATCTTAGATATGTCACTTGAGAAAAATGTCGGATTCTCTCACTTTGTTTCTTTAGGTAATAAATCTGATCTTAATGAAAATGACATTATAAAATACTGGCTCGAAGATGATGAAGTCAAAGTTATGGGCGCATATCTCGAAGAGATATATGATGGACAGAACTTATTGAATATTGTAGAAAAAAGTGAAATTAAGAAGCCACTTATAATTTTCAAACCTGGAAAAACACAAGAAGCTAAAAAGGCAATTTCCTCGCACACAGGATCAATGGCAGGATCTATCCAGACTTTTCAAACAGCTATCAAACAAGCAGGTATTTTAGAAGCTAGCGAAATAAATCATATGTTCAACCTTATGATGGCTTTCTCCTGGTCATATGTGCCTAAGGGGCCAAATGTGGCAGTTATCACAAATGCTGGAGGTCCTGGTATTATCGCAACTGATGAAATAATCGGCCACGGTATGCAGATGGCTGAACTCACCGACGAAACAAAAAAAGAAATAAGAAAATATCTGCCACCTACTGCTTCTGTGAATAATCCTATTGACGTAATTGGAGATGCACTTGCAGAAAGGTACAAAGCTCCAATTGATGTACTAGCTAATGACAGCAATGTGGATGCAATATTAGTTATCCTTACGCCTCAGCTTGTTACCCAGATAGAAGACACAGCTAAATTAATTATTAACAGTGCAAAACTATCGAAGAAGCCTATATTTGCTGTATTTCTAGGCGGTAAATATGTAACTAATGGACTACAACGCTTAAATGACAATAGAATCCCTTCTTTCAGATACATCAAGGACGCAGTAGAAGTTCTTGCTAGTATGTACAAATACGGACAGGTTCTAGAAGTTTATGAAAAGAATGAAAAAAGAAACGAATTACTGAAAGATCTAGGAAAAGGTAAATATCATGAAGAATTAGCAAAATATAAGGGAGATGGAACAGTAGCAATCCCAGAAGAACTGGCACAAAAGTTAGCAGAAGAGATCGGACTAGATATGCCAAGACAGATTATGGCTAAATCTGCTGATGAAGCTATAGAATTCGCAAAAGACAAATACCCTGTTGTTATCAAAGCTACAACTGATGTTATCGCTCATAAGACCGATGAAAAGGCTCTTTATCTAAATATCTCCGACCCAGACCAGCTTAAGCTTTTCTACGAAAAACTAGAAACACTATTAAAAGAAAAATTTAATGTAGCAAGCCCAGAGATTCTGGTTCAAGAACAGATTGTTTACGAAGAAGAGATATTCATCGGTGCTAATCGTGATGGCGATGCAGATGTGTATGAAGATGAAACTTCAGGTTTCGGTCATCTACTGGCTTTTGGTAAAGGTGGAATTTATACAGAAATTTATAAAGATATTGCATATGCATTGGTACCAGCAACAGATTATGACATCGAGGATGCATTGAAACAAACAAAGACATGTAAGATACTAGAAGGTGCTCGTGGCAAAGATCCTCTAGCAAAAGATGCAGTATTGAAGGCTATAAAAGCAATTCAAAGACTTGTAATACTCTATCCAGAAATCCTGTCACTAGATATCAATCCACTGCTTGTCACAAAAGATCGAGCTGTGTCAGTTGATATGAAGGTCTTTATAGGATAAATACTCAAAATTAATCAATTTGTAGATTACCAATATCAACTCTAGAGAAGCTATATGCAACCCCTGGACAATTGACTATGGGATTATCCTATTGATATAATTTCACAATCATATCTTTATTATACAAACCATGCTGGATGGACCACTTAATATAACGGAAACAGCTGAATTACCAAAATCTTCATTTAGAACACTAGATATAATCTCGCTTTTAACTGGAAGACGATTTGATACATCAGGTGAACCACCTATAACACAACCTGATGAATTATTTGCTTTATTTGATGGTGCAAAAGAAGATTCGCCATCGAGTGAAAATGCAAATGGAGCTGCTTTTTTCGCTAGACTAGATGCTCTCAGTGAATTTTTTATTGGCTCGAACGACCTTACCAGGGAAATCGTTAGAACTGATGCTGGGATTTTACCTTATGTGACAGAAGAACTAGAAAAACAGATCCCTGAGTTAAAACAAGTATTATATGAAATTGTCGCAGATAACAGACCTTATGAAGAAGCCTGTATATATGCAGCGGAGTTAATTGGAGATGAAGTAGAATTGACAATGATTCCCGTAGATGTTACAGAGGCTATAAACTTACGGATTGAACAGTTAAACACAACTCCAGGAATGGAATATTCATCCACACCAATTGATCATGAACCTTACCATCAGAATTCAACAGGCCTAGACATAATTTATGATGAAGAAAACGGAGGTTTAAAAATCTCTTTACCAAAAGAAAGACTAGACAGTACTACAAGTATCGCATTTATCACAGCAGATGAAGATTATCATCTCTTTGAACCCAACTATTCTGGTGAAGATCCTAAAGGAAATGCTACCCAGATAGTTCCCTTTGATAAAAGAAATCAAGTTCTAGTTGTAACCACAGATGAAGAAACTTCAGTTCAGAATTACATAGTTATTGATGCACAATCTGGAGGGACTATAGCAACCGAAATCACCGGTAGCTCAACAGAAATATTATCTCCCAGGGAGCGGTTAAATTTATTCAGCTTGGAAAGACAATATGATGAATTAGATGATTTGCGAAGAAAGGTAACTGAAAATAAAGGAATTATTCCTCCAGTAGATGCTTTGACTATGTCTGAAATATTACATCTCATTAACTTAAGAACTGAGTATCCTTTATGGGACTTGTCGCCATCTATAACACTTGCACTAAGAGAGAACACAAGACAAAGAAAGCCAATGGTTGGTAGAGTCCACAGCCTCTCAAGAAAATTTGGAGTTGTAGATTATCATAGAACTTTTACTGAACCAGACTTTACCCAGGAATATGTAATAGAGGGATTAAGATCAGCAGTAAGTTCACTACTGATTGAAGAGGGAGGCACAATGACTGCAAGAGAATGGGACAAGACTCCAATACTAAGAGTAATTGCAAATAGAGATAGTTTAAATGAAGAACAAAGAAGACATTTATTAGTTGGAGCTAGTAGCGAAATGCGTTTACATGAAGCATGGCTTGCTCAATACGAAGCCTTGCTCAGGCAAGATCGAATAAGCCAGTCGGCCACAATGAGGGATGCGCTTCTCTCTGCTGAAGAACCTTATAGTACACCTTCCAGGATATCGCTTCGTTCAAACAGTAGGCTACTACAAAAAGCGCAGCAAGCAGGTATAGAAATATATCCCGGAGCTGAAGTTGTTGCCACTTTTCCAGCTTCTTAATACGTTTTAATAATATATGATAGTATATAGATAATACTTATCATTGATTTTTCATGAATTATCGAACTCTAGGCAAAACTGGTTATAAAGTATCAGAAATTAGTTTCGGAGCATGGGCCATAGGAGCCGATTGGGGCGATGTGCAAGAAAAGGATGCTATTAACGCTTTAAATACTGCTATAGATAATGGCGTAAATTTCATAGACACAGCTGATGTTTATGGAGATGGTAGAAGTGAAAAGATCATTGCAAAAGTTCTAAAATCGAGAAAAGAAAATGTTTATGTTGCGACAAAAGCCGGAAGAAGATTAGATCCCCATAAAGCAGAAGGCTATACAATAGAAAACATTGAAAGTTTCATCGACCGGAGTTTAAAAAATTTAGTGGTTGACGCTTTGGACCTAGTACAGCTTCACTGTCCACCAACCGACGTTTATTATAAACCAGAATTGTTTGCAGGCTTGGATACATTAGTCCAAAAAGGAAAGATAAGGCATTTCGGAGTAAGTGTTGAGAAAGTTGAAGAAGCAATTAAAGCAATAGACTATCCGGGAGTTTCCACAGTACAGATAATATTTAATATGTTTAGACAGAGACCTTCAGAAAAATTCTTCTCATTGGCTAAAGAAAATAATGTCGGAATTATTGTTCGAGTCCCTCTTGCAAGCGGTTTACTGACAGGAAAGTATGACATAAATTCTAAATTTCCAGAAAACGATCACAGAAATTATAACCGAGAAGGTGAAGCCTTTGATGTAGGAGAAACCTTTGCTGGAGTTCCTTTCGAAGTAGGTATAAAAGCTGTTGAAGAACTTGAGAAGATAAAGCCGGACAATATGACTATGGCGCAATTTGCACTGAAATGGATTCTTGGATTCAACCACGTGTCTTGCGTTATACCTGGAGCAAAAAATGATAAACAAGCAAAAGCAAATGTTGAAGCTTCAGATTTACACGAACTTGATGGAAAAATTATGAAAAAAGTGGATAATATATACGAACATTTAATTAAGCCATATGTTCACCAGAGATGGTAAAATCTTTAAAATTAAGAGTTTAACAATGCTTGAAATTTATGATTTAAAACAAGATGGTAATAAATTAATCAAAGGGGATGATGGAATAACCCGAACAGCCAGGGAACATTATGACAAGTTATTTACTGACGCTAGAGCAGAAAAAAGAGTCCTCTATCCTGGAGGTAGAGTAATTGATGGAATGTCGATCACTATAACTGATAGAACTGACCAGCCAGAACTAGCACTGGATGCACAATTTGTGGATACTGAGAGTATATGTTTACTCACAGACCCAAACCTCGAGTATTCCTCCGAACTTCATGACTCTGCTGAATCCATCCCAGTACATACAGGTGATTTAATAGTTACTGTCAAACCAACAAAAAATGCAAATGAAAAACAGAATACCCCGCAAAGAGGTGGGTTAGTTGTAAATCAGCTCGTAGAGGAAGATGATGGAAACCTTGGTATTCGAACAATTTTATCATTAGACTCAGAGATAATTTATAGTTGGCCTACAGAAGATAACTTATCGACTTTGCTTAGAAATGTAGATAAAGCACTTGCCGAATCAGAGGTAACAACAAACAATGACATCCGAACGTCTATATTTCAATCTATTGGCAGAATCCAATTTGAACTTTTATACAAAAGTGTAGCTAGTTCAAATAATGATTTAGTATTTCTCCAATCCGCTACTGACTTAAATCAAGAAAAAGCTGGTAAGAGAGAAGGAGCCTACCCTGGATTTGCAGACTTACCTGCTGCTCGACTTCTGACCCTCCTACAACTTTTAGATTCAACTGTACTAGGAAGATACTTAAGGCAAGATACAACCATGGAAATTCCTGACGACATAAGAGATAGAATAGATTTCGCTCGTGGATTCGTCGCACAAGATAGAGTTGATCAATCAGCAGAGGCAACTGCAATACTTAGAAAAGCATCTACAAATAATCATATGGAGGTTATATCAAATAGCCGCTTAGCTAACCATGCACATAACCCTGATCAGTTAATTGACGGTGAACCTCTTAAAGCAGCAGCCTAATAAATCTCATAATTTTTCAAAAGCTTTTCATTACCTTCGATTTGATATCTCAAAAGTTCAGAATATATCCCATCTTTTTTTGCCAATTCCTGAGGTTTCCCCTGATCGATTATTCTACCGTCATCTATGACAATAATGCGGTCAACGTTTTGGATTGTAGAAAACCTGTGAGCAATTATTACAACTAGTTTGTCTTTCATGAGGTTTTCAAGAGCATTTTGGATTTCTGATTCTGATTTTGAATCCAGACTACTTGTTGCCTCATCCAAAATTAGAATTGGTGCATTTCGCAAAATAGCTCTTGCTATCTGAATTCTCTGTTTTTGACCACCAGATAACTTAACCCCTCTTTCACCAACCAAAGAATCAAGTTTTTTTGGAAATTTCATAACAAAATCATAAGCATTTGCTAGTTTCAAAGCTCGTATAATCTCCTCTTCAGAAGCATCTTGACCATAAGAGACGTTTTCTCTGATGGTTGAAGAAAAGAGTTCATTTTCTTGAAAGACAAGTGAAATATTATTCCTTATGAATTTATGGCTAAGCTCACTATATTTTTTCCCATTTAGAAGAATTTCTCCATTTGTAGGATCATAAAAATCAACCATTAAATTTACAATCGTAGATTTACCAGCGCCACTATGGCCAACTAAGGCTATTGTCTCATGCTGCTTAGTATTGAAACTTATATCATGCAATACCTCTCCACCTCCTTCATAATTAAACGATACATTCCTGAATTCTAGAATAGGATTTTTTACTCTGCTTAATTTTTCTTTACTATCATAAAATTCCTTTCCTTCGAGTTCTAAAATATCAAAATACTCTTTTGAACCACTTTCTGCATTTTGAACTTGAGTCAAAATAAATGACATACCAAAAAGCGGCCTTCTAGCCTGAAGCACTAGTTGTATTATCAAAACCATCTCCCCAATGGTAAGATTCCCTTGGTAAGTATTATAAAAAACAACGATATTGATAAGCAAAAGAACTATATGTAAACTAGTGTTTCTGAGAAAATCATAAATATGATAAATTCTACTTTGCTTTGCATAAATATCATTTATTTGGGATTGTTTCTCAGTTATAAATTCATGTTCTCTTTTTTCATTGTTGAAACCTTTGACAAGCTTTATATTTAGTATAGCTTCTTGGATACGCCCTCTTCCGATATCTTCTATCTTATTTTTCTTTACTTCCTCTTCTCCCCATTTTTTAGTCGATAAATAACTGAAAAAGATATAAATAGGAAAAAGCAGAAATACAAAAAAGCCTATCGAAACATTATAGTAAGATAGAATTATTATCGTAAAAATACTTTGCAAAATTGAGGGAAGTATAAAATTCGAAGCAGTATTGCTGAAGGATTGGATAGAAACAATTCCTCTATTGAGTTGGTTAACTATTTTGCCAGATAACTCGGAATCAAAATACGCTTGAGGCAATGTAAGAACCTTATTATAGAACTTTTCAGTCAAAAACTTACGTAGCCGCCCAGCTGTGTGATCTCCTATTCTTTCACTAACTGCAGAAATCGTAACAGATAATATGTTTACAGCAAAACTCACCGCTATTAGTATTATAAGTTTTCTAAAATTCCCATCATCGTTTTGAATCTGATTTACAATCTCATCAATGATAAATTTTGAAATTATGGGAGATATTAAGTCAATAATCGCAGTTGATAAAATCAATACACTTAAAATCAGGAAAAGTTTATATAGAGGCTTAGAAATTTTGATTATTTTACCGATATTTTTCATAGATTATGATAATTAGTCAGAATTATATAATAACATACGCAATTTAAATTTAAGAGATTTAAACCATTCAATGTCATAAATAACTAATTTTTTACCAATGAGAAAGATATAAATCATCACATTCTCTACAAATTTTCATAATCTTTTATAATATATTCCTGATATTACTACACGATTTGTAATATCTTACAATTATTTTTATATAACATAATATAGAGAATATATACCCATCTTTGATATAATTAATCTATATCATAGCAATATAAGTACTAATTAGTCTTAGCTATGACTATAGATCTTTGACAACGGTAACAACCTTGCAGACAGAGATTTGGTTTAAATTTACAGAAGGCGAGATTGCGCAATCTCGCCTTCATGTGAGATGTTGCCAAATCCCTGTCTGCAAAATAATATGCGGATCAAAATCCTCATCTGAGGAAAAGGAGATAAAGAAAAATATTTGGAAAACAGATAGCCCGGACTCTTAGTTCAGGGAAGGTAGCTACAATCTATCTACAACAAAACTGAAAACGACAAACAGGAGAATTCTGAAAATGCAACGGTCACAGACTTGGAAAAATAAAGAGGGTCTGATCTTCTTGATCCTCACCGCAATAGTGGCAACCCAGATCGCTGGGTACCACTTCCTGGTTAATAATATCGGTGAGCTTCGAGTCATAGACCTGGGAGTGATCGAATTACACCTTCTCAAGGTCATCGGAACTCTCGCCGGATCAACGATCATCGGTGGAACAACACTCTTAGTCTTGTTTGCAATTCGCAACGAAAAAAGAGGTGTGATTGCAAACTTTCTCGCGCTCGGCAGCTGCCTCGTTGCGATGGGTGCATTCGTTGATGAGATTTATCCCCATACAGTTGAGGGTGTATTGTCGCACTATACGATATGGTCCCTCTTGTGGTACACCGCCGAATTTGCTAGTTTCTGGGGGATCATCTTGATCGGATGGGCATTTTACACATATATGTCCATATTCGTAATCGAAAAACGCAAGCAGCTCCATATTGCGTTGCTCACCTTGACCATCGGCGCGTACGCACTACTAAGCAGCGTGATCTCCATCTGGATCCTTTGGACTCCGATCTGGGGAATCATGTTCGGCTTAGGCGTGGCTGTAAGCCATGTCGGTCTGGGTATCTCTGTCCTGCCGCTCGAGGAGTGGGAACCGAAGCGACGTTCCATCAGAGTCGCCATAACCGTTGTTGTGTTTTACGGTTGTGCGGCATTGGGTTATGAAGCATACAAATCCATTCAAGAACATGGCTTCGAAATTGACCCGTTTCTCGTGATCGGAATACTCACATGCCTGCTAACGATACGGCAATACAAACTAACGGTGCGCCTCACTAAAATTGGGCCAGTATGGCAAGTTCCAAAGCCCCCTAAACACAAAAGGAAATAAACTGACAACCATCCGCATACTAATGCCCGCCAAACCATGAAGTGGAAGGCGAGATTAAGAAATCTCGCCTTCTTGGCGACGGGCTAGGAGGTTTCTCCTCATAAATATTATCTATTCATATAGATATATTTCGAGAAATCCTAACGTTACCGTTGTCAAAAACAAAAGTTGAGACACATGACCGAATTCCTCGTTATCAATTTTCATACATTAAAATACTATAATGCCGAATATATCTACCAGAGGATCAAAACTTCCAGAGTCACCCATCAGAAAACTTGTCCCATATGCTGAGAAAGCTCAAAAGAAAGGAATCAAAATCTATTATCTAAATATCGGACAACCAGATATTGAAACTCCTCCAGAATTTCTAGAAGCAATCACTAACTCAAATACAAAAATAGTTGCATATACACACTCAGCAGGCAACGAAAGTTATAGAAAAAAACTGGTAGATTATTATAGAAAATTTGATATCAATAACATCACTTATGAAGATATTATTGTAACAGTAGGCGCCTCCGAAGCTATCTCTTTTGCATATCTGGCATGTCTGAATCCAGGAGATGAAGTAATTATTCCAGAACCTTTTTATGCCAACTATCAAGGTTTTGCAGTAACCTCCGGTATCAAGATAAGGCCTATTACTACACAAATTAAAGATAACTTTGATTTACCTGATATTGATAAGTTTGAAAAAGTTATAACAGAAAAAACCAAGGCTATAATGATCTGTAATCCTTCTAATCCAACAGGTAAACTCTACTCAAAAGAAGATCTTGATAAACTAGAAAAACTTGTAAAAAAACACGATCTGTATCTATTTGTAGATGAAGTATATAAGGAGTTTGTTTATGACGGTGAAGAATTTCATTCAATTCTAAAATACTATTCCATAAAGGAAAATGTAGTTGTATTTGACTCGATTTCAAAAAAATACTCAGCTTGCGGAGCAAGAATTGGTTCACTCATATCTCGAAACAAAGAAGTAATTGCTACTGCTACGAAAATTGCCCAAGCCAGACTTTCACCCCCAATGATAGACCAAATAGGTGCAGAAGCTCTTGTTGGTATCGATGAATCTTATATAAAGGAGACAATTAATGAATACAAAGATAGAAGAGATTTCTTAGTTCAGGGTTTAAGAAAAATTGAAGGAGTTGTTGTACCAGAAGTACATGGGGCATTCTACCTTACTGTTAAATTGCCTGTAGAAGATACGGAAGATTTCTGTAAATGGATGCTTTCTGACTTTTCATATGAAGGATCGACTGTGATGATGGCACCTGCTTCAGGTTTTTATGCTACAACGGGATTAGGAAAACAAGAAGTTAGAATAGCTTATGTATTGAATAAGGAAGACCTTCAAAAAGCTGCAAAGTGTATTGAAGAAGGAATTAAGGTTTATAAGAAGAAAGTATCATAAATCATAGATCATAGATCAATAATCATGTCCTAATTACCTACAGCAGGCAGGTGTTCTATGTTCTATATTCTATGTTTTATGTTCTGTGTTCCATGATTCCTAACAACATTCCGTACTTAAGCTATATCCAGCACCAACCCATGACGCAATACCGCCTTGGAGTTCTACTACATTCATAAAGCCCAACTCTTTCATCAACGTCACTGTTTGAGAACTCCTATTTCCAGATCTGCAGTAAATATAATAAATTGCATTTTTATCCAAACTATTTAATCTATCTTCGAAATCCGTTTCATAAAAATCATAATTTCTCGCACCTTCTATATGTCCATCCATGAACTCTTCTAATGTTCTCACGTCCAAAATAACTGTATTTTTCTTTCCTATACCATTGTTAAACTTCTCAGCATCAACTTTGTCATAAACCGGTAAAGGAGTTGAGATTAAGTTTTCTGAAAGAATATCACCTTGGCTATTCTTGGCTTCCTGCCCATCATTTACAATGTAGTAACCACCAATAGCTATTATCACTAGTGATATCAACACTACAATACTTTTAGTTTTCATATTTTTTGATTTACTGATTTACGATAGGATCTATAGAGTATTCGCTTACGTCAATCTCCTGATAATCAAGATTGTAAACATCCTGCATCTGACCGGCGCTGGTCAATACACCAGATTGTACCACAGTCTCCCATACCTTCTCTTGAGTATCAGGAAGTATATATTTTACCCATTTTATATTTACAGTATAAGGAATCGCTTGATCAGAGTCATAGTTGCTATCGTGATCAGCATAATAATGAACTTGAATCTTATAGTTTCCAAAAGGCATCTCGTCTCCTTCTTCTGAACTAATTGTATAATGCTCAGGCCCATAACCAGATGTGTTATCGACATCAAGATTAGCACCAGTTGGAGCGTTCATATTTATGTAATATACATGATTGCCTAATGGATCTGTGACATGAAGATCAACGTCGCTTTGAGCTCTATCCCATTTCAAAGTAACTACCATATCTGCTGCTTTTATAGCACCTTCGAAAAATAATGTCCCATATCCGGCCCATTCATCATAAGGATTTTCTCCAGCAGCTAATACTGCAATCCCATTTTCTCCAGGTACAATAGGTAACTCTTGCTGAAACGTTCCGTCTGCTCCAACCTGACTCCTCAAATATTCTGCTCCGCCTTTTTCATTTTGATAATACCAATGAAGATATTTTTCTCCTGCTTTTGTTTCATATTCTCCTCCCTCTATCGTTCCGGTTACAACAACTGATTTTTCTGAAATAGTATCTCCTTGTTCTGGACTTTCAAATACAATATCAGGGAATTCATCATCAGCAAATCCTCCTAAGGCTTTATTAAATAAATTCGCCAAAATTGTCGTCTCCGTAGTTAGATTTGTACCGATATGACTTATGGCATTGTATTGTCTGCCAGGACAATCCGCACATTGAGCTGATTTATATATTCCGAAACCACTTCCATAAGTATAAGTTACAGTTCTACCAGTTGCGGCTCCTGGATTTGCACTTTTGTGAGGAACGTTTGGATCATAAACATAAAATTTCCCATCCTCATACTTATAAATCATAGCCATGTGACCACCATCTCCCCACTTATACTCTTTCGTCCCATCAGCTTTTGTAACAGTATATAAAGTATATAATCCCATCAACTGAGGTTTTTTTGTTACATGCAAATTCATAAGAAAGGCCTTTCCATGTAGATCTGCATCTGTCCATTCATCGTGTCCGAATCTTGTAGTATCCTTTCGCAAACTCGACCATCTATCCCCCATGCCCAACTGTGCTCTAGCAGCTAACTCCTGGGCAACCTCATCATCCAGTTCATTATCAGGATCATTCTCAATAAATTTATTATAAAAATTACCATTAGTAGCTTTCTGGTTTTCATAATAGTATTTAGCCATCATAGACATCCCCATACAGTTGCCTCCGTCTGTAATATAAGATCCCCTATTTGTGATAAACCAACCATCTTCCTTCGGTACAAAACCACTATCTATATTTGTAGTAAGCATTTCTTCAATAGTTTTTTCAAGTTCAAGAACTATATACCAAGAGAAATGAGTTGTAAGAAAAGTAACCGTCCCTTCCTCTTCGTTTACTTCTGTAACAGTTGTTTCTTCAATACTCCCCTCCTCATCCATAACCTGATATACGCTTATAAAATCTCCGTAAACGACCTTGTCAGTATCATATGGAATAGTCACAGCAACAGGATGAGGGAATAGCACATCTCCTGCCTCTCTCGTAAGAACGATTAGTTCACTAATTATATTAAACTCTTCTGGAATATTCACATTTTCTACTGGTCTATAACTTATGCTAATCTGTTCATCCTCGCCAACATAATTGTCATCATACTGAACTTTTATCTCTTTGTCTGGATTATCAGGAGAATCTGCTGTCACAAAACCTGCAGTGGTTTTCATTACACCGTCAGACAACTTCTGTTCTGTTCCCAAATCCATATCAAGTTTCACAGCATCAATAATTGAATCTCTCTTCACATAAATAATTCCAGCAACTATAGCAATACAACAGCAGGTAAATAGTAACACTAAACAGCTTGCAGCAAAAAACCACTTCATACCACCTTTATTTTTAGGTTTTTTAGAGGATTTTTCCTGAGGAGAATCATTCTTGCTCATTTATTCAGCATTTATAAATAAACTAATTGTATAGATTTATTCTAGAAAATATAGAGCTCCGTCGCAAGGATTTTGTTGATATATTATTTTTTTCCTGGTATTATAACCGGAAATAGTTTTAGTCTATGACTTCAGAAGACTTCACAAGCCAACACGCACATTCCCCGGATTCACTTTCGCTAACTAAAAATGGTTTTCTCATAGCCTTAGAGAATAATCGGAAACACCCAATTCTTGAAGTTGAATTTGAAACTTTCGAAACACAAGTAAATGCGCGGTTTGAACCATCTGATGCCCAAAGAATCCTAGAAGCAGCTAGAGCCACTGAGATTTTGCACAGAGGCCATGTCAGAAGAAATGGCGCCGATTACTTCACAAGCCATCTACTTCCAGTAGCTACTCTAGTTGACACAGATGATTCTATTCTAAAAATTGGAGCACTTATGCATGACGTAGTAGAAGACAAGGCACGGGAATATGTAATTCATGTAATGGGAATAGATCCTGATGATATAGTTGGACAGACTGACAAAAACCTAGATCATTTTGTTGTAGGTGAAGTCAGCGAAGAAGTTAGGGCTTTAATAAAATATGCACATGAAGAGATGTTTCTAATGCAATTAGCATTAGACGACTTAGACCAACGTTTCGGGAATGGAGATGGCAGGCTCCGAGAAATAATATCAGGCATGACTAAAGTACCTTTTAAAGTTTACGCCACTCCGGATTCAACTGAATCAGAACGGAAGAGACATCGAAATGAAGCCTATTATAGAAATATGCTTATCTCTCCTGAGAGAGATACTCTCATAAGGATTAAAATTGCTGACTTTACGAGCAATCTTGGATCATCTTTGGCTTATTTCCCAGTACACCCACATACATTAAAATACGCCGGAAGAGTAGATCAAGGTTTACAAATATTACAACCTGATCCTACAACCCCAAACCTAGAGTTATTGAAAGAAATGCTAGGTTTATCTGGATATGATTTCAGACAAGGAGCCAGTTTTAGAAGTGGTGATTTAGATTGGAAACTATACTCTGGACTGGCAGTTTAATCTACCAGTCCCTTCCTCCTTTTCTCTGCAGCCCGAACCTCTTCCTCATTTAAACCAAAATGATGTCCTATCTCATGCCAAACAGTATCAATCACAAGATCTCTAACATCCTCAACAGTTTTACATGCTCTTACAATTGGTATTCTAAAAATCGTAATTTTGTCAGGTAATACTCCCCCATAATTACTACCTCTCTTAACCTGAGGAATACCTTCATACAGACCATATAAGCTATGACCAGGCCTGAGATTTAGTTTCTTCAATTGATGAGGATTTGGATAATCTTCAATTACAATATTCAAATTATTTAATTCTTTCCGAAACTTAACCGGAATAGATTCCAATCCTTCTTTCACAAATAGTTCGAACAAATTATCATTCATAAGCAAATTCAAAACGTAACTTGACTATATAGCTTACTAAATATTTAATTTAGAAAACAATAATGATATAATCCTTTAGATTTTCAAGTTGATGCAAATGTAATGAAGCAGAAACTTAGAAAATCTTAGCCCTGAATAGGACGAATGAAATGAGTCCTTGTTCAGGGCACAGTTAACAACTTAAAATATTTATCCTGAATAGGATGAATGAAATGAATCCTTGTTCAGGGCACCGTTAACAACTTAAAATATTTATCCTGAATAGAATGAGTGAAATGAGTTCTTGTTCAGGGCACGGTTAACAACTTAAAATATTTATCCTGAATAGGATGAATGAAATGAGTCCTTGTTCAGTGTAACGTTAATAACTTAAAAGAACTAGCCCTGTACAACTTCATTTCATTTCGTATACAGGGCATCAAAAAACATAATACTTTTACTTCACTTTGTTCGTAAAAGTAAATGTTTCTAACTGCGGGATCGTCTAATGGTAGGACACCGGCCTTTGAAGCCGAGAATCTAGGTTCGAATCCTAGTCCCGCAACCATAAACCAGAACAAAGTTCGGTTCATGGTAAGCAGGGACTTGATGAGAACTATTGGTTCGACAATGAAGGGTTATTGAACAACGAATGAAATGAGGACGTGAAATTACCTGAATTGATACTGGAAAACATAAAATGTTTTCCATGTGAATCCCTGCCTACCGGCAGGCAGGCTAGTCCCGCAATGAACTACTCGCTTTGCTCGAGTTCATTGCAGGCAAAGCAACTACCTTTTCTCAGATTTTGGTTTAAGTAAGTAGGTGATGGTGTTCATTGCCATGTACCTTATTGATGCATGGATAAATTACCTCAGATGAGCCACTTCGAGTTCATTGCAAGCAAAGTAACTACCTTTTCCCATATTTTGATCTAAGTAAGTATATGATGGTGTTCATTGCAATCATCAATGAAATCTACTTGTACTCCCTTTTATAAAAAGTAATAATAAAAATAACTTAAATGTGAATCCTTATGAAATGAATAAAAAACTCGGATTAATTATTATCATGTTATTTATATTAATAGGCGCTACTGTTGCCGCAGGAATTTTTATCCTCCAGGGAGACAAAGACAATAGAGACAGTAATCAAAACAATTCCGATAAAGGTCAATTCTGTTGTCATTACTTTTCTGAAGAGAAAGGTGAATCAACATACTATTGGTCAGATGACGAAAATTGTGGATACCAAGAAGGAACTGCCTGTCCAGGTAGCTGCCCCTCAAGAGCAAAAGATGAAAGTTTGTGTGAATAGATTACTAATTTGAGATTATTTGTTCTTCCTTGGCTGGAACAACTTCTTAAGTCCTTTTCTCTCCTCCTTTACGTCAATCATTTGCCTTGGCTCCTGATATGACATCTGTTGTTGCTGCTGGCCGTAAGGAGGTACATTTATATTAATATGCATATTTTGAGGCTGTTGCTGTTGTTGAGGTGGATAAGCGGTCGGCATTGGTTGTTGTTGTACATTGGTAACGTTTGACCAGCCCTGTGGCTGCATTTGATTTTGGTTCTCACTTTTATCGTCATCACTTTTCATGATTCCGTACATGATTGATTCGGCGACTATATCCAAAACAATGATAATTATTATCGCTACCAAAGTAGAAGTTTCGAAAACAAATTCATTACTAGGTCCGAACTTTTGACCAGGTAATATACCAATAAAGGGTTTATAAACGATCTCTGACATATAACTTACGATAACCTTAACAAATGGAGCCTCTAAGCTTGCATCAGTGAGTCTAAACATAAATCTAAAAATCAGTACATATTCAGCTACCTTGAACATCGAATCAACGATATCTACCAAAAGTTCTTTTGGGTCATTATTAAAGAAGGTTCCAATAATTTTAGTTGCAAGCAATGCTGAAACAAGATTTATAAATATGGCAAGTACAGTAGCTAACTCAATTCTAGCTGTTCCCAAAAGCCAATCCCCATAAATGCCTTCAAATGGATAAATAAGTGGAGCTGTAAGTTTATCGTTCCAAAACACAACAAAAGGAGCATCTGGATTTGATCCGATTATTATCAGAAACCCACGAATAAGTAAGAATGCGATAGCAATGCCGAAGAGTCCCAATACTAACAGCTGAATCTGTTTTTTTAGTTTATTTGACTTCATTGATTTTGAAGCGTAATTAAAAATGATATCCTAAACTATTCTACCTTTAAGCGACCACTCTGTACAGTCAGTAATTTCTATATTTACAAATTCACCCATTTCAACCTTTCCTTCGATTAAAACATCCCTATTCTTTTCAGTTCTTAAAAATGTTCTGGCTTTTGTTGCTTTGTAAGACAGACATTTCAAAACCTTTCCAACATCATCTTTTTTTTGCTTCCCAGATGTCACTCGCAATATTTCATTAAGAACATCTTTTCTCCTCTCTTTTTCTTTATGAGAGATATCATCTTTCATCTGAGCTGATTTTGTACCTAATCTAGGTGAGTATTCACTCAAATAAGCCATATCAAATTCCAACTCCTCCATAGCGTTTTTCGTGTCCTCAAATTGTTCTTGAGTTTCACCGGGGAATCCTACAATTATATCGGTTGTTATAGCCATTCCAGGAATCTTTTCTTTGAATCTCTCAACTACATCACTAAACATCTGATAAGTGTAATCCCTTCTCATACTTTCCAGAACCTCATCATTCCCAGACTGCATGGCAAAGTGCAGATAGTGTCTTAGGTGTTTTGATTTTGAATAAAAATCTATAAGTTCTTCAGTGAAATACATCGGATGAGAAGAAGTAAAACTCAGCCAATAATCTCCTTCAATTTCATCTAGTGCTCTTAAAAGTTGTAGAAAATCAGCTGGAGTTTCGGATTTGAACTTATCTTTATTTAAATCTTTAATTTTTAATTTCCCCTTATAATCTGGATTAATCCATCTGTTCACCGTCTGTCCCAGTAGGGTTATATCTTTGTACCCTTTATCAACTAACTCTTTAAATTCAGTTACTATCGAATCATAATCACGACAAACTTCACGCCCCCGAGCAAAAGGAACAATACAGTATGAGCAAAAATGATCGCACCCAAAGCTAATTGGTAAAAATGCTTGGAACTTACTTTTATAATTGGGCTTTATATCAAAAAATTTATCTGTCTTAATCACAGATTTCTTATCGAACAGATCATTTTTGAATAATTCTTCTATTATCGAAGGAAATTTTTTGGTTTCAAGTACTAAATCCAGCCATTTCATCTGTCGATGCAGTTTTCTCTCCCATTTTTCGTTCACTATTTTTCCATTTCTATCATCCCACACTCTTCTGGCCATACATCCTGTAAGAACAGTTGTTAGATGTGGATTACTCTTTTTTAATCCTTCAATAACTTTTCTCAGTCCCAGTATTCGATCTTCTGCTTTTTGTCTTACAGAACAGGAGTTAAAGATCAACAAATCAGCTTCCTCTATAGAATCAGCTTTTTCCAACCCTGCATTGGATAAAATCTTTTCAAATCTTTCTGAGTCAGAAAAATTCATCTGACAGCCATAAGTTTGAATATAAAATTTTGAGTCTTTAGTTAATTTGGCCACGAAGGTATTAGGTTCTAAGTTCTACATTCTACAATAAATACACAAAATTTAAGAAAAATGCCAGCTAGAATTTACTAACTGGCACTTTTGCTATCTAGATAATAAGTTTACTTTATCTCGTAATAAAGAGTCACATTCACCTCAATTTTATTTTCACCAGGATTTACCTGAATTGTTGCCGCTTCCTCTTTCATCGGTTCTGAGGCAACGGCCATATCCTCGGCATAACTATAATTTCTCAAAGGATAATAACCGGAATTGCTGAAACTAACATTCTTCAATTTTCCAAGTTTAAGTCCTGATGCTTCAGCCAGAGAATCCTTCTTGGATTTTGCATCTTCTATAGCTTCAGTTTTAAGCTCCTCAACTATTGCATCGCGTGTTGAAACTTCATATGATAAACCTCTTACTTCATTCAATCCAGAGTCAGTAGCCGCGCTTATTACATCTCCTACAATATTATCTTCACCTTCTACATCTTCTATTGTTACAACTACGGAAACGTTTATGGTATAGCCATCTATCCTTCCCGTATCCCAATCATAATCCGGCTGCATATTATAATTTGATGTCTGAATTTTAGATTCATCTATTCCGAGAGACTTGATCTTCTCAACAGCTTGGTTAACAGAGTTATTTGCTTTCTCCTGGATATTCAAAATGTCATCTCCTTCCAGAATTGTTCCAAGAGTTACAACCACTTTATCAGGTGATACATATCTTGTTGCGCTTCCAGCTACTGAAAATGAATCGGAAGTTGAGCTATCAGAAGTTTTTTCAATCTGCCATATTAGAAAAACAGCAGTAAATATAACTAATAAAAACACAAATGTTGCTTTCGAGCTAAACAGAAATATCTTTTTCAGATAATCCTTGAGATATGGATGCATTGTTTTCAATTTAATAAATTATGTAATCATCCAAATTCAGTATATCAACTTACAGAAAGAACTGTAAATCCTCAACATAGCCACTATCAATCTACAATTCCCAACTTTATCACTTGACCTTTTTGACTGCTAAGTGATATATTTAAAACGTTTAAAGTAATGAAAAAATGACACCACGACAGAAACTACTTTTACGGGCTATTATTGAAGAATTTATAGATACAGCCGAGGCTGTGGGTTCACTTAATTTGCCGAAAAAGTACTCTATCAAAGCAAGTCCAGCAACTATCAGAAACGAAATGGCAAAACTTGTGAAAGAAGGTTTTCTTGATAAACCACACAGTTCATCAGGAAGAATCCCTACAACAAGTGGTTTAAAATTTTATTTACAAGAATTATTAGAGGAATTAGATGACTTAGATTATCAATATGAAGCTAAGTTAAGAGAGATACTCTACCAAAACAGATTTGACAAAAAAGAGTTAATAAGTAAAGGGGTTCATTTCCTATCAGAACTTACAAATAACGTTGCAATAGCACTTATTGATAACCATATTTTTTATTCTGGACTGCCAGAAATATTAAACATCCCTGAGTTTCAAGACTTAAAAAATATAAAAACACTTTTATCAGTAATTGAGAACTATTCCATGTTGTATGACCTTTTTGAATCATATAGAGATGAACAAAATATCAAGATATTAATTGGAGAAGAAACTGGTTTAAGTAATTTTGATAAATGCGCAGTTATATTTACTGAAATAAAATTGCATGGCGGAGATGAGGGCTATTTAGCTATAATCGGACCTAATCGAATGAGATATACGACCGTAATTCCTGCGCTAAGAATTATTGCAAATAATATAGAAGATGTGATAAAGGGTTGGTAGCAAAACTTTTTTAAATATTAAAAATTTTAAATGGTACCGAAAATAGAAAATTTAAAAGAGCTAATAGAAAAAGCGCAAAAGACACTTGAAGAGAAATATTCTGATATAAAATACGAAGTTGATCACGCAGCATTCTTGTGTGAACATAAGGAAAATTATTCAAAATTGAAAAAAGAACTTTTAAGCGATGCTGAACTTATAATAGAGATACCTCATTCTGGTAGAAATCTATCGGTTTACAGTTTGAAAGAACCTATAAAAATAAATGGAGACTTACTAGAAAGAATAGAGATTCTAGAGCCTAAACCCTCAGGTGAACAGTCAGGGGAATGCTTTTGGGAACATATTGCGCTGAAAGTTGATGATCTGGATGCAATAATTGAAAAATATAAAAAAACTGAAAACGCACTTACCAAAATCAGGCAGATTGGTAATGATAAATTTGGATATCACATAATGAATGGATTTAGGATTCAGTTTAGGAATAACTATTTCGGGTTGGAAGATACTTCGCCAGAAAAGATGTCTTTAGATGATTCTACAAACAACGCAACTAATGATTATAAAGAGTTATTTGAAAAAGAAAAAGAAAGTAAACTAAGAATACTTGCAGACATTGAAAACGAAAGGAAAAGACTAGCTAGACAAAGGGAAGAATTTGCAAAACTAGCCAATATGGCTATTATAAATGATTTGTTTGAAATTGTTGATGATCTCTATAGAGCAATCCACAATGGCAATGATCAAGAATCCATACAAATGATCTACAACAAGCTGCTTGGAACCTTGAACAATTATGGCGTCGTACCAGTTGACGTTAAGGAAGGTGACAAGTATGACGCAAATTCTATGGAAGCGATTACAACTACTAAATCTGATAAAGACGGATGCGTTGTCCATCTAGAACAAAATGGGTTCATGTTGAAAGAGGATAATAAGATAATCAGACCTGCTCGTGTAATAGTAGGTAAAGCATAAATTTTTCTATTGCCTTTAGCTTTTAAATGATTGAGTTCAATATATTATTAACGCTTAACTAACATATTTAAATTTTAAAATTTCAAAAATGGGAAAAATAATAGGAATAGATTTGGGTACTACAAACTCCTGCTTCGCTTACATAACTTCAGGTAAGCCGGAAGTTATAGCAAACAAAGAAGGAGGAAGAACAACTCCATCAGTAGTAGCATTATCAACGGATAATAAAGAACTAATCGTTGGAGTACCAGCGAAAAACCAGATGGTTACAAATCCAGAACAAACTTTTTACTCTATCAAAAGACTAATTGGTAGAAGATGGGACGATGAAGAGGTACAGAGAGACAAAGAGCTTTTGCCTTTCGAAATTAGAAAAAGTTCTAAAGGTGGTGTAGAGATTAAATATGGAGATGACTGGGTAACACCAGAAGTAATCAGTTCAAAAGTTTTGGCAAAAATTAAAGCCGATGCAGAAAGTTATCTTGGAGAAGATGTTAAAGAAGCTGTCATAACTGTACCAGCTTATTTCGATGACTCTCAAAGACAAGCTACAAAAAACGCAGGTAAAATTGCAGGACTTGAGGTAAAAAGAATCGTAAACGAACCTACAGCTGCAGCACTGGCTTATGGACTGGAAGAAAAAGGAGATAAAAAAATTGCGGTTTATGACTTGGGTGGTGGTACATTTGATATCTCAATTTTAGAAATCGGAGATGGAGTATTTGAAGTCAAATCCACTAACGGAGATACACACTTAGGTGGAGACGACTTTGATCAAAAGATAATTGACACAATTGTAGAAGAGTTTAAAAAAGAACAAGGAATTGATCTCAAAACAGATCCTGCAGCACTACAAAGACTCAAAGAAGCTGGAGAAAAGGCGAAAATCACGTTATCAAGTTCTGAGGAAACTGAGATTAACCTTCCATACATAACTGCAGATAAAAACGGTCCAAAACATCTACTTAAGAAAATGACTAGAGCTGATCTAGAAAAGATGGTTGGAGACCTTGTAGAAAAATCATTCATCCCAGTTCAGAAAGCACTCGATGATGCAAAACTTTCTGTAGGCGATATTGATGAAGTAATACTAGTTGGAGGTATGACAAGGATGCCTCAAGTAAAAAGGAAAGTTGAGGAATTTTTCAAGAAAAAACCACATGAGGGTGTAAATCCTGACGAGGTTGTAGCAATTGGTGCAGCTCTACAAGCAGCAGTATTGGCTGGTGATGAAAGCGTAAAAGATGTAACACTTCTTGATGTTACTCCACTGACACTGGGATTAGAGACACTAGGTAGTGTGATGACACCTTTAATAGAGAGAAACACAACGATACCTACAGAGAAATCTCAGGTCTTTTCAACTGCGGCTGACAATCAGCCAGCTGTAGAGATTCATGTCCTGCAGGGGGAAAGACAGATGGCTGCGGACAACAAAACATTGGGTAAATTTATCTTAGACGGAATTCCACCAGCACCAAGAGGTGTGCCCCAAATTGAGGTTTCTTTCAAAATAGATGCAAATGGAATACTAAATGTTTCAGCAAAAGATAAGGCTAGTGGCAAAGAACAAAGCATTACAATTACTGCTTCTACACATATGGATGATAGTGAAATCGACAGAATGGTAGAAGAAGCTGCAAAATATGCTTCTGAGGATAAGAAAAAGAAAGAAAAGGTAGAAGTCAAAAACAATGCGGATAGCCTAATCTTTCAAACCGAAAAATTCCTTGAAGATTATAAAGATAAAGTTGATGCTAAAGATAAAGAAGATATTGAAAAAGATATTAAAGAGCTGAAGGAGCTTATCGAAAAAGACGAAATCGAAGTCGAAACTGTAAAGACTAAAACTGAGGAACTAAGCAAGAAGCTCCAAGAATTAGGCGGAAAGATGTATGCTTCGGCTGACCCAGCACAAGCTCAACAAGCAGGCGGTTCAGAAGAAAAACAAGAAGAAACTAAAGAGCCAGAAGCTGAAGAAGGCGAAGTTGTAGATGAGGACGATAAAAAAGAAGAATAAGTCCTAATGAATCTTGAAAAGCCCGCCTTTGGCGGGCTTTTTTTTACATGACTACTACAACAAATATCTAAATCAAATAACTTATCCCCCAGGTCACTACATTTAGGACCAAACTTATGATAAATGCCCTGCTTCTATTAACTTTCAGAAGTATCATAATCAACAACGCTTCAAGTAATATAACTCCGATCTCAACAAATACTAGGTTGTTAACCAGTATCATAATTAAAATCGCTAGTGGATATGAGATCAAATTCACAATTAATATGACTAGCAACTGATTATTAAACTTCCTATCTGAAAAAAGAATGAGGAATATCACAGATTCAATCAGTATAGTCAGTAGAAACGTGAAAATTATCATTATTTCTTCTTATTATCTTTCTTCCTCATTTTTATAAATACAAATCCACCAGCAACCCCAACAATAAAAACCCCTGCAAAACAACACAGACAAATCAAGCCAACTAGTGTCCATGAATAACTTTTTGATTGCCCTACTATTTCGTAATCCAGTCGATTTGTTAGTTTATCAATGCTAACTCTAACTTTTACATCTTCTGTATCAACAGGGCTGAATTCAGACACTTCTCTATAGGTATCAATATCTAAATTTCTTGATTTATAAACACCACTGATAGCATCAATATCGCTCATATCTTCGATTGTGACACCTTTAGATTCTTCAACAGGTACAGCAACTATATACCAGTTAGAAAGTTTATATTGAAAGGCACATCTGTCAGGCTCAATCTCAACCACGTAAGGCAATAAATCTCCAGCCAAATAGAACTTATAACCCTGATATTCCTCATAGTTATCAATATAAATACAAGTAGTTACGCCCTTTTTACCAGGTTCAATAATATCTGCTTTTGCAGACGAAATCAAACCTAATGCAAGAAACAGAAAACCAAACAGAAGTATTGTTAGTTTCTTCATAAGTAAAATAATTTAAAAAATGAAGTTATTTGTTTACTGGTTTAAGTACATATTTAAAACCAAGATAAACCCCTGTCCACATAAGTAGCAATACAAAAGCAGCACCCATTAAATAAAAGGTAGTATTCCGAAGTTCTACAAAATCATAAGTTCTCTCATCAGATATGACTTCATAATTAATAGTTTTCGCTTCCTCGCCAAGGTTTACCCTCAAATTTACAATTCTAGAATCTCTTGGATCTATAAAAAAGAACTCCTCGTATGTTTCAAAGTCAAACGGATCAGATTGGTAAAACTCAATGCCATCTTCTTCCAACGTCTCCGGATAAACAAGAATATCTTGATATAAATAATCATCTGAACGAACAGCAATTAATGACCAATTAGCTAGTTTGTAGTGAGATGCACAATCATCAGATTTTATCTCTACAAGCCTGTCATCAAGATTACCAACTAGAAAAAATCTATACTCATCGTAATCTTGATAATTTTCAATTTCTATACAAGCTTCTACACCTTTTATAGTCGGAGGCATTAGGTCTGCTTTTGTAAGTTCTGGTGGAATAAGCAAAAAGAATGAGAATACAGTTAAACCTATCAAAAGACATTTTTTCATTGTTATGTGTCTATTTAGATAATGTAAGTATAACTTTTCGAAAACTCCAAATGTGTCGTTTGATCTCTTCGTTTTTAATCTGAAAATCAACCTCATGGACTATCTTGTTTCTAGCCCATCTAGCGGATTTCAGATCTTTGTATTCCTGTTTTGATAGAAACACCCTTGCATTATTGATCTGATCATACATCTTCTCTCCTTTAATTCCCTTTTTTTTCAATACATAACCAAGCAGTTTATCTGATTCAACAAGTGCATGCTTCAATTTAACGTCGTCATTTGAAGAATAGTAGTTCTGAATCTTAGCAATTCTTTGTTTCACATCCTCTTTCCAATCATCATATTCTTTGAATATAGATATTGTTGAGATTAGTAAGGAAAGTCCAATATTAACAACTATTAGGAGTAAAACAATAAAGTAGTTGATAATTCCACACGATTCTGAAGAACTTATAAGACATCCAGTTGAATTAACTAGTAAATTGTCATTATTAAAAGTTGAAAGGATAAAGATAAGTATAAACTCGACCCCAAAAAGGAATAAAGTGAAAACAGCAGTTTTATAAATTTTCGCTATCATAGATGTTTATCTAATTCTTTTCTGATATATTCTACACATTTTTTAGGATCTTCGATATCTAATTCTGCACCTGAAGCATTCACATGGCCACCACCGTCAAAAATGCCTGCAACTTTTTCAACATCAACGGTATCTTTCTTTGACCTAAATGAAATCTTACAGTTCCCCTCTGGAGTTGGTTTAACCAAGAACCCCCAATCATGTTTCTCGAGGCTCAGGATACATGGCAAAAAATTATCTTTTATATCTTCTATATCCATATAACTTAAATCTAAATCCTTTATTATTTCTCGTGATAAATATGTACAAAAATAACGTTTATCATCATCGATTTCTGTGTTATTCATAAGAGCTTTGCCACCAGTAAATATCTTTGTGGACATAGATTTCGCCTCTTCAGCAATATCAGCAACAATTATCCCCTGATTTACTAATTCTTGGACAACCCTGAAAGTTTCTCCATCAACTCCTGGATAACTGAATCCACCAGTATCATCATAGATCCCCATGAGCAGTGGCTTGGCAACTTTCTTGTCAAAGTCTATAACATCCTCAAATAATTCGAATAAAATCTGACAGTTAGAAGAAATAGTTTTCTGGATATACAAATCATATTTAACATCTGTCCGAGTTTGATGATGATCTATGACTACAACCTTCTTTCCTTTAAGTATATCTTGGTCATCCGAAGCAACTCGTCCCCACTTTCCCTGATCCAAAATCATAACCAAAACTACGCCATCTAAGTTAGATGATACCTTCTCCTCCTTAATTAAATCCATTCCTTCAATAAAACCCTTCGTAACTGGATTTGGCGATTCATTTACTAAAGTAACTTTTGTTTTACCCATCTTTTTTAAAATCCAGTACATTCCAACAAGACTTCCTATCGCATCTCTATCAGGAAACATATGTGAGACAACCAAGATTGACTCTGATTCTTCAATTAACTTCAATAGAGCATCTCTTTGCTCAAAAAAATCTTTCATAATTAGCAGTTAATAATTATTATTTGTTAATTAAACTGACTTTCAAAATATTCTTCTAAATCATTTACTGCTATTCGTTCCTGCTCCATCGTATCCCTATCCCTTACCGTAACAGACTTGTCTTCAAGTGAGTCATAATCAACCGTTACACAGTAAGGAGTTCCAATTTCGTCTTGTCTTCTGTACATTTTTCCAATATTTCCGGCATCATCGAACTCACAAGACATTTTAACTTTTAGTGAATCATAAATCGATTTACTTAATTCTTTTAGTTTTTCATCTTTCTGAAGCGGGAAAACTGCAACTTTCACAGGAGCTATAGCTTTCGGAAACTTCATCACTGTTCTTGTCTTTCCTTCTCCCAAATCTTCCTCTTGATATGCAGCATATAAAGATACCAATAGCGCCCTTGAAAGACCAAATGATGGCTCCAGAACATGGGGGACATAAACCTCGTTTGTGGCTGGATCTCTATATTGTAATTTCTTGTTACTAAATTCAATATGCTGACCAAGGTCAAAATCCTGCCTATGGGCTAACCCAGCAATTTCTTTCCATCCAAAATCAAATTTATATTCTGGATCATAAGTTCTTTTCGAATAATGAGAAAGTTCTTCTTCTGTATGTTGTCTAAATCTTAGATTTTCTTCAGCAGCACCAATACTCAAATAAAAAGATTTCATCTCCGCCTTCCAGTCTTCCATCAGTTTCTCCCAATCTGATTCAGGATGAATAAAGAACTCAATCTCCATCTGTTCTGTCTCGATAGTTCTGAAAATAAACTGCCCTTTAGTGATCTCTTTTCTAAAAGCCTTACCAATTTGAGCGATACCGAAAGGAATCCTAATTCTCATACTATCAGTAATATTTTTAAAATTAACAAAGATTGCCTGGGCAGTTTCAGGTCTTAGATAAACTATCTCTCCCCCGCCTTCAGCTATAAAGTCCAAGTCAGTTTCAAACATCTGGTTAAACATCTTCACATCAGAAAGTTCATTTTTGTCAGGGCTTAATACTTTATGCTCTCTGATGAACTCATTCATCTGCTCAATAGAAAGACCTTCTCCATCTTCAGACAAACCGTTCTTCTCTGCCCATTCTTGTATAAGATAATCTGCTCTATACCTTTTGTTCGTTTTTTTATCCTCCACAAGAGCTTCTTTGAAGCTATCGACATGTCCACTTGCTTCCCAGACTTTACCTTGCATTAAAATTGCTCCATCCAGGCCAACCATATCATCTCTATCGAGCACAAATTTTTTCCACCATAAATCTCTGATATTATTTTTGAGAAGAACTCCATATGGACCATAATCGTAATTATTGGCAAGTCCTCCATAAATATCTGAGGTTTGAAATATAAACCCACGACGCTTCGCCCAGGCTACAATTTTATCTAAAGTTACTTCACTCATAATTTGATAATTTAAAATTAATAGTTGATAATAATTAAATTGCTTAAACTTTTCACTGTACACTTTAAACTATAAACTTATTTGGCCCGAGGGCCTCCACCTTTAACTAAACTATTTTCCTTATTGACTACTACTGACACTCCAGCATAGATTGAAAAAACTACTATTAATACTAAAATAGTCACCAATAGTCGATCAATTTCAAAAAAAGAAACTATTAGCAAAGTTATCAAGGCTGAAACCAAACTCGCTATTACCATATCTCTTGAGTATTTACTAATATGTTTATTTAACGATTCAGATTTGCTTTTTAGTGTATTTAGAAAAAGAAAAGCCACAAGAATTGAAATTAACCCAGCAAATAGATTTACATAAACAATATAATTACTACAAGTATCAAAATATTCCAGATAAAATCCATCTCTACCGTTACTACACAAAGGTTTCGTAGCTATGTTATCATATCCAGGTTTATCCAGGTAGAAAATAGCAAAAGTCAGCATTAGATTTACTACTATGAAAACTAGCTGCAATAATCTAAACTTTAAGTTTTTTTTAAATAACCTTTTTGCTTTTGATTTCTTTTTCATTATTATTAAAATACGAAAAAACCGCTCCTTACACAAAAAATTACTTTCTATGTAAGGGACGGCTTTTTACCGTGGTTCCACCCATATTCCACCACGTGAATATACGAAGTATATTTTTACGTGGGGCTCTTTTGGCTAATCTGCTCAAAGGTGCCATTTGTAAGTGTTTAAATCTTTCAGTTAATGATTTAATTTCTGTAATATTTACTTAAAAATCCTTATCTCTGCAGATATTCTATTGTACTAGCCAATAATAACACTAGGAAAATATTTAGGCAAGGCTCATCTTTATAGACTCACAATGTCACCTTCCATTGGTGCATAAAGTGTTGTTATCTTTTTACCTCTGAATTTCTCTTCCAGAACCCTTCTTGCAATCTTTGCAAAACCAGCATGCATCATCTTATCCTCTTTCTCAGCAAGACCACTAGGGATTGTATCGTCTTGTGCATATCCTCCGCAATCTTGATGGTCGATGATTATTATCTCATCAGGATCATGTAGCTTAACTGAAAGTTCAATCTGTCTTAAAAGCGACTCTTTATGAAAGTGTTCAATAGGAAGAACTAAATCTCTTGATGCTCCAGCAATTATAATCTCATCAGATGAACCTAAATACCCCTCTGATTTTAACCACTTTTGGATTCCACTCTGGAAACGAAAATCCATACAACTGATGATACAGGCTTTTGCTTTATGCATTTGAAATATATTAAAAAACTACGGAAGAAGATGATACTATAAGTTTTTATAGAAGTCCAGTTGCTAGATTGTTATGATACTTATATTTACTTGCTTATCTTTTATTTGAACTTTCAACAAATCATAAATCTCCCCATCATACTGTGAATACTTATTTTTCAAGAGTACAATTTTCTCCAGATCTATCCCCTTTATTGCCTGTTCCAGCTGATAACTTAGATAATCTAGATCTTCTGTTCTCTTTACTTTCACTCGTAGAGCATACAATAGTGAAGAATTTATTTCCTCAGGGAAGTCAGATAAACCGCGATTATCAGTAATATCTAATATTAAAGTAGTCATTGATTTTGGATTAATTGAACGAATTATATTACCCAATCATAGTATCTGCTTGAAATAATCCTGAACTAATCCTGAATTATATTATAAAATCTGATATAATCACGGTTATACATGAAAAAATATGCATCAACAAAAAAATATCTATCGAAACTTTGCGATGAAGTTTTTTCACCTGCAAAATATGGCAGTGATAACACTTTGGTTTCACTTCCGGGACAAGGTCACATGTCACTTATTGAATCACTTATTTACACTAGAACTATTCCATTCTCACCAACTAAAATATTGAAAGAATTTTGGGGTGAAGAATTTTCAAAAGTAATTTTTGTACCAATCAACCTAGATAAATACAAAAAAGACTCCCTTGATGATTTTTATCTAGATGCAATTCAAGTAATCAAAAGTAATCCCAAATTCAATGCCAGAAACTTAATTTCAGCATTTGATAAATATAGTTTTCAGAAAAACATATTTCAGGTTCTAAAAGAGGGTTATAAACTCATAATTATTTCCAGAACATTAAAGTCCCTTTCTGAAATTGAACCTAGTTTAATTGAGTTTCTCTTTGACCTACAAAATTTCTATACAGATCAGTTCAAATTTATCTGGTCTTTTATGAGATTAGATGATGAAATGAAAAATTCTAGATACAAAAGAAAATTCCTTAAGAATGTTACCTACATTAAACCTTTACCAAAAGAAGAAGTTGCTTATCAAATGAAAAAATTTTTTAGCGAACTCAACTTAGATACACCTTCAGAAAAAGAAATCGATGATGTTTATAAACTCTCTGGCGGATTGGGGGCAATTATGAAAGATCTTTTCAGAGAAGTTGCAAAAAATGGCAGTTCAAAAAAGTTAAGTTACCCAGAAAGCTCAGTTGTTCACATTGAGGAAATTTTATCATTGTTAACCAAAGAAGATTTTCTAGAAATAAAAAAACGAGAATTCTCAAAAGACTCGTATCCGTACCTAACCGGACTGTCAGACAGAACTTACCTTTTGGAATCAATTATGAATCTTAAAAAGAAGCAAAAAAAGACAATAACTCTAAATGACATTGAGTTAGCTCTAACAAAAATTGAGTTTGAAATTTTCAAGCTACTTAATAATAATTCAAACAGAATAATATCAAAAGAAGAAATCGCTAATATAATATGGGAGCAAGAAGCTACAAATAAATATTCCGACTGGGCGATAGATAAACACATTTCGAACCTCAGGAAAAAACTTCCCCAAAATATAACATTGACTTCTAAAAAAAAGGTAGGTTATACCATTACTCACCCTGTATAAAATTCCTAACTTTCGGTGTGTATGGCCCTCTAGCTACAACATGATGCATACCGGGAATCTCGATGCCTTTGGGATCATCGTCTATACGTGATAGTGAAGAATATGCAGAATTTGATTCGAGTGCCTTTCGAAGTGTATATTGCGACATCATGTATTGGAGTATAAAGACAAAAGCTACCGAACCTGAAATTGTACATTTTGCATCATAAGGTAGATTTTCATTTATCAATGCCCAAAGCGAGATCAGAGCTCCCCCCAAAAGAAATAGTCTCATATACAATTCCTGTCCACGAATTGACATCATATCAGCAATTAAAATATCTCTAGGGATGTATCTATGCATAGTAGCAGCTGTTTCCCAGCCAGAATTCTTGTAACTAACAATATCTCCTCTTATCTCGATACCATATTCTTTCATGAAATTATCAAGTTCAATCTGAAGTGCACTTAGTTCTTCTGGTTCTAGCTCTTCATCTCCTAACCTTTGACCTAAAGCTTCTAATGTTTCTAATGAATCTACATTAATGAATTCATTTTGAAGTACAGTAAAGGTTGTTCTTAAGAAATCGATTGTGTCTCTTCCAAATTGGTAATTCAATAACGTTGGATTCTCTTCAGCCAACCTCAAAAACATACGCGCTAAAACGATCCCTCTTATATCAACATTCCCAGCGCGAAATCCAGGCTCATCAGTCACATCTAAATGCTTCATACTTCCATCAAGAAGATCCATATAAACCGCCTTTTCTGGAACTATGAGGTCTCTAGTCATCACAACATCTAAAACCCTTTGAGAAATAACTAAATCTTGATCACCCAATTTCTCATACATATAAAGTAAAAAGAATGGATCTGATGAGAGCTCGGCCAACAGTTCAGGAGACATATCTACATATCTAATAACCTGACCTTCTGTTGTATAAAAAACTGTATCTCGAAACTTTCCACCCCAATCTTCCTCTCTGTTAGACAATTTCATCTCTACTCCATCTGTTGTTCTTTCTATATCTACAGGTATAGCGTTGTCGAAACAATCAGGAATTTTGAAATTAGGAGATTCAGTCTCATAACTACCCCTCCTCGCAGTTCCAACTCTTACATTTAACTCATCATCAAGATATGGAGCCAAAGCAAAACTAAATTTCAAACCATTGTGTTTAACACTTATAACGTATGGCTGCTGTTCTTTTGCGCCTCCATCTACCATAAGCTCACCATGTTCATTGATATACACTACCTTCACTTTAGCTCCTTGTTCAACTAAGGGTGCTAATGCATCTTGAACTTCAACTAACAAATCATCTGGAGTTATATCACGAACTGTATGAATGTTGAAATCTAGGTCACGAGTTGCTATAGACTCTAAATGATCCTCTTCTGTAATTCCCCCAAGCTCAGTTGTACAGCTTCCTGTAAGGTCAAATCCAAATCCTTGTTCTGAGAGCCGACCAAAGGCATCTCGAACTTCATCTGGTATCCTTTGATCGAAAACTTCATTGACTCTACGAACAGTTTGTTCTCGGAATTGTTGATCCAAAAGTAATACTGGATCAACATCACTTTGTTCTTGAATTGCACTCAGTCCTCCCGGAGATAAATCTCTATCAGCAATCATATTTCCTACATATGCAAGCAAGCTACCTTCGAGATGTGATGAAGTTGCTTCTAACGATCTGGCTCTAACTTCTGATTGTTGTGTAATCAATAATTCTGGCAAATAGATATGTGTTATATATAACGTCTATATTATACCAAATTTACCATTAAAAATTAACCTTCCTGGAGTGTTAAAATAGAATCGAAAAAAATTTATAATTTAAAATTCTTAAGAGGGGAAATGTAATTAGCTATAGAATCATCTGTAATATCGCCTGCAGTTATACTACATTTATCAAAAATTTGATCTTCTATTACTCTTGCATGTTTATGAAGAACTTTTGATTGAGACATGTCAGCACCTCTAGCCCTCAACCTTTTATAAGCATCCTCAATTCTATCTTCTAAGCTTGCCACTCCATAAATCGCCACCCGAAAGTCTCCATATACGGCTATTTTTATTTCAAAATCATTATGTTCTGAGTTCTCAATATTTTTTGAATATCCATAACTATGAATGATCTTTCTAACCTTCTCAGAAACATTAATTTCTTTCACAATTTTTTGAGTAACCACATGTTCATCACTACCATATTTATCTATAAATTTCTTTTTCACATTCTCCCAATAATCTAGTCCTTTAGGTGCAAGATACTCTGGGTACAGAGGAAGATTGAATTTAACGATATTGCCCATATCATGAAGAAGTGCAGCAGAGATGACAGCTTTCTTGTCTATCTGACCTTCAAAATTATCGCAGATCATATTTGCTACAGCCGCAACGCGATATTGATGCAGTTGTAGCTGCGGCATGATTTTATATTTTTTGTAAATTTCAGAAATGGTCATAATTTTAGCATTATGGCTCCAGTCAGGCGCGATTGCGCAATCGCGCCTTCCGTTCTAATTTGTTATTTTTCTATTATTAACAATAAACCTTCAGATTTTCTGCCAGAGGCAGACCGGCTGGCAACTCTAAACTATCAACTTCTTAAACTCTTCAACCATAGCAACTGGCTCTGGATCAATACCATATTCCTCAGCATAATAGTAAGTAACGTGATCAATCAAATAATAAATATTCATCATTTCTTCTAGAACGCTATCTCCCTTTATCTTCAAAACATCAACAGGTAAATTCTTGTCTCTCATAAGTTTCGCAAAGATCTCTATCCTCTTTTTATTTCGTTCATGAGTAAATTTTGATTCAAAAATTAGAAAATGCAGGTTCATCAGCACTCTTGTAAACCCAACCATTTCATTATGATTAAGTTCAGGAAAAAAATTGGCAAAAGACTGAACCTTTGTATTCTCATTAAACTTTATCTTTGAAACCTGAGCAATAGAAGAATTATTATCTGTAGAATAAACAACTGGAACTTTATCCTTCAATTTTACAGCCAAATCCTTCGCCAAATCCTCATCCAAGTAATCATCCAGCTTCTCTACAGACTTCAACAAATCTTTCTCAATATTAGGAAGTAACCCAATATTCATCAAGATTTTTGAAAGACCTGCAATAAAAAAGCCGGTTGACAATCTTGGCTGTAGCCCAGTAGGTATCTCTAGGTGTGGAACTTTGTTTTCTTTAGCATGTTCTAAAAGCTTTCCCCCTGCAGTTAAGATTACGTATTTCAGATCCTTTGATTTAACGTCTTCTAAACAAGACCGCACTTCTTCGGTATTTCCCGAATATGATGCGATGAAAACTAGAGTCTTCTTATCTACGAAATTAGGGAGTTGATAACTTCTATTTGGTATTAATCTCAATGAAATATCACCATAAGAAGCAAACCAATCATTTAGAAGTTCAACATAGAAGGCACTGCCACCCATTCCACAAACAACAACTTTATCAAACTTACCTAAAATTTTGATATCTTTAGCTAATTTAACACCCTTTTCAAATTGTCCAGGAAATTGCTTTATGTCTAGATAATATTTCTGGTTAATCATTAAAACATAATAATAACTAAATTGTATTTAATTTTAGTTTTTTATTATAGCACTTGGTGAAGAAGTTGGAAGTTGATAATTGAGAATTGATAGTTGAAGGTTGAAAGTTGAAAATTATAAGCCATAAGCCTTAAGCTGTAAGCATACAAGGAGATTAGTTTCTTTGATCTAAGACAATAACTAATTGCTAAAAGCCAACAGCTAGAAACTAACTAAAACACCCTCTTCAACTCCGCAGGAAATTTCTCAATATCTTCAGGATAAAGTTCTTTAATCTCCTCGATCACATCAGAGCCGTCCATGAGCTGTCCATTGTTTTTAAAGTTTTCGAGGAACCAAGACTTTCCCTTGTCCCAATAATTTTTATCATCCTCTGCTGCTCTGCTGGAGAATAGATCAAAATCTGAATTATCGATCAGGCCATCCCTTAGTAAATTTTCATAAATAAAAATTAGTTCATGCTCGATATCTTTTTGAGAGTTATCTACCACTAAATTATATTTCAACTTAATCTCATCCACGTCAAACCAGTCTATACCATGCAATGCGCGGTACGATTCTCTAAGCATCTCCTCGCGAGCAGAAAGAAACTCTACATCTGCATGCCTTTTATCTTTTGATAGTCGCCCCATCCTTATCTGCTTATCTGCCATTAGAAAAATTGAATAATAACTGCTATTCTTACCAAGTCGAAAGGCTCCAATATCCGATTCCATTATAAATCCTTTGGAATTAACCAATTTATAATCAATATACTTATCGTAAACAGGGCCGAAATCAATCTCCAAGTATTCATCAACTTGTACTCTATCTTTTCCTGTATCAGATTTCTGCATTCTCCTTCCAAGTTCACGAAATGTTTCAGTACCTCTAAGAAGTTTATACCCAAAATTGTTTGTAAGTATCAAACTCAGAGCTGTAGCTCCTACCCCAGGCCAGCCCGATATCATTATATTTACTTTATCTTTAATCATAGTTTTTGTTTAATTTTTTATAAATAATTATATCTAATTGTTCAGCGACTCTGAATAAAGAAGCTGAAAGCTTTTAATTCTTTTTTCCAAAAAATGTTCCAGCCAGGAATTTTGTATCTCTAGTATCTGCCAAAAATCCTGATCTGTAATGTTTAATTTTATTATATCTTTAAGTTCTGAATTTACTAAAAATTTCTGAATCTTTAAAATTCTATCTGATAAAGATCTTTGCCCCCCAGCATGATCTTTACATACATAACCTATTCCATCAACTGGCCTAAATCTTATTTCCTTAAGATCTGCATCGCATTCTCTACATTTCAATAGATCAGGCACGACTCCCAAATTTTCTAATACAAATAACTGTGCTGCCAACAATATGACGTTTCTAAAAGGAAGAAAACTGTTATGTAAAAATTCCAAATTTTCCCAAACAGATTTTTCAAGATGATCGTCAACTTGAAATGTGGAATTTAAAATTTCAGAAAAATAAAATAGGTAGTTATAACTCTGAGAATCTGACTGATTGAATATACTATCACTAATATCAGCTTCCAGCATAATGTCTAGATTCTTACCTTTAGCAAAATGAAACTTTCCTTTATTGAGAAGCTCTATCTGGCTAGACTTTCTGCTTGTATGTTTTCTAGCTCCCTTTGCTACAGATTCGATCCTACCCTTTTCTTTTGAGAGTAAAACCACAAGCCTATCTGCTTCACCGAAATTTCTTATATTGATTATTATTCCCCTGGTCGAATAATTTGACATTGAAGTCTAGAGACTTTCTTCTCCTAATAACTTAATAATTTCTGATGTTGAAAAGCCTTCTCTGAATCTCACCACTTTAAGTGAAGCTCCAATACTATTCGCAACATCTCTAACGCTTTTATTTCTATAACCACCTTGTGTTACAGCGATATATGGCGGAGAAAGGTTCACTACAAAATCAGCTATGTTCTTCCAGCCATACCAAGGCATAACATAATCAACACACGTCAGCTCCGTGAGAAGATCCATTCTTACTTCCAAGCTGTTGATAGGTCGTGACTCACCCTTGTTCTCTTTGATTGATTCATCATCATGTAAAGCAACTAATAGACTTCCATCCTCACCTACAACTTCTTTAGCTTGTCGTAATAAATCTAAATGCCCGATATGAAGTATGTCAAAACAACCTGAAACAAATATCAGATCCCTCCTACCCTTGAAATCACGAAGAGCACTTACTGATTCAATAATCTTTTCTGGATGAGAAAACTTATAATCCATTACTTTAACTTCTCAACTAACCCAACCAACTCATCGTCATCAGCACGTTCTCCTCCTGAAGATAGAGCCTGTTCTAGCGGATTAGGTTCGTATGCCGGAAAGATCTTCATATGCAAATGATCTACATCAAACCCTTCGAACAAAACCTGACATCTAGCAACTCCTTCGATTCTATCTTCAATTCTTTTGGCAATCATTTGCCCAGCAGCAACTACTTTTGATAGCACTTCTGGATCTGTTTCAGAAAACTTAGATGTAACATGTTTTTTGGGGATAATCAAAGTTTGTGCTTTATGAGAAGGAAAGATATCAAGAATTGCTATAACATCATTATCTTCATAAAACTTGTGGGAAGGAATTTCGCCATTTATTATTTTACAAAATAAACAATCGGCCATTAGTTTTGAGTAATAAGTAGTAAGTATTAAGCTTTATTGCTGCCCTTCGACAGGCTCAGGGTAAAATTAGCTTATTAGGTTATTAGGAGCAAAGCTAATAGCCAACAGCTAACAGCCAATAGCCAACTAACTAAATCCCTAATTTATAATTCTTATCGGACTCCTCTTTCTCTTTCTGCTTTCTCTCTGCCTTCAGCTCTTTCAATTTCCACATAAATATACTTCCTTTATTTCGTGCTTTTGGATAATCCATTGTATAACTCAGAGCCTTCTGGAGTAAAACTCTATCTTCATTCTTTGCAAGTTTGATGTAAAGAGACTTATGCTTCATATCATTCAGGTTTGTCGCCATTCTAAGCCCAAAATCCTGAAACTCATGCTTCACATATTTGGCAGAACTTTTTTGCTGCTTCTCAAATATACTAGACATCAAAATATCTTTTGCACTTTCAAATTTTTTCTTCTTTTTATTCACTTCTTAGTCTTTTAACTAGTTCTTGAATTAAATTTTCAAAATTATGACTTCCCATAAAAATGAAAACAGTTTCTTCAGAGACCTCTTTCAATAAAGAATCAATTAATTCCTCATCACTTACCATCTTGTATTTATCAACTTTTGGAGAATCGGTATCTTTAATGTATTCATAAAGTTCTTTTTCACTTAGCCTTTCCGGCAGCCCCCTAAAATGTGGAAAAAACACAACATCTGACTCTTCAAAAGTACTTGAACCATATATATCTAAAGACTCAGTTGTCCTAGCTCCCTCATTAGGCTCAAAAATTGTAACTATCTTTGATTCTGGATATTCTTTCCTAATTGAAGATAAACTACCTCTCGCCTTCGCCGGAGAACTTCCAAAGTCATCTATCACGACAATGCCATCCTGTTCAAACCGTTTTTCTAAACGTCTATCTATTCCTTTAAATTCTAGAATTGACTGTTTTGCAATATCTGGTTCGATGCCAAGAGTTACTGCTATTTGATAGGCAAAAGCGGAATTCTGCTTATTAAATTCTCCAAGTAAGTTTGTTTCGACCTTATTATTTTCGTAATCGAAATATACAACTTCGGCTTTTGCACCTTCTATAACTTTTTCTACACTCTCGCTTCTAGCTACAAATATTTTTCCGTCCTCTGGTACAACTTGAACTAACTTTTGAAAGTTCTCAATATACTCGAATTCTGTTTTGAAAACATCTGTATGATCCCATTCGATGCTATTAATTATTAAAATGGATGGAGAGTAATAAAAAAACTTGGACTTGGGATCGACTTTACTTGCGATGTATTCATCACCTTCAATAATCGACCATTCTGTTCTGTCATTTCTAAACTGAAGTGTTTTATCAATACTTTTGGTAAATCCTCCAAACATATACGAAACTTCCTTGTCAGCCTTCTGAAAAATATAAACTAAAATTGCAGTAATTGAGGTCTTACCATATGTCCCTGTGACAACAATAGAATTACCTTCAACAACGAGCATATCATTTAATACTTCTGGATAGCTTTTGATCGTCATCCCTTGTTTCTTAGCAAAGAGATATTCTCGATTGTTTGCAGATTTCGAGCCCGTCATAACTACCAAATCAGGAAACTTTTCACCGTGAATCAGATTCTTGTAAGAAAAATCCGTATAGTAAGTTATACCAGCGTCTGATAAAAGATCACTTGCTGGTGGATATACATTTTTGTCCGAACCAGTTACTTCCCAGCCAATTCTGTTAAATTCTAAAGCAAGGGCAGAAGTTGTCACTCCAGCAATTCCTATTATATGAATCCACTTTTTAGTCATTAGTATATTTGATAAGTTATGGATATTATATAGTCTATCACACAGAATTTAAAAGTTTGACCAAATCAGTATCAATACGCCTAAGAAAGATACAAGGACTCCGACAAGTTTCATAAATCTATTCCCAGATTTACCTTCCTTCAGAAATAAAAACGCGAGAATAGTTGTGAAAATAATATTCAGTGACTTCATAGCTGAGACATAAGCTGCTATACCATCTTGAAGTGCGAAAAGCTGTGATAAAAACTCTATAGCTAGCAAAAATCCGAGACTTAGATTAATAGAAAGAAGCTTCTTATCTTTGAGAACTTTAAAGTCTTTTCTAGCAAATATGAATGAGAAAAAGAAGAAAATAATTACGTAGGCTAAATTTCCTAAAAAGAAATAAGTATATGGCGATGAAACTTCTATACCTTCTTTATGAACTGCATCAAGGATGCCCCAGGAAATTGTAGTTATCATAATCAATAGTGTTGGCAATACCAATTCTTTCAAACCTCTTTTTCCCTTTTTCATGTCTATTTCACTCACTACAACTAAGATACACCCCAAAACAATTATCAGTATCGCTAGGAATCCGAAACTACTTATAGAGTCACCATTTATGAAGTATCCTGAAAGAATAGTGAATATTGGTGTAATCGCTGTAAGTGGAACTACATAACTAACCGCTCTTGACTTCAGTGCTTTGAATAAAGTTATTGCAGCGACAGTATCTAGAAATACTCTTATTAAAAAAATTCTCCAAAATGAACTGTCTGAAATCACTAGCCCATTTATGAGGACCAAAACAACTCCCACAAAAAAAGCCCCGAAAACTGTGAAGAATATCACAATATATTCGTTTACTTTACCTAGACCAACCTTAGTAAGTAGGTTACGAGAAGTTAAACCAAATACTGCAAGTATTGAAAAGAAAATCCACATTTATAATAATTGAAAGTTTATAGTGTTAAGTAGGTTTGATAGCTTATTAACTTTTTGTCTTCCCTTCGACAAGCTCAGGGTAAAATTAGGTAATTAGTTTATTAGGTAATCTAACAGCTAATAGCTAACGCCTAATAGCTAACAGCCAATGGCTAACAACTAACGGCTAATAACTAAGAACTATTCTACATCAAATCATATAACTAAGTAACTAAATATTGCCTAGCGTTGCTAAATCCAACAAAACCATTATATGTGTAACCAACCATGGTAGATCATTTCTCTTCATAGAATGTGAAGGCCATGTATCGTCAACTCGATACTGTGGCAATTCAACAGGTTCCGGTTGAGTTGAAGCATTTTTGATAACATCTCCCATTAACTCCTCTATATCTTCCGGCCTCATCTTTAAGATATCCTCTACCGACCTTACCTGTGTTGCAAATAAATTTTGAATCCGCATCAATTCTCCTAAGGAGTAGCCGGCAAAAGGATTAATTTCAGGTTTCAAATTTGAATTGCTACCGTTCGGATGAAAAGGAAGTTTCACCCCTGGATGTTGAACAAAAGCTGAAAGTTGTTCTGAAGTTACAGTGCTGTCGCCAAAATTATATTCCTGTCCAATAGCAGTTATCAATCCTGTATTGCAATCTATTCGAAAACCTACAATTTCTGTTTGCTGAACATCACCAGAAGAACAACTTCTTTTAAACTGTCTTTTCGTCGAGAAAGTTATTATTGGGTAGTCAGAATCTTCTTGCTTGTGATACAAAATTTCTATATCCACACCCATTCCATCAACGTCTTCATAAATCACAACCTCATCGCCGCTTAGGCCTACAGTAGCTATAAATTGACTAGCATATGCTCTTACTTTTTCAGATGCCCATTGTGGTAAGCTAATCATTCCGGTTAAGTCAGATGAATTTATAGACAATACGTCGGCAGACCATTCTCTTGGTTCTCGTTTCGGGCTGAAATTATAAAACCTGCTAAAATGACCTTTGTGAAAATGTGGTGTATCTTCTTCACCGGTATCAACATAAGCTATTCCAGTGATCGGTTTACCAAGGAAATGTGCCGCTGCTGTAGCAAATCCTTGTAGTGTTATTGGCATATCTAACACACCTGATTCTAAATGGGCTCTATCAGTTATTTTTACCCCATAAATCAACTCAATATACTCCGATACCCTCGCACTTGCATATTCATCCCCTTGCAACTCCAATAGATTCGTAAGTAAATCATAGATTTCTCCAAGTTTGATATCATTTGAACTAGAGTCATGAAATTCTCTTATAAAGATTGTTTTTTTAGTATGCAGTTCTGCAACAAACTCTTCTGGATATCTAGTCACCGCTTGTACAAAACCAGAGGAGCTGTCAATTACAAAAATATCTGAAGCTTGTGTAATATCATAATCAGTAATCAGATCAGAAATGAAAGCCCTTGCACCAAACTTAAATCTACGCTCAACTTCAGAAGGATCAGTTTCGCCATTATATAGACCTACTGTTATTCCAGTATCACCTATATACCCAGATTCTACGCAACTCACTCCTATACCAAGGGAATCTTCTATCTCTAAAGCTAATTGTCTATCTTCATTTGAATGTGGTGACTCTATCATAAGTATAACTTAAGTAGTCAGATTATATAATAACGATAGATATTCGTTCAAGATCCCGAAAATTTATCGAACAAGAAAAAAAATTGTATAAAAAATAGAAACAAAATAGCCAATATTCTACTTCCCAAATTATAATCTCAATTTTTAGAAATGTTTGACAATACAACCAGTTGTTGTTATCTTAGATCAAATACACAATAGATTGTGTTTTGTAACTGGGGCAGAAAAACAGTTTCTAAATAAATCTAGAGTGATAGATTTAAAAAACTTTGCACTGAGTAACTATTACTGTCGTCGTTTCATAAGAACACCTCAGTTTTAATTCTCAAATTTTTTAGCATGATTTGCCCTTATTGCCGTGGTAAGAACACGCGTGTCGTAGATAAGAGAGACAACAATGATACTAACGTTACTAGAAGAAGGCGTGAATGTATTGATTGTGAAAAGCGCTTTACAACGTATGAAAGGCTCGAAAGTATAAACCTTAATGTAAGGAAGAGAAGTGGAAGGCTCGAGGAGTTTGATAGGGATAAGCTCAAAAAAGGTATTATTCGTGCAGTCAAGAAAAGACCAATTACCGAAGAACAGATTGATGATTTAATTGATGATATTGAGAGCAAGTTGTTAAATAGAAAAAGTACTGAAATCAAGACTACTGAAATTGGAAGAATGGTTCTGACTAGACTTAAAAAAATCGACGGACTGGGATTTATATTATTCTCAGCTGTTTATAATGATATGAATTCAATAGATGATTTAGAGGAAGAGATAAATGAACTGAAAAACAATGGCTATTAACTTTTAAATTTTATTGATCAAGCATGAATAAAAAGCCTGTTTCTAATCAAGAGATAATAGAAAATGCAAAAAAATTTGGGTTAGGTGAGCATGCAGTTAAAGTTATAATGAAAAGAAATTTATGGCGGAATAAAAATGGAGAAATAGTAGAACTACCTGAAAATATGTTCAAAAGAACTGCAAAAGTGTTAGCACAAGTTGAAGAAACATTCGGAGAAGATAAGAAAAAAATAAAAGAGCTGGAAAAAAGTTTCTTTGATATGTTGTCATCACAAGATTTTCTTGCTAATCGACCACTCAAAAACGCTGGTAGAGATTATCCCCATCAGCAATTTGCAGCTTGTTATGTTTTCCCTATAAAAGATGATTTGAGCGAAATATTCAAAATCTTAGAGCGTGCGGCATTCATACAAAAATGGGATGCAGCAGCTGGCATTGACTATTCTGTACTTAGACCAAGAGGAGATGTAATATCCACTACTGGAGGGGTTTCAAGCGGAGCGGTATCATTTATGACTTTATTTGATAAGGTTAGTGAAGTTATCTCTGATGGAAGCTTACGACGTGGAGCGAACATGGGAGTGTTGAGAGTTGACCATCCTGATATAGAAGAATTCATAGATGCAAAAAAAACACCTGGAGTTCTCGAATACTTCAACATTTCAGTCGGGATTACAGATGCATTTATGAAAGCTGTAATGGATGACTCAATGTACCCACTTATAAATCCAAGGGATGGAAAAGAAATAAAGAGACTTAAAGCTAGGGACATGTGGGAAAAAATCATAAAGTCAGCTTGGGAATCAGCAGAGCCAGGGCTTATCTTCTTAGATGAAATAGAACGAAAGAATCCTACCCCACATGTGGGAAAGATGACCGCGGTTAACTTGTGTGGAGAGCAACCTTTGCTACCTTACGAATCTTGCAATTTAGGAAACATCAAACTTACAAATTTCATAATCGAAAAAGATCATGAAAAAGTAATTGATTGGAATAGGTTAGAAAAAGTGGTAAAACTTGGTGTTAGATTTCTGGACAATACCATAGAAGCAAATCATTATTTCTATAAAGAGATAGAGGATATAGTAAAGAATGGTAATAGAAAAATCGGGCTTGGAATTATGGCATTTGCTGATTTACTCATGGAGCTGGGAATCCCATACAACTCTAAAAAAGGTCTGGAGATTGGAGGAAAGATAATGAAATTCATTCAAGAAAAATCGATAGAAGAGTCAGAGGAATTGGGTAAGAAAAGGGGCAACTTCCCCAACTTCAAAGGCAGCAGCTGGGATAAAAAGGGGTATAAAAATATGAGAAATGCAACACTAACCACTGTTGCTCCCACAGGATCACTTAGCGTTATGGCCAACTGTTCTTCAGGAATCGAACCCGTATTTGCACTGGCTTATACAAGATATGGTCTCGGCAGCAACGCTCAGAATAAAGAAAAGATGTTTTATGTAAATGAAAGACTAGAACAAGCATTGAAAGATAATTGGGTTTACTCAAAAGAGTTGATGGATAAGATAATTGACCAGGGCAGCATTCAAGACATTGCCGAGATTCCAGATGATGTCAAGAAAGTATTTGTAACAGCTATGGATATTGAGCCCGAGTATCATGTCAAAATGCAGGCAGAATTTCAAAAATATGTTGATAGTGCAATTACCAAAACTATCAACCTACCTGCAAAAGCAACTACAAAGGATGTCGAAGATGCTTATCTCCAAGCATATAAATTAAAATGTAAAGGGATAACAGTTTATCGAGATCAAAGCAGACATGAACAAGCACTGACTGTCGGAAAACGAAGCAATATTACGAAAGAAAATAAATAACCCTAACTTCTAACTTAGGGCTTACAGCTTATAGCTATTAATAACAACTTATGACAAGAAACTACAAAACCAGAAACCCATACAGAATAGATGAGTATATTCATCAAGAAATTCATACTGGTACTGAGTTGCAGTTAGATTACTCGCATTGTAATTGGATAGCACTAGACACTGAGTTTTTATCTGTTAATCCCCTACTCGATCAACTTTGTGTAATTCAGATCGCTAGCCAAGATCAAAACGATCCAGAAAAGATTAGAGTTGAAATAATTCATGTTTTTGGTATAGAAGCTGATCCGAAGCTTAGAGAGTTATTAGTTAATGAAAATATTGAAAAAATATTTCACAATTTCCAGACAGACATGTCTAAACTTGAATTATTCATAGGGAAGAGACTTAAAGGAGCTATCTTTGATACATTCTTGGCTTCAAAATTGTTGCTAACCAATGTAAGAAGTGATTCTTTAGAAACTTTAATTCAGTACCTAATTGATCCATCATTTAATAAAGATAAGGGAATTACAGTCGCTGAGTGGGATTTGGAGATGGATATGTGGGAAGACAGACAGTTTGAATATGCAGCAAATGACGTACTTTATCTTAAACGTATGAAGGATAGGTTTGAAGAGATTGCTAAGAGACGTGGGAAAGAAGAATTACTTAAAGAAACCATGAATATTATACCTACTTTATCAGAACTGATTAAAGCCGGTTATAAATCCGACATTTTTATTTGGTAAATAATTTGCATCTTACAAAAATATTATGAGTAAAAAAAAGCAAGAAGACTCAAAAGAAAAACTGCCCAAATCTGTAGAAAAATTTAACGTCAAGGTATCTGACAATACCTTAGCTATTATGAAAAAAAGACATCTGCTTAAAGATAAAAAGGGGAATATTATCGAAGGCCCCAAGGACATGTTCTGGCGTGTAGCTAGTACCATTGCCAAAGAAGATCAAAAATATCTTAAAGGGAAAAAGACTGAAAAATCGAATTTGGCAATGAAAACAGCAGAAGAATTTTTCCACACACTGGCTGAGAATAGATTCTTACCGGGCTCGAGAGTTCTATTTGAAGCTGGAAATAAAATTGATGGAACAGGCCAGTTATCATCATGTTTCGTATTGCCAATTGAAGACAGTCTTGAAGAGATATTCCAGACGATGAAAGATGCAGCAGTTGTGCAAAAAAATAACGGCGGAACTGGATTTAACTTTTCACATATAAGACCTAAAGGCGATTCAGTTGGAGGTACACCAAATGTCGCAGCAGGACCAATTCACTTTATAAAAACATTTTCCAGAGCCTTTGATCAGATTCTACAAGGTAAAAAACGAGGTGGAGGGAATATGGCAATTCTGAACGTTGACCATCCTGATATTATGGAATTTATAGGACTGAAAGATAATGGCAGCGACATTAGAAATTTCAACATCTCTGTAGGAATCACAGATGCTTTTATGCAGGCTTTGAAAAACGATGAAGAATACGAATTAAAAAATCCACGAACAGGCGAGGTTGTAAAAAGATATCGTGCAAAAGAGGTTTTCGATCTCATTTGTGAAAAAGCATGGGAGTGTGCTGATCCTGGACTATTCTTTCTGGATACAACAGAAAGAGAGAATCCTACAAAGCACTTAGGTATCATTGAAGCTACAAATCCATGTGGAGAAGAACCATTAAGAGCTTATGAATCTTGTAACCTAGGCTCGATTGTTCTTCCAACTCACTTAAAGAAAAGAAGAGGTGGGAAATACGAAATCAAATGGGACGAGATGAAAAAATCAGTCCACACAGCAGTACATTTCTTGGATAATATGATTGACTTAAGTAAATTCCCACTAGAAAGAATCGAGAAAGAGGTGGAAAAAACACGTAAGCTGGGTCTGGGAATTGTTGGTTTTGCAAGTATGTTGCATAGACTAGAGATTCCTTATAACTCAAAAGAAGCAACTGATCTTATGGCAAAAATCATGGATTTCATAGAAGATGAATCCATCCAAGCTTCTATCAAGTTAGCAGAAGAAAGAGGTACTTTTCCAGCATTTGAGAAGAGTGTATGGGATCAAAAAGGTCTGAAAGTCAGAAATGCGACTATGACATCTATTGCTCCAACAGGAACACTTAGTTTAGTTGCTGATACCTCGAGTGGTATGGAGCCAGTATTTTCCCTTGTTTACAAACGCTATATCTCATACCAAGATGAAGGTAAAGAGGATAGAAAGATGCTTCTTTATGTAAATAAAGAGTTTGAGGATTATGCAAAGGCAAATAAATTTTACAGTAAGGAGTTGATGGAGGAGATTGCAGAAAACAAGGGAACACTCCACGGCATTGAGGGGGTCCCTGAAGAAGCAAAAAAAATATTTGTAACTACTCATGACATATCTCCAGAGTGGCATGTGAAAATTCAAGCTGCTGCACAAAAACATGTAGATGCTGCAGTATCAAAAACAATCAATTTGCCTTATGAGGCGAGAGTTGAAGATGTGAGAAAAGCTTATGTTCAAGCTTGGGAGAGTGGTTGTAAAGGAATTACAATTTATAGAGATGGAAGCAAGGATAATCAGGTCTTGGAAAGCTCTCAGAAAAAAGATCATAAAAAAGAAGCGGAAAAAGAGATAGATCTCCACGATGAAAAACATGTTCTCACCCCAAATGCAATCCAAGTACTTGAGAAAAGAGCACTAAAAACTAACGATAAAGGTGAATTTATTGAAACCCCTGAGCAGTTATGGGAAAGAATTGCAGGACATATAGCGAGTGCCGAAAAAGGAAAAAAGCTACAAAAGAAATACGCAGCAGAATTCTTCAACTTGATGAATAATGGTGAATTTTATAGTGGAGGTACTCTACTTTGGGCTGGAATGGGTCCAGAAACAATTCTTTCCAAATGTCTTGTACTCCCGATAGATGACTCTATTGACTCTATTTTCAAAACATTAAATTGGAATATTCAATGTTTGAGGCGAGGAGTTGGTACTGGGTTCAACTTCTCAAAAATAAGATCAACTTATGCAAAGGTCAAAACTACAGATGAGTATGCCGCAGGACCAATTGAATATCTTAAGATGTTCAATAGAGCACAAGATACGATTCGAGGAAGAGGTGGAAGAGGCCTGGGATCAATGGCTATACTAAATGCAGATCATCCTAATATCCAAGAATTTTTGGAGTGTAAAGATGATCTAACTTCCATAACTCACTACAACATCTCAGTAGGTGCTAGTGATAAGTTTATGAAAGCAGTCAAGGATGATAAAGACTGGGAACTGAAAGATCCACATGATGGAAAAGTTTACAAAACTATCAAAGCTAGAAAACTCTTCGAAGATATAGCAAAACATGCATGGAAGAGTGGTGATCCAGGAATGTTCTTCCTTGATACTGCTGAGAAAGGAAATACTACTCCTAATGTAGGCAATATAGATGGGACAAATCCTTGCGGAGAACAACCGTTAATTCCTTTTGAGACATGTAATCTAGGACATATCAACCTATCCAGAATGGTTCATGACTTCCCATATGCTGGTACACCAGAAATTAGAGAGATGAGTGTAACAAAACGACTCAATAAATATATGAAATGGGACAGGCTAAAAGAAGTTACATACCTAGCTGTAAGATTTTTGGATAACATAATAGACATCAACAACTATCCAATTCCAGAAATAAAGGACATGACCACACATACAAGAAATGTAGGCGTTGGTGTAATGGGTTTTGCTGACCTGCTTACAAGAATTGGTATCTCTTATGGCAGCGAAGACTCAATAAAAGCTGCAGAAAAAATTATGCAATTTATTCAAGAATCAGCTCATGAAGCTTCAGAGTCACTTGGTAAAGAGAAAGGTAATTTTCCGGCATTTAAAGGTTCAACCTGGCAGAAGAAAGGCAAGAAGTACATGAGAAATACAAGGGTAACAACTATTGCTCCAACAGGAACAATCTCAATAGTTGCGAATTGCAATCCTGGAATTGAGCCGATATTTGCCTTGGGATATAGAAGGAAAAATTCCATGGGAGGTACAGATCAAGAAGTTATAGAGCAACTTTTCGAAACGGTAGCAAAATCTAGAGGATTCTATTCTGAGGATCTAATCCATGATATTGCAGATGGTAAACATTTAAGTGAGCTGCAAGATAAATATAGCATTCCAGATGATGTTATCGAGGTTTTCAGAACAACTCATGAAATCAAGCCCGAAAATCATGTGAAGATACAGGCAGCATTTCAGAAATTCGTAGATAGTGCTGTTTCAAAGACAATCAACCTACCTAATGATGCAACTTGGAGAGATATTGCTAGAGTTTATCAGCAATCCTGGGAAACCGGCTGTAAAGGCATAACTGTATTTAGAGATGGTTCGAAAGACCCAGCACTTCAGGTGGGGACAAAAGATAAGAAAGATTCAGAGAAACAAAATCAGGTTGCAATGGAACATCCTAGAAATACTTTAGAGCCTAGAAGTAGAGAGATAGTTACAAGAGGTTCTACTTATCAGGTGAAAACCGAACAGGGAAATCTATACGTAACTATAAACGAAGACGCTCAAGGGCTTGTAGAAGTATTTCTTACAATAGGTAAAAGTGGAAGCTTCACAGCAGGATACACCCAAGCAATTGGGAGACTAATCTCTGCTGCACTTAGGTCAGGTATAAAACCAGAAGTGATAATTGAACAGCTACAAGGGATAAGGACGAGTACACCTACACTCAACAAAGGTATGATCGTCTATTCTGTTCCAGATGCAGTAGCGAAAATTGTCAAAAAGCATTTGGATGAAAGGCAGAACCAAATGGTACTTATTCCAAGTGAGCCGTCTCAGCAGGTTCAGATGATAGATGAAGATATCAATATCGCAGAAGCTGAAAATGTAGATATCGATATAGACATCGAAAACGTAAATGTTATCCAAGAGTCCCCAACCGAACAAGAGGAAGAAGAAAAAACCGACTCCAAGTATTCTTCAAGTAACAAATTCGGAGATCTCTTCGAATGTCCAGACTGCGGAGGAGATCTAGAATATGCAGAAGGCTGTATCCTCTGTAGAGCTTGTGGATACAGCAAATGCGGCTAGAGAAGTGATGTAAATGATAAAACTGCTTTAAGTTGCGCCACCCAAAGGGTGGCGCAAAAATTATTTCTTAAATTTTTATAGTTCTATATCTCCTCTATAAACAGCTGCTAAAACCTCTGGCTCCAAATCCGCTAAAGCTAGTTGCATAAAGAATAATAATTCTCTTGTGCTAATCAGATCTGTAACATAATAAGGCTCTTCTGAATCATCAAAGGACTCATCGTTTTCAGCCATATCAAATATTCCTCTACTTTCCTGTACTTCCCTCGATGATAATATCTCCCCTAACCTAGCAAGGTATTTTCTGAAATTATGAGCTGTTATACGAAACCCAGCAAACCTATATTCTTGAGAATCCTCTGTAAACATAAAAGGAATTTGGATCTCCTGAATAGCGTCTGCTCCAAATATCAATCGCATAGTTTCCATCATAACAATAGTATCCTGTTCCTCAAGCTGAATAGATTCAGGGACTTCACAGTGACACCCATGTGCTGCATGTGCACAAACGATATCCGGCAATGGACCTATTATTAATTCAGTATTATCTTGAGCCGTAAGAACACTTTCAAAACCTCTGAAATTACCCTCAAAAAATCTATTTCGCTCCTCTGCGGTTTCTCCAATTGCATCCAAAACATATTCACCATCTTCGGATTCTAGAATCACAGTCATAACGTCTTCAACTAATCTTCGGATATGACCAACAGCTTCACCCGGCAGTTGTTCCATGCCATGATATCTTGTAAGATCTATTCCTGCTCGAAAGGCAGTTGCATACATCATAATCAGATCGTAATGATGATGATGTCTCACATCAGTTAGTCTTTCCGGTCTTTGAAAATCTAATTGTTCAAAAGTCATAATTATAATATTAATAAGGTAGATTACCACTTCGATCAAGAAATAAAGATTGAGATTCAAACAGATCTTCATAATAATGTTTATTAGCCGCGAAATCCCCTAAGAGAAAGGGATTGTCACCTTCCTCAAATCTATATACCAAACCATGGCCTTGTGGATAGAATCTCATCTGATGACTCACAGAATTATCCCAGAATCTTAATCTTCCAGCATGAGATAAAATCTCTGATAATCTCAATACTTCAAGAGCAAATTGCTGTTTACCCAAAGAGATTAGAGAATCTACAGCTGATACAACCAATGTAGAATCATCTCTAACTTCCATCTTCAACTCAATCTTAGTCGGGAATGCTTCTGAATCGATCATTTCGTTCGTAATCTCCATAGGTTCACCTAAATGCGCTGTATCAGCAGCAGTCACTATGGAATAGTAAGCAGCGTTTTCAACCCTTTCACCGCTAGGCAGCAACAAACCTCCGTTTTCTTGCACAAAACTCATACCTACAAGAAATAAACGTTCTACTCCATTCAGATTAATAGTAATCTGCCTTACAGAGTTTTGGACCTCTCTTCTTATTCTGTCGTCATCAAAAAATGGTTGTTCTAAAATCATGATTATCTAATAGAATTTTTAAGTAACAATTATATCACAAGTCTATAAAAGAATCCGGCTTTGTAGTGTTACAAATTTTCAGCTAATATATAAATATATATTTTAAATTTTAAAAAATACAATATGGGCAATCAGTTCTATGTAAGCAACATCGAAGAAGATACAGTAAATAACAACTTTTTTAGAAAAGTTCTTTATACAGGAAAACACAGTCAATTGGTAGTTATGACCTTGAAACCAGGAGAAGACATCGGCATGGAAGTGCACGATCACGTGGATCAATTTATTAGAATTGAAGAAGGTAAGGGAAAAGCTATTCTCAATGGACAGGAGTTTGAAGTGGAGGACGACTTTGCTTTCATTATTCCAGCTGGTACAGAACACAATTTGGTAAATACAGGAGAAGAAGATCTAAAGCTATATACAGTTTACTCACCTGCAAACCATCCCGAAGGAACTATCCACGAAACCAAGGCAGAAGCAGACGAATACGAAAAAGCTGAACACGGAGAAGAATAACATTTTCAAATTAATAATGGATAATTGAGAATTGAGAATTAATAATATAGTTTAAGTACTTGGTGTTTTGAATTAATTTGGATTTTTTGTAAGTTTTTTACACTGAGCCAGTTAAAGCGTGGATAATTTGGAATTTTGTGAATAACCCTTGACTTAACTATATCATTATAATATAATTCTTGCTCATCTTTGACTTAAATAGTAGTTATGCTTTTTATAAGTTAACTCAAGTCAAAAGATCTTTGACAGAGAGATAGAAGTAAAACTAACCTTTTAAGCCAAAAATGTGAAGCTTCTTTTTGTATCTAAGATTTAGGTACAGAAAAAAGCTTCGCAAAATTTGGTTTAGAGGGGGATCATTGGCACACGGCATGTGTAATAACGTTAATAGGGAGACCTTATTCGTCCTCGATCTCGAGCAGATCAACAAAGACGTTTAGCCCCTGTCGATAACTCGACCGTAAAAAACACCAAAATGCCCGTAAGTGCCTCTAAGATCCCCTTCTAGATAAAAGTTGGTCATACCAGCGCTTGGCCCCTGGCCCAAGTCCCGCTTACCCAAGTAAGTTCCCCAAACCAAGCGCTGATGACAGTTGTGTGAGCCGGCCGGCTATTCTATGGAGGCTAAAAACCTACCTTTTATCGGCACCGCCGGCTCAACACAACTTATAATAACTTCTATCTCTCTGTATCATTTTCCCCATACAACAATAAGTCTTAATATTTAAGTCTAATTAAATTCCATACTTCGAGTTCCCTGCCTACCGCAGGCAGGCCTCAGTATGACAATCTGTACAAAAACGCAACTCCATACAGCCCATAACTCATTACCCATAACTTATATCTCACTCCTCACAACTCAACACCCATAACCCAAAGCTCCTAGCTAAACGTTTATAGCCCGAATTCAAAACTTATAACTAAAAGATTCCTGATTCTTTATACTAGCCTGAAACGTATACTAGACAAAAACCAACTTTACCCAGAATACTTCTCATGAGATTGCCTGTAGTGAGCACAACCGAATTAACGAAGGATAGTCGATGTGAATTTTCCCAACTATTATATTCTTACTATTCAAACCAACAGCTAATTGCTAATAGCCAATAACTAATTCGCTAAGGGTTGACAAAATCAAATCCTATATTTTATAATCCAACTATTCTTTTGGTTCACATATTCTATGCTTCGGCTAGAGAGAACCAAAGCACATTGAAAGTCACATAGAACCGGAAGAGTATGTTCTATCCTGAAGATAAATATTTATCTTTGGAATAGAACATACTTCCGTGGAGGGTCTGGGCAACTCAATCGTACATGTCGAGAAACACGTCGTTCGAATAAGCAGAAGAAGTCGTTCCCGTAGAACCAATCTAGTAGCACACGCTACACGGCACCGACAGAGCGCAAGCTCACCTTGAAAGAACATCGTATCAGACGTAAGATTTCTAGCACTATCGAAGAAGAAACCAAAGCCCCACCCTCCACCCCTTCCCTAATAAATACAGCGCTTGCTACGCCCCCACCCACCCAGCCGAGCTGGAAGAAAATGGCAGCGAGAGCTGTTCCCTGGTTTCACGTAGCGCGAGTGCGGGCTTTTCTTTTTCAAGGAGTTTACTTCCCCCCGCTGCATCGGCAGCACCCGCCTCGCGCTACGTTCTATACCAAAACATCTATGTGACTTTCAATAATTTTTCCCAAAGCCAAGTCTAAGTCTCAAGTAGTAATTCTAAAGTCTCTTGTACTGAGCACTTGTCCTGAGCTCTCCGAAATTAGCACAACCAAGTTGTCGAAGGATAGCCGAAATAAAATTCCTAAGTCTAAAATTTTTGTTCTTCATAAAACGAAACTCAATACTAACCACAAAACCCATAACTCACCACCCACAACTCATTACCCATTACCCATTACTCATAACTCAAGACTCATAACTCACTACCCATAGCCCAAAAGCCACAGCTCAAAACCAGCAGTTTATAGCTTGCTGCTTAGGCTTAAGGCTTATGGCTTATGGCTGATTAAAACTTGAAGTTTATTTCGAAATTCAGATTTGAAGATTGGAAATTACTCTTCCCCCTCTGTAATCTCCCCCAGTATCCTCGCCACTACATCCTGATCGCTCCAACCATATTCACGTCCTCCAAATGCGAGACTTTTTTCATGTCCTTTGCCTGTTATAAATACAATGTCTTTTGGCTGAGCAAGTCTGAGTGCAAGATGGATTGCATCTGATCTGCTACTAGGAGAATCTTCATCAAAAGCGATCACTGGTTTGCGCCCACCAGCAAGAGATTCTTCTATAGATTTACGAAGCATGCCAAACTTCACCTGACCATAATCTTCGGAGTTTAAGAACCTATACACAAGCTCCCCGGAAGCTGACTGTGTATGAGCAATTATTTCGTCATTTATATCACGCAGTCTTTCATCTCTAGGATCCTCGGCTGTCAGAATTGTAATATCAGAAAGTGATGCTGACACTTCCCCCATTTGCCTTCTAGCTTTATCTCTCTGTCCAGCACATCCAAATACAGTTATTATTCTGCCTCCGGACACCTGCATAGTACTGAGAGACTCCAAGGCAGATTCAAGTGCATGCGGTGTGTGAGCAAAATCAACAATAACGGAGAAAGGTTCTGTTTGCATAACCTGCATCCTACCCTCAGGTGCTGTGAAAGAAGTAAGTGCTTCTTGGATTTCATCCAACTCTGTATAACGCAGTGCAATATTTATAGCTTGCAAAGCATTCATATAATTATGATCTCCGATGATTGGCATCTCGAACTTAGTATCTAAATACTTGAAACTAATTCCTGTTATATAGGATTTGACATCTGTGATATCGTTTATACTGCACCATTTTACAAAGATCTCTTGAGTTAGTAACTGCGATCTAGCAGCTATCCACTCAGCTGATTTTGTATCGTCTAAATTTAAAACAGCGAGTCCTTTATCTTTTGTCATTTCCAAGATCTTAAACTTGGCAGCAGCATAATTCTCCCAGGTGCCGTGATAATCCAGGTGATCCTCTTTGATATTTGTGATAACAACAGAATCATAGTTGATTCCTTGAAGTCTATTTTGCTGTAATCCATTCGAGGTTGATTCCAGAACTACAAACTTTACATTGTTATCAACCATGAGTTTTAAATATTTTGGCACATCCCAGGGATCAGGAGTAGTTACATGAAGGCCAGTATCCAGTTCCTTTTCACCAATTTTTGCATTAACAGTTGAGATATAACCAACAGAAAGTCCCGACTTTTTCAAAATATGATAAATCATGGAGGTAACTGTTGTCTTACCATCTGTTCCCGTTACTCCAATTATGATAAGTTTCTTTTGAGGATATTTATAACGCCATGAGGCCAATTGAGCCTGAAGTTTATGAATGAAATTTTTAAACTTTTGAATAAACGATGTTTGCATTTTTCTGGACAGTTATTTTTTCTTTTTTTTCTTTTCTATCAATTTTGCCATTTTCTTGCGAATCCGATGGAGTCTAGTACCTACATTCGTTTCTGACATTTGCATAAGCTTCGCTATTTTTTTGTTGTTGAATGTTTCAAAAAATTTATAATAAATCAGATACTGATCCTGCTCGCTGAATTCTCTGATACTATTATAAAGCGCGACATGTTCTTCGCTTTCTATCATCAACTCTTCTGATTCTTTCAAAGGCGACTCTATCACATTCGTATAATCATAAAGAGATGAATCGTTCTTTCTTTTGGCATTTTTTCTATAATAATCTATTATTCTATTCCTTGCAATTCGAAATATCCAGGCTGAAATTGAGATGCCTTGCCATTTGAAGTCCTCTACTGATTTATATATTTTTTCAAATATTTCCGAGGTTAAATCTTCTGCAACTTCCTTGAGAGAAACTCTTTTCAAAACAAATTCATAAACTCTTTTATGATAAGCTCTATACAAATTATCGAAATCCTTTTTGGTAAAAGATTTTTGTTTGGACAGGGCATCATGTTGTTCTTGATTGAATCTATTTGCCAATATTCTCAGATATCTGGGATAAAATTTTGTTTCTCAGATCAAATTTCAGTAAACCATTTACAGAATCTTCAAACCCCATTCCTTTATATAGAGCAGTCGAAAGTATTGAACCCACGATGTTTTTCGTATAAGGAGGAAGAAAGTACTTTTCTACTTTCAGTTTATAATCTTTGTATGAATATGTAACGGCTTCTTTGGTTTCCCTCATCTTCAATTTCGCTGACTTATTAGTTCCATATGCAAATGTTCTTCTTTGCTTAACTTCAATATCTTCAGGATTATATACAACTCTCCCCTGTATCTTAGTTCTATTCAACAGAAATTCAACTACAGGAGATTTCTCAGTATAATTTGCAATAACTAAATAATCTGGTTTTAGGATTTTATACCAATATTTAGCCGTTTCTTCTCTCTCACTTTCTGCAGAAAGAACTAGTATGCTCGGATTTTTGGGACCAAAAACTAGAACAAACCAACTTTTAAATATTACATCGAGCCAGGCTAGAACTCCCCGGCGTTTATCTACATAACCAAGAATATTTAAAGGAATTGAAAGATCCCACCATACTGGCTTCACATTTCTTCTAACTTGATATTTCTCTGATAGAACCACATAAATGCCTTCGCGGACCAGATCTATGCCAGCCTTTCCAGACACTACTATCAATTCCATATTATGTTTTCTTATAGCCCATTTTGCTAAGTATTCCAAAACAAGCTGCAATATTCCTCTCATTTTTGATTCTTAAATCTTAAATCTTGAATCTAACTCACAATCCTTTTTATCTTCGCTCCAAGTTTCTTAAACTTTCCTTCAATATCTTCATACCCTCTCTCAATTATCTCACCTCTTTCAATAATACTCTCTCCTTCTGCTGCAAGTGCTGCAAGAAGCAACGACATACCAGCTCGAATATCTGGTGATTTCAATACCTTTCCCCTAAGTTTTGTATGACCAAAAACGATAATTCTATGCGGATCAGCCATAAAAATATCAGCTCCCATCTTGTTCAACTCAGAAGTGTAGAACAATCTTCCTTCATAAAGTTTATCATGAATTAGAATTCTCCCCTCAGCTTGAGTCGCAGCAACAATTGCAAACTGCAATACATCTGCCTGAAATCCCGGCCAAGGAAGACACTCTATCTTATTCATTGTACCATCCATATAATCTCTAACTTTCAACTTTTGATTTGGTGGCACAATTATTGCAGTTGGTTTGACATCGACCTTTAGACCAAGCTTACCGAATTCACTAAGTATCATCTCCATATGAGAGGTATCGATATTCTCTACAACAAGTTCACCCCCAGTGATTGCTGCGGCTACGATAAAAGTAGTTGCCTCCATGAAGTCATAAATTATGTCATGCTCACAGCCACTTAGTTTGTCAACTCCTATGATTTTCAAAGTATCAGAACCTACCCCTTCGATAATCGCTCCCATTTTGATCAAAAACTGGCACAAGTCTTGAACATGTGGTTCACTTGCAGCATTGATTATGGTAGTAACTCCACTAGCAAGAACAGCAGCCATTATCAAATTCTCTGTACCTGTAACTGCCTTTTCCGTCTGCCATACCCGAGAGCCTTTGATATTAGAAGCATCAACTGTGTAACAGTTATCTTCATAACCAATTTTTGCACCAAGTTTTTCAAGAGAGATGAAATAGTTATCAACCGGTCTTTTCCCCAAATCACATCCGCCTGGAGACCAAAGCTGAGCTTTTTTCATTCTTCCAACCAAAGCACCTAAGAATAAAACTGAGCCTCTTGTTTTCAAAACGTCCTGTTTATCAAGTTTAGCGGATTTGATATTTTTGGCTTGAACTGTAGCCTTTCCTTCTTTGCGATTGTAGCGGACTTCAGCCCCAAGCTTTCGAAGAAGCTTAAACTGAATAGCCACATCAGAGATATTTGGAATGTTTGTGAGGGTAATTTTTTCATCAGTTAGAATTGACGCTGCGATTATCGGCAGTGCAGCATTTTTATTCCCACTAGGAGTAATTCTCCCTGATATCGGATTCCCCCCTACAACTTTGTATGAAGACTTCATATATTTAAATTTTTGTAATAATTATTAACTGAAATTTAAGAAACGTTTGTCTTTGTTATCTATTACGAAGTTCAAAACCATAATCGTGATATCTTTGTCTAACTGCAACTTCATCTCCAAGAACCAATAGAATATTTAAATCCAACCTCATTCTTCCTTCGTCATTTTCTGGATTAATTGTGTTTAAAAACGATATAAGATTCAAAAGACCAACTACTTCACTCTTACTTTGTCCTCGATTCGGTGTTATATGTACAACAAGTGTGTCAATATCTATAGAATCTGATGAGATACCACCTTTTAATCTTAATTTACTAACAGTATCATCAGCATCTTCGTACTCAACAACTTCAAACCTAGGCGCTTCTTCCCTAAGAGATGCAACAGAAAAGCCAAAGCCACCAGGGGTTGATGCCTTCAAATTTATCAATCTTTGCTGTTCAGGAAATACAGTTCTAAGAACCCTAGCAGTAGCATCTGACCTATCAATTCCTCCACCACACATTACAAAAGTATTTCCAAGCCAAGGGATACCGTTATTATTTTCCATATCTATAGATGAAACTACTCCCCCCACAAACTCATCAATAGTTGCAACCCTTAACCTTTCTAAGGGTATATGTAAACCAAGGTTCTCTTGAACAATGGGTAACGTATCATCTGTAATTAAGCCTTCCGGCAGATTTCTAGAATCAGTAAATAATTTACCAAACGTTAAATTTTCACCTGTATCTTCTGTCATATAGAAATATTAAAAAATTGTATCTGGAACTACTCCATATTCATCCTTATACATATTAGAAACTTTACCCTCGTCACCCACCACAAACAAAACCCTTGTATCTAACTGCCCCCCTTGTGGAAGTAACAAGTTTAGCATTTTTACCATATTCCCAATACTTGAATTTGTGCTCAAATCATATTCTGGATCAAAATCAGGAACTGGCTCGTTTAAATGAAATACAATTGTATCGATTTTGTCACCTGAAGAGGTCAAAACCAAATTGTTTCCCTCAACCCTGACTGCACGATCCTCAACCAGCCTAGTTAAATTCTGTGCACTAAATCCTCCTGTGGCTGTAGTTGGCAGTTTATCATTTATAATAGTGTTACCTCCTTCTATAAAAGGGGATAAAAATTTTCGAGTTAAAGCAGATCTTTGAATTCCTGCTGCGCATAAGACTAAAGGATTACCAAGCCAACTAACTCCTTCTCCCTCAACATGTGAATCTACAACATGTTTAGGGAATTCAGAATGAGCTGAAAATCTAATATTTTCAGAACGCAGATAAGGGGCTAAGTAAGCTACCCATTCTTGAATATCATCTCGATTTACAGAAGTCAAAGTTTCCCCCTCCGAATTCGGTCTATCTAGATATTGTTCAATTGTAGGAAAAAAATCAAAACCAGTAGTTTCTACTGACTCGCCATCCATTTATAAATAATTCAAAAATAAAGTATAATTCTATATCTTATAATAAAGCTTACCATATATGAGGACAAATTTTGTAAAATTTTCAACAACAGACAAACTTAGTTTTCCGGCCATTTTGTATGAGACGGAGAAGGAAACGAAACGAGCTGCAATCTGGCTGCATGGCTGCGGAGGTGGATCTATTCTCTCCGTAGATAGAATGAACTCTATTGGTAAAGCATTAGACAAAAAAGGAATCTCATTTCTTACGTTCAACAATAGGGGCGCTTTAATTATCGATTTTATAAAAAGGGTAAATGCTGATGGAATAGTCGAAAGAATTCCTGCTGGTACTGCTTATGAGCTAATCAAAGACTGTGTAATTGACATTGACAGCGCCATTGAATATCTAAAAAAATTAGGCTATGAAGAATTTTACCTGATCGGACATTCTACTGGAGCAAATAAAATTTGCGTTTATAATTACTACAAACCAGAAAACGAAATTTTAAAATATATAATTCTAGAAGGCGGAGATGATACAGGTCTATTCTACGAAGAAATGGGGAAAGAAAAGTACTTCAAAGTACTTGATAGATGCAAAAAAGAAATTGCAGATGGAAACGGAATGGATCTGACTCCTAAGTCTGTAACCTCAATGATTTATTCATACCAATCATTATTTGATACTATAAACCCTGACGGAGATTACAACACATTTCCATTCAAAGAATATAGTGAAAATCTGCATTTAAGCAAAAAAGAACTATTCAGAGAATACAAATCTATTAAAAAACCAACGCTTGTAGTTTACGCAGAAAATAGTGAATACTCTCTCGGTTTAAAAAAAACATTTTCTATACTCAAAGATGTTACAGATAATGCAAAAAATTTCGAGTATAAAGGAATAAAGGAAACAGACCACGGATTTTATGGAAAAGAAAAAGAACTTGCTAATTTGATAGCAAATTGGTTGGGAGGCAGAGAATAAATGATCAAAACATTTGAAGAAGCCAAAAATTATATCTACTCATTCATTCCCCACGCAAAAGATGTTGAATACGATGGAGAAAGATTTCTTCTTCGCACAAAAGCTTTTATGGAACTACTTGGTAATCCACAGGAGAAGATAAACGTAATACACATAGCAGGTACATCAGGTAAAGGCTCTACAGCATACTTAACTTCTTTGGCTCTTTTCAGCCAAGGATTTAAGACTGGACTACAGATATCTCCCCACATAACAGACATGTCCGAAAGAATTCAAATAAATAACAAAAAAATTGATAAGGATAAATTTGCCACTTATCTAAACGAAGTTGTTCCTGCTATTGAACAAATGAAAGAAACAAAATATGGCTTCATAACCTTTTTTGAACTACTTACTGGCCTTGCTTTTTATGTTTTCGAAAAAGAAAACGTTGATTATGCAGTGATGGAAACCGGAATGGGCGGTAAATATGACGGAACTAATGTAGTTGAAAATGAAAACAAAGTTGTAATTATCAACAAGATAGGTTTTGACCACCAACGATTTTTGGGCAATACCTTGGCTGAAATATCAAGTAATAAAGCGGGAATAATTGTAAACAAAAACAAAATCTTTGCCTTGAACCAGAACAAGGAAGCACTCGAACCAATAAAGTCTCAGTCTGAAAAAGTAAGAGGCGATTTAGAGATCGTTGAGCCAAAAGATTTAATGACTAATGTAACAATTTTAAATAACAAAGGAACTCTATTTGATTATAACGGTAAGAGTTTGGAGCTCAAAAATTCCGAACTTGGACTTCTAGGTCGTTTTCAATTGTCAAATCTTTCTTTGGCACTCAAAACACTTGAATATCTTTCAACAAGAGATGGCTTTGAGATCAATTCAGCTAAACTCAAATTCAGCCTCAAGAATGCATTCTTTCTCGGTAGATTTCACAAAATAGAGATAAATGGTTGTAATCTCATTCTAGATGGAGCCCATAATCCTGACAAAATGGAGGCTTTCATCGGTTCCTTAACCGAATTATACCCAAATGAAAAATTTGATTTTCTCCTTAGTTTTAAGATTGGAAAAGATTATGAAGAGATGTTAAAGCTTATACTACCTTTAGCCAGGAACGTAATGCTAACTAGCTTCCATTCTGATAAAAATGATAGTCCTCAACTCTCTACCGATTCTAATCTAGTTGAAAAAATACTTAAGTCGGAAAACTTTACTAATTATGAAATTATTGATGACCTGAAGACAGCTTTAGATAAATTTCTAAGAACAGATAACCATGCAAAAGTCATAACTGGCTCATTATACTTATTAAGCGAAGTTTATCCGTTGTTAGGGAAAGCATAAAAATCTAATCAAATTTCAAATTCGAACCATGTCCTTAATATTAGGGTTCGAATTTCAAATTCGAACCATCATTAGAATTCTTAATGAAAATTGCTACTTGGACAGTGTGAAAAGTTTGATATTTTTGATTTGTTTGTAATGTTTGATTAGTTTACGAGGTTTGGGATTTGTTTGATAACTTGGTTAGTTTGGGGTTTGAGCATTTGACCGAAAACTCTCACTGCGTCGGTATATCAAAATAATCTTTAATCTCCTCAAATATTTCTAACCATAAAACTCGGACATTGTGAGAAGAAAGAGTCCCTTCTTGAGGTTTATGAAGCCAGGCTACCATCAGAAATGATTTCTCACTTGATAGATCAAAACCAACATATGTTGTATTCAATTCATCAGAATATCCAGGCCTATCTTTATAAGGTATAAGCGCAGTACCCGATTTCATACCAACAGGATAATCCAGAAGATTTTTATAATAATGCTCAAAGATATTATTTCTATAAACCTGATTCAACATTCCGCCAACGATCCTTGCAGTTTCTGCACTGATAGGCTGCCCGATAACAAGAGGTTTCATAGCTTTTATGTCACCATCAGGTTCTTTGATACTTTCGACAATATAAGGCTGCATGATTTTTCCATCATTCGCTACAGCTGATACCCCAGATGCTATCTGAAGCAATGTTCCCTGATATCCATGACCATATGAATATGTGACCAAATCAGCTATATTCCAATTCTCTACATTTTTGAGGTAACCATAGGATTCGTACATCTCTATACCGGTAGGCTTTCCCATGCGGAAGGAGTTCAAATATTTATACAAATTTGTGGGGCCAAGTAATTCCGCTGTATGATAAAGCCCGATATTATCTGACTTTACAAGAGCATCTTTTACTGTCATCTGTGGTTGAGGAAGTTTGTCAAAAGTACAAACTATACAAAGGTCTGGATCTCTTACACATTCGTCTTCATTCTTATCTCGGAAGTACTCACACCCACGATGCCCTTCTGGAAGAATAACTGTATCTGGCGTCACCAATCCTTCCTCAATAGATCCGGATACAGTAAATATCTTACCTATTGATCCGAACTCATACGGAACTGTGAGAGCACGGTTACTAAAAGCCTCAGGATCTTCCACATCGCCGAAATTATTCAAATCAAAATTAGGGTAATTTGCAAGAGAGAGAATCGCACCAGTTTTTGGGTCCATGAGTATAACTGCCCCGGATTCTGCCCGATATCTCTCGACAGATTCTTTCAGTTTAGTCTCTATGATTGATTGCATCTTGAGGTCAATAGTAAGGTTTATATCCATACCCCGCTGTTCTTCAATAGGTTTGAAATCGATAATTGGAATCGTATTTTCAAAACTATCAACCTGTTCTAACTTATAACCTTCAAGTGCCTTGAGACTACCCTCCCAATATCCTTCAATTCCCATACGACCCTCTTTCTCACCAGAACCATTATCACCAAGGAACCCAACCACATGACAGGCGAGTTCGTTCTCAGGATATATTCTTTCAGATGTATATTCTACAAAATTTCCCTCCAAAGGCTGCTCTTCATCACTATCGCGTCGAAGAGAGACCAATTCATTTTTCTTATCAATTGTTAATTTGGTTGCAATCTTTATCCAATAAGGCCCGGAATTCAAAAGTTCTCTAAGATCATCTTGCTCTTGGTCTAGTACAGATGCTACCTTTTCGATATATTCCTGCCTAGTTTGCTTATTGTAACGTTCAGCTCGTTCAAGTTCTGGAATATAAACATAAATATCAAAGCGCCTTTCCTCATAAGCAAGAGTTGCACCATTTTTCGCATAAATACTTCCCCTAAGTGATGGAATTTTCACATTTCGGATTCTTTCAGTGGCCATCTCATCAAAACGTTTTGCATCAACTACCTGCCATCGGAAAAGTAACGCAGACACGAAAAAAAATGCCACTAGAAGACATATAGATATGACTCTGATTTTGCTGGTATTGACTGATTCATTATTCATAAGAAGATGCAGTTACATCTGCATTGTTGATGTTTATGATCTTAACATCTTTTTTCTGCATATCCAAATCTTGCTCTGCCTTCTCATTTATAACTGTACTTACTTTGTAGTCTTCCAATTCGGCTCTGAGTAAATCATTTTTAAGTTTTTGTTCTTCCTGTTGATTTCTTATGCCACTCAACTCCTCACCTTTAGGACCTAAGTAAGTAAGTAAAGCTAAATTAACAGCCAAGGCAACCACTATAAGTACACCAAGTACAACGGCAATTTGTTTCTGAATTCGTTCGTAAAAATTGTCTTTATTTATTTCGGCATTATAAACCTCTTTAATTTCCATTTTCAAAAATAGTTAAAAATAAGTGCAAATTATTTTTTTGTAAAAATTCTGAGTTTCGCAGAAGATGCCTTAGAATTTTTTCTAATTTCATCTTCTGTCGGATATACGAGTTCATGATCCCCTTTATGGTCATGACTCCAAACTCTAAACAATCTTTTAACAATTCTATCTTCGCCTGAGTGGAATGTGATGATACACACACTGCAACCTTGTGCGAGGGGTTCAAGTACCTGGGGCAGAAACGAATGTAAACTCACAAGCTCGTGGTTCACCGCGATTCGAAGCGCTTGAATCACCCTCGCTACCAAGTTGCGTGAACGCTTTACGTTCACAGCTTTATTAATAATTGTCAAAAGGTCATCTATAGTTTCTATTTTTTGCGATTCTCGAAATTGAACGATATTCTCGGCAATTCTTTTTGCTTCTCGAATATCTCCATACTTTTGCAGAAGTTCAATTATTTCTTTTTTATAAAGAGCGTTTAATAAATCAGCACCACTCACAGACAAATTCTCATCCATCCTAAGGTCAAGTTTCTTTCCCTTTTTGAAAGAGAATCCTCTACCCTCATCTTCAAGTTGATCTGTCGAGATTCCCAGATCAGCCACAACTCCATGAATTTCTTTGATCTTTAACTCCTCAAGAACAGTTTTTAAATTTTCAAAGTTTGTATTTTTTAAGATAACTTCGCAGTTATTTATCAAGAATTTATCTTCACGTAACTTCTCTCCTCCTTCGCTAATTATTCTTTTTTTAAATAACTCAATCGCTTTCTCATCCTGATCCAGCCCGATAATTGTAGATATGGGTTTTGAGTTATGAGTCATGAGTTCCCAGCCTGCGCCGAGGCTTCGGCTGGCAGGTGAGCTAACAGCTAACAGCTTACGGCTAATAGCTAATAAATGTCCTCCGCCTCCAAGTGTTGCATCTACATATACTCCGCCTGGTACTAAATTCAGATTTTCGATTGTTTCATCCAAAAGGACTGGTATATGTTTTGTCATTATTTGTTGACCGTCTCAGCTAATCTATCTGCCAGATCCGTAACATTCTTGTTTAGGGAATCGATCTTTTCAATCCATTTATCTTTACTCCAAATCTCAACCCAATTCTCAATTCCTACAAAGACAACTGAATCTTTGAGAGAAGCAAAATCTTTAAGTAAGCTACTCACTACAAATCGTCCTTGATTATCAAGTTCTACTTCAAATGCTCCACCAACTAGGTATCGCTTTATATCTCTCACGCTTGCATTTAGAAGTGGTCGAACCTCAATTGATTTGATAAGATCTCTCCATCTTGCTTCATCTACCAAGATCAAACATTCTTCATAGCCTCTTGTAACTATAAGCTTTTCTGAAAGTTCTTCTCTAAACTTTTTTGGTACTGCCATTCGATTTTTTTCACCTATTCGGGATTCATATTCTCCGATAAGCATAATTATTGGTCTAATAATAAGAATTTATCCCAACGAATGTATCATTGGGGAGGCAGTAGCTTATCCACCTAAGTGTTTACGCAGGCGGATTATTATTAATGTTTAATTGTCAAAATTCTTTAGAAAAAGTGGTGTATGTCGTGGAAGTCTGTAGTTCACCGCTGTATTACGACTTCGGATAATCAGCTACGTGTTGTAAAAGTAGATAAGAGTGCAAACTGTATTTTTTAATTTACAGAAGCAGAAATTTGTAAAAGTTCACCACATATCACCACTTGTCACCACTATAACCTTTTTTATTATCCAGTGCAAGTATATAGATAACTTTTTCTACAAAATCTTTACCGAAAATTATCCGAACAAATAAAAGTGAAATTTAGAACAAAGCGGATCTATCTTGAATATATATGTATAAATCTGGTATAATATTATCACTATAGGATAATAAATCCTTAGCTCATTAAAAATGCAATAGTCCCGCTCCCAGGAGAATAACTGATATTGAAGAACCTTCTATATCACTTATTCTTCTGGGAGAACCCTAGTCTCCCGGTTATGGAGGTCATCATGACAATCATCTCCAAGCGCTGGTTCCAGATCAGCATAGGCTTATTCGCCATACTTATCTGGACAGTATGGTGCTGGGCGACCTTCGTCCCCTAGCACGCACAAGGCGGTGCACCCAGCGCGGTGCACTGCCCCCTTCGGGGGATTTTAGGGTGAATCTCACACGGTTCATCCCCAATCTCTTTCCTTACTAATAAAGTAAGAAATTTTTTAAGTATAAAGAGATCCGGGACTATTGCATTAACCACAAAAAGAATTCCAAAGTTATAAGTCTAAATGTTTATTCAAGTATTAAGTCATAACCTTAGCGGGTTCAAATTTCCCTGCCCGCAGTCGCATGACAGGCGGGCATGTTTGAACCCAATTTAGAGTATTATTCTGTTACAAAACAAGGTTCAGGTGTGGAACCCTGAACCCGCAATAACATAAGTCCAAAGCTTCAAGTCCAAATTCCAAATAAATTCCAATTACTATAATAAAACAGTTATATATCAACATTTCCATATCAACGCTACACCCCTACCCTTCTACTTTCCTACGCCCCTAGACATTAATGTTTCACAATATGTTTCACGACCTATAATATATCCATTAATTATTCAACCAACTATAAATTATCAGTTTACCAATAGAGCCCTCAAACCTACCAATAACAGCCAATAGTGAGTATATTAGTCTTGTTATATTTTAATTAAATACTAACTTAAAAACTCTATAAATAATCAATCAATCCTCTACCAGAAAATATTCTATATCCCCTAGTAATCTTTTTCGAAATTTTGTATAATAGAGAGTTATATATACTTATTTGTTATATAACAAAGTCAAAGATATATTACAAAAATTAAATTTAACTTTGACTAGATCTTTACAGTGCAATAGCTTGCGGGGAACATCGTACGTGGGGGTACATCGTAATTCCAACGAAGGGAGCACACAATGACCGTACAACGCAGCCTAGAGAATGCAAACAAACACAATGAGGTCATAAACCTCTGGCTGACAGTATTAGTCGGGATCGTATTCGGCTTGATCGGCTTCGTTCTGTTAACTGTCGATATCGCTGAAATAAGCCGTATCCTCCCGGAACTCCTCCAGCTTGGCTAATCCCAAGCCCTACTGACAATAATGTCTATTCGACTTATTTCTCTCACCCCAAAAAGCTATTGCACTACCCCCCCTACCAGCCTTTGGCTGGAAATTCCACACTTCGACTCCGCTCAGTATAAAAGCCTCCCAAATACAAAATCCTAAACAAATACCAATACCAAATGATCAAAATCCAAAATAAACTGCATAGCTTGAAGCTTATAGCTTATGGCTAATTACTCATAACCCATCGCTCACGACTCACAGCTCATTCACTCCATTCACCTATTTCAGCATCAACTACATCCTTAAGATCTTCACTTCTCATATCTATAGAACATGTTCTTTTACCACAGTTGAAAGTAACGTTTTCTCTATCAAAAATCTCTTCATCTAATAAAACCCGCATTCCCAAAAAATGGCCAAACGGAGGAATTCCACCAACTTCTAAGCCATATTTTTCTAGAATGACTTCGGGCTCTTCGAATTCAAAGGGCTCTTCAATTTTTTCCTTAACTGAGTTTTTATCGATTCTAAGATGTGCAGGCACTACTACCATATAATTCTCACCAGTCTTTTTTCCTTTTATAATAATTGCTTTTGCACCTTCTTCTACTGGAGTACCTCGAACCTCAGCTGCTTCTTCACTAGTTCTTACCTCTTCATGTTCAATAAACTTATAATCAATATGCCTCGAGTCTAATAATGCTTTTACACTCGAAACCATCTCATCACCTCCATGCACTTTATGCAACCTTCTCTTCGCACCAGCAATCCTTTTCAGGTCAGAAGGGAATAATGTAGCCTCACGGATGTTTTTAAGACCAAAAATCTGTTGTGTCATTCTTTCTAATCCTAAAGAAAATCCTGCTTCACTTGGTATCCCATATTTAAATGCTTGTAGATAGTGAACATAATCAGCTTCATTAAGCCCCTGCTCTTTGAACCTTTTATAAAGTTCTTCATAAATATGGATCCTATGCGTACCAGAAAGCCACTCTAAACCACGACACACAAGGTCATAACTTTTTGAAGTTTCTGGATCTTCCTCAGAGTTCCAGGTATAAAAATTCTTATTCTTTTTGAAATTAAGCAGCCAAACGAAGTCTGAACCATGTTCTTCCAGTGCCCATTTGCCGATTTCTCTCTCATCTTCCGGATCTAAATCCAATTCTTCTCTTTTCGCGTCTTTTCCTAATCTTTTTTCGATAATTCCTAATGCTTCTTTGATCGTTACTCTAGGGAATTTACCCTCAGGGAGTTTCGGCAGTTCCGTATTCCATAATTTTAGCTCTTCCGAATAATTCTCAGATAAGTAAGAAAAAATATCACGAACCACTTTCTCTACTGTTTCATAAACATCTTCAAGTGATTCGATAAACCCCATCTCTCCATCAAGTTGAGTTATCTCCATCAAATGCCTTGTTGTATTGTGCTTTTCAGCCCTAAATACAGTCGCAATAGTATAAACACGCTCAAATGCACCAACCATAATCTGTTTATAAATTTGTGGACTCTGAGCGAGATATGCCTTACCCTCGAAATATTTCACTTCAAATACATCTGCCCCGCTTTCAGAAGGCGCTCCCATAAGAACAGGCGACCGAAAGCCTACAAATCCCTGACTTTCCATAGATCTAGAAAATGCATCTACTATTCCTGATTGGACTTTGAAAATAGCCTGTTTCTTGAGATTTCGAATAACTAGAGGGCGATAATCTAGTTCTGTATCAACATTCACGTCTAAAGATTTTTTGTTATATTCAATCGGAGCAACTTCAGCAATTGGAACAGCAACAGTAATTTCAGGATTTACAATTTCTATACCAAGATCAGTAGAAGTATTTTCTTTTACCTCTCCTTTTATATGCAGTATCGATCCCTCCTGGAGCCCGGATAGCTTGTCTAATTCTTCTTTAGACTCAACCACAACTTGGATAAGTCCACCACGGTCTCGGAGGACAACAAATGCAATCTTGCCCAAATCACGCAAGTTGTGCAGCCAGCCTTTGATTAAAACTTTTTCACCAACTTTTTGGACACATTCTGAAGATACTATCCTCTCCATAATTAAAAATTAAAAACTAATATTTAAACTTAAACAACTGAGAATCAGTTGCTTTAATTATACTAATCAAAAATATAAAGTGCCATCTTTCGATTTCTTACCCGCAGCATGGAGCGTATTTGCCTGCCTACCGGCAGGTAGGTAATACGCTCCTTATTGTTAAGGTTCG